>OEPS010000780.1_pt1 | contig 10888 bp, 8 predicted proteins | sample 1539411 | NCBI WGS metagenome assembly OEPS01 (sample SAMN02671747, study PRJEB22543) | soil metagenome | biome: bacteria | place: China:Hunan Province, Lengshuijiang City | collected 2012-10-15 | depth 0.08m m | reverse complement strand
CAGGTAAAGACATGAACGCCAAATACCGGGAAACGTCGCGCGGCGGCCTGGCTATCAAAGTTCAGTGCGACTAATCCTTTCTCAACAATGCGCCCATCGGGCGCATTGTTCTTTTTACTCTCTATATTATCCGCACCCACTACACTTGCTCTATAACGGCTGTCACTCTCATTAACACATTTAGCCGACAGGGCGTCGCGCATGCAGACTGCACAAAAAGTCATCACAACCTATCGCAGGAAACGCATCCTGGTTTGCTTGTTGGTCGCGCTACTCACGCTGACGACAACGTTAGCCATACGATTTATTTCGCAGCGTAGCTTAAATCAGCAACGCGTACAGATGAGCACCAATAAAATGGTGTCCGCTATGGATAATATCCTTCGCCCGCTGGCGGCTCAGCATGTCGCACTTTTGCAGCTTGTGAATAAGCCCTGTGAGGAAATTCATCTCACGCTGCGTAAGCTGGCGGCATCGCTGCAAACGGTACGTTCAATCGCGCTGGTACAGTCGAATCTGCTCTACTGTTCGAGTATTTTTGGCCCACGGAATATTCCGCTGCATCAATTACAGCCAGCGTTGCCGACCAATCATCCTCTGCTAACCTTCAGCTACGATTCTTCCCTGTTAAAAGGGACGCCGGTGCTTATCCAGTGGTATCCCGCTTCGCTGAGCGGCGCAGACGGCGTGCTGCTGGTGATTAATATTGAGATGCTGGGCGAGTTAATTTTTAACGCAAAGTCAGCTCTCATTACGGGCATCAGTCTTCATATTGGTGAAAAGAGTTTTATTAGCGGTACCGGACTGGTTAAGCAGGAAACCTTACCCGGTGAGCAAATTATTTACCGCCAGCATTCAACGGAATTTCCCTTCACCATTAGCGTCAGCGGGCCGGGAGCTTCAGCGGTCGCTCTCAATGAGCTGCCGGGCGAGCTGCCGCTGGCGATGATAATTAGCCTGTTAATGACCGGCATCGCCTGGATGGCCACCGCCGGGAGAATGAGCTTTTCCCGGGAAATAAATCTCGGAATTGCGGCGCAGGAGTTTGAACTTTGGTGCCAGCCCCTGCAGAACTTACGTACTCGCCAGTGCTGCGGCGTTGAGATCCTGCTACGATGGAATAACCCGCGCAGAGGCACCATCGCGCCGGACGTATTTATTCCGATAGCCGAAGGTTATAACCTGATCGTTCCTCTCACCCGCTATGTCATCTCCCGGACCGCCCACAAATTAGCGTTCTTTCCCCAGGATAAACATTTTCACATTAGCATCAACGTCGCCGCCCGCCATTTCGCCAACGGCAAGCTGCTGCGCGATCTGCATCACTACTGGTTCAGCGCCAATCCGGTACAACAGCTGGTGGTTGAGCTCACCGAGCGCGATGTTCTTCAGGAGGGCGACCAGCATATGGCTGAGCACCTTCATTTCAAAGGCGTAAAGCTGGCGATTGACGATTTCGGCACCGGCAACAGCTCCCTTTCGTGGCTGGAAAAGCTGCGTCCCGATGTTCTGAAAATTGATAAGTCTTTTACCAGTGCGATTGGTATTGATAGCGTCAACGCGACGGTGACCGACATGATTATCGCTCTCGCCCGTCGGCTGCATATTGTCACCGTAGCGGAAGGCGTAGAAAACCCGGAACAGGCAGAGTATCTGCACAGCAACGGCGTCGATTTGTTACAGGGATTTTATTACGCCCGGCCAATGCCGGTAGAGGACTTTCCGCAGTGGCTGGCAGCGGAAAAACAGGGGGAAATGCATGAGTAAAAAGCCCGTCGACCTGAGGCCAACGGGCTACCGCCGTTACTCTTCTTCGTCGTTATACTGGCGCAGCTTGACTACGCGCACCAGGTCGACGCGATAGTCGTTGGCTTCAACGATGGTGAACTGCAGAGGTAACAGTTCAAGCACGTCGCCAGGGCGCGGAATATGGCCGTTGACGGCGATCACCAGGCCAGCAACCGTGGCGATATCTTCGTCCTCATCGACCAGGTCATCAACCCCCAGCGCCTGCTGCAGCGCATGCACATCGGTTGAGCCTTTCACCAGCCAGCCATCGCCATCGATGACAATTTCCGGCGTTTCGTCAGCATCCGGGAACTCACCGGCAATCGCTTCCAGAACGTCCAGCGGCGTAACCAGCCCCTGCACGACGCCAAACTCGTTAGTCACGATGACAAAGCTACCGCGAGCACGACGCAATACGCCCAGCAGATTGATAGGGTCCAGCGTTTCCGGAACCACTATCGCCGGAGAGGCTGAAGCCAGGGCAGCCACGTTGTCACCCGCTTCCAGCGCCACCAGCATCTCTTTCGCGCGCACAATACCGATGATTTCATCCAGTTCGCCGCGACACACCGGGAACAGGCTATGCGGAGAAGAGAGCAGCTGACGGCGAATTTCGTCTTCGCTTTGTTCAGCGTTCACCCAGCTAATTTCCCCGCGCGGGGTCATAATGCTGCGCAACGAACGCTGGGCCAGGGTCAGTACGCCATTAATCATGTAGCGTTCTTCTTCGGCAAACGCGCCTTCCGGTATCGGAACCACGGATGGGCTATCGCTATCGTGCGCTGCGGCGCTCTGTTTACGCCCGCCCATCAGACGCAGGATCGCATCGGCAGTACGCGCACGCAGAGGCAGCGTCGACTGGTGACGAATAAAGTTACGACGCGCTATCTGGTTAAAGAACTCAATCGTTATCGAGAAGCCAATCGCGGCGTACAGGTAACCTTTCGGGATATGGAAACCAAAGCCTTCCGCCACCAGGCTCAAACCAATCATCAGCAGGAAGCTCAAGCAGAGCACCACCACCGTTGGATGCTGGTTGACAAAATTCGTCAACGGCTTCGAAGCCAGCAGCATTACCGCCATCGCAATTACTACCGCCGCCATCATCACTGGCAGATGGTTAACCATTCCGACCGCGGTAATCACGGCATCCAGCGAGAACACGGCGTCGAGGACCACGATCTGCAGTACCACCACCCAGAAGCTGGCATATCCTTTACCATGACCGGAGTCATGCTGCCGGTTCTCAAGCCGCTCATGAAGTTCGGTAGTCGCCTTGAACAGCAAGAATATCCCGCCGAGCAGCATGATCAGATCGCGCCCGGAAAACGAGAAATCAGCAACGCTGAAAAGCGGTTTAGTCAGGGTCACCATCCATGAGATGACCGACAGCAGACCCAGGCGCATAAACAGCGCCAGCGAGAGGCCGATCAGGCGCGCCTTATCTCGCTGCTTTGGCGGCAGCTTGTCGGCAAGGATGGCGATAAACACCAGGTTGTCGATACCCAGTACGATTTCAAGGACGACAAGCGTCAGTAAACCGGCCCAAATAGAGGGATCCATTAAGAATTCCATGAGCAGCTCCAGTTAACGACAGGCATAGTCATCGCTGTGTCATGCACAGACGAGACACTTGTTGCTGGTGAATAAACGTAGCAGGTGACGGCGGCAGACAGGTGCCGGGAGGTGAAAAGACGTCGGTGACGATCCATATAGCGGGCTATGCCCTATACTCCTGAGTAATTAAACGGAACGTAAACATATCAAAATATAGAGCAAGATTGGAAAAAATTTACCAGTCTTTGCAATAGCTAAGACTATTTTTTGCGCTGCAAAATAATTACCAACAGATGCATAATTAGCGGAGCTTCATCACATTAATTATTTTTTCACTGTCTAAAATAATTCGTTGTAGTAATTACTTTATATCTTACACCCTTACTGAATCGATTTTGTTCGCAAGAGTGATTCAGGATGTATCACACCAGATGATGCATTCACGATTATAAAGGAGGTAGCAAGTGACGATTGCTATTGTAATAGGCACACATGGTTGGGCTGCAGAACAGCTGTTAAAAACGGCAGAAATGCTGCTGGGCGAACAGGAAAACGTTGGCTGGATCGATTTCGTTCCTGGTGAAAACGCAGAAACGTTGATTGAAAAGTACAACGCTCAGCTGGCAAAGCTGGATACAGCAAAAGGCGTGTTATTTCTCGTCGATACATGGGGAGGGAGCCCGTTTAACGCGGCTAGCCGCATTGTCGTCGATAAAGAACATTACGAAGTCATCGCGGGCGTTAATATCCCAATGCTGGTCGAAACGCTGATGGCGCGCGACGACAATCCTTCATTCGATGAGCTGGTCGCCCTGGCGGTGGAAACCGGTCGCGAAGGCGTAAAAGCCCTGAAAGCGAAGCCGGTGGAAAAGGCCGCCCCTGCTCCGGTTCAGGCTGCTGCGCCAAAAGCGGCGGCACCGTTGAAACCAATGGGTCCTGACGATTACATGGTTATCGGGCTCGTGCGTATTGACGACCGTCTGATTCACGGCCAGGTCGCTACTCGCTGGACTAAAGAAACCAACGTTTCCCGCATTATCGTCGTTAGTGACGAAGTCGCCGCGGACACCGTGCGCAAAACGTTGCTGACTCAGGTTGCTCCTCCGGGCGTTACCGCCCACGTTGTAGACATTGCGAAGATGATTCGCGTCTATAACAACCCCAAATATGCAGGCGAGCGCATTATGCTGCTGTTCACTAACCCAACTGACGTTGAGCGTGTTGTCGAAGGCGGCGTGAAAATCACCAGCGTCAATATCGGCGGTATGGCTTTCCGCCAGGGCAAAACGCAGGTGAACAACGCCATTTCGGTCGATGAGAAAGATATTGAAGCGTTCAAAAAGCTGAACGCCCGCGGTATCGAACTGGAAGCCCGCAAAGTTTCCACCGACCAGAAACTGAAAATGATGGATCTGATCGCCAAGGTGAAATAGTCACCCCGCGGATCGCAACGCAATTTTCAACTTAAGACTTAATCAACAGGAGAAGTGCAATGGAGATTACCTTTCTTCAGATTGTGCTGGTGTTCATCGTCGCGTGTATTGCGGGTATGGAGTCGGTACTTGATGAATTTCAGTTCCACCGTCCTCTGGTGGCCTGTACGCTGATTGGCGCCGTTCTCGGGGATATGAAAACCGGTATTATTATCGGCGGTACCCTGGAAATGATCGCTCTGGGCTGGATGAACATCGGCGCGGCCGTGGCCCCTGACGCCGCCCTCGCATCTATTATCTCTACGGTTCTGGTTATCGCGGGCCATCAAAGCATTGGTGCCGGTATCGCGCTGGCTATCCCGCTGGCAGCAGCAGGCCAGGTTCTGACCATTATCGTCCGTACTATCACCGTTGCTTTCCAGCACGCTGCGGATAAAGCGGCAGAAAGCGGAAACCTGACGGCCATTTCCTGGCTGCACGTTTCCTCTCTGTTCCTGCAGGCCATGCGTATCGCTATTCCTGCGGTAATCGTCGCAATTTCCGTCGGTACCAGCGAAGTACAGGGCCTGCTGAACGCCATTCCTGAAGTGGTCACCGGCGGTCTGAACATCGCAGGCGGCATGATCGTGGTCGTAGGTTATGCGATGGTCATCAACATGATGCGCGCAGGCTACCTGATGCCGTTTTTCTACCTTGGCTTCGTTACCGCCGCGTTCACCGATTTCAACCTGGTTGCTCTGGGCGTGATTGGTACCGTGATGGCGGTCCTCTACATCCAGCTGAGCCCGAAATATAACCGCGTAGCGGGTGCGCCGGTGCAGGCTGCTGGTAATAACGATCTCGACAATGAACTGGACTAACAGGTGAGCGAAATGGTTGATATGACTAAAAATACCACCGAGAAAAAACTTACTCAGAGTGATATTCGTGGCGTGTTCATTCGTTCTAACCTGTTCCAGGGGTCATGGAACTTCGAACGTATGCAGGCGCTGGGCTTCTGCTTCTCCATGGTACCGGCCATTCGTCGCCTGTACCCTGAGAACAACGATGCGCGTAAACAGGCGATTAAACGTCACCTTGAGTTCTTTAATACCCACCCCTACGTTGCGGCGCCGGTTCTTGGCGTAACGCTGGCGATGGAAGAGCAGCGTGCTAACGGCGCAGAAATCGACGATGGTGCCATCAACGGTATCAAAGTTGGTCTGATGGGGCCGCTGGCAGGCGTAGGCGACCCGATCTTCTGGGGTACCGTTCGTCCGGTATTCGCCGCGCTGGGTGCAGGTATCGCCATGAGCGGCAGCCTGCTCGGCCCTCTGCTGTTCTTCATCCTGTTTAACGCAGTGCGTCTGCTGACCCGTTATTACGGCGTAGCGTACGGTTACCGCAAAGGTATCGATATCGTTAAAGATATGGGCGGCGGCTTCCTGCAGAAACTGACCGAGGGGGCGTCAATTCTCGGCCTGTTTGTCATGGGGGCGTTGGTGAACAAGTGGACGCACGTGAACATCCCGCTGGTGGTTTCCACCATCACCGGTCAGGATGGCCAGACTCGCGTGACGACCGTGCAGACTATCCTTGACCAGCTGATGCCGGGCCTGGTGCCGCTGCTGCTGACCTTCGCCTGTATGTGGCTGCTGCGCAAGAAAGTTAATGCCCTGTGGATCATCGTTGGCTTCTTTGTCATCGGTATCGCAGGTTATGCAATCGGCCTGCTGGGCCAGTAATTAATCGTTGTGCGCCGGGGGCTTGCCCCCGGCTTTTTTATTTGGAGGATGGATGACAATCACGGACCTGGTGTTAATCCTGTTTATTCTCGTTCTGCTCGCGTTTGCGATTTACGATCAGTTCATCATGCCGCGCCGTAACGGCCCAGTTTTACTGGCTATCCCCCTGCTCCGCCGCAATCGCGTCGATGGCATTATCTTCGTCGGCCTCATTGCCATCCTGATTTATAACAATATTGCTAACCAGGGAGAACTTATCACCACTTGGTTATTATCTGCCCTGGCCCTGATGGGGTTATATCTTTTCTGGATCCGCTCGCCCAAAATCATCTTCAAAAAACAGGGCTTTTTTTTCGCCAATATCTGGATCGAATATAACCGGATTAAAGAGATGAATTTATCGGAAGATGGCGTACTGGTGATGCAATTAGAACAACGGCGCCTGCTTATCCGCGTACGTAATATCGACGACCTGGAAAAAATTTACAAACTTCTTGTTTCCACTCAATAAGTTAAGAATATAGCTCACGCTATATTCTTAACCTTCTCCTACAAATGGAATATAGCCCGAGCTATATTCCATTCGTTTTCCTCGATGATATTTATTAACCAGTTATTCACTTAAAAATTCAAATGAAAATCGTTATCATTTGGTTGGTAAAATAACCCGATTCTGTTATTGTTTTATATTCTGAAATTATGTTAAGGTTGCGCCCGTCGTTGGGGAGTAGCTAATTTTCTGCCTGTCAGAAAATGTACGTGTCAACATACTCGTTGCAAAACGTGGCACGTACGGGTTGAAGAACACCGTCTTCAATCAGGCGAGACCATAGACGCATCGCTGCTGTACGCGGCGCTTCATCATCAGGATGGGCTGCGTATTTTTACTGGGGGCGCGATGTGTCATATGGATTATCCCCGGTCAGGACGCTCTCATGAATGTATCCGCTACGATTCTGCTTGCCTTCGGTATGTCCATGGACGCCTTCGCGGTCTCCATCGGTAAAGGCGCAACTCTTCATAAACCCAAGTTTTCTGAAGCCCTGCGGACGGGCCTTATCTTTGGCGCTATCGAAACGCTCACCCCGCTTGTCGGTTGGGGGTTAGGTATGCTCGCCAGCCAGTTCGTTCTTGAATGGAACCACTGGATTGCGTTTGTGCTGCTGGTTTTTCTCGGCGGTCGAATGGTCATTGAAGGGTTTCGCGGCGCGAATGATAGCGAAGAGTGCGAAGCCCCTCGTCGTCACGGTTTCTGGCTGCTGGTTACCACCGCCTTCGCCACCAGCCTCGATGCGATGGCCGTCGGCGTTGGCCTGGCCTTTCTGCAGGTCAACATCATCGCCACCGCGCTGGCTATCGGCTGCGCGACGCTGATAATGTCAACGCTGGGTATGATGGTCGGTCGTTTTATCGGCCCGCTGCTCGGCAAACGGGCGGAAATACTCGGCGGTATCGTGCTTATTGGCATTGGCGCCCAGATCCTCTGGAGCCATTTCGCAGGCTAATACTCAGGCATCGCGCTGCCAGCAGTGAATCGCAAAATCTGTCTGGCAGCCAAATTGTGTCTGCTGGCGCAGCGCCTCCCGGACCGGCGGCTTTGCCCGCCACGCAAACGGCGTCATTTGCAGTAAAGCTTCCGCTTCACCGCCGCTAAGCTGCATCGGATAGGCCAGCTGCTGCTGCTGACGTAATGTGAACCCAGCCATCTCTTCCGTGTTCTGCTCGTGTAAACGCACTTCGTCGTATATCAATCCTTTCAGCTCCATCAGATGACGAGGCCCCGGCGTCGCGGTAATAACCCAGCCGCCAGGTCTGACAACGCGCGCCAGTTCAAGCGCATTGCAGGGAGCATAAATTCGCACTATCGCATCCAGGCTTGCCTCTTCAAAAGGTAAACGCTGGCTGGAAGCCACGCAAAAGCTGACCTGCGGGTAGCGTTTTGCCGCCGCGCGAATCGCGGATTTCGATACGTCCAGACCCCAGCTACGTTCAGCGATGGCGGCAAAGGCGTGCGTGTAGTACCCCTCGCCGCAGCCGATATCGAGCAAATCGGTGGGCGCGAAAGTGTGCAGACAGGCGCAGATAGCGTCGCGCAGAGGCTGATAATGACCCGCGTCGAGGAACGCTCTCCGGGCCTGCATCATTTCAGCGCTGTCGCCCGGATCGCGGGAACGTTTAAACTGTACCGGCAGCAAATTAACGTACCCTTCCTTCGCCAGATCGAACTGATGCCGCTGCGGACAGATATAGCTATTATCGCGACGACTAAGCGGCGCGTGGCAAAGTGGGCAACTGTAAGACATGACAACTCCGGTGTGCTGAAAGGGCGAAAGTGTAGCGCTATTCGCCCTTTCAGGCCACCGTTACAGCGCAGGCGACAGAGCGGCGTTGTGGCGCATCACAATCAGGTTTTCTGAACCCTGCGGCATGCCATCGGGCATAACATTTTCCAGACGCAGGACATCGCCCATGATCTGGCTGAATACCGGCGCTGAAACCGCCCCGCCGTAATATGAACCGTTACTGGGATCGTTCATCACCACTACGAGAGCGAATTTCGGGTTACTGGCGGGCGCGACGCCTGCGGTGTAGGCAACGTACTTATCGATATATTTACCATCAGGCCCGATTTTTTTGGCGGTGCCGGTTTTTACCGCTACCCGGTAGCCGCGTACTGCCGCTTTGGTCCCGCCGCCGCCCGGTAAGGCTACGCTCTCCATCATATGTTCGACTTCGTGCACGATCTGTTCCGGCATCACCCGAGTGCCCATAACCGGCGGGTCTATACGGGTTATCGATAGCGGGCGTTCAATGCCATAGCTGCCGATAGTGGCATAAACGTGCGCCAGCTGGAGCGGCGTCACCATCAGGCCATAGCCGAAGGCAAAGGTTGCCCGGTCCAGCTGCCCCCAATAACGACGCTGCGGCATCAGCCCGGCGCTCTCGCCGGTCAGCCCCAGTCCGGTAGAGTTGCCAAAACCGAACGCTTTATAGGTATCGATAAGATGCTGGACCGGCATGGCAAGCGACAAATGTGAAACCCCGGTATCGCTGGATTTTTGCAAGATACCGGTGAGGGTGAGCTCAGGATAAAAACCCACGTCGCGAATACGATGGCCATCAAGGATAAACGGATGGGTATCCACCACGCTATCCGGCTGAACAATTCCCTGCTGCAGAGCGGTCATCAGTACCAGCGGTTTGACCGTCGAACCCGGCTCAAAAGTATCGCTGATCGCACGATTACGGAAATCATCCAGTTTTGCATCATCGCGATTGTTAGGGTTGAAATCGGGATAGCTGGCCATCGACAGAATTTCCCCGGTATCAATTTTAATTAATACCGCTGCGCCTGATTCCGCCTTGTTCCAGCGTACGGCGTTATCCAGCGCGTCCTCGGTAACCGTTTGCAGGCGTTCGTCGATACTGAGCTGCAAATTATGAGCCGGGACCGCCGGGACTTCCGTAATATTTTCGATGACGTTGCCGTGGCGATCTTTTCGCACCAGCCGACGGCCGGGCTGCCCCGTCAGCTGAGCGTTAAAGCTTTTCTCTACCCCTTCAATTCCCTGGTTATCTATATTGGTGAAACCGAGCAAGTTAGCAGCAATGTGCCCCGCCGGGTAAAAACGACGCGACTCGTCGCGCAGATTGATGCCCGGCAGATGGAGCTTGTCTATCCATGCCGCCTGTTCAGGGTTTATCTGACGCGCCAGATAGAGAAACCGCGCGTGAGGGTGCGCTTCGACGCGCCGGGCCAGTTCGCTAAGATTAAGATGTAAAGCTTGCGCCATCGCCTGCCATCGCGGCCCATATCCTATTCCCCCTTTTTCGAGAGTGGTTTGCGGGTCGATCCAGATAGCGCTTACCGGAACGCTAACCGCCAGCGGACGGCCCTCACGGTCACTAATCATTCCGCGCTGGACATCAACAGGCTCCTCCCGCAACGAGCGCATATCTTCCTGCTTAACTAAATTGTCAGGAGAAACTATTTGCAGCCAGCCGACCCTGACCAGCAGAAGCCCCATACAGCACAGAATGGCCACGCATAACAACCCAAACCGCAGAGGGGTGAAATTGGCGACTGACTTATTTTTGTTCTTTTGCACCTTAGCTCCATCATCATTTTGCAACTTTCTGATTTAATAGAAATAATACAAAACAGACTGCTAAACAGTGCTAATAACGATGTTGTTTTGCAACAAAGCGCAACAGCGGGGGAAGGATGGACATGTTTTGCAATAGAAACTAAAAAGCCCCGCAAGTGCGAGGCTTTCTTACAAGATTCAGTGGACTTGAATCAGATAGCAGTTACGTTAACTGCAGCTGGGCCTTTCTGGCCGTCCTGAATTTCGAACTCAACGTTCTGGCCTTCAGCCAGAGTTT
>OEPS010000779.1_pt1 | contig 10890 bp, 9 predicted proteins | sample 1539411 | NCBI WGS metagenome assembly OEPS01 (sample SAMN02671747, study PRJEB22543) | soil metagenome | biome: bacteria | place: China:Hunan Province, Lengshuijiang City | collected 2012-10-15 | depth 0.08m m | reverse complement strand
AACTGAACATCGACGAAAACCAGGAAACCCCGGCCAAGCACGGCGTGCGTGGTATTCCGACGCTGATGCTGTTCAAGAACGGCAACGTTGAAGCGACCAAAGTCGGCGCCCTGTCGAAGTCGCAACTGGCTGCTTTCCTCGACGCCAACATCTAAGCGTCGCTGTAAATCGCCAAAAAAAAGCCTCGCAATTTGCGGGGCTTTTTGCGTATTCAGGGCTAGACGCTCCGAAACTCAGGTGGTACATTCGGCCCCGCACTGGTTTCTCCACTGCCCCCTGCTAGCCGTCGCCGACGCACTCCTTTTCGAATAAGTACGCGATCCTGTCGCCTTCTCCGCGGCGCGGCCTCATTAAGCCAAAAGCTTAATTTCCCCCCTCCATAAATGATTACGTCATTCCTATATGAATCTGACTGAACTCAAGCAAAAGCCGATTACCGAACTGCTCGAATTGGCCGAACAGATGGGCATAGAAAATATGGCCCGTTCGCGCAAGCAGGACGTGATTTTCTCCCTGCTGAAAAAGCACGCGAAAAGCGGCGAGGAAATCTCCGGTGATGGCGTGCTGGAGATTCTCCAGGACGGCTTCGGCTTCCTGCGCTCCGCTGACGCTTCCTACCTCGCCGGCCCGGACGATATCTACGTCTCGCCGAGCCAGATCCGTCGTTTCAACTTGCGTACCGGTGACACCATCGTTGGCAAGATCCGCCCTCCAAAGGAAGGCGAGCGTTACTTCGCGCTGCTCAAGGTCGACACGATCAACTTCGATCGTCCCGAGAACGCGAAGAACAAGATTCTCTTCGAGAACCTGACCCCGCTGTTCCCGACCGTGCGCATGAAGATGGAAGCCGGTAACGGTTCCACCGAAGACTTGACCGGTCGTGTGATCGACCTGTGCGCCCCGATCGGCAAAGGCCAGCGTGGTCTGATCGTCGCACCGCCGAAGGCCGGTAAAACGATCATGCTGCAGAACATTGCCGCGAACATCGCGCGTAATAACCCTGAAGTTCACCTGATCGTGCTGTTGATCGACGAACGTCCGGAAGAAGTGACCGAAATGCAGCGCACCGTGCGCGGCGAAGTGGTTGCCTCGACCTTCGACGAACCGCCGACCCGTCACGTGCAGGTTGCCGAAATGGTGATCGAGAAGGCCAAGCGCCTGGTCGAACACAAGAAGGACGTGGTGATCCTGCTCGACTCCATCACCCGTCTGGCCCGTGCCTACAACACTGTGATCCCGAGCTCCGGCAAGGTGCTGACCGGTGGTGTCGATGCTCACGCCCTGGAGAAACCGAAACGTTTCTTCGGTGCTGCGCGCAACATCGAAGAAGGCGGCTCGCTGACCATTATCGCCACCGCGCTGGTTGAAACCGGCTCGAAGATGGACGAAGTGATCTACGAAGAGTTCAAGGGTACCGGCAACATGGAACTGCCTCTGGATCGCAAGATCGCCGAGAAGCGTGTGTTCCCGGCCATCAACATCAACCGCTCCGGCACCCGCCGCGAAGAGTTGCTGACTGCCGATGACGAACTGCAGCGCATGTGGATTCTGCGCAAGCTGCTGCACCCGATGGACGAAGTGGCTGCCATCGAGTTCCTGGTCGACAAGCTGAAAACGACCAAGACCAACGACGAGTTCTTCCTGTCGATGAAACGCAAGTAACATCGCCGCTGAACCGATAAAAATGGCGTCCCGCGCGGGGCGCCATTTTTTTGCCTGAATTTTGCCCGGATTATGGGAGGTTCCCGATCTGGTAAGGTCTGTGATCGGGCACTACAACCAGCAGCGCTCGCGAGCCTCTCGACTCGGGCTCGCGCTGTATAAAAACCACCACCTGATTGGCATTAAAGATTTTATGAGCACACTCGCTTATCGAAGGGATATCGACGGCCTGCGCGCAGTCGCAGTGATCGCCGTGGTGCTGTTCCACTTTGGCGTTCCGGGGTTTACCGGCGGTTTTGTCGGCGTGGACGTGTTCTTCGTGATTTCCGGCTACCTCATCACCTCGATCATCTGGAACCAGCGTCAAGCCGGGCGTTTCAGTTTCGTCGAGTTCTGGGCTCGGCGTGCGCGGCGGATTCTGCCGGCGCTGTTCGCGATGATCATTGCGGTGCTGGCGGTGGGCTGGTTCCTGCTGGCGCCCAAGGACTACGAAGAGCTGGGGCGTTCGGTGCGCTATCAGGTGACGTTCGTCTCGAACATTCTGTTCATGCGCCAGGACGGTTACTTCGACGTCGCCTCTGACTTGAAACCGCTGCTCCATACCTGGTCACTGGCGGTGGAAGAGCAGTTCTACATCTTCTTCCCGCTGCTGCTGACGTTGCTCTCGAGCCGGTTGAAACACTGGCGGCTGGCGCTGTTCGCTGTGTTGCTGGTGTCGTTCGGGCTGAGTGTGTGGGCGATCAATCATCATCCGGAGAAAGCTTTCTTCCTGCTGCCGATGCGTGCCTGGGAGTTGCTGGCCGGGGCGATGCTGGCGATTGCGCCGAAACACACCTGGCGTTTGAAACCGCTGGCCGCACAGGCCTTGAGCCTGCTGGGCATGGTGTTGATCCTGCTGGCAGTGTTCGTTTACGACAAGTCGACGCCGTTCCCGGGAGCGACCGCGCTGCTGCCGGTGCTGGGCGTGGTGCTGCTGATTCTGGCCAACGGTCATCGCGAAACGCTGGTTGGTCAATTGTTGAGCAGTCGGGTGATGGTCGGCCTCGGCCTGATTTCCTATTCCTGGTACTTGTGGCACTGGCCGGTGTTCGTGTTTTCCAGCTACGCCAGCGTCGATGAGCCGGGCGCGCTCGACACGGCCGGGTTGATCCTGCTGACCCTGGTGCTGGGTTATCTGTCATGGAAGTTCGTCGAAACGCCGTTCCGTGAACGGCGTTTGCTCGCCGGCCGTCGGCAGATTCTGTTGGCCGGTTTCTGCGGCATCCTGGTGCTCGGTCTGGCCGGGCAATCGCTGCGCTGGACCGATGGCCTGCCATGGCGCCTGTCCGAGCAGGCCCTGCAATACGCCAAGGGCCGTGAGTGGCGGCCTGAGCTGATGGCGTGTCTGGCGGATGACAAGACCCCGGACGACAAGCTGTTCTGCCATTACGGCATGACGGACCTGCCGAGCCGCGCCATGGTCTGGGGCGACAGTCACGCCACGGCGCTGATCCCGGTGTTCGATGACGGCGCCAAGGCCTACGGCGTGAGCGTGATCCTGGCCAGTTCTCCCGGCTGCATTCCGGTCGATGGGCTGGAACATGACGGTGTCTGTGCGCGTTTCAACCAGCGTGTCGAGCAGGGGCTGAAGGCGCAATCGGTCAGCGATGTGGTGCTGGTTGCGCGTTGGAGCCTGTACCTGTACGGCGATGCCAAAGGTGATCTGGGCCATGTGCTGAGAACCACCGATGGCCGCTATGATCGTGCCGACGCCGAGCGGCGCCTGGCCGAAGGTCTGCGGGCCCGAGTGGCGCAATTGCGTGCCGGCGGGCATCGCGTATGGCTGGTGAAAGAGGCGCCGCTGCAGGCGTTCAGTCCGCCCTATCGGCTGACACGTCTGGCGATGCTTGATCGTCCGGTCGATGACGTCGGGCTGGACGTCGAGGCGCACCACAAACGCCAGGTGTTCATCAGTCAGCTGTTTGCGCAACTTGCGCAGGAGGATCCGGCCGTGCGCGTGGTCGATCCGGCGCCACGGCTGTGCGATGACAAAGGCTTGTGCCACGCTGAACTCGGCGGCTATTCGCTGTACACCGACGACAATCACTTGTCCGAAGTCGGCGCACGCTTCGTTGCGCCGATCCTCGAGCCGCTGTTTATGAGCCTGCAAGCCCGGGAAAACCGGGGGAAAGCGCAGACCAATGCAGCCAAGTAAGCAGCGACAGGCTGCCACAGGGCTGCATAGCAGGTAGGATGTACGCCTATTTTGAGGGTGCCATCGTCAATGAAATTCAAGGATCTTCGGGATTTCGTGCAGCAGCTTGAGCAGCGCGGAGAGTTGAAACGCATCCAGATTCCCGTCTCGCCGGTGCTGGAAATGACCGAGGTGTGCGATCGCACGCTGCGGGCCAAGGGCCCGGCGCTGCTGTTCGAGAAGCCGACCGGCTATGACATTCCGGTGCTCGGCAACCTGTTCGGCACCCCTGAGCGGGTAGCCATGGGCATGGGCGCCGAGTCGGTCAGCGAGTTGCGCGAGATCGGCAAGCTGCTGGCCTTCCTCAAGGAGCCGGAGCCGCCGAAGGGCTTGAAGGACGCGTGGTCGAAGCTGCCGATCTTCCGCAAGATCATTTCGATGGCACCGAAAGTCGTCAAGGACGCGGTGTGCCAGGAAGTGGTTATCGAAGGTGACGACGTCGACCTGGCGATGCTGCCGGTGCAGACCTGCTGGCCCGGCGACGTCGGTCCGCTGATCACTTGGGGCCTGACTGTCACTAAAGGCCCGAACAAGGAGCGCCAGAACCTCGGTATTTACCGTCAGCAAGTGATCGGCCGCAACAAGGTGATCATGCGCTGGCTCAGCCACCGTGGCGGTGCGCTGGACTTCCGCGAGTGGTGCGAAAAGCATCCGGGCCAGCCGTTCCCGGTGTCGGTCGCGCTGGGCGCCGACCCGGCGACCATCCTCGGCGCCGTGACGCCGGTGCCGGACAGCCTTTCCGAATACGCTTTCGCCGGCCTGCTGCGCGGTAACCGCACCGAGCTGGTCAAGTGCCGCGGCAACGACCTGCAAGTGCCGGCCACTGCCGAAATCATCCTCGAAGGCGTGATCCATCCGGGCGAAATGGCCGATGAAGGCCCGTACGGCGACCACACCGGTTACTACAACGAAGTCGACAGCTTCCCGGTGTTCACGGTCGAGCGCATCACCCACCGGATCAAACCGATCTACCACAGCACCTACACCGGCCGTCCGCCGGATGAACCGGCAATTCTCGGCGTGGCGCTGAATGAAGTATTCGTGCCGATCCTGCAGAAGCAGTTCCCGGAAATCACCGACTTCTACCTGCCGCCGGAAGGCTGCTCCTACCGCATGGCCGTGGTGACGATGAAGAAGTCGTATCCGGGGCATGCCAAGCGCGTGATGCTCGGTGTCTGGTCGTTTTTGCGACAGTTCATGTACACCAAGTTCGTTATCGTCACTGACGACGATATCAATGCCCGCGACTGGAACGACGTGATCTGGGCCATCACCACGCGCATGGACCCCAAGCGCGACACGGTGATGATCGACAACACGCCGATCGACTACCTCGACTTCGCCTCGCCGGTCTCGGGCCTGGGCTCGAAAATGGGCCTGGATGCCACCCACAAGTGGCCGGGCGAAACCACTCGCGAGTGGGGCCGTGTGATCGTCAAGGAAGACGCCGTCACCCAGCGGATCGATGCCATCTGGAATCAGTTAGGAATAGATTGATGCGTGTAACCCTGCAGCCCTCCGGAGCGGTGCTTGAGATACGGCCCGGCGAGCGGATTCTCGATGGTGCGCGGCGCCTGGGCTACGACTGCCCGCAAAGCTGCCGCAACGGCAATTGCCACGTGTGTGCGGCGCTGCTGGTGGAAGGCCGGGTCGAGCAGGCCGGCAAGGTGCAGGACCACGGCGAGTTCTACACTTGCATAGCCGAGCCGCTGGAAGACTGCGTCCTGCTGTGGGATGGCGTGCTCGCGCTGGGAGAACTGCCGGTGCGCAGCCTGTCGTGTCAGGTCATCGAATGCCGGGACGTCGGCGGCGACACCTGGCGCGTGCGCCTGCGTGCGCCGGCCGGCAAGCCACCGCGTTATCACGCCGGGCAGTACCTGATGATCGAGCGCGAGAGCGGCGAGAAGTCAGCGTTCTCCATGGCCTCGGCACCGCACGGCGGACGGGATCTGGAAATCCACGTGCTGGCCCGTGAGGCCAGTGCGCTGAGCCTGATCGAGCAACTGCAGCGCAACCCGCTGGTGCGCGTCGAACTGCCGTTCGGCGACACGCATCTTGCCGAATTGCCTGACGGGCCGCTGGTGCTGATCGCCGCCGGCACCGGCATGGGCCAGATTCACAGCCTGATCGAACACTGCCGCGCCAACGGCTTCAAACACCCGGTGCATCTGTACTGGGGCGTGCGTCGCCCGGACGATTTCTACGACATCGAGCATTGGGACGAATGGCTGAAGCTGCCCAATCTGTTCCTGCACAAAGTGGTCAGCGACCAGTGCGGTTGGGAAGGGCGCTGCGGGATGTTGCACCAGGCCGTGTGCGAGGACTTCGCCGATCTGAAGGCCCTGCACGTCTACGCCAGCGGTTCGCCGGCGATGGTCTACGGCACGCTGGATGCGCTGGTGGAAGCCGGGATGGATGCGCACCAGATGCGCGCCGACGTATTTGCCTACGCGCCGCGATCTTGAGCCCCGTCCCTAGAAACGTACGCCGCTAGTCACCATCGCCGCATTGGCGCCGAGAAACACCAGCTCGGCGGCCAATGGGCCGTAGTGAGTCCCGACGGACGGAATGATCACTGGCGCAACGCCATAGCGGTTCAACGGGATCTTGTCCTTGTAGTCACCGCGATAACCCTGCAACAGCCCACCGGTGACTTTCAGATACACCGGATACTCACTGCTGTCATAGCGCTTGCCGGCATAGGCGTAGTTCGAGCGCTGGCGGAACGAGTTACGGAAAGTTGCCCCGCCAAAGACCCAGCCTGAAGCCTGATTGCGTTCGATGCCGATCAAGTCCTGATGATTATTGTGTTCGGGGTCAGGCGAATAATGTCGGGTGTAGACGCTGGTCTGGGCATACCAGAAACCCTTGTCCTGCCCATCGTCCGCGGCCAATGCATGGCCGGTCTGAGTCATCAGCAATACGGTCAGAAGTCTTCGGATGTTCATTGTGCAGCCTCGGTTAAACGGGATGGCTTGCGCCAGAGGAAGGCCGTTATACGTAGGCGTTCAGCGACGGAGAAGAAAGAAAGTCCGACATTTTAGTAGGTAGTTTCCCGCGCCTTCATGAACGAAACCTGAACAAGTGAAGGCTTATGCATATTTCATTCGGGTATTTAAGATATCGCCGCAAGGGTATTAGGCTATATAAAACCGGATAACCGGGCAGATGATCCCGCATTATCGTTGTCAGGCGGGTCATACATCCTTTAGCACTTTTCGTTTTACAGTTACTGCTATATGTTCTATCAAGCGAATTGTGCTTACATCTTGTAATACTTGCGGGGCCGAACACTTCCGTCATGACAGCCATTGAATCTGCTTTTGTGAATCTGGCTTACCCTCCGCGGCTCGATCTGGGGCCGCAGCTGACCCACGAACAACTTCTCGTCTCGATGCAGTCGACCATGGCGCGCCACAAGGGTGGACCGGTGTGGCTGTTCGCTTACGGCTCGCTGATCTGGCGCCCGGAGTGCACGGCGGTGGAGCGGGTGCGCGGGCGAGTCCACGGTTACCATCGCGGCTTGTACCTGTGGTCGCATGAGCATCGTGGAACGCCGGAAATGCCCGGGCTGGTGTTCGGTCTGGATCGTGGCGGTTCGTGCAGCGGCTTCGCCTATCGGCTGCCGGAAGAGAATCTCGACGCTGCGCTGTACGCGCTGTGGAAACGCGAGATGCCGTTCCCGTCCTATCGCCCGCACTGGCTGAACTGCCGGCTCGAAGATGGCAGTCAGGTTCAGGCGTTGGGGTTTGTCCTGGAGCGACACCTGCCCAGCTATGCCGGCAACTTGCCGGATCATGTGCTGAGTCAGGTGTTCGAAAGCGCTTGCGGGCGCTACGGCACCACTCGCGATTATGTCGAGCAGACCGCCCACGCCCTGCGCAGCCACGCCATGCCGGATCGAAATCTGGAGGCGCGGCTCAAGCGCTGTCAGGCAAAAGCCGATCAGGCGACGGCTTCGCGGCTCTGACTGGCGACTTGCTTGTGCCATAGCGTCGGGGCCAGGAAGGCCATCGACAGCAGGCAAGCGCCCACCAGCAGGACAAAACCACCGTCCCAGCCGAAGTGGTCAACGGTATAGCCCATCGCCGCACTCGCCGCGACCGAACCGCCCAGATAGCCGAACAGACCGGTGAAGCCTGCTGCCGTGCCGGCGGCTTTCTTCGGTGCCAGCTCCAGCGCCTGCAGACCGATCAGCATCACCGGGCCGTAGATCAGAAAACCGATCGAGAACAGCGCGATCATGTCCACGGTCGGGTTGCCGGCCGGGTTCAGCCAGTACACCAGCGTCGCCACGGTCACGAGTGCCATGAACACCATGCCGGTGAGGCCACGGTTGCCACGGAAGATCTTGTCCGACATCCAGCCGCACAGCAGCGTGCCCGGAATGCCCGCCCACTCGTAGAAGAAATAAGCCCACGAAGTCTTGTCGACGTCGAAGTGCTTGGCTTCTTTGAGGTAGGTCGGCGCCCAGTCCAGTACGCCGTAGCGCAGCAGGTAGACGAAGACGTTGGCCATGGCGATGTACCAGAGCATTTTGTTGCGCAGCACGTATTTGACGAAGATTTCCTTGGCGCTGAATTCGTCTTCGTGGCTGGCGTCATAGCCTTCCGGGTAATCGTTCTTGTACTTCTCGATCGGCGGCAGGCCGACCGATTGCGGGGTGTCGCGCATGGTGATGAAGGCAAACACCGCCACGCCCAGCGCCACCGCTGCCGGGACGTAGAACGCTGCGTGCCAGTCATTGAACAGGCCCATGCCGATCAGGAACAGCGGGCCGATCAGACCGCCGCCGACGTTATGCGCCACGTTCCACACCGAGACCACGCCGCCCCGTTCCTTCTGCGACCACCAGTGCACCATGGTGCGCCCGCTCGGCGGCCAGCCCATGCCCTGGGCCCAGCCGTTGATGAACAGCAGGATGAACATCATGGTCACGCTGGACGTCGCCCACGGCGCGAAACCGAAAATGAACATCACTCCAGCCGACACCAGCAAGCCGAACGGCAGGAAGTAGCGCGGATTGGAACGGTCGGACACCAGGCCCATCAGGAACTTCGACAGACCGTAGGCGATGGCAATGGCCGACATCGCCAGACCCAGATCGCCACGGCTGTAGCCCTCGTCGATCAGGTACGGCATGGCCAGCGAGAAGTTTTTGCGCAGCAGGTAGTAACCCGCGTAGCCAAAGAAGATACCGGCGAAGATCTGCCAGCGCAGGCGTCGGTAAGTGCTGTCTATTTTTTCTTCAGGCAATGGAGCCTGATGTGCGGCAGGACGAAAGAAAGCAAACATTCAAGAGCTCCAGATTTCTTGTTTTGACTGCGGATGCGAATGTTACAGTTTCGTTACCGAAAATAGCACCGGTTCGCATCGGCAAAACAGCGGAAAATGTTGGAAGTCGCATGTTCTTTTACGAACCTGTCGCTCAGCTGTAAAAACAGGACGTTTTCACCACTTATCAACACGGTGTGGCATAGACTCGCGGCCCGTTCAGCCAATTGATCAGCAGAGATAGGAAATGGCCCTGAAGGTTCGCATGTTGGTGCCGAGGTTCTTGGTGGCGGCGGGGCTCGCCGTTGTGCTGCTGACATTGATCGTCACCGATCATCCTTCCCATTCCGGCCTGCGCAACGCTACAGTGCTGATCATCCGGCATGCGGAAAAACCGGATACAGGATCGGTGCTCAATACCCGAGGCGAGCAACGCGCGGCCGCCTACGTCGACTATTTCACTGCGCTGCAACTCGACGGCCAGACACTCACGCCCCAGCGTTTGATCGCTGCCGGCGACACCCCGGAGAGTTCGCGCTCACGCCTGACCCTGACCCCGCTGGCCCAACGCCTGAACCTCGCGATCGAGCAGCCCTACGTCAATGGCGATCTGCATCAATTGGTCAAACTGTTGCGCAAGAGCAATCAGGCGCAAACGGTGCTGATCGCCTGGCACCACGGCCACATCAATAAACTGCTCAAGGCCTTTGGTGGCGATCCCACAGCGCTGATGGGGCAGGAAAAATGGCCGGATGACGTCTTCGACTGGCTGATCGTTTTGCGCTTCGATGACAAGGGACGGTTGATTCCGTCCCGCAGCCTGAAGGTGCAGGAACATCTGTTGCCGGGCGACGCGGCAGCGACCAGCGGCGGCTAAACATCCGTCAGAAAATGTACCTGAAGCCCGTTGCGCAGGGCGTTCGCCTGTTTTCTTGTCAGGATCAGGAAATGTCCTGCATTCAATAGCGAAGTTGCGCCATTCAGTTAACAGGCAGTGCTCCGTAACCTTTCTGTTGTTGCCGGACAGGCATCTCAATCGGGAAGGGGCGAGATCATGCGGTGGTTCTTTGCTGGGCTTTTATTGACGATCTTCAGTCTTGCGCTGGCAGCGGAAGGGTTACTCATACCGGAAAACAATCCCAAGCCGATTTACCCGAAGCTGTTGCACAGGGCCGGGGTCGAAGGCGAAGTCAGGGTCAGTTTTGTCGTCAAGGCGGATGGTTCGGTCAGCGCGATCAGCATTGTGCAAAGTGATCACCCTGATCTGGCTGAGGCGGTCAAAGATGCAATAACACAGTGGCGCTTCAAGCCCTGGACGGCTGAAGACGGGCGCCCTGCAGAACAGCCCGTGGTGGCACCGATGCTCTTTCGACTGGGCCGGGACGAGCCGATCCACCTCAATCAGTGGCTGAAGTCAGTGAAGTGTCATGTCATCAATGGCAGTTTCAGGAGCATGCCTGAGTACGCCTGGGTCGACGCGGACGTGTTTCATTACACCCGCGCTTACCTTTCGAACGCGATCCACAAGAGTCAGTTGGCCGATGATCAACGTCTGGCAATCATCGCCAGGATGAATCGGCGCGTACCGATGATCGTCAGAGGCTGCCGGGAGGCCCCCATGCGGAGATACATGAGTTTTCTGCCGGGAGAGGTTCGTGACTTGCTTTGATAACCAGCGCCGCTGAGAGTGAAGCTGTGTTGCTGCCTGGCGCGAATCGGGC
>OEPS010000778.1_pt1 | contig 10894 bp, 10 predicted proteins | sample 1539411 | NCBI WGS metagenome assembly OEPS01 (sample SAMN02671747, study PRJEB22543) | soil metagenome | biome: bacteria | place: China:Hunan Province, Lengshuijiang City | collected 2012-10-15 | depth 0.08m m | reverse complement strand
GGGACAACGACGCGCCGAAGACATCCACTTTCCTGTCTTGTATTTCTTGGGCGAGGGTCTCGAGTGTGCCCGTCATAAGTTGCTCCTTGCCATAATGCCAGCTGCCCGTTGAACGGATTCAATAATGGCGGTGTAAGTGCCGCAACGGCAGAGGTGCGGCGAAGGGCCCGATTTAGTAAAGGCTTCTTTAATTTGGCCGATTGTCGGAGACGGGTTGCTTTCGAGCAGTTCGGTGGCCTTGATCATCATGCCGTTCTGGCAGTAGCCACAAAGCGGAGTCTGCTCGTTGATCCAGGCTTCCTGAACCGGGTGAAGAACATGAGCAGCTTCGGGTCCGCTTAGCTTCTTCTGCTTCGCCCAACGGGCGGGCAGGCCTTCGAGAGTCGTCACTTCTTTGCCGGCAGCCGCCGACAGCGGCGTGATGCAGGAACGGACTTCCTTACCGTTCAGTAACACTGAGCAGGATCCGCACTGCGCGAGACCGCAACCAAACTGCGGGCCGGTCAGTTCGAGATTGTGGCGCAGCACGTACAGGAGGGGAGTGTCGGAGGGTGCTTCAATTTCGTGGTGGAGGCCATTCACGAGGACGGTTGCCATGTATATACTCCTTCAGAGCCTTACTTCATTGTCGGCCAAGAATGTGTCGCCAGACCGAAGCCAGACCGAGCGCCATCCGGGATTTCTCGCTAATCCTCTGTTTCAGGCTAAAAAGAAACGCGCCGGAATTGGTATCCCGATCCTGCTGAATCATTGCCTAATCCTGCCGAATCCTGTTTCCACTGTTGCCCGCTAACCGTAATTCGTAGTTATCCTGAGTACGGAATGTCGAGACTCCTATCGTGGTAAACCCCGGCAATCTAGCCGTGGCGGCGGCGGACCGAACGCATGAAATGAAAGCTGAGCTGGCCTCCAAGGTTGCGCGGCACATCGGCTCGGCAGAGAAGCTGGCAACCGCTATCCCTTGCTTGACCTTGCACCGGAGAACCGCTCCTACTGCGGGCTGCCCCGTTACCTACGAGCCGAGCGTGATTATGATCCCGCAGGGTCGGAAACAGGTACAGATTGGCGCCGAGACATTGACCTATGATTCGTCCAGATATCTGCTCACCTCGGTCGATTTACCTACGGTTGCCAGAGTGGTCGAAGCAAGCGAACAAGAACCTTGCCTTGCCATCAATCTGAAGCTTGATATCTCAATCGTTCGTGAGTTTCTTGGTCAGGAAGAGTTTCATACGCTCGACGTGCTGCCGGATAGTCCTGCAATGTCCACTGGTCAGGTGACGGCGGAGTTCCTCAGCGCGTGGTGTCGTTTGCTCGATCTCCTTTCAACGCCTGCGGACATACCGTTTCTGAGCGGCTTCATTGAACGCGAGATTATGTACCGAATTCTCCGTGGACCGGCCGGCGCACGGTTGCGAGCCATCGCGACCTTAGGAGATCAGAGCCACCGCACAGCCAAAGCAATCGCATGGATCAAGGCAAATTATGCAAAACCACTTCGCGTTGAAGAACTGGCGCAAGTCGCCGGCATGGGTGTCTCCACTCTTCACCACCACTTTCGTGCGCTCACGGCAATGAGTCCGCTTCAGTATCAGAAGCAAATTCGATTACAGGCCGCCAGGGCACGGATGCTAGCCGACGATGTGGACGCGGCGACTGTCGCCTTTGAGGTTGGGTACGAAAGCGCAAGTCAATTCAACCGTGAATACAGCCGTTTGTTTGGCCGACCCCCTATCCGCGATGTCCGCACTCTGCGTTCGCCCGCATATGCAGTAGGTTCTCTGCTATTTCCTGAATTCGGCTCGTTGTGATGCCGTCACGCTGTTCTATCGACAGCGGGTGATTGCTCGGTTCCAACTCGATTAGCGGCCTTTGCCCGACCGGCTGCGTATGAACCATTGCCTTGAGGTTCAGCGTGTCCGGATAGGTTGGCAGCGCCGTGTTCAACCAAGCGAAGAAAGGCGGCTCGGTTTCTCGTCCCGGTAGACGCCATAGTTCCGAAGCACGCCGGAAACTGGCCTCACTAACTGACAACCACACGGTCCAATTGAATCGAGCAAGAGCGTCCGTGACTCGAATCTGAATAAGACCCTTCAGAAAATAATACTTCCCATCGATGATGCATTGGTCTGAGGACAATTCAGACCGGATCTGTCGTTCGTTCTCCGGCAGGTCCCACCAAAGCGCCGGTGCTTCGAATCCATAGCTCATCGGCAAAGAGTCGTGCCATTCCCCGCAGCGCGAGCAGCGGAAGCCTTCCCTCATACGATCTGATTGTCGCTGACAGAGACGAGACTGTCGGCACGACGCGCGACGAGAAGCGTTCGTCAGAGCGTGTCCCGATCTTCCATGATCGTCCACCCCGGTTTCGTGCGTGATCTAACGGACTGCCAGCCACATTCCTTGAGATTCTTCGCCCGCTCCTTACTCCTTACTTTCTAGGGAACTACTCCTTGGAAATACTTCCGCAGTTGCTCGCCGTTTTGGCCGTTTTCGCGCTGCTTGGCCTGACGCTCTGGTGGCTGAAGCGAAACGGCGCTGTCCAGCTTCGTTCCTACCTGCCGCCACGCTTTGCCGCACCGCGAGGACGTTCGCAGAAGCGGCTGCTGGAACGCGTGGAAGCGCTGCAACTGACGCCGACTCATTCCATGAACCTCATCCGGCTCGCTGATCGAGCCATTCTCATCGGCACGTCGCCGGCGGGCTTCCACCTGGTCGAAAGCACGTCGTGGAAAACGCTCGAAGCGCACGCTAAGGATTCGCAATCATGAAGTATCTGTTCCTGCTCGCCACGGCGGCTCTGCCGTCGATGGCGGCACCCGCGGCCGGACCGCTGCTCGGAGCCTCGCTTTCCACCGGCCCGCACGGCCCAACCATCAGTGCGCCGATGCAGGTCATCATTCTGTTGACCTTCCTGACGCTGCTGCCGGCCGCCGTCATGTGTGTGACGCCGTTCCTGCGGATCTCCATCGTGCTGCACTTCCTGCGGCAGGCTCTCGGAACGCAGACCGCTCCTTCCAATCAGGTCCTGGTGGGACTCGCTCTCTTTCTGTCGATTCTGATTATGCAGCCGGTGGCCAAAGATATTTATGAGAACGCCTGGCAGCCCTTCGACTCCGGCAAGATGACCATGGACGCCGCACTCACGACGGGGTCGGAGCCGCTGCGTCATTTCCTGCTGAAGTTTGCACGCCAGAAAGACATTCAGCTCTTCATCAACATCTCGCACGCGCCGCAGCCGCGCACGCCGCAGGATCTTGATCTTAAAGTTCTGATTCCGGCTTACATCACGTCGGAACTCAAAGCGTCCTTTCAGATCGGAACCGTTCTCTTCCTGCCGTTCATGGTGATCGACGTCGTGATTGCGTCCCTCACCGTCTCGATGGGCATGATGCAACTGCCGCCCGCTATGCTCGCCGCGCCGTTCAAAATCCTGATCTTCGTACTGGTAGACGGCTGGGACCTCGTCATTGGCTCGCTGATGAAAGGACTGGCGGCATGACGCCCGAGTTTGCCATTCAGATCGTGCGTGAAGCCATGATGATGATGTTCTGGCTGAGCGCGCCGTTTCTGATCGCAGGGTTTGTCACCGGCATTGTGATCAGCCTCGTTCAGATCGTCACGTCAATTCAGGACGCGGCGTTCAGCACCGTGCCGCGCCTCGCCGTTTTTCTTCTTGTGGCCACCATTTCGCTGCCCTGGGTGCTACAGAAGGCGACTACCTATGCGGCCAGCATTCTCGGCGACCTGAGCCGGTATGCACAGTGAGCTGTCGGCTCCGGTCGGATTAATCTATAGTTTTTTGCTGGTGCTGGCGCGAGTGGCCGGTTCGATGATCTTCGTTCCACTGCCCGGTGTCAGCAGCATGCCGCAGCCCGTGCGAGCGATTCTCATCCTCGCCATCACGATGTCGCTGTATCCGGTGTGGCCGGTGATCCCGGCCGATCCGTCGCTTCTCGCCTATCTCGGATGGATTGCCGTGGAAGCGGCCTTCGGGCTCTGCATCGGGCTGCTGGTCGGGTTTCTTTCCGATGCGATGCTGCTGTTCGGCCAGATCTGCGGCTTGCAGGCAGGGTTTTCGTATGCCTCGACGATCGACCCCAACACGCAGGCGGATTCGCCCGTCATCAGCGCCCTGGCGCAATCGGTAGCCGCGCTTTTATTTGTCACCCTCGGACTGCACCGCTACATTATTCGCATCTTCGCAGAAAGCCTGCGAACCCATCCGCCCGCTCAACTGGCTCTCAACGTTCATTGGTCCGAGATCATCATTCATGCCGCCGGTTCGGTGCTGGTCATCGGCCTTCGCCTGGCGCTGCCGATTGTGGCTTTGATGATGATCGTCGACATCACGCTTGCACTGCTCAGCCGGATCAATCCGCATCTGCAGTTAATTCATCTATCGATGCCGTTGAAGATCCTGGCTTCGCTCGGCACCATTGCGGGCTTGCTGATGCTGTTCCCGGTCATTTACTCCGAATACGCCGACCGTATGTTTCGCATAGCGTACTCGTTGATCAGGTGACGGCATGGCCGATTCGGAAAAGAGTGAAAAACCGAGTGCGCGGCGGCTGCTCAAGGCGCGCGAGCAGGGTAATTTTCTTTCGAGCCAGCAATTCATCAGCGGGGCGCAGTTTCTTCTTTTCGTTTACCTGCTGAACACCTTTGGCAGTCACTGGTTCAACAGTTTGAGCCTTGTTATGCGGGACATGCTGGGGCGTGCGTTCAGCCCGGCCGAGTTCTCGCTGTATGACTGGATTCTGCTGTTCCGGGAGCTGGCCTGGTACGGCGGCGGTCCCATCCTTTTGGCTGTCGCAACGTTGGCGCTGCTGACGCTGGTCCTGCAGTTGGGCATGTCGAAGCTGGGCTTCAGTTTCAAAAAGCTCGCGCCGGACTTCAAGCGGCTCAGCCCAATGAGCAAGCTGAAACAGATCAGCCGCAATAACCTGCCTTCTTTGATACAGGCTGTGATTCTGCTGCCGGTATCGGCGTATGTGGTGTACGCGATTGTGTACGAGAATCTCGACCGCACGCTGTCGCTGCCCTTGAAGCCGCTCGAAGCGGGGAAATCCGATGTCATGGCGTCCATCGGTACGGTGCTGTGGCGGGCCGCCGCTTTATTTTTCGTTTTCGGCTGCGTGGACCTCATGCGTCAGCAGCGCCGGTACTCGTCGGACCTGAAGATGAGCAAGCAGGAACTCAAAGACGAGCACAAGGAAACGGAAGGAAACCCGCAAATCAAGATGCGGGTGCGCCGCATTCAGCGCGACCAGGCCCGCAAGCGCATGATGCAGCAGGTTCCGAAAGCCACAGCCGTGGTCGTCAATCCCACCCACTATTCGGTTGCGCTGCGCTATGAACCGGAAACGATGGTGGCGCCCATCGTGATTGCCAAAGGGAAAAACTACCTGGCGCTGCGCATCCGAAAGATTGCAGTAGAGAACCAGATCCCGCTGATCGAAAACCCGCCGCTGGCGCGCGGTTTATACCAGGCCGCCGATGTCGGACAAGAAATTCCGCCTCATCTGTATAAAGCAGTGGCTGAGATCCTGGCTTACATCTTCCGCCTGATGCACCGGCGCTGATCGCACTCGATGGCAGAGTAGCTTTACAATAAACTGACTGGCGTTCCGTGATGTAATTGCCGGGCATGAACTTACCTGAATGAAGCAACAACTGTACCCCTCATGCTGACGGGATTGATCGAAACGCTTTCATCCCCCATTCGACAGAACACGAGTTACTCAAGCATTCGCTGGCTGAACGGCGTGACACTGTTCGCATTGCTGATTTATGCGCTGACTCTGGTAATTCTTCTGGGGCACGGTCCGCTGGAGTTATACGACGAAAGCCGCAACGCCAACAACGCCATTGAAATGGCGCATAACGGGCACTGGCTCGCGACTTACTATGATGGCGCGCCGGACCATTGGAATACGAAGCCGCCGCTGCTCATCTGGATCATCGCCGCGCTGATCAAACTCGGCATGCCGGCCATCGTTGCCCTGCGCCTCCCGTCGGTGCTAGCGGCGCTGGCCACGGTGGTTCTTATCTACCTTTTCTGCCGTATTCTCATTGCCAACACTGCCGCCGGGGCATGGAGCGCTCTCCTGCTGATGAGCTCGGCGGTTTTCTTCGGACCGCACATGGCGATGAACGGCGACTACGACGCGTTGCTTTGTTTCTTTACGACGGTGTACTGTCTCGCGTTCTGGGTGTATGTCGAAAACATCGAGGGCCGTGCGCGGTGGGGTCTCGTCATCACGGCCGGAGCGCTGATATTGGCGGTGATGACCAAGGGAGTCGCCGGCGCGCTTCCGCTGCCTGGACTTCTGCTGTATGTGGTGCTGCGAAAAAAGCTGGCGGCCGTCCTGAGAGACTGGCGCTTCTGGCTTGCGCTCTTTCTGGTTGCAGCCGCGATCGCCGGATATTACAAAGGGCGCGATCTGGTGGACCCCGGCTATGCAAAAGCGGTCTGGCAGAACGAATTAACCGGCCGTTATATGGCCGTGAACGAAGGGCATCGCCGGAAAGCTCTCTTCTTTGCGCGCGTGCTGGTGGATAAATTCACGCCCGGCGTGCTGCTGCTGCCGCTCGGCTGCCTCTTTCTTATCCGGCCGGCGATTCGCGCCGGCCGTGCGTATTCGGCGGCGATACTTTGTGCCGCCACATCGCTGGTCTTGTTGCTCGTCCTGTCTAAATCGCAGACGAAGATCTGGTACTACTGTGGCCCTGCCATCCCGCTGCTCGCCATTTGGTGTGCAATCGGATGCGCGGAATTTCCGGATACGCTACGCCGCTTCACCAGCCGCGCCAATTCGTTCCCGATACGCGCCTGGGCGGTTGCGGTTACCGGCTTTCTCGTCGCGATGAGCGTCTGGACGCTGTATCAGAACGAACACCAGCCGCAAAGCCTCATTCCGCAGGACCAATACGGCGCCGTGCTCGGAGCGATGGAACGGTCCGGCATCAAAGGCCCGGTTCTGCTGGTAGACGACGGCGTGGCGACCACCGCGAATTTTGCTCATTACAACCCGATCGGGTCGTTCTACGGTAAGCTTGCCGCCGCGCATGGAATACAAGTCGCGCTGCGCTCTCCCCAAGATCAAATCGCAGCCAACGCCTGGGTGACGACATGCGACCCGAAATCAGCCGCCTGGCTGCAGCGCGAACATCCGCTGGAGAACCCAAGAACGATCGGCGCCTGCGTTTACGGCGAGACGCCGCAAGATGAACGCTGATCTATTTCACCGCAGCGGTCACTTTCAATTCAGACGGCGTCTTGCTGCGAAGCACTTCACGAATCAAAAATAGCGGCCGCTGCTTCGACTCGGTATAAATCCGCCCGATGTATTCACCCAGGATCCCCAGGCAGAACATCTGTACGCCGGCCATGAACAACATGCCGATAAACGAAATCGCCCAGCCGCGCACCCAGGAGTGGCTGAAGAGGCGCACGATCAACGAATAAAGAATGCCGAGAAAGGCAAGCGCGGCCGAACAGAACCCGATAAACGTCACGAAGCGCAACGGCACCGAAGAGAACGACACAATGCCATCGAGCGCAAGGCTTAGCATCTTGGACAGCGGGTATTTCGTCTCACCTGCTACGCGCCGCGCCCGATCGTACTTCACGCCGATCTGGCTAAAGCCAATCCAGCTTGACATGCCGCGCAAGAGCCGGTGACGCTCCGGCATCTGATTCATCGCCTGCACGGCAGCGCGGTCCAAAAGCCGGAAATCGCCGGTGTCGAGCGGAATCTCCACATCCGACAGCCGGTTGATGAAGCGGTAAAAGAGTTTAGCGGTCCAAAGCTTAAACCCGGTTTCGCCTTCACGGCTTGCCCGAATTCCATACACGACTTGATAGCCGGATCGCCACAGAGCGAACATTTTCGGGATCACTTCCGGCGGATCCTGCAGGTCGGCATCGATGATGACGGTGGCCTGCCCGCGAACCATGCTCAGGCCGGCGGTGACCGCGGGCTGATGACCGAAGTTGCGCGAAAGTTGCACCACTACTGCATGGGGGTCGGTCGCTTGAATCTGCCGAAGCGCATCAAGCGTGCCGTCTTTCGATCCGTCATCGATGTACAGAATTTCGTAAGAAACATCCATTCCCATGAGCACGCGGCTCAGGTGCTGATGACAGGACTGAATGCCCTCTTGTTCATTGAAGCAGGGAACAATCACGCTGAGCGTGGGAGTTCCTGGATCCGGAATCAACATTAAAGGGTTAGATGCGGTTTTCACTCGAATTTAGCAATGCAATTACCGGATCGGCACTCGCGGCAGAAGCGGTCCGACGCTACGACGGATGCGGCATTCCTAAAATGCTGCGCACCGTATCGCGCGCAATCAGCAGCTCTTCATCGGTGGGAATGACGTACGCCGCCAGTTTGGAATCGTCCGTGCTGATGAGGCCTTCTATTCCGGCGGCGCGCGAATTCCGGTCCGGATCGAGCGTCAATCCCGCCCACGCCATGCCGGAGCAAATTCGCGCCCGAATTGCCGGCGCATTCTCTCCAATTCCTCCCGTAAACACCACCGCGTCCGCGCCTTCCATCGCCGCCAGGTAAGCGCCCAGATACTTGCGCGCCCGGTAACAGAACATCTCGATGGCAAGCCCCACCCGCCGGTCGCCGGTTTTGGCGAGCTCTTCCTGTAATTCGCGCATGTCGTTAGTCAGCCCGGAAATTCCGAGCAGCCCCGACTGCTGGTTGAACAGCATGTCCGCATCGTGCGAAGACAGTCCTTCTTTGACGGCCAGCACATCGACCACCGCCGGATCCACATCGCCCGACCGCGTTCCCATCACCAGCCCCTCGAGCGGCGTCATGCCCATTGAAGTGTCTACCGAATACCCGGCCCGGATGGCCGCTGCCGAACAGCCGTTTCCCAGGTGAAACGCAACAATGTGTGTCTGCTCGCGCGTCAGCCGGCGCAGTGTGCGGTAGCGGTCGGCCACATAGCGATAAGAGGTGCCATGAAAACCGTAGCGCCGGATGCGATGCCGCCGATACAGGTGGTACGGCAGCGCATAAAGATACGCATGCTCGGGCAGCGATTGGTGGAATGCGGTATCGAACACCGCTACTTGCGGCGTCTTCTCCCCCACAACTTGCCGGACTGCTTCGATGCCCTCGATGTTACTGGGGTTGTGCAATGGCGCCAGGTCCACGCACTCGCGGATCCCGTTCAGCACCGTCGCGGTAATGACCTCCGACTTGGTGAACAGCTCCCCGCCATGTACGACACGGTGACCAGCTGCGTGGATATCTGCGATGCCGCCAATTTCGTCCAGCCCCGATTCCGGCGAGGAAAGCCAGTGCAGCAATGTGCCCAGCGCGGCTTGTATATCCCGCACCGGGGCGGTCCAAGTCCGTTTGGCGCTATCCCGTACCTGGACGGTGAAGATCGCGTCTCCTCCGATCCGCTCAATCTGCCCGCGGCAGAACCGTTCGTCCCGGTTTTCTTTGATCTGATCCGGACTCGTGGAGAGGATCTGAAACTTGAGACTGGAACTGCCGGCATTAAGAACGAGGACATTCATGGAGAAAAGAAGCGCTTCGGCTGACAGGACCCGCTATCCAAAGATAACCGCCTTGGATATTCCGTCGCTAACTGCCATAAATAAGACTGGCTGGTCGATTCGTGATACCCTCAACGCAGCCACGTCTTCCCGTCGTCCTCCGGTGCCAGACGTTGACCCGTTGTTTAGCGGAGTCTTTCCTTGCAGTGCAATTGACGCGAAGACAGGAGAGATCTTCAACCATGTCAGTCTTTAGAACCGGACCTTCCACCGTGTCCCGTCCCTCTGCCCGCCCTTGGTCATTGAAATGTTTCCTTTTGGTAGCAGCCGCTTTTTTCGTGGGTGCGCCAATCGTATCGGCACAGTTCAATGGAATTGGCGGATACGATCTGAAATCCACGGCCGATCTGGCGTTTGCCTTCGATTACAACAGCACCGGGAACTTAGACCATATTGTGCTGTATCGTCCGGGCGCCGGAACCATTTTCATTGAAGAGAAACAGAATGGCACGTATGTTCCGGTTTTTGTCTCGTTCAGTGGAATTGGCGGCTATGACCTTAAGGAGCCGTCGGATCGTATCATCGCCTTTGACTATAACGGCACCGGACATGCGGACCACCTGCTCTGCTACCGGCCCGGATCTGGGGTTATTTGGATTTTGGCGAACGATCACGGCGCGTTCTCGCCTGTCTATATGTCTACGGACGGAATCGCGGGTTACGACCTCAAATCGACCGCTGACCAGATCATTGCCTTTGATTACGACGGAGCCGGAAAGTATGATCACCTGGTGCTTTACCGGCCAGGCGCCGGGGTGGTATTCATCGTTCAGAACACGAATGGTGTTTTCACAAATGAAGTGGTGTCTTTCAATGGGATCGGCGGCTACGATCTGCTTTCCCCGAATGACCAACTGATCGCCTTCGATTACTACAGCATCGGGACCGCCGATCACCTGCTGGCGTACCGTCCGGGTAGTTCCACAGCTTTCGTGCTGGAAAACATCAATGGTTCCGGAATATTTTCTGCCGTGCAGACCTCATTCACCGGGATAGGCGGATATGACCTCAAGCTTCCTTCCGATCGGCTGGTAGCGTATGACTATTCAGGCACCGGAAACCAGGATCACCTACTTGCCTATCGTCCAGGGAGCGGCGTGGCCTGGGTGATTCAGTCGGCTTACTTTGCTTACAGTCCGGTATTCACCTCTACGCATGGGATTGGCGGTTACGATCTGCGGTCTATTGAAGACAAGATCTTCACCTTTGACTACAACAGCACCGGTTACCTAAACGCACTTGGACTGTACCGCCCCGGCTCATCCACCTTCTTCATTGAAACAAATACCAGCGGGACCTTTA
>OEPS010000777.1_pt1 | contig 10903 bp, 6 predicted proteins | sample 1539411 | NCBI WGS metagenome assembly OEPS01 (sample SAMN02671747, study PRJEB22543) | soil metagenome | biome: bacteria | place: China:Hunan Province, Lengshuijiang City | collected 2012-10-15 | depth 0.08m m | reverse complement strand
AGCCGAGCTGGTCCACCATCGTGTTGATGGTGTTCTTCAGCTCGAGAATCTCGCCTTTGACGTCGACGGTGATCTTCTTCGACAGGTTGCCGTTGGCAACCGCCGTCGTCACCTCGGCAATGTTGCGCACCTGCCCGGTCAGGTTGCCCGCCATCGCGTTCACGTTGTCGGTCAGGTCCTTCCAGGTGCCGGCCACGCCCGGCACCTGCGCCTGGCCGCCGAGCTTGCCCTCGGTGCCCACCTCGCGCGCCACCCGCGTCACTTCCGACGCGAATGAGCCAAGCTGGTCCACCATCGTGTTGATGGTGTTCTTCAGCTCGAGAATCTCGCCCTTCGCATCCGCGGTGATCTTTTTCGACAGGTTGCCGTTGGCGACCGCCGTCGTCACCTCGGCAATGTTGCGCACCTGCCCGGTCAGGTTGCCGGCCATCGAGTTGACGTTCTCGGTCAGGTCCTTCCAGGTGCCGGCCACGCCCGGCACCTGCGCCTGCCCGCCCAGCTTGCCCTCGGTACCCACCTCCCACGCGACCCGCGTCACTTCGGACGCGAATGAGCCGAGCTGGTCCACCATCGTGTTGATGGTGTTCTTCAGCTCGAGAATCTCGCCCTTCGCATCCGCGGTGATCTTTTTCGACAGGTTGCCGTTGGCAACCGCCGTCGTCACCTCGGCAATGTTGCGCACCTGCCCGGTCAGGTTGCCGGCCATCGAGTTGACGTTCTCGGTCAGGTCCTTCCAGGTGCCGGCCACGCCCGGCACCTGCGCCTGGCCACCCAGCTTGCCCTCCGTGCCCACCTCACGCGCCACCCGCGTCACTTCCGACGCGAACGATCCGAGCTGGTCCACCATCGTGTTCACGATTTTGGACGTGCGCATAAATTCGCCCTTGAGCGATTGCCCGTCCGCTTCGAGAACCATTCGTTGCGTGAGATCCCCCTTGGCTACGGCACCAATGACGCGCGCCATCTCAGTTGTGGGGCGTGCGAGATCGGAAATCAGTCCATTCACCGATTCGATTTCGCGTGCCCATGCGCCGTCCAGATGCCCCACCGAGACGCGCTCTGCCAGCTTTCCATCTTTACCGACCAGTTCGCCGGCGCGTCCTATCGCGCGGGCGACCTTATCGTTCAGTTCGATAATATCGTTCAACGTATCGGCTATCTTGCCTTCGACGCCGGTCCAGTCGAGCGGCATACGCGCCGCGAAGTCCCCTTTTTTAACTGCCGTCAAAACTGCTAATAAAACGCTGAGCTCCGTGCTTCCTTGCGACGGGCTTTCTCGGGTTTCTGCATCCATTGTTATTCCTCAGGCGTAGATAAGGTGAGCTCAAAAGTAGAAATATCTGGCGCGCAAAGTCGGGCGGTGAAATGGCTGCAGCCATCGATTTCAATCGCAGCATTGTTGCAGAAAACTTCAGAACGGGAACGGCAGAGCGAAGGGATGCCAGCGCGGTCGCGCATGTAAAAACCACGAGGCCATGCGTGTTTTTCCGGTGATGTCTGCACAAGGCATGACACAAACGCTGAACGTCGCTCAAGTCAACAAGCCGCCTGTTGAATGAATGCCATGGAACTGCATGGTCTCTTTGTGGCGAAATGCAACCGTCGGCGTGTGGGATAACGCAAAATTCCCCGAGGTGCCGCGCGGCGAATTAAATAAAAAAGCCGCAGCCCTTACGGGTTGCGGCTTTCTCTCAATCGATGGCGGAGAGGGTGGGATTCGAACCCACTGTTGCTTAACCTATTGATTCGATTAGCACCCAGACCTCCAAATCTACGGGTTCGAGCACAAACAAGTGTTACAGATGTTTGTTACAGAAACCAAGTGCAATCCTAGCAAATACGGGCCTTCCCGTCCATCTGAAAGCGGCACAAACTCGACAAAACCTTCCGGGCGCTTCTCAGGGCTTATCCAAGTCCTCCAAATATATAGCGAGCACTCAGCGCGCGCCATACGGGCTGTCCACCCTGCCCTGCTTGCGTGATTGCAAAAGAAAACGTGTGCCAGGCCAAACGGACCTGCCCTTCACAGGCCTTCAGTGCGGTCATGCCACCCCCAGACTTACGGGGGGGCCATAGTTGGCCTTGAGCTCGTTGCACATTTCTTTGGGAATCAGCCTTTCACCGTCCACCGCGACTCAGGGATAGTCCCTTGAACCACCTCGGCGCGCCGCCCCTTGGAAGGCACGCTGTGGTTGCTAAGGGCTTGATGGGCTTCTTGTTCATGCCTACATCGTGGCTTTCGCGTTTCATCCGGGCCAGTTTTAAACCAAGGCTCACTCGGCCCAAGTCGAGGTTTTGGGCGTTTCAGCTACGACACCGTCTGGCAGCGGTGGACGCTAGGGTTCCAGTGGGGCCGTTGTTAAATATGGTGGCCCCCTCCCAAGTCCCCCCAGTCCCAACGATGACGTATCGAAACGACACCACCTGTTCCGCGGTCGCTTCGCCGTCGTAAACCTTGTACCAAGTCTTATTCCCCTTAAAGCTCAGCAAGCCGAAACCTTCCCGCTCGTATCCCGCCTTATCCGCCATGCCGAACTTGTCGTACACCTTCAGGGCGGTAGACCTTGCCCGCAGTTAGCTCAAGTCCTTGCTAGGCAGCCTTTGCAGACCAATAGACTCCCCAGGCCGAATTCTTCGCAATCCCTGAACCGACGGCGTACATCGCGCCAAGGTTGTTTTGCGTAGACGCACTCCCCTGCTCGGCGGCCAAGCGTATGGAAGCGTTAGTCAGGTCCTCATATAGCGAGCGGTTGTTCAGTCCCCGTTCCTAGCGGTCCACCCTTGCCCTTCGGTCAAACCGCATTCAGGACAGAACCTCTTCTTGATTACCAGGAGCCGGCCAGGAACAACCTGGCCAGTCCTGACCCGGCAAACGGCCACGGTCAAGAGGCCGTCAACATCTAAATTGACTTGCCTTCAAGCCTCACGGTATTCCACAGCGAGGTGTGCAGGTTTTCCACCAATTGTTCGGAATATTCATAGGGCATTGTTTGAATCGTCACAACGCGCCAGAACGCTGAGCCAATCTGGACAATCTGAACATTGAGGCGGTTACTAGCCATGCCCTGCATTTGGCCGGAGCCTTGCCATATCAAATGCTTATCTCGCTCAAAAAAACGACCCGCATCCGAAAAGTCCATGTCGGTAGCAGCGTGTGCATGGAAGGCACGGACATAAGCATCCATTGAGAAACCAGGCGCTTGTTCGACCGCAAACACAACGACAGCACGGTCTGCCCGCTCTGAAAACGTATAAATCTCTTGACCGTCGGCGTTTGGCTGAGCAGCCTGTTTCCATCTTGAATCAATGATGGCGCTCAGCCTGGTGTGCGGGTTTTCCCATGAATAGCTTTTTTGAGCAGCTGTCAATACGGCTTCCCGTTGGTCCTGCTGTTCAATACCATTTAGCACCGCCATAACAACAAATAAGCTCACGAAGGCGGTGCCAAATGTGAGTTTACGGACCAATCCAGACGCCTTTGCGCGTACTCGAAACCCCGTAGACTCGTCATAGCTCGCCTGCAATCCTTTTCCGAGCCGGCCAGATTGGTGCGCCATCGTGAAAAGATTGATGAGGGGTAACCCAAAGGCGAACCCCCTCGCCCACATCGAGAAATTTCGCTCGAGATACTGACCCAGGCTGAGCGGCCTACCACCAAGCGTTCCGACTGTCAGTCCGACCAAAGCCTTTCCTGGTGTATTTCCGACGACACGATAAATCAAAGCATCAAGCAACAGGGCGATAGGTATGCATAGGATTCCGAACCAGTTACCCGCACCAGGCCCACTGAGCCATTCAACAAAGCTAACGGAATACCGACCTAATATGGCGCCCAGGACAACAGCGACGAGTAGCGTTTCCCACCAAACGTCAAAAATACGGGCAAAGAATCGGGGCCAGCGCGTTGCTAATGGAAGGCTCAAGGGGTCGGGTTTTCCCTTCTGTAGCAAAGGTGGGGGCACGGTGGCTTTCAACTCCTTTAGCTCATCTATGTCCGCAAGTGCGCGCCAATCCTCCATGTGCTCATGCCAGAGTAAGGTTTGAAGCCCAATTTTCCCGGCCTGAAAAAGCTGCCCAAGCTCCTCTGGTTCAACCGGTCCATTTTTCTGGCCATTTTCTGCATACCACCACGCGGTCATTCTTGTTCTCCCCTGACGCACTTTTCATGGCTTCTCAGCCAATGCTCGCCCTCTCGACTAAGGACTCTGCCATTTTTCGTGTCGGCGGGCTATCCCCGCCATCTTCCCTCCCCATACAGCGTCCTGACCTGCTCTCATCAGTTTAAGGTCCAAACGTGTCTACTGAAGCTGGGGTGACTCACGTCACGTAGCTCGCCTATCCACAGTATGCTCACCTTTCTGCAAACCCGCCTTGGTTTCCGCGATATCTTTTGGCATGATGCCTAGCGTGCTGGGGGCTCAGCATTTATTCCAATAAAACAAAGAGGGACTCTAGCGATTATGGGAGATAGTTGCGGGTATATCGCGTGTGACAAGTGTGATTTTCGCCAGACGCTGTGGGTAAGTGGAAAGCGGGACACTTTCGCAGAAAGTATTTATTGCTTCGACAACGGACATATTTCCCCTGTCTTCAAGAACAAATGGTGGTGTCATCGCTGCGAATCAGTCAAAGACGTTGAACAAATCCCATCAAATGGAGATGTGCAAAATCATTTGGCAGACATCTATACAAGTCTTTCAGACGACAAGGCACGTAGGTTTCTTGGTAGGCCCACAATTGAGTACTACCAGCGAATTTTGGCGGGTAGCGAGACATGGACTCAGTGGGCCCGCGCCCGTAAAGACCCACGATGCCTCACATGCGGGTCCCAGGAACTGACTCCAATAGGATTAATGAATCGAAATACCATGGGCAGGCTTGACGTAGCCCATCCAAATTGCGGCGGAAACTTGTACCTTGGGGAACGAGAAATGGGTATTCGAGCAAGTCATCCCCGCAAAAACAACACAACACCAATCGAATACGTACGCTTCGCTCCAGATGGCCTACCCATCAAGGAGTCTGCTGCAGAGGAAAAACCATCATCGAGCGGCCCCTCGGTCTTCGCATGGCTCGCGGTGATAGCGGCGATTGCGCTCTTCTACTTTGCTAGCTAAATCGCCCTTATAACGCCCCCCAAGAACTCTGAATTGAACCCTACTAGGCAGACGCTCTGCTCGTGCACTGAGCTTGGCAGTCGTATGGCACAGCGCTGAGACCCGTAAGGGAGTCACCATGACCGTATCTTCCATCGTTATGGACACGGTGGCAACGAAGAAGATGCCACCACCGCATTGTTTCACGATGCAATAGAAGACATCCCTGATGCCTCTCAATCGGCCAAACGAGAAGCCCTACTACGAGGAGTTTGGCAACCTGGTTGCAGAGATTGTGCTGGGCGTACGGACGGCAAACCTAATGGCGACGGCGATAGGGCACCGTGGAAGGAACGCAAGACCACTATCTGACCGCCATGCGCGACAAGTCTGGAAGTACCCTGCTGGTGGCAGGTAGCGACAAGTTACACGACCTGACTTGCACTGCGCGCGCTTTGCATCGCTACGTCGAGACACCTTCTCACGGGTGTTCTGGACATCATAGGTAGACGAGTTCTCGTGGCCAATACACCCCGACCTACCTAATCGCGCGACCTGATGTAATATGGGCAAAAAAACGGCATGAGGGAGAAGTCACGTGGAGGCGTGACTTGTGTTCTCTGCCCAGAAGAAAGCCACCTAAGGCGGCGGAGGGTATGTTCCCTGGGGAAGGTTGTGGCCAACTACAACCTTGGTATCAATATAACTAATTAGAAAAATGCCTATTCGAAGAATAACCCTTGCCGCCCCAATTGTTTTGTTCGGTGCGCCAACCCAGTCAACACGAGCCAACGCTGGCAACACTCATCGACCTAGCCACCTGGGTGGGTCGAAAGTCCACGCCTATGCCACACGCCGCTCGCGCAAGTTTCCCGCGGACCATTCCGCATTTTTGATAAGCAATACCAAGGCGAACCAACGCAATTTTTTTGAGCAGCAGATTCACGGCCTAATGAGAAAAAAATCTTGGACAACCAAACCGTAACATTCGAAACCAGCCAAAAATCCCTCATCAATATCGTTGTCGAAAGTTGGCGATTTACAAGGCTGTTCTCGCGACTTCTCACAAAGTTGGATGCCGGCGAAACCCAACGATACGCCAATCAATTCAAGTTTTACCTCAAGCAACTCGAGGACAATCTGGATGCCACCGGGTTGAAGCTGGTTAATCTAGAAGGCCAGACATTTAGTCCCGGAATGGCGGCTACCCCTCTAAATATCGAAGATTTCGGCCCCGATGAGGTTTTACTGGTTGACCAAATGGTTGAGCCCGTAATTTTGGGCTCAGAAGGCGTTCTCCGTACTGGAACCGTAATGTTGCGAAAGGCACAACTGTGAAGAACTACGTGGGGATTGACTTAGGAACAACCAATAGTGCCATTTGTATCTACGACGGAGAGAATGTGCGACTCTTCAAGAGTCCGGAGCAAAACGATGTGACCCCGTCCGCTATCTTCTTGGACAAGCGTGGCAACAAATATCATGGCAAGCGCGCCTACGATAGTGCTGCAAAAAATCCGGATAATGCTGCCACCAAGTTCAAAAGGATGATGGGCACGAGCACACCAATCAAGTTTTCAGCGGTCAATATCACAATGAGCCCCGAGGAGTGCTCCGCTGAAATTCTGAAAGTATGCTTCGGCTACCTCCCGGAAGAAATTCGGAACGACCCTGAAACAGGAACTGTCATTACCGTTCCTGCCGCATTCAATCAGATGCAGAAGGATGCCACCATGGCGGCGGCCGAAATGGCCGGACTTGGCAAGGTTGCTCTTATGCAAGAGCCAGTTGCGGCAGTAATGAGTGAAATGCGCAAAAGCAAAGGTGATGGTACGTTCCTTGTCTATGACCTTGGTGGAGGAACTCTGGATATTGCTGTTGCCACCAGCACCAAGGGGCGGGTGAGCATCCAGGCGCATGGTGGAATTGCCATGTGCGGCGGGACTGATTTCGACCGAGTTATTTTAGATAATGTTGTAAGGCCATGGCTGTTCGATAACTTCAATCTGCCGGAGGACTTATCCGTTAACCCGAAATACAAAGGGCTTCTGCGGATGTCGCTGTGGGCAACAGAAAAAGCAAAAATTGCGCTCTCCAGTAGCGAAGAGACAATCATCGCACTGATGGACTCCGAGCTTGGCGTAAAGGATGAAGATGGCGAAGATATCTATCTCGATATTCCGCTGGTTCGCGAAGCCCTTGATGAGTTGATTGCGGGCCGTGTTAACGATTCAATCAACGCCGCTCGCGAAACTCTGGAAAAGGCAGGACTCAATGGTAACGATGTCGAGAGAATCGTATTCGTTGGTGGCCCCACACATTACAAACCTCTCCGCGACAAGGTCTCCTTTGAACTGGGTATCGCTCCCTCCACAGACGTGAATCCCATGACAGCGGTTGCGGAAGGTGCTGCCGTATTTGCTGAGTCTATCGACTGGAGTTCCGAGAACCGTGGTCGCAAGAGCAACCGTGGCGCATTGAGCGCCGGGGGTAAGCTTGACCTCGCGTTTAATTACATCGCCCGCACACCGGACTTCAGGGCAAAGATTGCGGTGAAGCTTGGTGGGACTGTCGTGGATGGGGCCGAATTCCAGGTCGATAGCCTTGATACCGGCTGGTCTTCAGGTCGCATCAAGCTAAAAAATGGCCAAACCATTGAAGTGGACCTCAGCAAGCCCGGCGAAAACACGTTCAAAATTTTCGTATTCGACGCCAAGGGCGGCCCAATAGCCATAGAGAACAACAAGATTGTCATCTCCCGCACGGCTGCAACCATAGATGCCATCCCGGCCTCCTCTTCCATCGGCATTGAAGTTAATAACAAAGACCGAACTGAGCTTGTCTATTTGGTTCGCGAAGGTGACCCTCTTCCGAAAAAAGGCCAGGAGCCATTCCGGGCTGGTGAATCGCTGCGAGCCGGCGCTAATAGCGCCTTACATTTCATTATCCGCGAAGGCGAAATCACAAACCCTGTCAGTGACAACCGCTTCATTGGCGAGCTCACCATCAATGGAACAGACTTTGACGATGGCGTCATCAGCCAGGGTGACGAGCTCATTTGCGACTATGAAGTACTGGATTCCGGGCAAATCAAATTGTCCGTAACTGTCCCAAAAATTGGAGGCAGTTTTGACAGTGACAAGAACTTTTATTCCCGCCAGGAAAGCCAGGTCGACTTCACGAATGCATCCAAGCAAATCACCGATGAAGTGGGTATGGTGCGTGAAAAGATTGAATCCATCTCAAGCAAGGTAGATGACCCGAAATTGGACGAGGCTTTACAAAAACTGGACCAAGCCACGGTCGAGTCCGGGCAATCCGACCCGGATACGGCAAAGCAGGCAATGGATAATGTTCAGGAGGCCAAGAAGTTGCTGGCCGATGTCAGGAAAGCCAATGTCAAAGTAATCAGGCAATTGGACCTTGACTCCACCATCAAATTCTTCGATGAGGTCATTCGCCAGCATGCCCGCCCAACTGAAGCCAGTTCCTTCGATAACCTCGTGCGGACGGCACAACGTTCGATTGATAACAACGGCCCCGATTTCGAGAGCCACTTAGAACAGTTGCGCGAACGCAATTGGGAGATTCTGTGGCGCCAGGACTGGTTCGTTGTGGACACGTTCAAGCGGCTAGCCCAAGAGCCTTGGCAATTCGCCGACCATAACCAGCATGCTGAATTGGTCGCCCATGGCAATGAGGCAATCAAGGCCGATGACATTGAGAAACTGCGGCGTGTGGTCGGGGGACTCTACTCAATCCGCATTTCGACGGGCGGTGTCGACGACATGCTGGCTACTGCGAACATCACGCGGGGTTAAGAGATGGCTGTGGATTCATGGATGCCTGTTGGATTCACGACCCCCGACGGCGAACGCGTTCGACTTGCCCTTCAAGAGGGCATGGATTGGCAAATTTATGAGTCACAGTCAGGCAACCGCATCTTGGTCGCAAAGGACAGCTTGGCAAAACGCTGGTTTGAGTCTGAACTCGTTGATGCGAGCCAATTCCAGGCATTTCAATTTGGTGGCGAAAGCTATTTCGAATACTCCTCTGGCAATGAGTATGAGCTGAGCCCGATAGGTGACTGCAAATCCCCCCAAGACAAGAACCAGGCCCTTTCCTTTTCCTCATCCTTAAAGAACACCCGCGCCATTGATTCAGTCAGCCCTCTGCATGATGCAATTTATGTCGAGCGTCTGTCTAGGCTGCTTCCGACTTTCAGCCTCTCTCCTGCCTTGAGTGACGATGTGGTCTTCGGCTCCTGGCTCACTGGTGGTGTGCCGGTATCTGTAGAGTCTTTTAGGCGGCTACGCACATTTATGGGGTGGCTTGGAGCGAACCATCTTCAGGAAGTAATTGTCAGTGGCGGTTATCAGGTCAATGAAAAGGTCATCGCTCCCTCTCGGACAAAGACATCAGCAGAGAAGAATCAGGCAGTTGTTGATGAAACCCTTGACAGTATCGTGGCACCCCAGCAGTTCACCCTGGCGGGGCGACCAGAACTGGAACGGTTCATCAACGAGCATGTCGTCGACATCATTGAAAACGGTGCTCGATACAAAGCCTTGGGTATCGAATTTCCGTCCGCCATCATCCTTCATGGCCCTCCTGGATGCGGAAAAACCTTTGCTGTAGAGCGTCTAGTGGACTACCTCGGCTGGCCAAGCTATCAAATCGACGCTTCGAGCGTCGCAAGTCCTTACATCCATGAAACCAGCAAGAAAGTGGCTGAAGTCTTCGATACGGCCATGAAGAACTCTCCATCCGTTCTAGTGATTGATGAAATGGAAGCCTTTCTTTCTGACAGGCAATCGGGAGGGGGCTCAAGCTCACATCGTGTCGAAGAAGTTGCGGAGTTCCTGCGGCGGATTCCTGAAGCCATCAAGAACCATGTTCTCATCGTCGCGATGACAAACCATATCGAGATGATTGACCCTGCCATCGTAAGGCGGGGCCGATTTGACCATGTGGTGAAGGTCGATATGGCATCGGAAGAGGAAGTTCGCGCCTTACTCGATAAGCTGGTTGCAGAATTGCCATGTGAAAATGATGTGAATGTGAAGGTACTAGCAAGCAAGTTGGCGGGTAGGCCTCTGTCCGACATTGCTTTTGTGGTTAGGGAGGGGGCTCGTTTGGCGGCACGTGCTGGAAACAGCAAATTAAACCAAGAGAGTCTGACGAGTGCCCTTGAAACGACCCCTCCTCGCAACGCAGAAGAAGCCTCAAACAAAAAGATTGGCTTCCTGTGATAACGGGTGGGAAAAAATTATGACTTCTGATGACAAAGACAAGAAGGGATTCGGCGGATTCGCTGGGTTGCTCTCGGATGTCTCCGAGGAAATCAAAGCAGCGGCGCAAGAGCCTGCCAGCGAGCAGGCTCACGAAGTTACGCAAACCACTCATAGCACGAGCCATCAAACGGCGACCCCACCTCGACAGCCCAGTCCGCCTCCCCTCCCCTTAGACACCCCTGGTGGGAAGAGTGGCTTTGATTCTGGCTGGGCCTGGGCAGGGCTGGTTGTCTTTATTCTTATTGCAATTGCTGCAAATTCGGGGAAAAAGGAGGAACCAACTGTACCCATAGCGGCCCCTGCACACGAGTCGAGTTACGAAGCTCCTATAAGCTCGGTTGATAGTGCCCCGGTAGCCGAAGCACGGGTAGCTGACTTCGCCCCAGCAGAGATTAACGACTCAGAGGAAATGCCCCCCGTTGGAAGCGGTTTGGTATTTACCGCACATGAGATTCGCTACTGCCTCGCTGAGGATGTTCGTTTAAGCACAATCAAAAAGGCAATCGACAACTA
>OEPS010000774.1_pt1 | contig 10913 bp, 10 predicted proteins | sample 1539411 | NCBI WGS metagenome assembly OEPS01 (sample SAMN02671747, study PRJEB22543) | soil metagenome | biome: bacteria | place: China:Hunan Province, Lengshuijiang City | collected 2012-10-15 | depth 0.08m m | reverse complement strand
AGCGTCGCTCGCGCACGACGTGGCGCGCGGGTCTCGCTCGTCGTCATCGCCGGGTCGCCGGCAACGCCGGCGCCTGGTTCACGGCGATCCCCCGCGGCAGCCCCTCGCGCCCGACGAGCGCCAGCACCTCGTCCCAGCCTGACGTTCCGGTCCTGTCGGTCACGCGGCGGGCGTCGGCATCGGAGCGGAAGGCGGCCAGCCCCTTCCCCATCGGGCTCCCCGGTCCGGCGAGGCGGAGGAAGCGTGCGCGCCGCGCGGGGATGAGGCGGCCGGGATGATCGTAGTCCGACACCAGGAGCGACTGCGCTGCATCGTTTCCGCGTCGGCTTCCCTCCTGCGCGACGTAGCCCGCAAGGCATTCGGCGGAGTCGAAGACGACCGTCCTTCCCTTCCCCGTCAGCAGCGCCGCGGCGAACCGCGAGTCGCTGACGACCATCCGGCAGTACGCGCACTCGTCGTGCCCGTATGCGATCGGTCGCGGCCCGGTCGCCGCGCACGCGGCGAGCGTGCCGAACGCGGGCGCCGCCACGGCACCCGCAATGAGCAGCGCTCCCTTCCGGAGCGCCGCCCTGCGGTCGATGCGGAGGCCGGACTCCATGTCCACCCTCAGGATGCCGCGGCGAGGTGCACGTCGTCCTTCCGTGCGTACGTGCCCGACGTCGCCTGCATCGCGCGCGGCTTCCGCGCCGCGGCGATCACCAGCACCAGTGCGGTGAGGCCTAACGCGAAGGCGAGCCCCGCCGCCACCCCCCCTGACCCAGGCCAGGCGGTGGCCGTGAAGTTCAACAGCTGCTTCGAGCCGATGAGCGGCGGCTGGTAGCTCATCCCCGGGATCTTGATGATCGCCTCGGCCATGTCGAGGTTGTGGCCATAGTCGTACTCCCACCGCCAGAAGTCGGCGAGGCCGACCACCCCGCTCAGCCCGAACGCGCCGAGCCAGGCGTACAGCGGGCGCCGCCTGCCGATCACCGCGACAAGCAGCCCGCCCGCGATCAGCGCCGCGACGATCCACGGCATGATCGCCAGCTCGGGGATCGCGTCGGTCTCGATCCGCTTCATTCCGATGTAGTGATTCAGGTTGTTGATGTTGGTGAGGTCCGTCTCGGTCGCGCCCCGGACCGAGCCGAGATGGATGTGCATCCCCAGCCCCTCGGGGTACTGTGGCGCGATGAGCCGCACGTGCCAGAGGGGAAGCACGTACACCGCGGCGAGCATCAGCGCCGCCGCACCCACGAGGAGTCTGGAGAGCCTGGTCATCGGTGGTCAGCGCCCCCCGCCGGAGGCCGCGTGCCGGGCGTGCGACTCCTTCTCGTTCTTCGAGATCTGCGCCGCCGCCTTCCTGCTGACGTTCGCGATCAGCGGCGTGTTCGATCCGGCCGGCGAGACCCGCACGTACCCCTGCATCTCCTGGTGCAGCGCCGAGCAGAAGTCGGTGCAGTAGAACGGGTAGACGCCGGTTGCCTTCGGGATCCACTTCAGCGTCCGTGTCGCACCCGGGGCGATGATCAGCTCGGAGTTCTCCGCGCCAAGCACCGCGAAGCCGTGGACGATGTCCCAGTCCTGCTCGATGTTGGTGACGTGGAAGTACACCGTGTCACCGACCTGCACGCCCTCGAGGTTGTCCGGCGCGAAATGCGAGCGGATCGCGGCCATCTTGATGTCTACCCTCCGGCCAGTGCGCGAAATCCCGCCCTCCTTCTCCGCGCGGACCACGCCGGCGTTGGTATTCTCCGAGAGCTTGTAGTACTTGAGCTGCCTGTCCTTGATCAGTGCCGCGGGCAGCGCTTGCGCATAGTGCGGCTCGCCGATCGTCGGGAAGTCGAGCAGCATCTTCATCTTGTCCCCGCTGATGTCGATCAGCTGCGCCGACTGCGAGAGCTCGGGGCCGGTCGGCAGGTAGCGGTCCTTGGTGATCTTGTTGAGCGCGAGCACGTACTGCCCCCACGGCTTCTTCGAGTCGCCGCCGGGAATCATCAGGTGGCCGATCGAGTAGTAGACGGGCATCCGGTCGAGCACCTCCCACGTCCCCAGCTTCCACTTCACGATCTCCGAGGAGATGAACATCGAGGTGTAGGCGTTGCCCTTCCCGTCGAACTCCGTGTGCAGCGGGCCGAGCCCGGGCTTCTGCACCTCGCCGGCGATCGTCGCGCCGTACTTCAGCACCGGGATCCCGTCGACTTCGCCGTCGAACTGCTTGTCGGCGATCGCCTTCTGCATCTTGCTGAACGAGTGCACCGGGATCACCGTCGCCAGCTTCCCGCCCGCGACGATGTATTCACCACTCGGGTCGATGTCGACGCCGTGCGGCGACTTCGGCGTCGGGAGGTAGTAGACCATTCCCGGACAGGACGATGGATCGAGCATCGTCACGCTCGTCTTCTTCTCGCTCTTCGCCTGATGGGACTTCTCGTCCATCGCGTTGTGGAAGTACTCCGCCGGCATCGTGCGCGACTTGCCCTGCGCGATGCACTGCTCGGCCTGACGGTAGTTCACCGCCGCGATGAAGTCCTTGTCGTTCTGCGAGGCGTTGAGCTCGAGCTTCTCGTTGGCCTGCTCCGAGTTGTACGAGGTGAAGAAGAACCATCCGTCGGATGGCCCCTTGCCGGCATGGCCGAGGTCGTAGTTGAAGCCCGGAAGCAGGATCTGGAACGCGATGTCCATCTTCCCCGGCTGGTCGGCCGTGATGAACGACAGCGTGCCCTTGAAGTTCTTCTTGTAGCTGTCGATCGGGACGTCGGTGTTCGGGACCGGCACGCTGAAGCGCGTCGCCGAGACGATGTACTTCGTGTCCGGCGTCGTGAACGGCGAGGCATGACCGCCGGCCGAGTTCGGGATCTGGAGGATCTCCGTCGTCTCGAAGGTGGTCAGGTCGACGCGAGCGACGCGCGGCGTGTTGTTGCCGTTGATGAACAGCCAGCGGCCGTCGGGCACACCGTCCGTCTGCGAAAGCTCCGGATGGTGCGTGTCGTCCCACGGGATCGTCCCGTAGGTCGTCTCCAGCATCGGCTTGGTCTCCTCGTTGTAGCCCCACCCGGTCTCCGGGTTCTGCGAGAAGACGCTGACGAACTTGAGCAGCCGGCCTGAGGGAAGCCCGTACACGCCGATCTGGCCGTTGTAGCCTCCCGAGAGGAAAGCGTAATACTGGTCGTACGATCCGGGCGGGACGTACACTTTTCCGGCGGCATCACCCGCCGCGAGGTTCGCGGTCTTCGGCACCGCGCACGAGTAGAACAGTGAGACCGCGGCGAGAGCTGACGCCGCGCCCACCAGCAGGGAGCGTATTGCGATCGTTTTCTTCATGGCCCGCGCAATGAAAGGGGGGAGGGACGCAAGGGGACCGGCGTGCACTACGTGCTGGGGCGAATGCTACAGCTTCGCGATCGAGCGCCTATCAGGTGAATCGCTGAACCTCCGTCAGGGATATCCCTGACGCGCCGCCGAGCAGGTAGTCGATGACATCGGCCGCCGAGTAGCCGTGGCCCTTCCCGGCGAGCGCGAGCACGGCGCTGAGGTCGTCGCCGCTCGTGATCAGGGGGAGCTCGTCGCCTTCGGCGCGCCGCTGCGGATGCCCGATGTTCGCGGCCAGGCCGTTGCACAGGCAGCGGCGCCCGGCGGTGTCGGCGGCGTCCCCGCCCTTGGCGACGTAAGCATCCACCGGCTCGGCGGGACACCGATAGCCGAGCTTGCCGTTAGGCGCGCGATAGGCCGTGCGCAGGTAGCCGAGATCGCAGCTCCGCCCGCGGCTGTCGTCCTGGCGAGGCATCCCCTCGACTTCGACCACCTTGAACGGGTAGCCCGTCGGCGAGGCGCGGGGATCGGTGCGGACGCGCACTGTCTTCGACGCGACGCCCGCCAGCACGCCCCGCTTCAGCTCCGGCGCGAGCCCGGACTCGTCGCAGTAGGCGAACAGCGTCCCGACTTGGACGCCCGCCGCACCGGCGGCGCGCGCCGCGCGCACCGCGTCCGCCGATCCGGTGCCGCCGGCGAGCCAGAAGGGAAGCCCGAGATCGCGCATCTTCCCGAGGTCCACCGCGTCTCGTTCCCCATAGATCGGCTCCCCGTCCCCGGTGAACCGCGGGTCGCCGCGCGGCGGAGCGTTATGACCGCCGGCCGTCGGGCCCTCGACGACGAAGCCGTCGACACGCCCGGTCGCCTTTCGCGCGAGCGTCGCCGCCAGCGAGTTCGCCGAGATGATCGGGATGAAGCGCGGGCGCGTCAGCCGGGCAGCGGGCTGCCAGTGCTCGCGCGGGTCGAAATCGAGATGTTCGGCCACCGCTTCGGGCGGCCCGTCGACATCGAGCTTGATCCGCGCCGGCTCGTGCCTCGCGAGCGCGTCGAGCGCGCCGGGGATCTCGCGCGGGATCCCCGCCCCCATGAGGACGTAGTCCACCCCGGCGAGCATCGCGCCGTACAGCGACGCGAGGTTCGGCATCTGCACCTTCGTCAGCAGGTTGATGCCGACCACGCCTTCGTGACCCTCCTTCGCCAGCCAGACCTCGGCGAAGTTCGCCAGCATCGTCACCTGCTGGCGCCCCGCGCTCACCACCTGCTTGTACATCGGGAGCATCCTGTACGGAGCGCCCGCCCTGCGACCGTCGGGCAGGAAGTATCGGTGCAGCACCCGCTCGCTGACGCCCGGGATCGGGAACGCCGCCATTGCCCGCCGGAGGTGTCCGCCGGGGTCGCCGTCCTGGAGCCGCCGCACGAGGATGGTGTCGATCGCCGTTCCCGAGACGACGCCGAGCTGTCCCAGTCGCGAGACCGCGCGGGCCAGCGTCCAGTTGGAAACACCGATCCCCATTCCGCCCTGGATGATGGCCGGATGCGGGGCAGCGCCTGCGTTGCAGAGATTCAGGTCCATGACATCGAGATTAGGGGAAGCCGTGACCGGGCAGCGTGACTGTTGTCACGCCGTTCGATCGATCAGCGGGAGAGCAGGACGCCGCCGATCGCGGCGAGCGCGCCGAGCGCGAGCACGACGGCGTGGATCGCGTTGAACAGCCGCCCGCGCCAGAGCCCGACGCGCACCCGCGCCAACGCCGGAAGCGCGAACAGGAAGACGAGGATCAGCAGCGCGGCGACGAACATCTTCCAGGCGAACACTCGCCGCGAAAACTCGTCAGCCACGAACGGGCCGCCGAGCAATCCGCGCAGCCGGGCGTTCACCAGCCCGCTCGCGACGATCGCCGCCACCGACACGCCGACGACCCGGCGCAGCCGCGCCTTGATCGCGACGAGCAGCGCGTAGCGCGCCTGGCGTTCCAGCCCGGCCATCGCCATCGCCGGCCGGAGGATCAACAGGTAGTAGGCGACTGCGCCGAACCAGACGACGACGCCGGCGAGGTGCACCAGCACCGCGCCGCGGTGGACCCAGGCCAGCGTTGCCGGACTCAATGCTGTCGGGCGCTCACGCCGACGGCTCGCGCACCCGGCTGCCCGGAACCAGTCCGCACTCATCGTCGGTCAGGTAGCATCCGGGATCCTCCGCCCACGGGTCGCCGTGCACCTGGTCCGCCCGCACCCGGAAGCTCCCGCCGCACACGTCCTTCCACTGGCATCCGCCGCAGCGTCCCTTGAGGAGCGGGGCACGGTCGCGCAGCCCCGCCAGCAGCTCGTCCGACGTGTCCTGCCAGATCTCGCTGAACTTCCGCCGGCGCACGTTGCCTAACGTGTGGTGCATCCAGAACTGGTCGGGATGCACGTTGCCGAGGAAGTCGATGTCCGCGATCCCGACGCCGGAGCTGTGCAGCCCGCCGCCGTTCCACTTCAGCAGGTCGAGGACCTCCGCCGCCCGCGCCGGATCCTGCTCGCGCAGCTTCAGGTACAGGTACGGCCCGTCGGCGTGGTTGTCGACGGTGAAGATCTCCTTCCGGATGTTCCGGTCGGCGAAGTCCCGCGTGCGGCGGAGGATCGTGTCCACCGCCGCGCGCGCGTCGGCCGCGGTCAGCTCGTCGGCCGAGCTTCCGCGCCCGCTGTACACCAGGTGATAGAAGCAGGCGCGGTCGATCTCCTCCTCCTCGATGAAGTCGAAGATCCGGTCGAGGTCACGGGCATTGCGGCGCGTCAGCGTCATGCGCAGCCCGACCCGCTGCCCGACCGCCTTGCAGTTCCGGAAGCCGGCCATCGCCTTCGCGAACGCGCCCCTGTGGCCGCGGAACATGTCATTGGTCGCGCCGATCCCGTCGAGGGAGATCCCGACGTAGCTCACCTCGAGCCTCCGCAGCGTCGCCGCGACCTCGGGGGTGATCAGGGTGCCGTTCGTCGACAGCGTCACGCGGATTCCCCGCGCGCGCGCATACGCGATGAGCAGCGGCAGGTCGGGGCGCATCAGCGGCTCGCCCCCGGAGAGGAGGAGCACCGGGATCTCGAAGTCGGCGAGATCATCGATCAACGCTCTCCCCTCGGCGGTCGTCAGCTCACCGGCATAGACGCGATTTTCCGAGTCGGAGTAGCAGTGCACGCAGTGCAGGTTGCACTGGCGCCCGACGTTCCAGACCACGACCGGCCGCCGCGCACCCGCCGAGCGCGGCGGGGTCATCGTCACCACGTCGCTCGCGCGGACCCCCTCGAGGCGCTGCCGTCCGTAACGCAATCCGTCGGACGGGGTGTTCCGGTCGGCGTAGAGTGTCGTGATCCCGATCATGAGGCGCTCCGCGTCGTCGGCGTCGCCCGGCTCCGCTCAGTGAAACGGGCGAACCCCGGCGGCACGTACGCGCACAGCGGGTCCGCGGCGTGCGGATCGCCAGTGAGCGCGTACGCGCGCGACCGCGAGCCACCACACACCCACCGGTACTCGCAGGCCCCGCATTTCCCCTTGAGCAGGTCCGCGTTTCGCAGCGACTGGAACATCGGATCGTTGCGATAGACCTCGCCGAGATCGTGCGTGCGGACGTTGCCCGCGCTGACAGGCATGAAGCCGGAGGGAAAGATCTCGCCGCGATGGCTGACGAAGACGAACCCGTTGCCGTCGTTCACTCCACGCGCACGCCCGATGGTGTCGCTCGTGTCGGCGCCGCGGCCGGCGGCCGCCGCCATCCGGCGTTCGTCGCGTCGGCGCTCGAGGACCACCCGCCGGTAGTGCGGCGCGGCCGTCGTCTTGATGTCGAAGAACGCGCTGCGCGACACATCGTAGAGCCGGTTGAAGACCCGCTCCAGCTCGTCGGCGCCCGGCAGCTGCGAGACGTTCCCCCGTCCCGTCGGAACGACGACGAACACCGACCAGAGCGCGATCCCGAGCTCGCCCATCAGCACGATCAGTCCCTCGAGATCATCGACGTTGTGGCTCGAGATCGTCGTATTGACCTGCGTCGAGAGTCCGACCTGGCGCGCGGCGCGCAGCATCCGCACCGACCAGTCGAAGGATCCAGTCACCCCGCGGAAGCGATCGTGGATCGCGGCCGTCGATCCATCGAGGCTCACCGCGAGCCGTGCCAGCCCCGCGTCGCGGAGCGACTCGAGCACCCCGGGGGTCATCAGCGGTGTCCCCGATGGCGTCAGCGCGACACGGAGGCCGATGCTCGTCCCGTATTCCACGAGCGCGGCCGTGTCCGGGCGCTTGAGCGGGTCGCCGCCGGTGAGCACGAACAGCGGCGGACCCATCGCCCGTATCGTGTCCATCAGCCCCTTCGCTTCATCCGTCGTCAGCTCGCGCCCGTCGCGGCGGGGCTGCGCCGACGCGCGGCAGTGCAGGCAGGCGAGATCGCACGCCTGCGTCATCTCCCAGATGACGATGAATGGCGCGGCATTGAAGTCGGTGGGGAGCGCCGGCCGGACTGCCGCACGTGGCGAAGTGGCGGAAGACATGCGTTCGATGATTTGGGTGAGTTCAACCGCCGCGGGCGAGCCGCACGGCGGCGATCACGACGACCACCCCGATCAGGGCGTTCGCCCGTGCGAGCAGCGCCGCGCGCCGGCGAAGGACGAGCGCCGGCTCCGAGCCCGCGACCGCGCGGCCAGCCATCGGACCGAGGATGAAATCGTGCGCCACGCTCACGGCCAGCATCACCGTGACCGCGACCAGCTTCGCCGCCAGCGCCTGCCCGCTTCCCGTCCGCCAGAATCCGGCGGAGCCGAACACTCCGTCCCAGTGCAGCCAGCCGCGAAAGTGAAGGCTGGCAACGCCGGTCACGAGCAGGACGGCGATCGCCCACCAGCTGGCGTCGCGGGCGCGCGTGCCTAACGCCTGGAACAGGCGCTGCCGCAGCGCCGGCGGCTCGACCGCGCGAAGCACCGGCGCGCCGATCACCCCGAGGAAGAACATCCCGCCGAGCCAGAGCATCGCCGCCAGGACATGAATGGTGACGTTCGTGTAGTAGAGGACGGACATCCGCTACCGGGCGAAGCCGTCGGGTCGGTGCGGCGCGGTCGTCACGTCGCGGCCGCCACCCTGCGAAGCTCGGCGAGCAGCGCGGTGAGGTCGGCACCATCGCGGCGCGCCGCATCGGCGACCGGGGAACCCCCGCCGCAGCAGGTGTCGAGACCGAACTTGTTGAACACGGGAATGGTGGCCGGATAGCGTGAGATCACGTCGTTGACCGAAGCGGCGGGATCGATCGTCGTCTCAGTGTGCATGACAACCTCTCGAGTGTGTATCGGGGATTTGCCGTCGTTCGCATCGGGGTTTCTCCGACGCTCGCACCCAGGCGCCGTTCGCGATCATCCCCGGATGCCGGGCAGGCTCCGAGGTCGCCACGGCAGCTCGACGCGAGTCGGCTTCACCCGTGCCGGCCGGTGCGGAGGCTCCGTGCACGACGAAGCGCGGCGCGGTATTGTATTCTGGTTGGTTCGCGCCGGCTTTCGCGTGACTGTTGTCACACGCGCGGCGCCCGCTCCCGCCCCCGCCGGCAGCACCGCCCGCCTGAATGGACACCGACTCGCTTCTCCGCCAGCTCCCCCTCTTCGCCCGCTTCAGCGACGAAGCCCGCGCGCGGCTCGCCGCGCGCTGCCTGACGCGGACGTACGGCACCGGCCACCTGCTCTTCACCACCGGCGAGCCCTGCCGCGGACTCTACATCGTGGAGTCGGGGCGTGTCCGCATCTTTCGGACGAGCCCCGCGGGGAGGGAGCAGGTCCTCCACACCGAGGGACCCGGCCGTCCCGTCGCCGAGCTCCCGCTCCTCGATGGCGGTCCGTACCCGGCGTCAGCGATGACCGAGGTCGAGTCGCGCCTCGTCTTCGTCCCTCGCCCCGAGTTCGAGGCGCTGTACCGTGCGAACCCGGATGTTGCCGAAGCGGTGATCCGCGAGCTCGGAAAGCGCCTGCGCCATCTGGTCCACCTCACCGAGACCCTCGCCTTTCGCGACGTCGCCGCGCGGCTGGCGAGCTTCCTCGCCGAGTACGCCGAGAACCATGGCAAGGTCACCCCCACCGGTGTCGAGATCGACCTCGACCGCACCCGTGAGGAGCTGTCGCAGGAGCTTGGCACCGCGCGCGAATCGGTCTCCCGGGCCCTGAAGCAGCTGACCGGGAAGGGAGTGATCCAGCCGCTCGCCCGCCGCCGCATGCGCATCCCCGACGTCGCCCGGCTGCGAACCCTCGGCCGCCCCGGGGAGCGCACGCGCTACGATCCTGGCGAAGAAATCGGGTGAACGACGGGCTGGCGTGTCACCGGTCGCTCGTCACGCCTCACGCGACGGAGCACGGCATGTCCCTGCAGCCGCCGTCAGGCAGTCGCGGTCGCGTCAGGCGCGGGCGAGGCGGAGGGTGAACGTCGAGCCCTCGCCGACGCGGCTCTCGACCGTGAGCTCGCCGCGCATCGCGCGGGCGAGGTCGCGGCTGATCGCCAACCCGAGCCCCGTCCCCTCGTGCGCGCGCGTCGGGCCGGCGTCGAGCTGGACGAAGGGCTCGAAGATCCGCTCCAGCTTGTCTGGCGGCACGCCACGGCCGGTGTCCGTCACGCGGATGTGGACGTCGGCGGTGTCGGCGCTGCACGCCAGCGCGATCCGTCCCCCCGGCGCGGTGAACTTGATCGCGTTCGAGAGGAGGTTGAGCAGGATCTGCTGCACCTTCTCGGCGTCGGCGTGCACCTTCACCGACGGGTCCACCGGCTCGTACTCGAGCGCCAGCTGCTTGCGCTGTACCTGCGGCGCGAGCAGGGTGTCGAGCACGGCGAGCGTGTCGCGCACCGACACCGTTCCCAGCTCCACCGTCAGGTGCCCCGCCTCGATCCGGGCGAAGTTGAGGACGTCGTTGATCAGGCCGAGCAGGTGACGCTGGCTGCGGCGGATGCGCTCGAGCGCGTGCACCTGCTCGGCGGTGACCGGACCGTGGATCCCGAGCTCGATCAGCTCGGCGTAGCCGCCGATGGCGTTCAGCGGCGTCCGCAGCTCATGCGACATCGTCGCGAGGAACTCGCTCTTCGCGCGGTTCGCCTCGTCGGCGCGCGCGCGGAGCGCGCGTTCGTTGGCGAGCAGCCGCGCCCGTTCGAGCGCCTGCGCGCATTGCGCGGCGAAGGCGAGCATCGCCGCGCGCTCGTCCTCGGGCAGCTCGCGCGCGGGGAGCGCGAAGGTCATCGCTCCCTGCGCCGCCCCGTCGAAATTGAGCGGGAGGGCCGCGAGCATGCCGAATCCCTGGCCGGTGACGAAGCTGGCACTGTCCGGGTAGCTGGCAGCCCACTCGTCGTAGCTGCCGACGCCGAGGAAGCGCGGCTTCCCCGTCCGCGCCGCTTCGGCGGTCGCCGTGCGCGAATCGCGGCTGGCATGGGGCAGCGTGCCTAACGATGCAGTGTCGAGCCCACGGACACCGATGGTCTCCAGCGTCTCGGTGCCGGGCAGCCACTCGCTGACCCACGCCGCCGTGGCATCGAACGCCGGCATCGCCTCGTCGAGCACGACGCGCGCGACGTCCTCGCGCGTCAGCGCCGAGGACAGTGCCGCCGTCAGGCGCTGCAGCCGCGTCGCCTGCCGGGCAGCCCA
>OEPS010000772.1_pt1 | contig 10922 bp, 11 predicted proteins | sample 1539411 | NCBI WGS metagenome assembly OEPS01 (sample SAMN02671747, study PRJEB22543) | soil metagenome | biome: bacteria | place: China:Hunan Province, Lengshuijiang City | collected 2012-10-15 | depth 0.08m m | reverse complement strand
GACGGCGAGGCCGACATCATCATCGGCACCCGCTCGGCACTGTTCACGCCGATGAAGCACCCCGGCCTGATCATCATCGACGAGGAGCACGACGGCTCCTATAAGCAGCAGGAAGGCCTGCGCTACCACGCCCGCGACCTGGCTCTGGTGCGGGCCCGCCAGGAAAACATCCCGATCTTGCTGGGTTCGGCAACGCCATCGCTGGAAAGCCTGCACAACGCCCACAGTGGCCGCTATGGCTTGCTGCGTCTCAACCAGCGAGCCGGTGGTGCCCAGCAACCGCGCTTCCTGCGCCTGGACGTGAAGAGCCGGCCACTGGACAGCGGCATCAGCGGGCCGATGCAACAGGCCATCGGCCAGACCCTGGCCGCCGGCCAACAGGTGCTGGTGTTCCTCAATCGCCGCGGATTCGCCCCGACCCTGCTGTGCCACGACTGCGGCTGGATGTCCGAGTGCCCGCGCTGCGATGCGCGCATGACCGTACACCAGCGCTCGAACGAACTGCGCTGCCACCACTGCGGATACGACGAGCGCGTGCCGCGCCAGTGTCCGCAATGCAACAAAGTTGACCTGCGCCCGGTGGGCGCCGGCACTGAGCGGGCGGAAGAACGCCTGAGCATTTTGTTCCCCGACTTCCCGGTGCTACGCGTGGACCGCGACAGTACCTCGCGCAAAGACGCCATGAACCAGCTGTTCGCCACCATCCAGCGTGGCCAGCCGTGCATTCTGGTCGGCACCCAGATGCTTGCCAAAGGACACCACTTTCCGCGGGTGACCCTGGTGGCCATCCTCGATGCCGATGGCGGCCTGTTTTCCGGCGATTTCCGCGCCAGCGAGCGCATGGCGCAGCTTATCGTGCAGGTTGCCGGTCGTGCCGGACGCGCCGAGGAGCCCGGCAAGGTGATCATCCAGACCCACCTGGCCGACCACCCGCTGCTGGTGCAACTGACCGAACAGGGCTACTTCGCCTTTGCCGAGCAAGCGCTGAGCGAGCGCCGCGCGGCCGGCTTGCCGCCGTTTGCCCACCTCGCCCTGTTGCGCGCCGAAGCACACAAGCCGGGGCAGGCCGAAGGTTTCCTCGACGAAGCCTGCAGCGCAGCAGAACAGCTACTGGCCGAGCACAACCTGCAGGGCATCGAGCTGCTCGGCCCGGTTCCGGCACCGATGGAACGACGCGCGGGACGTTTTCGTGCACAACTATTGCTCCAGGCCAATGCACGGGCGCCTTTGCATCGACTGATCAGTGCCTGGTTGCTACTGTTGGAACAAATGCCGTCCGGGCGCCAGGTACGCTGGTCTTTGGATGTAGATCCGGTGGATCTGTATTGATGAACCTTTGTAGGAGCGGATTTATCCGCGAACACCCTTCGCGGATAAGTCCGCTCCTACAGGTCTGCGGGTGTACCTGCGACACCAAAGGTTGGCAACCTCGCCCCGGCAACGGATAATGTCCAGTTTTTCCACCTGCGCATCGAAGCGCCGCCGCGCTTGCGGTCGAAAGAGAAGCCCATGAAAGACACCATTCGCCAGCTTATCCAGCAAGCCCTCACCCAACTCGTCACCGACGGTGTGTTGCCTGAAGGGCTGACGCCGGCGATCCAGGTGGAAAACGCCCGGGACAAAACCCACGGCGACTTCGCCAGCAACATCGCGATGATGCTGGCCAAGCCTGCCGGCATGAAGCCGCGTGACCTGGCCGAGAAAATCATTGCCGCACTGCCTGCCGACGAGCAGGTCAGCAAGGTCGAGATCGCCGGCCCGGGCTTTCTCAACTTCTTCCAGAATACCCAGGCCCTGGCCGCTCGCCTGGATGCCGCGCTGGCCGACGCCAAGCTCGGCGTCAGCAAGGCCGGCCCGCAGCAGAAGGTCGTGGTCGACCTGTCGGCACCTAACCTGGCCAAAGAGATGCACGTCGGCCACCTGCGCTCGACCATCATCGGCGACGCCGTTTCGCGCGTTCTGGAATTTCTCGGCGACACCGTGATTCGTCAGAACCACGTTGGTGACTGGGGCACCCAGTTCGGCATGCTGATGGCTTACCTGCAGGAAAACCCGATCACCAGCGACGAACTGTCGGATCTGGAAAACTTCTACCGCGCCGCGAAAAAGCGTTTTGACGAGTCGGAAGAGTTCGCCGACCGTGCTCGCGGCCTGGTGGTCAAGCTGCAAGCGGGTGACGAGGAATGCCTGAAGCTGTGGACCCGCTTCAAGGACATCTCGCTGTCGCACTGCCAGAAAACCTACGAGCTGCTCAACGTCAAACTGACCATGGCCGACGTAATGGGTGAAAGTGCCTACAACGACGACCTGGCCAACGTGGTCTCCGACCTCAAGGCCAAGGGCCTGCTGGTCGAGAGCAACGGCGCCCAGTGCGTGTTCCTCGACGAATTCAAGAATGCCGAGGGCGAGCCACTGCCGGTAATCGTACAGAAGGCCGACGGCGGCTACCTGTACGCCACCACCGACCTGGCTGCCATCCGCTACCGCAGCAACGTACTCAACGCTGATCGCGCCCTGTACTTCGTCGACCAACGCCAGGCCCTGCACTTCAACCAGGTGTTCGAAGTGGCCCGCCTTGCCGGCTTCGTCGGCCATCCGATGCAGATGGAACACATGGGCTTCGGCACCATGAACGGCGCCGATGGCCGCCCGTTCAAGACCCGCGACGGCGGCACGGTGAAGTTGATCGACCTGCTCACCGAAGCCAAGGAGCGCGCCTACGCCCTGGTCAAAGAGAAAAACCCGGAGCTGCCGGAAGACGAACTGCGCGCTATCGGCCAGGTGGTCGGCATCGATGCGGTGAAATACGCCGACCTGTCCAAGCACCGTACCAGCGACTACAGCTTCAACTTCGAGCTGATGCTCAACTTCGAAGGCAACACTGCGCCGTACCTGCTGTACGCCTACACCCGCGTTGCCGGTGTATTCCGCAAGCTGGGCAAAAGCTTCGAGGAAGTAGACGGTCAGATTGTTCTGCAAGCCGCGCAGGAACAAGACCTGGCTGCACGCTTGGCCCAGTTCGGCGAAATTCTGAACAACGTCGCCGAAAAAGGTACCCCGCACGTACTCTGCGCCTATCTGTACGACGTCGCCGGCCTGTTCTCCAGCTTCTACGAGAACTGCCCGATCCTGGGTGCTGAAACGCCTGAACAACAGCAGAGCCGCCTGCGCCTGGCCGCCCTGACTGGCCGTACCCTCAAGCAAGGTCTGGAGCTGCTCGGCCTGGAAACCCTGGAGCGTATGTAAGTTGGCTGCCAAGAAAAAACCTGCACCCAAGCGCGGCGCCAGCCGCAACCAGGCCCCTGCAAAACAACCGATTCCGGGCTGGTTGTGGCTGGCGATCGGCCTGACCGTCGGCGCCTTCGTCGTTTTTCTGATGAAACTTGAGCCGGGCAACGAAGAGGTCAAGCGCAGTAAGCCTGAACAGCAGAAAGCCGAGAAGGCCGCCGAAGCCAACAAGACCGCGCCAAGCCCGCAACAACCGGTCAAGCCCAAGTACGACTTCTATACCTTGCTGCCCGAGTCTGAAGTGATCGTGCCGCCTGAAGCCGTACCGGAGAAGACTCCACCGGTACCGGCACAACCTCCGGTCACCCCGGCGGAAGCGGCGAAGATCGATACCGCACGGGCCCAGGCAGCGCTGATGGGGCAGACGCCACCACCGGCGCCACCGGTGATCAAACCGGCAGCCACCACGCAGTTCTTCCTGCAGGCCGGTTCGTTCCGCAAACAGGCTGACGCCGACAAGGTCCGTGCGCAGATCATCCTGCTCGGCCAGGCGGTCAAGGTGGAGTCCGGTACCGTCAAGGAAGAAACCTGGTACCGGGTGCTGGTCGGCCCGTTCAGCAATCGCGAACAGCTGACCGTGGCTCAAAAGCAACTGGCCGGCAGCGGCTTCAGCAACCTGTTGCTGCAGCAGCGCCAGACCCGCCAGTAATCCTGCCACTGGCCTTGCCGGCAACGGCAAGGCCAGTGCTTTCAGCGCCGCTGGGCGTTGGCCAGTGACACCTGGGTATTCAGCGTCCAGAAGTCATACAAGACCCCCACCAGAAACAGCCCGCCGGTGAACAGGTAGATGATCCCGGTGATCCATTTACCCTGGTACATGCGGTGCACGCCGAAGATGCCCAGAAAGGTCAGCAGGATCCAGCTCAGGCTGTAGTCCAGAGGGCCGGCATGAAAGCGCAGGTCGGCCTCGCGGTCCATCGCCGGAATCAGGAACAGGTCGATCAGCCAGCCGATACCCAGCAGGCCAAGGGTGAAGAACCAGATCGTCCCGGTGACCGGCTTGCCGTAGTAGAAGCGGTGCGCCCCGGTGAAACCGAAAATCCACAGCAGATAACCGATCACTTTGCTGTGAGTGTCATGCAGCTGTCCGTCCTGTTGATAACTGTTCATTCATAGCCTCTGCGGGTTATCGAAAAATTTTCTAAGAAAAAATGTGACTTTCTGGTGACGAGCCGACGTGTGGCAATTGGCCCCACCCCTTCGCGCAAAGGCCTATCCTGCCTGGCCTGCGCGCTTTGTTTGCGTTTTTTTGCCGCAATGTGGCCGCTTTTCGCGGCCGTTGCAATCGACAGACGGATCAGAAATTGACCAAAAAGCTGTTATAAAGTTTCGCGCTAATCCACAAGAGCCCTGCCCATGCGTCATTTTTTCAAGACATGGCTGACCCTTTGCCTATTATTGCCACTGGCCGCCCACGCCACCAACCGTGAGCAACGTTTACCCAACGGTTTCTCCACCAAGTCCACTTATTCCGCGGCTGCGCGTTCGACCAAGAACGTCAGCAGCAAAGCCCAGCATCGCTCGCGCAGCAACCAGCCGAGCCTGCCGATCGCCTCGATGTCGCCCGAACAGAGCAGCGATGTACTCAGTCGCGCCGTCAACGTCCTCGGCACCCCGTACCGTTGGGGCGGCAGCAGCCCGAGCAAAGGCTTCGACTGCAGCGGCCTGGTCAAGTACGCCTTCAACGACATCGATGAAGTCGACCTGCCTCGCACCTCCAACGCCATGGCCCAGGGTCACGGCGTCAAAGTCGATCGCAACGACCTCAAGCCCGGCGACCTGATCTTCTTCAACATCAAGAGTCGACGGGTCAACCATGTTGCCATCTACCTGGGCAACGACCGCTTCATCCATGCCCCACGCACCGGCAAGCGCGTCAGCATCGACACCCTGAACAAGCCCTACTGGCGCAGCCGCTATGTCGTTGCCAAGCGCGTTCTGCCGAAAAGCCAGCAGTTGGCCCTGGCCAAGCGTTAACGCCATTCATGTGTCCGCAGGCGGGCACTTTCAAGGTTGATCACTCCCCGCGCCACCAGGCCCTGCAGGCAACTGTCCAGGGTCTGCATACCCAGCGCGCCGCCCGTTTGCATCACCGAATACAGCTGCGCCACTTTGCCCTCGCGCACCAGGTTGCGCACCGCCGGTGTGGCCAGCAGTATCTCGTGAGCAGCCACCCGCCCTGCACCGGGCTTCTCCACCAGCACCTGCGACACCACCGCCTGTAGAGCGTCGGCCAGCATGGCACGAACCAGGTGTTTTTCCTCAGCGGCAAAAACATCAACAAGCCGGTCGATGGTCTTTGCCGCTGAACCTGCATGCACGGTCGCCAGCACCAGATGCCCGGTTTCAGCTGCAGTCAGGGCCAGTCGTATGCTCTGCGCATCGCGCAGCTCACCCAACATGATCACATCCGGGTCCTGGCGCAGCGCGCCGCGCAAAGCCTGGGCAAAGCCACGGCTATGCCTGCCGATTTCGCGCTGACTGATCAGGCTGCGGCGAGGGCTGTGGATAAATTCGATGGGGTCTTCGAGAGTGATGATGTGCAGTTGCCGCTCTCGGTTCAGGTGATCAAGCAACGCGGCCAAGGTAGTGGACTTGCCAGACCCGGTAGGACCGGTGACCAGTACCAGGCCCGCAGGCAGCTCGGCAATTTGCTCAAACACGCGGCCCAGACCCAGCTCGGCAAGGCTGCTCACCCGGTTCGGAATCACCCGAAGCACCGCGGCAGGGCCTCTGCATTGAATAAATGCATTGACCCGCAAGCGCGCCAGTTCCGGCACGGCGACAGAGAAATCGACGTCCTGAAGTGTTTCGAAATCCTTTTTTTGCGCCTCAGTCATCAGTTGCCCCAGCAGCGCCAGCACCTGCTCAGTGTTCAACTGCGGTAAATCCAGACGGCACACGCGCCCCTCCACGCGCATGGCCGGCACCTCTGCTGCCGCCAGGTGTACATCCGAGGCCCCGGCCTTTATTGCCAGGGCCAACAGTTCAGTCACATCCATGAGACTCCCCAAAGGCTGCCAAGCAGGTAGAATGCCGCAGACCCAAAGAGCCGCTGGCATCGATCAATGTCCACCATAGCAGACAACCTTTCCACGCTCGCCGCACGCATCAGCGCTGCCGCCGAGGCCGCTGGACGCGCATCTTCCGACATCCGCCTGCTGGCGGTGAGCAAGACCAAACCTGCCGCCGCCGTGCGTGAAGCCTTCGCTGCCGGGGTTCGCGATGTCGGTGAGAACTACCTGCAGGAAGCCTTGAACAAACAAGGTGAATTGACCGACCTGCCCTTGACCTGGCACTTCATCGGCCCCATTCAGTCGAACAAGACTCGCGCGATTGCCGAGCATTTTGACTGGGTACATTCCGTGGACCGCCTGAAAATCGCCCAACGCCTGTCCGAGCAACGCCCCGAAGGCCTTGAACCGCTGAACATCTGTCTGCAGGTGAATGTCAGCGGCGAGGCCAGCAAGTCCGGTTGCACGCCAGCAGAACTGCCGGCGCTGGCCTCAGCCATCGCCGCCCTGCCGCGACTACGGCTGCGCGGGCTGATGGCGATTCCCGAGCCGACCGACGATCGCGCCGCTCAGGAAGCCGCCTTTGCACGGGTTCGAGAACTGCAAGCCAGCCTGGGCCTGGACCTGGACACCCTTTCCATGGGCATGAGCCACGACCTGGAAGCGGCAATCGCCCAGGGCGCGACCTGGGTACGTATTGGCACCGCGCTGTTCGGCGCACGTGACTACGGCCAGCCCTGACCTATGCCTTTTTCAACTTTTTCCTAAAGGACCTGACATGAGCAAGACTCGTATTGCCTTTATCGGCGCCGGCAACATGGCTGCCAGCCTGATCGGCGGCCTGCGCGCCCAGGGCCTGGACGCCTCGCAGATCCGCGCCAGTGATCCGGGTGCCGAGCAGCGGGCAAAAGTCCACGCCGAGCACGGCATTGAACTGTTCGCCGACAACGCCCAGGCCGTTGAAGGCGCCGACGTTGTAGTGCTGGCGGTCAAACCCCAGGCCATGAAAGCCGTGTGCGAAGCACTCAAACCCAGCCTCAAACCCGAGCAACTGGTGGTTTCCATTGCTGCCGGGATCACCTGCGCCAGCATGAACAACTGGCTCGGTGCGCAACCGATCGTGCGCTGCATGCCCAACACCCCGGCGCTGCTGCGCCAGGGTGTGAGCGGCCTGTACGCCACCAGCGAAGTTTCCGCGGCGCAACGCCAGCAAGCCGAACAACTACTGTCGGCCGTGGGTATTGCCTTGTGGCTGGACAGCGAACAACAGCTGGATGCCGTTACCGCAGTCTCCGGCAGCGGACCTGCGTATTTCTTCCTGTTGATCGAAGCCATGACCGCGGCCGGTGAAAAACTTGGCCTGCCCCGCGAAACCGCAGCCAAACTGACCCTGCAAACCGCGCTGGGCGCTGCGCACATGGCCGTCAGCAGCGACGTCGACGCCGCCGAACTGCGTCGCCGCGTAACCTCCCCTGCCGGTACCACTGAAGCGGCAATCAAGTCGTTCCAGGCCGATGGATTCGAAGCGCTGGTGGAGAAAGCGCTGAGCGCTGCCGCACACCGCTCGGCCGAGATGGCCGAACAACTGGGCAACTAAGGAGCCGAACATGATCGGATTGAACACCGCTGCCATCTACATTTTGCAAACCCTGGGCAGTCTTTACCTGCTGATCATCATGCTGCGCTTCATCTTGCAGCTGGTTCGTGCCGACTTCTATAACCCGCTCAGCCAGTTCGCAGTGCGCGCCACCCAGCCGCTGCTCAAGCCCATGCGCCGGATCGTCCCGAGCCTGTTCGGCCTGGACATGTCGTCGCTGCTGTTGGCGATCATCGTCCAGTTGCTGATCATGGGCCTGACCCTGCTGCTGGCCTACGGCACCACCGGTAATCCGCTGCAACTGCTGGTCTGGTCGATGATTGGCGTGACCGCGCTGTTCCTGAAGATTTTCTTCTTCGCCCTGATCATCAGCGTGATCCTCTCCTGGGTCGCTCCGGGCAGCCACAACCCGGGTGCCGAGCTGATCAACCAGATCTGCGACCCGTTCCTGGCGCCGTTCCGCCGCCTGCTGCCGAACCTCGGTGGCCTGGATATCTCGCCGATCCTGGCGTTCATGGCGCTGAAACTGATCGATATGCTGGTCATCAACAACCTGGCGGCCATGACCGGGATGCCGGAGATGCTGCGCTTGCTGGTCTAATCTATCGCGGGGCAAGCCGGCTCCCACAGGAGCACTGTGGGAGCCGGCTTGCCCCGCGATACGCTCCTTGCCCCCCACCCCCGCGGTCTTTAGACTTACGCCTCATTTAAGCGTGAGCAGGGTCGATGTCCACTGTCTTTCCCGAAGATTCGGTCGGTCTGGTAACACCGCAACTGGCACAGTTCAACGAGCCCCTGGCCCTGGCCTGCGGTCGCTCGCTGGCCACCTATGAACTGGTCTACGAAACCTATGGCACCCTGAACAGCGCGGCCAGCAACGCCGTGCTGATCTGCCATGCGTTGTCCGGCCACCACCATGCGGCGGGCTATCACAGCCCCGACGACCGCAAGCCGGGCTGGTGGGACAGCTGCATTGGCCCGGGCAAGCCGATCGACACCAATCGTTTCTTCGTGGTCAGCCTGAACAACCTTGGCGGTTGCAATGGCAGCACCGGCCCCAGCAGCATCAACCCGCTCACCGGCAAGCCCTACGGCGCCGACTTCCCGGTATTGACCGTGGAAGACTGGGTGCACAGCCAGGCGCGCCTGGCCGACCGCCTGGGCATCCAGCAGTGGGCCGCCGTCGTCGGCGGCAGCCTGGGTGGCATGCAGGCGCTGCAGTGGACCATCACCTACCCTGATCGCGTGCGCCACTGCCTGGACATTGCCTCGGCACCCAAGCTCTCGGCACAGAACATCGCCTTCAACGAGGTGGCCCGCCAGGCCATCCTTACCGACCCGGAGTTCCACGGCGGCTCGTTCCAGGACCAGGGCGTGATCCCCAAGCGCGGACTGATGCTGGCGCGCATGGTTGGGCACATCACTTACCTGTCCGATGACTCCATGGGCGAGAAATTCGGCCGCGAGCTGAAAAGCGACAAGCTCAACTACGACTTCCACAGTGTCGAGTTCCAGGTAGAAAGCTACCTGCGCTATCAGGGTGAAGAGTTCTCCGGCCGTTTCGACGCCAACACCTACCTGCTGATGACCAAGGCCCTGGATTACTTCGACCCGGCCGCCGCCCACGGTGGCGACCTGGCCGCGACCCTGGCCAATGTCACTGCCGACTACTGCGTGATGTCCTTCACCACCGACTGGCGTTTCTCGCCGGCCCGTTCGCGGGAGATCGTCGATGCCCTGATCGCCGCGCGCAAGAACGTCTGCTACCTGGATATCGACTCGCCCTATGGCCACGATGCCTTCCTGATCCCGACCCCGCGCTACATCACGGGATTCACGAACTACATGAACCGCATCGTCTGCTGAGGAACCTATGAGAGCCGACCTGGAAATCATCCAAGACTGGATCCCCGCCGGCAGCCGGGTACTCGACCTCGGTTGCGGTACCGGTGAACTGCTGGCGTCGCTGCGCGACCACAAGCAGGTCGCCGGCTACGGCCTGGAAATCGACCCCGACAATATCGCCCAGTGCGTAGCCAAGGGCGTCAACGTCATCGAACAGGACCTCGACAAGGGCCTGGGCAATTTCGCCAGCAACAGCTTCGACGTGGTGGTCATGACCCAGGCCCTGCAGGCCGTGGAGTACCCGGACCGGATCCTCGACGAAATGCTCCGCGTAGGCCGCCAGTGCATTATTACCTTCCCCAATTTCGGCCACTGGCGTTGCCGCTGGTACCTGGCGACCAAAGGTCGCATGCCGGTCTCGGACTTCATGCCGTATACCTGGTACAACACGCCGAACATCCACTTCTGCACCTTTGAAGACTTCGAGGCGCTGTGCAGCGAACGTCGCGCCCAGGTCCTCGACCGTCTGGCCGTCGACCATTTGCACCGCCACGGGTGGGCAAGCAAGCTATGGCCTAATCTTCTAGGGGAGATCGGCATTTACCGTGTCAGCAGCCCCGGCCTTACCGAACACAAGGTCGCGGTTTAACCCGCACACTGGAGGAGAACGATCATGGGTCGCTTGTTGAGCTTTTTACTGACTGCCTGCCTGAGCATGGGCGCAGTCGCCGCCGACGCCATCAAGGGCGAACGCCAGGAAGTCTTCGGGGATACCACGGTGCACTACAGCACCTTCATCTCGACCTTCCTGCAGCCGGATATCGCCAAAGCCGCAGAACTGGTTCGCAGCAAGAATCAGGGCGTGATCAACATTTCGGTGATCAAGGCCGGCAAGCCCGTGGTCACCCAGGTCAGCGGCAGCGTCAAAGACCTCACCAGCAATTCGATCCCGCTGAAGTTCAAGCAGGTCAACGAACAAGGTGCGATCTACTACCTCGCCCAGTTCCCTGTGGAGCAGCAGGAAACCCGTACTTTCACCATCAATGTTGATACTGGCGGCAAGACCGAAACCATCAGCTTCAACCAAGAGCTTTTCCCAGGCGAATGATGACTTTTCAGCAAATCGTATTGGCCAGCCACAACGCCGGCAAACTCAAGGAACTGCAGGCCATGCTCGG
>OEPS010000771.1_pt1 | contig 10934 bp, 8 predicted proteins | sample 1539411 | NCBI WGS metagenome assembly OEPS01 (sample SAMN02671747, study PRJEB22543) | soil metagenome | biome: bacteria | place: China:Hunan Province, Lengshuijiang City | collected 2012-10-15 | depth 0.08m m | reverse complement strand
CGAGGGGACTGCGGAACGGCCGTTAGGCACTGCGGAACGGCGCCGCAGAGGCGCAGGGACGCAGAGGGTGCGCAGAGAACAGCCCGTCAGGGCTGAGCCGTTCGCACCAGGGTTGAACTGATTGGGGGCAAGCAGGGCGAGATGATCTCGCCGGCTTGCCCCCAAGCTGTTATCGGGTCCTGTTGAGAGACTCTCTGCGCGGATCGAGTGCGGAGCGCCCTTCGAGCATCAACAGGTTGGAACTGCGATTTCGCGGATTACGCGGATGCTGCTTCGGGCAGCCACGCGGAGCGCCGCCCGCCCCCAGGAACGATCCGCGAAATCCGCGTAATCGTAGTTCCCCCGTTACGAGCCCGAACGACTTGGGGGCGAGCGCGGCGAGATCATCTCCCCATGCTTGCCCCAATCAGTTCAACCCTGGTGCGAACGGCTCAGCCCTTTGGGCTGTCCTCTGCGAAACCTCTCCGTCCCTGCGTCTCTGCTGCGCCCTCAGGTTGTTCGCCCCGTCGCTCGACCTTCCTCCGCACCGCAACGGTTCACCAACCTCCTGATTCCGTCCTTCAGCACCGGCGTGTTGAAGTTCAGCAACAGCCCAACCGGCGATCGCGACATCTTCATGTAGGTCGGGATTTGCGGGTCATGCACTGGCAGGATGCGCTCGACCGCCTTGACCTCGACGACGAGCTTCCCCTCCACAAGCAAGTCGATTCGGTACGACGCTTCGAGCCAGGCAGCCGTGTACACGACCGGAACCAGAACCTGCCGATTCAGCGTGAGGCGGCGATGCTCGAGCTCCCAGGCGCGGCATTCGTCCTGGACCGTCTCGAATGGACCCGGACCGGGCAAACGGTGCACCTCGATGGCCGCGCCGATCGCTCCGGCCGTCAGCGGATCCTTGATGCTTTCCATGGGCGCAATCTCGGGCGGGGGGGGAGCAGATCCCACCATCTTTCCCCCGCCGCTGTCGCCGGAACGTCGCCTCGCCCCTACACCGACGCCTCCTTCTCCTCCCCGTGCTGGGCGATCACCTTCGATGCGACTTCGTTGGGCACCTCCTCGTACTGCTTGAACTTCCGCCGGAACGTCGCCCGGCCGTGGGTCAGCGACTGGAGCTGCGTCGCGTAGAGGTGGATCTCCGACTCCGGCACCGTCGCCCGGACGCGGGTCCGCCCAGTGCCGGCCGACTCGGTGCCCAGCACGTGGCCGCGGCGCGACGAGAGGTCGCCGAGGACGTCGCCGAGGTAGTCGTCGGGGGTCTCGACCTCGAGCTCGTCGAGCGGCTCGAGCAGCACCGGCTTGCACTTCTTCGCAACCTCCTTGAAGGCGAGGATCCCGGCCATCTTGAACGACATCTCGTTCGAGTCCACCGAGTGATACGAGCCGTCGTACAGCTCGACCCGGAAGTCCACCATCGGATAGCCGGCGAGCACCCCCCGCATCGCGGCTTCGTTTATTCCCTTCTCCACCGCGGGAATGAACTTGCTCGGGATGACTCCGCCGCTGATCCGGTCCTCGAAGCGGATGCCGTCGCCGCGCTGCGCCGGCGCGATTCGCACCCAGCAGTCGCCGAACTGTCCGCGTCCACCCGTCTGCTTCTTGTGGCGGCCCTGCCCCTCGGCCCGGGCGCGGACCGTTTCCCGGTAGGCGATCTTCGGGGCGCTCAGCGTCGCGACGACCCCCGCCTTGCGGCGCAGCTTCGCGAGCGCGACTTCGAGGTGCCGCTCACCGAGCCCGCTGAGCAGCGTCTCGTGCGTCTCCGGATTGTACTGCAGCTCGAGCGTCGGATCCTCGTCGTGCAGGCGGTGCAGCCCGGCCTGCAGCTTCTCGTCGTCACTGCGCGACGATGCGTGCACAGCGAAGGTGACCAGCGGCTCCGGCAGCCGGAGCGATGGCAGGCGCACAGGATGCTCACGCGTCGAGAGGGTGTCGCCGGTGTGCGTGTTGCGCAGCTTCGCGACGCAGCCGATGTCGCCCGCGTGCAGCCGCGGCAGCTCGAATCGCTCGCGACCCTGCGCGACCGAAAGATGTCCCAGCTTCTCCGCCACGCCGCGCGATGCGTTGAACACCTCGGCCCCGTTGTCCACCGTCCCCGAGAGCACGCGGAAGAACGAGACGTCCCCGACATGCGGCTCCGACACCGTCTTGAACACCTGCGCCGTGAACGGGGCGCTGTCCTCAGGATGGATCTCGACCTCGTGCTCTCCCTCGGCGCCATGAAAGGCATGCAGCTCTTCCATCTCGTATGCCGATGGCATCAGCTCGACGAGCCGCGTCAGGACGTTGGTGGTGCCGAGGTCGCGCTCGGCGCAGCAGCAGAAGAGGGGAAAGACCTGGCCCTTCTTCATGCCCTCCTTCATCGCCGCCACCTCCTCGTCGCGCGAGATCTCCCCGCCGTCGAGGTACCGCTCGAGCAGCGAGTCGTCGGTGGACGCGATCGTTTCCAGCATCTCGCGGTGGTAGCGCTCGAACCGCTCGCGATCCTCGGCCGGGATCTCGCCGTCGGTCACCGCACCGCGCGGTCCGTAGATCTGTGCCCGCTTGGTGAAGAGGTTGAGGGTGCCCCGACAACCCGCCCCCTCGCCTAACGGTATCTCGACGGGAATGACGTTCGGGGTCAGGTTGTCCCGGATCGAGGCGAACGCCCTGTCGAAGCTGGCGTGCTCCTTGTCCATCATCGTGACGACGAAGAGCACCGGGTCGCGCCGCTCGACTGCCTCGCGGAACATCCGCTCGGTGCCCACCTCGACCCCGGCGACCGCGCTGACGGCGACGAGCGCCCCGTCGGCGGCCGCGAGCCCGGCGATCGCGTCCCCGGCGAAGTCGGCATACCCGGGGGTGTCGAGCAGGTTGATCTTGGTGTCCATCCACTCGGCGATCGCGCAGCCGACGTTGATCGAGTATCCGCGCTCGATCTCCTCCGGTGTCCCATCAGTGAGCGCGGTGCCTTCCTTGACCGATCCTCGTCGGCGGCTGGATCCGGAAACGAATGCGAGCGAGTCGACCAGTGTGGTCTTCCCGCTCGCTCCATGTCCCACCACCGCCACGTTCCGGATCGCTCTCGCCTCATAGTCCCGCATGGGCACCCTCCTGTAGTCGATGCTGTACCCTGTCGCATCGAGGTCCCGGAGTCAAGCAGGCCAAACCCTGATCGGCGCTGCCTCGATCCCCTGCGGCCGGGCACCCCCGAATGAGGCGGCGGGCCGGGAGTCCTGCTCCCGGCCCGCCGCCCACCCAGCGCTTGCCTCTTCCCGCCTACGCCGCGGACGATGAACGCTCGATTAGTCTCCCTCGTACTCGAAGGTTAGTCCATCCGCTTCACGAACGGTGTCGAGCATGGTGTCGAGCCGCGCGCGCGCGCCGGCGGTCATGTCGAGGACGGGACCGAGCGAGATCGTGATCGCGCGGCGCGCACCCTCGGGCCAGTCGGGCATCGTCAGCCCGGCAGCGAGGCGGCGGATCAACTGCCCGCACTCCGACAGGAGCCTTCCCGCCGTTGCGTGCAGGATCTCGAGCGGGATATCCATGTCCTGCGTCATCAGCTGACCCGTGGCACCATCGCGCCACGCCGCGTCGCCAATCGCGCCACGCTCGGCCCACACACCGAGATGTCGGATCGCATCCGCGCGGTTGTCACCCGATCGATGGCTCTCGACCGCCGCCGCAAGCACCAGCGCGAGTGACTCCGGGCTCGGCTCACCATACAGGGTCACCACGTCTCGCGACGGGCGCTCTGCATCGAGCGATGAGGGCACAGAATTCACATGCGCGAGCACGAGTGGATAGTCGGAGCCGTCCTCCAGCATCACGAGGACGTCCATTCCTCCCTCCTTGAGCGGTGCCCGCTCTTCCCCTGCCACTTGCATCCCCCCTCCGTTTCATGCGTTCTGCAACGGTGCAGCACGCCGGCCGCCCACAGTGGACGGAACGCGGGGTCGTTCAGGGTACGGTCTCTCGAACCCGTGCACGGAGCGGAGGTTCCGCCCCGTTCACCGGCACGCGTTCGATGTCTGGTGCCCTCCGCGCGAGCGGTTTTTTGCCCTCGCGTTCGGCCTATCGAGCAAGCCCCATGCCCGATGCGTAGGCAACCGAAACGACGATCGCGAGCACCGCCCCCTCGCTGATCGACAGCGCCCCCGCCGGGGAGCCGCCGACGAAGTCGGGGGCGTGGGCGATGAGCAACAGGAGGGTCAGCACCGCGGCGACAAAGGAGAGCGAGAATGCGAGGAGCCGCGGATACCTCACGCGGCTCGCGCCCGGCGCGAGTTGCAGCACGACTCCACCCAGCGCGCCGGCCAGGACGCAGCTCCCCACGATGACGAGTGCCCCGGCAAGGCTCACCCCAGTGGCGAAGCCCCAGACACCGCGCGCACGGTTCCCCATCAGCAGCACCGCCGCGGCATTGAAGGGGCGCGCCGCCATCCCCGCGCGCAGCCCGAAGCCGAGCATCGCACCCGTGACCGCCGCGGATGCGACCGCGCCTGCCCGAGCACCGCGGTACAGTGCTGATGTGATGTGGACTCGACTCGACACGCCGTAAACAAAACGCCACGCCCCTCCCCCCTCAAGGGGCAGCGGCGCACGACGTCTTGCCGTTAGGTGGCGGCTGGCTAGCTTTGCGCAATGCCCGTGACCGAAGCAACACCGACGATCCTCGTCGTCGAGGACAATCGCGACGTCCTCGCGGTGATCGCCCACACGCTCACGTCGCATGGATACGCCGTCACGCGCGCCTACGACGGCGAGATGGCGCTCGCCACCGCGCTCGACACCGCGCCGGCGCTCGTCATCCTCGACATCGGCCTCCCCAAGCGCTCGGGGCTCGACGTCGCCGCCGAGCTGCGGAAGCGCGGCTTTCGCGCGCCGGTGCTCATGCTCACCGCGCGCGACACCGTCTCCGACAAGGTGACCGGCCTCGATGCCGGCGCCGACGATTACCTGGCGAAGCCCTTCGACACCGAGGAGCTGATCGCCCGCGTCAAGGCGCTCCTCCGCCGCGCAACGCTCCGTGCAGACGACGCGAAGCTCCGCCTCGGCGACCTCGTACTCGACCCCCTCACCCGCCAGGTGCGCCGCGGCGGACGCGACGTCGCCCTGACCCAGCGCGAGTTCGCGCTGCTGGAGTACATGGTGCGGAATGCCGGTCGCGAAGTCACCCGCGACCAGATCACCGAGCACGTATGGGGACAGGACGCCGAACCCTCGACCAACGTGGTCGACGTCTACGTCAACTACCTGCGGAAGAAGCTCGACGCCGAGGGGCTGCCGCCGCTCCTCCACACCGTGCGCGGCGTGGGATACGTCCTCCGCGGTTAGGCAGCCGCCGTCGCGTCACCGCCGGGATGGCAAAAAGGGCGTGCCTCGAGAGGCACGCCCTTTTGTCTGCTGGTCATCGTGGGCGCTTAGCGAGCCGCCCGCGGAATGTCACCATGACGCGGGGAGATAGTCATTGGCTATCGCCTCAGAAGAGCGGGATGGTGGTGTCCAGCGAGCCGGTATCCGTACCAACCGCAGTGAAGACGATGTAACCGCTGAAGTGCTTGACGCGGCGGAACACCACGTCGCGCTCGATGTCGACGTACGTCTTCAGGTTCGGATCGGTCGTCGCTTCGTTGACGGCGACGTCAGGGCTGCCGTCCGGCATCCACTGCACCCCGAACGCGGTGTAGTTGTCCGCCGTCAGGTCGGTTCCCGGCTTCATGATCATCCACACGGTCTGGCTCGGATCCGTGCTCGGGACGAACCGGACCGCCGGCGTGAAGTCGACCCAGCTCTGCCCCGAAACGGTGTCACGACGGACTTCCGCGTGGAACTGCATGTCATGATCGACCGGGGTGCAGGGCGCATCCCACTGGTCCGGGCCGTAGCCGGACGTCGCGGGGTCGCAGATCGAGTTCGCCGGGAAGTAGACCGCGTTGTTGCCCAGCGAGAACATGCCGCCCGATGGCGTCACCGTGAAGTCGGCCGACAGCGAGTCCGGCGCAACCGAGTTGGTGACCACGTCCAGCGAGGGGGCACCGGCAGGACGAGCGGTATGACGAACCGTCGGCGCTACCGCCTGATCAGCCGCTGAGCACGCTGCGAGCAGCGCCACCGCGGCAGTCAGAGTCAGCCTCATGAACGAACGATTCGAGCGAAACATGGGTTAGTCCTGAGAGGGAAGAAACATGGCTTGCGGCCTCTTCTAAAGCACGCCCCGTACCAGCACGCTCAACAGTCAGCAGCAAGCTTGTAACTACCACTGCCACAACACTTTACACTAGCGGGCTCACCATTGTCGCTGCGAGCCGTAAACCCAGTTCTCGGTACTAATGACCGGTCACTAGGTCGTTATGTCCGGGCCAGAATGTCCTCGAGCTTTCGGTCGATCTCCGTGTAGCCCATCCCCTTCACACGGTCCACATAGCTCTCCACGACCTCCCGCATACGGTCCTTCGCTACATCATACAGCGCCTCGGCACAGGCCGCTGTGAGCCAGGCCGCAACGTAGAGGTCGGTTCCCTCCGCCATCTCCAGCGCCTGCTCGAACCTGGCCAGCGATTCGGCGGTCTTGCCGTCCCGGACCCCGACGTGCACCCCCAGCGCCTCCACCAGCTCGCGCCCCTGGAACCAGTCGTTCCGCGACCGCATCCGCTCCCCCGCCGTCTCGTACTTTTCCCGCGCCGGCTCCGCCTTTCCCTGCGCCAGCAACGACAAGCCAGAGCCGGCGATCGCCCCGATCTCCACGTCGGAGTGCCCGATCCGCTGCGCCAGCGAAGTGGTGACGTCGTACAGCTCCGCCGCCGAGTTGTACTCGTGCCGGTCACGGTCGAGGTGCGCGAGGTTGAACAGCGCATAGAGCTGCCGCTCGCTGTTCTTCGCCGCGGCGAACAGCGCGAGCGACTCGCCGAACAGCTCCCTCGCCCGGTCGAACTCACCACCCTTCAGGTAGACGACGCCGAGGTTGAGCGCGGCCACACCCCAGATGTCCGGCGCTCCGGCCGTGCGGCCGATCGAGATCGCCGTCGTCAGGTGGACCTTCGCCTCCTCCCAGTTGCCAAGCATGATGTACGCGCCGCCGAGGTTCGCGTGGCAGCGCACCTGCCCGCGCCGGTCGCCTAACGATTCCCAGAGCGCGAGCGCGCGCTTGTGGATCTCGAGCCCCTTGGTCGGCTGGTCCTGCTGGATCGCGCTCGCCAGGCGGATCAGCGACTCCGCATGCAGCGTCGGGTCGGCCACCTGCTCGGCGAGCTTGACGCACTCCCACGCCACCAGCTCGCCGTCCCGCGTGTTGCCGAGCCGCCAGTACGCGTGCGAGATCATGTTCAGCAGCGGGATCCGCTCGGCGATCGCTCCGAGCGATTGCGCTTCGGCGTCCAGCGCCCGCGCCGCCTCGAGCGTCTTCTGCGCCGGCTGGCCGAGGAACCCGCGCAACCGCTCGCGCATGACGCGCAGCGAGAGCGACCGCTTCCGGTCGCCCTGCCCCTCGAACCACTCGATCGCCAGGTCGCAGAGCTCCTGCGCCTCGACGTACTGCCCGACAGCTTCGGCGATGTGCGCGAGGCGCACGCGCACGTCGGCGAGCTGCGCCGGGCTCGCCGCATTCCGCTCGGCGATGCGGAGGAACTCGGTCCCTTCCGTATGCGCGTAGACACCCTTCGCCCGATCGGCCGCGAGGATCGCGTAGCGGTACGCCTGCTCGGAGTTGCCGCCGCGGTCGTAGTGGGTCGCGATCGCCGCCGCGTCGTCGGGAGTGCGGCGCTCGAACGCCTGCGCGACGCGCTCGTGCATGCGGCGGAGACGGCGCGGGTTCACCGAATCGCGCAGCACCTCCGCCATCTTCCCGTGCGTGAACGTGTAGCGATCGGCGCCGCGCTCCGACGTCGCCTGGAGCACCGATGCCCGGATCCCCTCGTCGACCGCGTCGAGCAGCTCTTCTTCGCTTCCCGCCCCGGCGTCGATCGCGAGATCGATGTCGAACTCGCGGCCGATCACGGCCGCGGTCGTGAGGATCGTCTGCGACTGCGCGCTGAGGCGCGACAGCCGGCGCGAGATCAGGTCGCTGACACCGACGGGTAGCCGCAGCTCCGACACGGGCCGCCATTCCCAGCGTTCGCCCGTGTACCAGACCGCGCCTTCGTCGACGAGGGTGCGCAGCACCTGCACGACGAAGAGCGGGTTGCCCTCGGTGTGGCGATAGAGGAACGACAGCAGCTCACGCCCGACGTCCTGGCGATGGAACGCCGCCTCGACCCACTGCTTCAGCTCCTCGCGCGTCAGCCGCGACAGCGTCAGCTCGTTGAACAGCTCGTTGCGCGACAGCCGTCGCCGCCGCTCCAGCGTTTCGCCGATCGTCTCCTCGGCGCGGATCGTCAGGCAGATCAGCAGCCGCTCGTTCTCGAGCTGCGGCACGAGGTACTCGAGCGTGTCCCACGACGCCGAGTCGGCCCACTGCATGTCGTCGAGGATGATCGCCAGCGGCCGCTCCTTCGCCGCGAGACGAATGAACTCGGCGATCTCCTCGAGCAGCATGTACTTGGAGCCGCCGCTCGCGTCCTCGAACGGGACGTCGTCGCCTAACGCCGGGACGAGTCGCGGCAGCTCGCGCCACGGATGCTTCGGCACGATGTCGAGGCGGCGGATCGCGGCGATCACCTCGGCCCACGGCGCATAGGGCGCCTGGACGTCGGCCTCGTGCGCGCGGCCGGTGACGAGCGAGCCTGCGCGGAGCCGCACTTCCGGCTCGAGCTGCTTGATGAGCGTCGTCTTCCCGACACCCGCTTCCCCGCTGATCGCGACGACCTTCGGCTGTCCCTCGGCCGCCGCCTCGAGGAGCTTGACCAACCCGCGCAGCTCCTCGACTCGCCCCACGAACCGCTCGATGCTCAGCGGAAGGTGGGTCGGCTCCTCGTCCGAGTTCGACGCGATCGCCACGCCGTCACGACCCTGTCGCTTGACCTGGTAGAGCGCGCGGTCGGCGGCGGCGAAGATGGTGTCGTAGTCGTTGCCGTGCTCGGGGAACGATGCGACTCCCATCGACGACGTGACGACGACGTTGCCCGGCCGGTCGCGGAGGAAGAACGTATGCCCGCGGATCCCCGCGCAGATCCGGTCGGCGACCTCGCGCGCACCCTCACTCGGCGTGTCGGGGAGCAGCGCGACGAACTCGTCGCCCGCGTAGCGCGCGGCGACGTCGGAGACCCGGAGATTCTTGCGAATCAGCTCCGCGACCGCGACGAGAACATCGTCGCCCTGAAGATGGCCATAGGTGTCGTTGACCAGCTTGAAGTGGTCGACGTCCATGACGATCAACGAGACGGCACGACCCTCTGCGCGCGCGGCCTCCATCGCGGCCGTCGCGGCCTCGATGAACGTGCTGCGCAGCGGCAGACGTGTCAGATCATCAATGCGGATGGGACACCTGAGCAGGGCGTAACGCGCCGCGCGAGCAGCGCGGTGCGGGAGAGGACAATCTACATACGACGTGCGGTTCGGACACGCAACGTTCTGCGCGACCGAACCGCACGCCTCCAACCCCCTTGGCTACCGATACCCGCCCTGCCGGAAAAAAGTTCCCCGCCTCGCAACCGCCGATGGGGTCGCCTGTTACGGAGCGGCTGATTTCGGCTTCGTGTCGTCGCGGACGAACGAGGGCATCGCCACCCAGGCTGCCGGGTCAACGTCCTTCCCATGGATGTACACGCCGTAGTGCAGGTGCGGCCCGGTCGCCAGGCCGGTCGCCCCGACGCGGCCGATCCGCTTCCCCGACGTGACCTGGTCGCCGCGGCGCACGAGCACGGTGTCGAGATGGAAGTATGCGGTCATCACCCCCTGGCCATGATCGATGATCACCGTCCGGCCGGTCAGGATGTATTCGCCGGCGTCGGCGACGATCCCGGCCGCCGGGGCGTTCACGCTCGTCTTCCGCGGAGCGGCGATGTCCACTCCCGCATGGCGCCACGACGGGACGTTCGCCGCCGCTCCGCTCGTGTCGAGGCCGAAGGTGCCGCGGGTCTTCATGTCGGGGCCGAGGCTGATCGCGCGCGACGAGTCCGCGGCCCGGTAGTAGAAGCGCTCGACCCCGTACCCCGCGCTGCGCGCACCCTGCACCGGCGCCCCCCACTTCCCGCTCCAGCGACGCACGTCCGACTCGGTCGCGAGCACGCCGCGCAGCGCACGCGCATCCCGGGCGACGTCGCTCGTCCGCTTCACCAGCGCGTAGTGCGCCGAGTCGAGGAAGACGAGCTCACGCCCGAAGTCGTGGTCGGCGACCGTCACCTGTCGCGTGATCCGCCCCGCCGGCCGCTCGAAGGAGAGCGTGAATGTCCCCGCCGCTTCGTCCGCGGGAAGCGGAATGATCGCGAGCACCCCCTTGCTCACCCGTGCACAGGGAAGCTGTGCACCCTTCCAGCTGCAGCGTGGAATGTCGGACGCGACCCCCTCGGCGAGCGCGAACAGCACCCCCCCGCGCACCGGCCGGTCGGGGAACAGCGTGACGACCCCGGTGTCGCGCGCCGCGCTCGTCGCCAGTGAATCCGGCGGAGTCGCCGGCACGCCGCCCGGAGAGCCGGTGTCGACCGTTGGCGCGGTGGTCGGCGTGGTGACGAGTGTCGTCGTATCCTGCTTCGCGCTCTTGTTGCTGATGACTTCGCAGGCGACGCTGGAGAGGAGGGCGCAGGCGATGACGAACGAAGTCAGGTGCCGCGCGGATGATGCTGCCGCTGCTCTGTGCATTGGTGGTTTTCGAGTTTGGGTGCACGACGACTCGGGGCAAGAGGGGGGCCAACCAGCCCCGAGCGCGGACGGCTCCCGTTAACGGCGCGCGCCACCCGGCGTCCCATGTCCGTATGCGAGCGAAGCTGAACAGCGAGGCCGTCGCGACGGCGCTCCTGCTGGCGGGCCTCCTGCCCGTCGCGGGCTGCGCCGCCGCGCGTGGCAGCCAGCCCGCGACGGTGAGC
>OEPS010000770.1_pt1 | contig 10935 bp, 14 predicted proteins | sample 1539411 | NCBI WGS metagenome assembly OEPS01 (sample SAMN02671747, study PRJEB22543) | soil metagenome | biome: bacteria | place: China:Hunan Province, Lengshuijiang City | collected 2012-10-15 | depth 0.08m m | reverse complement strand
CGCACTCGGCTGGTGGAGGGTCTGGGCGGTGACCGGTCGGAGCTGGCCGACGCAGACGAAGCCCGCCGAGCCCGACAATCGGCACCAGAGCAGCAGGTCGGCAAAGGACAGGTCGGCGATCAGCTGCCAGGCGCCAAGGAATCGGTGGAGGTGGTCGACTTCAGCGAGGTCGAGGTCGGTCTGCTCCCACGCACTTTCCGCCACGGTCGCCATGTCGCTACCCATACTATGGGGGCGTTGGCCCAGCGCCGCTATACCCAACAGAGCGCTAATGCGCTGCTGCCCGAGGTCCGGGAACATCTGCAGCGCCTGCAAGCCGCGTCGGTGAAGCTGGCCGGGATCCCGTCCTCCGGCAACGGCGGCGGTCCGGGGGCATCCGATTGGCTGGAGGCCTCCAAGTCGGCGGCCGAGGAGCTGAGCTGGTTCGGCGAGGCCGGCATCATCGTGCGTGACGTCGAGGCAGGGATGGTTGACTTCCCGACCGTGCGGGAGGGCCGGGAGGTCTACCTGTGCTGGCGGAGCGACGAGCCCTCGGTGCAGTTCTGGCATGGCCCGGAAGGGTTCTCCGGGAGGAGGCCGCTGTAGGGTGCCGCCGTGATCATCGCCCTGATCCCTCTGGTGCTCGGGGTCAGCGTCGGGCTTGCCCGGGGTGGGCGGTTCGACAACATCTCCGCCGCGAAGTTCCGCCAGCCATGGATGGTGTTCGCCGGGTTGGCGGTGCAGGTGGGCGCCCAGCTGCTTGAGCCGAGAATTCATGCGCTGCACGGCGGGGCGGGGTACGCGGTGCTCGCGGTCTCCTACGCCTTGGCAATCGGCTTCGTCGCACTGAACCTGCGGTTTCCAGGCGCGGTGCTCATCGGAGCCGGCTTGTTGTTAAACCTGATCGTTATCACGGCGAACGGGGCGATGCCGGTGTCGATGTGGGCGGTCCACGCAGCCGGGGCTCACTCCCTGCCGGGACTGGCCCACGGTGTCAAGCACCACAGGATGGGCCCGGGAACCCGCCTCAACCTGCTCGGGGACATCATCCCGCTTCCCGGGCTGGGAGTACTCTCCGTGGGCGACTTCGTGCTCGGGGTGGGGATCTACCTGCTCGTTCAGCGGATGGTGCTGGCCGACGGTGACGACCCCCGCCGCCGGCGTCGGGCTCGCGCCGGCTAGCGGGAGGAAGGCTTACGCCTTGCCAACGAGCCCGTCAGCGAGCTGGTGGATGGCCTGGGCCGGGTATCGGCGGTGACCACCGAGAGTGCGCATGTACGGCAGCTTCTTGTCGTTGGCCCAGCGGGAGACGGTCTTCGTGGACACATGGAGGACCCGCGCCACATCGGCCGTGCGCAAGTACTCCACGGCTGCAGACCCAGCTGACTGCTCCGACATCCTTGTGCTCCTTTCGTTCCCATCCGGCATGCTGACGGCTTGTTCGCCTTAATTCTCAGCCTTTGCTTCCCTGTCGAAAATGGACAATGGTGATCAATTCTTGTAGTCAAAATGCTCTAGTTACCGCGCTCATATGGCCCCAAAGGTCCCGAGGCGCTCGTCTGGGGACCAGGTCTGCTGGGGCGTCGCCGGAACGCCCTCCGGCCCCCGGCCAGGGGGGCGGCGCGTGCGGTGCAGCGCCGGGGCTCTACAACGACTTCTTTGTAACGTGAGGGATCAAATAGACCCGCCAGGTTCCAAAGAACGATCTTTAACCTGCTAGAGCAGGCCCCGCGACATCCCGCCGTCGACCTGGATCGAGGATCCCGTCACGTACGAGGCCCGGGCCGAGCACAGGAACGCGGCGACAGCGCCGAACTCCTCGGGGAGGCCCACCCGGCCCGCCGGGATGTCGGCGGCCGCGGCAGCAATCGCCGGGTCGTCGAGGTCCGCCCCCGGCGGCGCCCCGGTGAGCGACCGGATCCGGTCGGTCAGGATGAACCCCGGCATCAGGCAGTTGACGGTGATCCCCTGGTGGGCCACCTCGTAGGAGAGCGACTTGGCGTAGGCAGTCAGGCCCGACCGGGCGGCGTTGCTGAGCGGCAGCGTCGGGATCGGCTGCTTGACCGCCAGCGACGTCAGGAACAGGATCCGGCCCCACGGCTGGCGGCGCAGGTGCGGGAGGGCGGATGTCGCCAGGCGGACCGAGCCGACCAGGTTGCCGTTGAGTGCCCTGGTCCAGGCCGCCGAGTCGAAGTCGGAGGCGGTACTCGGAGGCGGGCCGCCTGAGTTGGCGACGATCACCTGCAGACCGCCGAACGCCGCCGCGGCAGCAGACACAAAGGTCGCCGGCCCTTCCGGATCAGCCATGTCGGCGACCACCGGGACCACCTCGGCCCCCGTCGCCTCGGCGATGGCGGCTGCCGCCGGCTCGATCGCCTCCCGGCTCCGCGAACAGATGGCCACCCGGGCCCCTTCCCGAGCCAACTCGTGGGCGATGGCGTACCCCAGCCCACGGCTGGCACCGCCGACGGCCGCGGGAACGCCGTGCAGACCAAGGTCCATCGGTGGGGACTCTAGCCCGGCAAGCCCGGCTCGTCTGGCCGGACCACTCGTCTGGCTGGACTACTCGCCTTCGTAGCTGGTGGATTCGACCTCGAGGGCGATGCGGATCCGGCGCACCAGCATCGCCGGGGCCGGCTCGCAACCGCACTTGTTGCGGACCAGCGCTTTGAACAGGCGCTCGGTCTCGTGGCGACCGAAGCAGACGGCACAACGTTCGAGGTGGTACTGGAGTTCGACGCAGTCCTCGGGGGAGAGTTCGCCGTCGAGGATCAAGGAGATCGCTTCAAGTACCTCACCGCAATCCATGCTCATCGACGCACCGAACCTTCCACGTTCGCTCAGCCCTCCGGCTTCGCTTTGGGTACCAGACCACTCTCCACGGCCCTCTCCCACAACGCACGTTGGAGCGCTTTCCTTCCCCGATGGAGCCGGGACATGACCGTTCCGATCGGGATGGACAGCATGTCGGCGATCTCGCGGTACGAAAAACCTTCGACGTCGGCAAGCAGCACCGGGATCCGGAAGTTCTCGGGGAGGTTCGACAGGGCAGTCTTGACGTCGTCGTCGACGAGGCGGTCGATGACGATCGACTCTGCCGACCGCCCGATCGACCCGTCGTTATCGACCAGATTCCGGTAGAGGTCGAACTCCTCGGTGTCATCGGTGGAGACGGTGACCGGCTCCCGGCGGCGCTGGCGGTAGCCGGAGATGAACAGGTTGGTCATGATCTTGAACAGCCAGGCCTTGAGGTTCGTGCCCGGCTCGAAACGGTCCCACGAGCGGAAGGCCCGCAGGAACGTCTCCTGGACCAGGTCCTCGGCATCGGCTTGGTTCCGGGTCATGCGCAGGGCCGTGCCGTAGAGCGCGTCGGCGTAGACGAGGGCCTCGTCCTCGAAGCGGTGGACGTCAGCCGTGGCAGGCGAAGGTGTTGGCACGATGGGCCTCCAAGTCCTTGCACCCGCGACCGGTGCGGGGCAAGCGGGTCCCATCATCCTACCCGGGCGGGCCGGCTATACGGCTCGGAGGCTGGCGATGGTCTCAGGGCGCCCCGATCGCTGCCGCCCCAACCCGGGCGTAGTCCACCCGGGTTCCGGGCTAGAACCCCGGTTTCAGGGTGATCCACAGCTCGGGCTTGACCAGGGCGGCCAGGTAAATCGGCCAGAGCATGGCCCCGCGGCAGTAGAAGCTCGCCACGTCCCCGTCGGCCACATCGAATGACCGCTTGGGACTGATGTGGCGGCCGGTCCCCAACTGCAGCACGTGCTGGCCAGGCTCGACGGCCAGTTCCTTGGTCTCGTTGACGGCAATCGAGCCGACCTCAGTCCCGTCGACCGAGATCTCCCACGGGCTTCTCCCGAAAACCGGGCCGGCCCACTTCCTGGTCAGCTTCAACGTCGCCGCCACGAGACACTCCTCTCTCAACCACTACCGGCGACCTGCGATCAGCCGCTCCCGGTTGAACAGCCGCGCCACGGCCCGCCAGCCCATGCCATCGACCACAAGCAGGAGGGCCCCGAGCGTCAGGGCCAATCTGACGCTGGGCGTGATGACGTTGGTCGACATGAGGGCCACGACCACCAGCGGGGGCAGGCTGGCGAACACGCCCAGCTGCTGGGCGGCCCGCACGTCGGTGGAGCGGGTCGAGATGGCAACCCCCACCCAGATCGACCAGGCCGCCAGCAGCGGCGTGAACAGCAGCTGCACCAGCAGGTGCGACCTGGAGAAGACCGCCGAGCTGACCACGGGTTGGGCAAAGATCGACACCGCGGTCAGGAAGATGCCGAACATGGCGTAGGAGATCAGCAGCGTGGGGATGAGCGCCGCCAGCCCCTTACCCAGCAGGAACTCCTCGCTGCTGATCGGGGTGGTCAGCACCGGTTCCAGGGTTCCCTGCTCCCGCTCCCCCACCACCGAGTAGGCGGCCAGCGCGGAGGGCACGATGGCCGGGATCACCAACATGTAAAGGAGCGCGAGGCCGATCCGGGTGTCGAGCTTCGAGCTGGAGATCGTGGCCTTGATCGCGAGGATCTCCGCCGTGGGGGAGATGACCAGGATCAGCGGCAGCACGGTCATGGTGAACACGATCACGAACCGGTTCCGCCGGTAGTCCCGGAGCTCCTTGCGGACGATGGCCGCGACCCGCCCCCAGCTGAAGTTCATCGCTTGGCCGCCTCGACGTCCTCGTTGACCAGCTCCAGGTAGACGTCCTCCAGCGACCTGCGGGACTCGGCGATCGACAGGATGTCCGCCTCCGCCTGAACCAACGCCCGGGCCACCTCCGGCGCCGTGGCGTCGGGGTCGCCCACCGTCAACGAGTAGGTGCCCGGCGTCCCGTCCGACCAGGAGTCGACGCCGGCCAGCCCGCCGAACAGCGCGGCCGGGTCGGCAAGCGGGCTCCGCACCCGCACCTCCAGCGCCCGGCGGAACAGCTGCTCGCGCAACTCGTTGGGCTTGCCGATCAACCTGAGCGTGGTGTTGAGGATGGCGACCCGGTCGCACAGCCGCTCCGCCTCCTCCAGCCGGTGCGTGGTGAGGAAGATCGTCACTCCACGCTCCCGCTGGGACTGGATCAGCTCGTGCACTTCCCGGGAGGCGACCGGGTCGAGCCCGGAGGTCGGCTCATCGAGGAACAGGACGGCCGGGTCGTTGAGCACCGCTCGGGCCAGGCCGACCCGCTGGCGCAGGCCCTTGGACAGCGACCCGCACGGATCGTTGGCTCGGGCCGTGAGGTTGACCGCCTTCAATGCGGCCGCAATCCGTTGGCCTGCATCAGGAATCCCGTAGAGCCGGGCGAAGCATTCGAGGTTCTCGGCGACGGTCAGCCGCTGGTAGAGCCCGGGCGACTCGGGCATGATCGAGATCCGCGCCCGGATCTGTGGGCCGGCCCCGGCGCTGAGTGGGATGCCGGCGACCACGGCCGAGCCGGAGCTTGGCGAGATCAGGGTGCCGAGGGTCCGCACGGTCGTCGTCTTCCCGGCGCCGTTCGGACCGAGGAAACCGAAGACCTCTCCGTAGGCGACCTCGAAGGAGACGTCCTTGAAGGCGATGCGCTCGCCGAAGCGTTTGGTCAGGTGCTCGACCGCCAGCGCGGTCCCGTCAGGCACGTTCGGGTTCCTTGCAGATCTACCGATACCAGATAAGAAAGTGATATCACTATAAGGGCGGCCCGTCAATCGATGGAGGAGCACATGAATGAGATCCGGGAGAGCCCGCTCTCGGCCGGGCCTGGCCGCCGAGCGCTCAGCCTGAGTGTGATCGCCCTTGCCGGCGCCGCCGTGCTTGTCGCGCTGTCGGTCCGGGCGCTCCACCATGGGGACCCCCACGGCCTTCGGGTGGGGCTGTGGGTGGGGACGATCGTGCTCCTGGCCGGTGCCAGCACGGGGCTGCGCGGGCTGACCCGGCTCGCTCCCGGCGACGCCGTTGTCGTGCAACGCTTCGGCAGCTACATCGGCACGCTGCGCTCCTCCGGGCTGTGCTGGGTCAACCCGTGGTCGAGGCGGCGGGTACTCTCGACGAGGATCCGCTCCCACGAGACGGCGGCGCTCAAGGTCAACGACGTCGACGGGATCCCGCTGGAGGTGGCCATGCTGACGACCTGGCGGGTGGCCGATACCGCCAGGGCGTTGTTCCTGGTCGACGATTACCCCGGGTTCCTGACCGGGCAGTGCGAGATGGCGCTGCGGCAGGTCGCCGCCTGCCACCGCTACGAGCCGGCCGGCCAGGGCGCCCCGTCACTCACCGTCGGTGCAGCCGAAGTCGCCGACGAGCTGGGCCGCGAGGTCGCCCGGCGGGTTGAACCGGCGGGCCTGGAGATCATCGAGTGCCAGCTGGTGCGCATCGCCTACGCCGCCGAGATCGCCCACGCCATGCTGCGCCGCCAGCAGGCGGCGGCCGTCGTCGCCGCCCGCCAGCAGATCGTCGACGGGGCGGTGGGCATGGTCGAGCTCGCCCTCGACCGGCTGCAGCGGGAGCACGTCGTCGAGCTGGACGAGGAGCGGAAGGCCACGATGGTGAGCAACCTGCTCGTCGTGCTGTGCGGCGACCACTCCGCCCAACCGATGGTCAACGCCGGCTCGCTGTACCTCTGACGACCGGACCATGGCCGAGCGCAAGAACGTCCTCATCCGCATCGATCCGAAGGTCTACGACGCCCTTGCCCGCTGGGCGCGCGACGAGGTGCGGAGCACAACGGCCCAGATCGAACTGCTCCTGCGCGAGGCGCTGCGCGAGGCGGGACGGCTGCCCAACAACGCCGGCGCGCTCCCCCGCCGGGGCCGGCCACCGCAACGGCACCGAAGGCCTGCCTGACCCTACGGCCGTTCCCACCGCCGGGAGAGCCAGTGCCCGATCTCGCCGGGATAATCGGGGAAATAGCGAGCGATGTCACTCAGCGAGAAGCGGGCAAGGATGGAGGAGGCCCGCTCGCGCTTGAGCAAGAAGCGGAATGACTCACGCACCAAGGGCTCCAGGTTGTCGTCACCAAGCTCGAGGCCGCCGGCGAGCCGCTGCGGAACGGTCACCTGGTGCGTTGTCTCCTCGTCGCCGTCGCGCACCCGTACCGTAAAGACGCGCTCTCCCAGCGGCGTGATCCCGATTTCCGCCATCACTCTCCCTCCGCTTTACGAGGCTCCTGGCACTTACGCTATTCTCGTCCAGGGTTTGGTTGGCCTTGTTGCCTGAGCCGAAGCCTGAGCCGAAGTCGGCCTAAGGAGGGCGGCATCTCCGACACTGCAGCGGACCTGCGCCAGCACGGGTGGGCCCGGTACCGCCGGGACCGGCTCGCCGCAGGTTTGGACGAGACCCAGGTCGACCGGTCGCTCGACTCGCTCGCCGGCTTCCTCGGTAGCCTCCCGCCCGACCGCTATGCCCCCACCGCGCACCGCTACCGGCGCCACGCCCGGGCCGTCTACCTGCCCTGGGCCGACACCCTGAGCTGGCTTCCGGACGTGGACGACCCCGACCTGGGCCCGGCGGTGGAGTACGACATGCAGCGCTACAACCCGGAGTTCGCCATCCGCCGGTTCCCCGCCATCCCCCACGGGATCCGGGCCGACCCGCTTGTCCAGAGCCTGGTCCGGTTCGACCTCGCCGAGACAATGTGGTCTGAGGGATTCGCCCGCACGCCGCTCAGTGTCGGCGTGGGGTGCGTCTTGCTGTCCGTGCGGGGCGCAGGCGACGAGGCCCTCTCCACGCCGAATGTCCTCCACCAGGACGGCGGCGAAGCGTGCTTCACCTTCGTTCACCTGCTCGTCCGCCGTAACGTGGTGGGCGGCGTGAACTACATCGCCCCCACCCGCTGCGTCGGGCTGCTCCCCGAGGAACTTGCCCCGTCGGTCATCGAGTCGGAGTTCACCCTCGAGCAGCCACTCGACAGCTTCGCCGTCCACAACTCCCGGGTCAGCCACCACGTCACCACCGTCCGCCGGGGAGCCGGCGACGCCGAGGGCGGCCGGGGCATCCTGATCGTGGCCGTCTCCCCGCTGGTCAAGCAACTGTAGGAGCCGGCAGGGGCCGGACCAGGTTCAGCTCTCGAGTGCGCGCGCCTCGCTCCGGCACGCCTCGGCTGCCTGCACCAGGCTCGGCCAGTACCGGACCAGGAAGGCGAAGTCGTCGAGGCCGGCGACAACTTCTCCCACGAAGTCCGGCCCCGACTCGACGCTCTCGGCCACGCCGAGCAGCCGGACACCGGCCGCGGCGTCGCCGCCAGCGGCGGCCGCCCGCCGGTAGACATCGGCGAAACGCGCCGGGACTCCGGCCATGACCGGCAGGGACGCCTCGAGGGAGGAATGCAGGCTGTCGCAGTAGGCGTCAACGTCGACGCAGCCGGCCGTCATGAACCGCTGCGGCTCATGCTGGATACGGCGGTGGTGCGAAGCCAGGACCGGCCACACGATCAGGTGGCGGAGATCCCGGTGGGCGTAGTCGTTGACCGCGGCGGCATCGGCCTGGGCCGCCCTCCCGGGATCGTAGCGGTGTACCACCTTGCGGGAATGGAACATGATCGGCGAACCGCAGAACCGCAGCAGGTTGCGGCGCAGGTAGTCGGTCCCCAGCGTGCCCCGCATCGGCATTTCCGGCAGCTGGCGGAACACGCCGGCCATGGCGCAGGCCGACATCGTGGTGCGGCCGCCCGGATCGAGCTCCGTGAAGTCGTCCTGGTAGCGGGTCATCGGGTCCCGGACCAGGTAGGCACGGGTCTCGTTCAGCAGGGCCTCGTGCGACTCCCCGGGAGAGGCCAGCAGTTCCAGATCGACGACGAAGCCCTCTCCCGCCGCCATCAGGTCCCGGCGGTCGTGTGGCGGGTTCCCGAAGCTGCTGGTGCCGGCGAAGAGGACCGGCCCGTCGACCCCGGGCGCGCTGACCGGGGTGCCGATGACCTCCGATTCCGGCACGCAGGGATAGGCGGGGCCAGACGCCCAATGGTCGGCGCGCACGTCAGAGTCCCGCCGGTGGACGACGTCGGCTCCGAGGGCGATCGCCAGCAGGGCCGCCTTGTTCGGGCCGGCCCCGTAGGCGACGCCGTCCGGATCCAGCAAGTCCCCCAGCCGCTGGGCGACCTGGGGACCCACCCTGGCCCGCGCCACAACGGCGCGGAGGAACCGAGCGGTGGCCTCCCGGGTGGCATGCATCACCGAGACCCGCTCAGGCCGGTCTGCGCTGGCCAGGGCCGCGGCATGCTCGGGGGTCCACGGCTCCTCGGCATGCTCGACCAGGGCGGCGACGCAGCGACCCCTGGTCGCCGCGATCACTCCCGCCTCCGCCAGGAGCTCCCCGATCTGCTCCGTGCACCGGCGATTCGTTGGCACGTACAGCAGGCTGGTGGCGGGCCCGGCGGGCATCGGGCCGGTACCGGGCGGACTCACCGCCAGTCCCCGTCGCGGCGCTCGATGTCGGACACGCTGCGCACGTGGCACAGCCAGTCGACCTGCAGGCCGTAGCGCCGCCCGTCCACGCTGACCCTGACCGGCGGGGCACCGCGCCAGACACCGACGGTGCGCGCCGGGCAGCGCTTGCTGGTGGTGATCGCCCGGATCGACGCCCGGTTGACGATCTCGGCCTGTTCCAGGTCGGCAAGCCGCACGACGCTCCCCAACTCCAGGCGCTCGGCGTCGTCATAGATCTCGACGCCGTGGACGGCGAAGCCCATTCCCACCACGTGGTGCACCCGGCGCTCCGCCGGGAGCCGATCGTTCAGCCGGATCAGCTCTTGCATGCCCGCGTAGCGCGCCGCCCCCGCCAGCTTGCGGTCAGCCCATTCCGGCAACACCCCGAGGAAGTCGATCAGCGCACTGGCTCCGGGACCGTCGGCCACGATCGCCGCGTGGAGCTCAGGGTCGATCAATTCGTCGGTGCCCGGGACGAGCTGCGGCACGACCCACCCGCCCCGGCCCAACCGGACCACGCACTCCGCCACGGCGACGAACCGGCCCCGGCTTGCCTGATCCGGATCAGCCGCCTCGGCCACGATGTAGGCATCGGAGCTGACCCAGGCGGCCACCTGGTCAGCCGAAATGGTCTCCACGAACCCGCCCGCCTCCTCGAAGTGGCGCCGGCGCCGGCCGAACAACTCTGCCCCTTCGGGATCACCCCGGGACGCCCGCCGCAACGCCAGGATGGCCCGGACCACGTCGGCGCCGATGTAGTGCTGCCGGTAGCGAGCGTGGAGTGCCCGGGCGCACGACCCGCCGGGATCGCGGCGCAGGATCCTCGTGGCTGCACCGGCCGGGCCAACCACCGCTGGGGGCTGCGAGCCGGACACCATGGGCCACCTCGGGGACATTGCCTGGCGGCGGGGGATGGCCCGGCCAGAAGAACGCCTGGCAGTATGTCATTCCCGTCTCTCCGGCGGCAAGAGTTACCACAAAACGAATATAGGATCGCCTTGCTTTTTCGATGGTGTTGCCACTCACCGGAAATGATAGGATCCTCCGGTTAGCAGAACGGGGGCTGGAGTCTTGGCATGAAGACGATCCGGAACCTCCGGAACCTGCTGTGCATCGTCCCGCCCTATTTCACGAGCGGTGCACCTCCTCTCGGATCCGCCTCGCTGCTGGCGTACCTGCGGGCGCACGGCCACGACGACGTCGCCTTCCTGGATCTGCGCCTGTGGGTCCCCAACGCCTACGCCCCCACCTACCGCGCCAGCGGGGTGTTCGGCGAGACCTACGTGATGGACATCCCCGATCTGCCCCTCGTGCTCGGGGTACTGCGCAACGCCGCCCGGCATCGGGACCCCGTACCCGACGTCGACGACCGCTTCCTGCAGTACTGCCTGGAACGGGCGATCTCGTCCTCGCTACTGGCCGAGTACCTGCACGCCATGAATGGATTCCTGGCCAGCGTCCTGGGCCAGCTGCGGGACCTCCGCTTCGTCGGCATGTCCACCTGGAGCTCCAACTACCTCACCACCCTTATGGCGGCCGCCCACCTGAAGCGCCGCCCCCGCCCGCCCTT
>OEPS010000769.1_pt1 | contig 10938 bp, 13 predicted proteins | sample 1539411 | NCBI WGS metagenome assembly OEPS01 (sample SAMN02671747, study PRJEB22543) | soil metagenome | biome: bacteria | place: China:Hunan Province, Lengshuijiang City | collected 2012-10-15 | depth 0.08m m | reverse complement strand
CGGCGATCGCCGACACGACGGCGCCGAGCCTCGCCACCGAGATCAACGCGGTGTCGTCGCAGGACATCGACGGGTACGTGACCGGCGACGGGTGGCAGCCGTCGGGTGAGCAGGCCACCGTCACAGACGACCGGATCGCGTCGACGCAGACGTTCGAACAGCCGGGCCGCAAGTCGAAGAGCCTAACGCTGGTGTACGTGCACAACCCGGACGACCCGACGAACAACGAGGCATACCTCACGCTGGAAGAGGGGGTCACCGGGTTCATCGTGGCCCGGTACGGGGTGCCGCGTACGCAGGCGTGGGCGGCGTCGGACATCGTGGACGTGTGGCCGATCACCTGCGGCGAGCCGATGAAGAACTTCAACGGCGCCAACTCGGTGCACACGGTGACGCAGCGGCTGTTCGTCACCAACGAGGTCGCGATCGACGCGGTGGTGGCTGCGTGACGAGCCCCGACGATCTGCTCACCGGGGCCCGGCTACCTGAGGATGAGGTGCCGATCTGCACCCGCCTCGATCTGGTCACCGAGTGGCGGAGGCTGGCGGCGGAGTTGGCGGCGGCGAAGGCTCAGGCCGCCGTCGACCCCCGCGCGTCCGGCAACGGCGTCGGTGAGCTGGCGCAGCGGATGGAGTCCCTGCGCGCCGAGGTGGAAGCGGCGACCGTGAAGATGCGGGTGCGGGCGCTGTCTCCGAAGCGGTGGTCCGACCTGTCGGAGGCGCACCCGCCGCGCAAGGACGACGAAGAGGACGCCCGGATGGGTGTCAACCGGGCGTCGTTCCTGCCTGCGCTGGTGCGTGTCAGCACGGTGGGGCCGGAACTGGCCGAGGACACCTGGGCGAAGCTGCTGCCCCCGGACGGGGAGCTGCTGGATGTGCAGCAGTGGCGGGCGTGGTGGCGGGCCTGCTGGAACCTCAACATGAAGCCGGTTGATCTCCCTTTCTCCGTCGCCGGATTGCTGACGACTTCGCCCTCCGGCAGCGACTCCGGCTCGCCCGAACCCTCGGCGTAAGCCTCAAACGGCTGGAGGGGTGGGAGCCGTCCACCGTCCACGAATACGAGGACGGCCGGCTGGTGCGGTCCACGCCGGAGACGGAGTGGGATCCGCAGCAGCTCGCCTGGATGGTCGCGCTGGAGGCGTACGAGGCGGGGCTGTGCAAGCAGTGCGGTGAGCCCCTGGAGGAGTCGACCAAGCGGGAGCACGACTTCAACAACCCGTTCGGTACGGCTCGTTACCTGCCGGCGGAGGGCACCCCGGTGCAGTGTCACTGCTGCGCTGCTCTTCAGCGGTCAGAGAAGGACACGAACGCGCTGAATCCGCAGTTCCCGGCCGCGATGATCCACGCGGTTCGTCTCGTGCCGAGGGGGTGAGTAGGTGACGCGCACGGTCAAGGTTGGCCTCGACGTCGACGAGAAGCCGTACACGCGGGGCGTTGAGCGGGCGACGAAGGCAACGGAGAAGCTGGAGGACCGGCTCGACGACGTCACCGACTCCGCCCGCGACACGGCGGCAGCCACCGAGCGGGCGTCGGAGTCTGTTGACGACCTGGGCGACTCGGCGGCGGACGCCGGGCGGGACCTGAATCGGCTACGCGCCGACGCGGAACGCCTGGACCGGCAGATCGACGAGACCGCCAGCAGTGTGCGGGATTTGGCGCGGGCCATCGCGGCGACGTCGGATGAGGCGGAGCGGGCGGACCTGGCCAAGAAGCTCACCGTGGAGCAGGGCAAGCTGCGGGAGCGGGTCAACCTGCGCAAGCTGATCGACGTCGACTCGGCGTCGGACATGGGCGCCGAAATGGCCAGCCAGGTGAGCGTGTCGTTCGCCGCGAGGCTGGGTCCGCTGCTGGCCCGTGCCCCGATGGCCGGCATGAACCCGGCGGTGGCCGCTATCGGCGCGCCGATCGTAGGTGGGCTGGTGACGCTGCTCAGCACCGCCGTGGGTGGCGCGATCATCGGTGGTGTCGGTGTCGGCGGTGTGGTCGGCGGTATCGCGCTGGCTGCTCGGGATCCTGCGGTGAAGGCGGCCGGCACGGAGCTGGGTGCGAATCTGGCGGCGGTGCTGGGCCGGTCGTCGTCGGCGTTCGTGCCCGCGACCTTGGACGCGATCGACAGTGTCGGTCAGCGGGTGGAGAAGCTGGAGCCGTCCTTCAACCGGGCGTTCACGGCGGCGGCCCGGCTGGTCGATCCGTTGGTGGACGGGCTGCTCGATGCGGGTGAGAACGCGCTTCCCGGCGTGATCGACGCGCTTGAGGCGGCAGGGCAGCCGGTCGCGGCGATCGCTGACGGGATCCGCGACGTCGGTTCTGCGGTTGGTGACGGCCTGTCTGATCTGGCGCCGTACGCCGACGAGGGCGCCCGTGCGTTGAACGTGCTGTTCTGGGTCATCGAGGGTGGCGTGCGGGCTGTCTTCAACTTCGTCGAGGGCATGTCGCGCCTGTACAAGGTGGCGGAGCTGGTTGGTGCGTTGATGACGGGGGACATCCCGCGTTTCTGGCGGTTGGCGTCCGGCATCGACGGGGCTAGGGACTCGTCGGTGGACCTGACGGGCGTGCTGGGGGCGCTGCGGGACGGGTTGCAGGGCACGGGCGAGGAGGCGGTCACCGCCGAGCAGGCCATCAAGGATCTCAAGACTGCCTTCGATGCCCTGTTCAACCAGGAGATGGGCTACGACCGGGCTGTCATCGCCGCTAAGGAGGGCCTGGCCGAACTCAACAAGGAGCTGCGCGAGGGCAAGCGGTCACTGGATGAGAACACTGCCGCCGGCCGCGACAACCGAACTGCGGTGCTCGACCAGATCCAGAAGATCAAGGAGCTGCGAGACGCCCGGATCGATCAGGGCGAGTCGATCGACACGGTCAACGGCAAGTACCGGAACGAGATCGGCACGATCCGCGAGAAGCTGAGGCAGCTCGGCTACGAGCAGTCGGAGATCGACGAGCTGATCGGCAAGTACGAGGCCGTGCCCGAGCGGGTGAACACGAGAGTGTCGGCGGAGACGCGGCAGGCCGAGCGGAACCTGCAAGATGTCCGTGACCTGATCAGGCAGATCAGGTCGAAGCGGGTGGTCATCACCACGCAGCACAACCAGATCGTCACCCGGTCGGAGGGACGCAACGTTCCGATCGGCGACGGCGTCGGCGGCCGGCGCTGGGGCGGCATCGTCGAGCACGCGCAGTGGGGTGTGCTGCGGGAGGCGCAGATCGCCGCGCCGGTGTCACCCGCCCGGTATGCGTGGGCGGAGCCGGCCACCGGCGGGGAGGCGTTCATCCCCCGCTACGGCGACCGCCGCCGCTCCCTGGACATCCTGGACCGGGCTGCGGCCTGGTACGGCATGGGCATCACGGCGCGGGGCGCGTCGCGGCCGGGCAGCATGAGCACCACCACGGTCGTCAACCAGTACAGCCTCACCGTGGCCCCCGGGGTGGTGGGGTCGCAGTTCGAGTTGGAGCAGTGGCTTGTGGGGACGTTGGCCTCGCTGCGGCAGCAGGGGCGGGCATGATCCCCGACTATGAGGTCGGCATCGACTGGGACGGCGATGGCGACTTCGGCGGCACCGGGGAGGACGTCACCGAGCAGGTCAAGGACCGGGGACCGGCTTTGCAGGTTCGCTACGGCCGTGACCAGGCGCGGGCGTTCGCGCCGCTGGCTGGCGGCACCGGCGCGTTGGAGCTGGACAACAGCAGCCGCGACTACAGCCCGGAGAACACCACCTCACCGCTGGCGGGCTTGGTGCGACCAGGTCGGGAGGTGCGGATCCGCGCGACGCTCGACGGCGTCACCTACGGGCTGATGCGCGGGCACCTCGACGACTACAAGGTGTTGCCCGACCTGGAGCAGCGCAGCGTCAAGCTGTCGCTGCTCGACGGGCTTTCGAGGCTGCGTGGGTTGGACGTGTCCACGGGCCTGCATCACGGTCTGCGCACGGGGCAGGCCATTGGGTTGCTGCTCGACGCGGCGGGCTGGCCGGCCGAGCTGCGGGACCTGGATGTGGGTGCCACGACCATCCCGTGGTGGTGGCTGGAATCGGCGGACGCGTTCGGCGCGTTGCAGGCGATCCTCGACGCCGAGGGTCCCGGCTGCCTGGCAACGGTGGACATCGACGGCCGGCTCGTGTTCCGGGACCGCCACCACCGGCTGCTGCGAACCGCCTCGACGACGGTACAGGCCACCTACCGCACGACGGGCACAGTGGAACCGCTGATCAGCCCCCCGATGGTGTATGACCACGGGTGGCGGGAGGTCGTCAACTCGGTGGCGTTCGACATCCCGGTGCGTGTCCCGTCGGGGCAGCTCGCGCAGGTGTGGCAGATGTCAGGGCAGCGGTCCATCGCTGACGGGGAGACGGTGCTGCTGACGGCGTCGGCGTCGTCGCCGTTCTTCGGTGCGGTCGTGCCCGTGGCAGGCGAGGATTTCACACCGCTGTCGGGGACTGTGCAGGTCGCGTTGACCGGCACATCTGGGCAGGCCATCACGGTGCTGGTGACGGCGGTGGGTGGGCCGGCAGTCATCGACGGGATGACCGTGCGCGCCTATCCGATCGTCACGCAGACGACGGTGCGGGTGCGTGCGGAGGATTCGACCAGCATCGCCGACGTTGGGCGCCGGTCGTGGCCGTCAGAGCGGGCACCGGTGCTGGCGTCAGTGCCGGACGCTGTCGCGATTGCCGACATCATCCTGGCGCATCGGGCGCGGCGCCTGCCCACGGTGACGATTACGTTGCGCGGCGGCGGGGTGGACCGGCTGCGGGAGCAGTTGGCCCGTGACCTGTCTGATCGGGTGCGCATCGTGGACCCGGAGACCGGCCTGGATGCCGATTTCTGGGTGGAGCAGATCAGCCACACCGTTTCCGGCCTCGACCATGCGACTGTGCTGGGCTGCGAGCAGGTGCCGGCCGTACCAGATGAGCCGTTTACGTTCGATGTCGCCGGGCGCGGTTTCGATGACGGGAAGTTCGCGCCCACCGGCACCGATGACGGGGACACGGTGTTCCGGTTCGACACGGCCGGCCAGGGCTTCGATGACGGGCTGTTCGGGACCTGAGGGGGTGGTGGGTGTGGATCTGGTGGTGGGTGCGTCGCCTCGGGCGTACGTGTACGCGGGCGAGTGGGTTGCTGACTGCCCCCGGCCGGGGTGTGGTGGCGTTGAGTTTCTGGTCGACAAGCCGAAGCATTTGCGCGGGGTGGCAGGTTCGCGGGGGCGCCGCAAGGACGGTTTCTTCTGCTCGCACTGCCGTCTGGTGACGCCAGCCGTTGAGTGGCCGGTCGAGCATGAGGACATTCTGGCGGTGCTGGAGCGTCGGCCGATTCCGCACACCCGTAACTGGTATCCGGAGGGCCATCCGGTGGCGGTGCGGGTAGGTATTCCGCACGGTCAGACGGTGGCGGATCTGGAACGCGAGTCACGAGAGCATGGGGTGTGATAGCTGTGGCATGGACTGCACCGATGACGGCGGTGGCGAACAGCGTCTTCACGTCCGCGCAATTCAATACGCACGTGCGGGATAACCTTTCCGAGACGGCCCCGGCGAAGGCAACCACCGCAGGCGCGCTCTTCGTGGCGACGGGCACGAACGCGATTGCGGAGAGGGCCGTCGGGTCCGCAGGAGTGGCCACGACGCAAACGACCAGCAGCACGCTGTGGGCGGACCTGGGGACGGTGGGCCCGTCGGTGACGATCACGACCGGCACGACGGTGATCGTGGCGCTGTCGGCGCTGATGTGGAACAACACCGCCGGAAGCAACGCCCAGATGAGCGTGGCGGTCAGCGGCGCGTCGTCCATTGCGGCGAACACCGACAATGCCGTGATCGCCGAATCGCCGGGAGCGAACGACCTTTTCCAGGTCGGCTACGTTTTCCCGCTCACCGGATTGACGGCCGGGAGCAACACATTCACTGCGAAGTATCAGGCGGGCGTCAGCGGCACAGCCAGCTTCGGCAGGCGCAAGCTCGTCGTCTTCCCTTTCGGCTGACCCTTTTCCAAACTGACTGGAGTTTCCATGCCTCTCGACGGCCGCCCCATCATTTTCGTGATTCCGCATCCGGATGACGAGACGCTTGGTGCGGGGGTGTCGATCGCCGAGCATGTCGCCGCTGGCCGGGACGTTCACATCTTGCTGCTGACCCGGGGTACCGCCTCGAACGCGCGGGCGGCGATCAACGGCGAGTCGTCCCCGGGCACCTGGTGGGGTCCGTGGCACGACCCGGCCGTCGAGGGATACGCCCCGCTCACCGTCGCCGAGTTCGGCGCGGCCCGCGTCGCCGAGATGACGGCCGCTTTGGGCTGCCTCGGCGTCCCCGCCGACCGCATCCACGAGGCCGGCCTACTCGACACTCAGGTCACCGTCGCCGACGTCAAAGCGGCCATCATCGCCCTGGCGGACACGCTGCCGCAGGACAAGGGCGACATCGGCCTCTGGGCACCGTCGTACGTCGTCGACGACAACCCGGATCACATCGCTGCCGGTGAGGCGGTGCGGCAGCTGGGCGTGGAGGATCCGGTGCGGTGGCCGGACCGCCGGTGGTGGATCCTGCCCGCGTACTGGTCAGACGCGCGGCTGTCATCGGTCGACGAGGTGTGGGACTACCCGACGGACGAGACGATCCGGGCGCGGGTGCGCAACGCCTGCCGGGCCTACAACGCGTGGCATCCGCCGCACTCGTTCGCGATCGGCTACCACTCGGTGCGGTCGATCTTCATCAAGATCGACGGGGCGGGGGGGAATCCGCAGCCCCGGTCGATGATCCACCGGCAGTAGGGGCGTCACGCCGCGACGCCAGCAGCAGCGGAATGCCGACGATCGGCACCAGCCACAGCGCGATGTAGAGCCGATCGCCCTGGCCTGTCACCGGGTGGGCGACCTGCGTGGCCAGCCCGGTGCCAGCCACGGCGAGCGTGACCCACGCCAACGCGCGGTCGCGGCGCATCAGCGCCCACGCGCCCAAGGCCAAACCAGCGAGTAGCCACGGTGCCCGCAGTTCCTGCTGCAACCACTGCGGCCAAAAGTTGACGTTGAGGTCGATCAGCCGACGCCACGGGTCGCCGACGTCGGGCCGGGTGAAGTGGTCGGTGAACTTGTCCTGCAACGTCTCCCCGGCGCCGGCCAGGTTGAGCACCTTGGCGGTCACGGCGATACCCGCTGCGGCGGCGGCGCTCACACCGGCGAGGAGGAACGTGCCGGCGTGCCGGTGCTGCCTGCTTGTCGCGGCGGTGAGGAGAGCGGCGGCAGTCAGCCCCGCCGCGACCAGCAGGAACGTGGAGTGCCGCATCGTGGCCCCTGCCGCTATCGCGCCGACGAGCAGCGCCGTGCCGGCCACGAGGTGGCGGCGGGTCAGCCACCATGCGCCGAGGAGAGCGGCGACGGTGAGCGCCATGACCGGCCCTTCGGTGAGTGGGTAGGAGCCCCACCATCCGATCGGTGACCCGTAGTAGGCCACCTGCCCGGCTACCGCCAGGTGCACCGGCGTGCCGAGTTCGCGTAGCAGCCTGGCGACGAGCAGCCCGCCGATGGCGGTGCACAGCGCAGAGGTGACGGAGAGGCCAGCGTTGACGCCGAGGGTCGCGACGAGCGGGGCGGCCAGGATCGGGTAGCCGGGCCGGTCGGTGAAGATCGCCTCGTATCGGGGCTTGTTCGGTGTCAGGCCGTTGGGGTACTTGGCGACGCAGTCACGGACGCGCTTGGCCATGCGGGGTGGGTTGTCGATGGTGAGCGGGTTGACGGCTGCCCGTCGGGCGTCTGACCGGGCCTGGTCGCGGCAGTAGGCGACGAGGGCGGATTGTTGCGCGTCGGCGGGTGGCTCGCCGAGCAGTTCGAGGGTGGCGCGGGCGTAGCGGTAGGCGTCGTTGGCTGGTCCGACGGCGGGGCGGAGTGCCACCACCCAGAGTCCTACCCAGGCGAGCGCCACGAGCAGCGGTAGCCAGCGCCTCATGTTGTGCTCCCTTGGGTCGTCGCCTCTGCGCGGGTGCGGGTCGGGAGTGTATCGCCGCTGACCAATCAGTCGATCAAGGAGACGGCCCATGACGCGTGCGCCCGCCAACCTGCTGGCCGTCCGCAGCCTGCTGCTCGAACACCTCAACGTTGATTCGGACCGCAGCCGCGACGTGGACCTGGAGGCGAACGAGGTCGGCATCGTCGGCGACGCCAACCATCGAGGGGGCTACCACTGCGGGTCGGACCGGGTCGTCGCCAACGACTACTCGGTGGTCGAGTCGCCCCGCGACCGTAACGGCCTGACCCTCGACGCCGCCGCCCTGGACGTGGGGATGTTCCGGGTCAGTTCCGGCGGCCGTACCCACAATCTGTTCACCTTCTCGACCTGGTGCGTGGCGCAGTGCGTCGCCAACGCCCCGGACACCCGCGACATCCGCGAGATCATCTATTCGCCGGACGGCAACGTGGTCCGACGCTGGGACCGGCTCGGCCGCCGCAGCACCGGCGACCGGTCGCACCTGTGGCACACCCACTTCAGTTTCTTCCGAGACTCGATCAAGGCGAACCGGGACCAGCGGCCCCTGTTCCGCCGCTACCTGACCACCATCGGACTGCTGACCTCCGAGGAGGGCAACGTGAGCGACTACGTGCAGTACGGCGACGAAGGTCCGGGCGTCTACCGGCTCCAGTACCGCCTCAACCGCCTCGGCTACGACAAGATCGTGGGCCCGGCCGACGGGGTCTACAAGGACCGGACGGCGGCCGGGGTCAAGGCGTTCGAGCAGTCGGTCAACAAGGACTACAAGGATGACGGCAAGCGGGTCACCGCCGCCACATGGACGCGTCTCGATGACGCGTACTGGCGGCAACTGATCGCCGAGCACGCCCCGAAACCACCGCAGCCGCCCGCGCCAACCCTCGACTACGACGTCCTGGCCCGCACGCTCGATCTGCACGTCCTGGCCGGGGCGATCCCCCTGCCGGCCTTGGCCGCCATGCTGGCCGCTGACCAGACGCTGACTCTGGCCCTGGTCAACGAGCTGCTTCAGCGGCTCGCCACCACTTCCCAGGGCCAGGCCAGTGCGTGAAGGCAGAGCGAATCATCAGGATCGGCCTGGACACCGGCTGCATCGTGGTCGGACTGGGCGGGATCGTGCACCAGACACTAGTAGTGCCCGTCGGCCAAGCCAGCGGCCTGCTCCTGAGCACCTTCGTGGCGATCCTCGGGATACCAGCCGGGGTGGGTCTGCTGTCGCTGCGGAATGGCGCTACCGCTACAACGTCGCCAGCGTCGGACTCTCCGCCGCCGGCCTCACCGCAGCCACCGTCATCATCGCCGTCGCAGGCGCCGTCCGGGGCGGGTGACCAGTGACGTTCCGGGCGTGGCAGACCGTCGTGGTGGCTCTGGTGTTCGCGATCCTCGCCGCCGCAACGAGCATGGCGTACGCGTCGGCAGTGGCTGCGGAGTCGCAGCGCAAGTGGTGCGGCGTCGTCACAACCTTGGACGACGCGTACGAGGTGACCCCGCCGCAGACGCCGGCCGGGAAGAAGATCGCCGGAGACATCGCCCGCCTGCGGGCCGACTTCGGCTGTCCGTGAGTCTGAGGAGGCTCAACATGTCCCACCCCAACCCGGGCGCGCCGGTCGAGGTGAAGGTCAAGGCGGCCAGCATTGCCACGTACCTCGGTCTCGTTGCTCTGCTCGCCGTGCTCAACGCCGTCTCCGACACCAACCTGATCGCCGGTCTGCCGGACGTGATCGAGGTGTTCGTGGCGCCGCTGGTCCCGACCGCAATCGCGTTCGTGGCCGGGTACGTCGCCAAGCACACCCCCCGGCCGGATCTCGGCCAGTCCTGACGGCCCGGTTACTGTCCCGTTCGGCACACAAACTCGGTCTGCTCACCCCAGCGGCAGACCGAACATGAGGGCCGCCCCGCGTCTCCCTTACCTGGGAGGCTGCGGGGCGGCCCTCTTCTGCGCGCTCGGGGTGCATCGGACACCAGGGCGCACCGGGCTGGGAAATGTCAGATCAACCCCCGGCTACGGCACACTGCGCAGTCGCCACCGCAAGGCTGGCCGGCGTCGTGGGCGTCGATGATCGCCTTCGCCTGCTCGTATCGCGCGGTGCGTGCCTGCCGCTCCCGCTCGGACTGGTCGAGGGCGTCGCTGAGATGTTCCGGCAGCACGCCGAATGCGTCTGCCATCCGCCTGCTCTTGTCGCTGAAAATGCCCATCGGGGGTTCCCTTCGTTCGCGCCCATTCGTAGGGGATCCTGCCCTGCACCTCGACACCGATCGTGCCGTAGCCGGCGGCCCGGGTCCCCGTACTTCTACGGGTTGTCGGAAGTCCGGAAGTGCGGCGGGATCCACATGTGCTGGCCGACCAGCCGCAGATACGCGTACGCGACCACCGTCGGTTCGCACATCCACGGGCAGTGGCAGATGGGGCACCAGTCCCGCCGCCCCGGGCGCGGCCAATGATCGGTGATAATGACGCGGGCGGACAGGATCAGCCGGTTACGAACCTGCGCCAGTGACCACACCGCGTGCCTCCAACCAGGCGGCCCGCGCCGCACGATGCTCGGCCAGGACGGTCGACGCCCATCCGATGCGCGGGCAGCCGTCGGGGGTGCAGTCGACGCAGCGCAGCCCGTGCACCTCGACGGCGATAGCCGCAACGGTCACGACCGGCGGCGCACACCACGTCCGGGCGGTCACCGCCAGCCGCCCCGACGCTGATGCGTCCGCGTGTAGAACGGCAACAGCTCGGTGGATTCACCACACCACCGGTAGCCGGACCGCTGCCGCGCCTGCTGCTCGCCGACCGGATCCGGGCCGAGCGCACCCGACCGGTTCGGGAAGCGCGTTGCCGCCCCCGTCCGGTCGATCGGCTCAACGTCGCGGCGACGGTTGAACGGCCACACCCCCATGACACACACCTCCCGGGATCCGCTGGGAGGCGGCGGCGGTGCTTCCCCACACCGGTTCGGGTCAGGTGCGACACCGCC
>OEPS010000768.1_pt1 | contig 10947 bp, 8 predicted proteins | sample 1539411 | NCBI WGS metagenome assembly OEPS01 (sample SAMN02671747, study PRJEB22543) | soil metagenome | biome: bacteria | place: China:Hunan Province, Lengshuijiang City | collected 2012-10-15 | depth 0.08m m | reverse complement strand
CAGGGCCTTGTCACGGCCGAAGTTGGCAGCCTTCTGGATGGTCTTGATGGCTTCGACCGGGGCTGGGTAGTTCGGGCCGGCCTGGCCGGCGACGAAGCCCTTGGCAGTCTCGAAGGCCATCATCTGCTCGATGGCGTTGAGCTTGAGCTTTTCCAGCTTGGGCTGGCGCTTGGCCTTGTAGTCCAGCTCGCCACTGATGGCGCGCTTGACCAGGTCAAGGGCACCGGCCATCAGCAGTTCAGGCGCGACCACGGCGTCGACGGCACCCACTTTCAGGGCGTCTTCGGCACGGTTTTCCTTGCCGGCGGCGATCCACTCGATGGCGTTGTCCGAACCGATCAGGCGCGGCAGGCGCACGGTGCCGCCGAAGCCCGGGTAGATACCCAGCTTGACTTCCGGCAGGCCGATCTTGGCGCTGGTGGACATGACCCGGTAGTCGGCGGCCAGGCACATTTCCAGGCCGCCGCCCAGGGCGATACCGTTGATGGCGGCGACGGTCGGCACTTCGAGGTCTTCGAAGGCGTTGAAGATGCGGTTGGCTTCCAGGTTGCCGGCGACCAGTTCGGCCTCGGGCAGCTTGAAGTTGTCGACGAACTCGGTGATGTCGGCGCCGACGATGAACACGTCCTTGCCACTGCTGACGATCACGCCCTTGATCGAAGCATCTGCCTTGATGGTGTCCACGGCCTGACGCAGTTCGTTCAGGGTAAGACGGTTGAACTTGTTGACGGACTCACCCTTGAGGTCGAATTTCAATTCGACGATGCCACTTTCAAGAGCTTTAACCGTGATGGCTTTACCTTCGTAAATCATCAACTGATCTCCACGATATGGAAGCTGAACTGTACACGCCGAACGCTGGTGAAAGACCCGGTCGGCCGCTGGCCGTTATTTGCCGAATCCTTGCGCCAGGCACACCCGTCAGCGCGATAGTCGGGATACTGTAAGAGCCTTCTGACAATACAAACGCTCAATTCATACGCCCGTTTGATTTGGGTATGCACACATTCAACGAAAAGATCGCCGTTGTCAAATACCCGAAAGCTGTGTGAAAACGCGACTTTGCGGTCATTTTCTGTTGAGCACACGCAAACCCGGGCATTGGTGATCGTGCCGTATTCATGCCAGCGATAGTGGTGAAAGGCTTACACACGCAAACGCGGGATCAACACACGTCGGGCATAAATAAAATGGCACGAAGCACTGCGGATAGCGGGGAGCCCGCTACACTCGGAAGGAATCAGAACTTAAACCGGCCTGCCTGGCCCGCCTGCCCGATGCGTATATCGGGCTTTTTATTGAGCGTGGTCAGGCCAGCGCTTTCAGCACTGCAGCAATATCCTGCAATACAGCCGTTTCACCACGTTCCCCCCAATAGAGAGCAACCATCTGTGGACCGGCTTCGACCTTGAAGACATTTTCGGGCAAGCGCGCAAGTTGCTCTGCATGCACCGGATCGGTACAGGGCTCACGCCATTGGTTGAGCCAGGTTCCCGGAGTGGTTTGCCAGTAACTCCAGCTGTCTACCCTGCCCTTGCGCCGCGGCCGCACAAACTGCGCGCAGGGGCTTGGCGGCTCCTTGGGCAACCAGTGCGGCCACTGCTGCGGCGCCAGTTTCATGTTCAAGCCCATGCGCCTGGCCTCCATGCGCAGGGCCATCCGGCCACTCTGGTTGCGCGAAGGACGCAACCAGGCCAGAGGGCTCAAAATCAGCGCAAGGATTGACACCACTACCCAGACCGTCATATCTGTTGTTCCCATAAAGCTTTGCAAATGAGCTGGTTAGCCGAGGTTCTGAGCGATCAGCCTGAAACCGACCATACTTGAACTATCGCGATTGTCAGGAGAGCCTCTCATGCCCTACGAACACATACTGGTTGCCGTCGACCTGACCGAAGAATGCGACCCGGTCATCAAGCGTGCCATGACACTGGCCGCGCCGACCCAGGCCAAAGTCTCTCTGGTGCATATCGTCGAGCCTATGGCCATGGCGTTTGGTGGCGATGTGCCGATGGACCTGTCGCAACTGCAGCAACAACAGTTTGACCAGGCCAAAGAGCGTATGGACCGCCTTTTCGTCAAATATCCCGACATCAAGCGCGGCGATTCGCACCTGACCTACGGACAACCCCGCCAAGAGATCCATCAGTTGGCCAAGGAGAATGCCTGCGACCTGATCGTGGTCGGCAGCCATGGCCGTCATGGTCTGGCGCTGCTACTGGGCTCCACCGCCAATGACGTACTGCATGGCGCACCCTGCGATGTCCTTGCGGTACGCCTGCTAAAAAGCTGAAGATGCAGATGGCCTGGCGCAGATTGCGCCAGGCTCCTTCCTTAGCTGTCGAGTTCAGCCCAGCGCTCTACCAGCACATCCAGTTCAGCCTGCAACTGCTCCAGACGCGCCAGCACGGCGGTGGTCTGGTCGATCGGTCGCTGATAGAAGGCCGGATTGGAAATTTCTTCCTGCACCGCTGCCATCTTCTGCTCCAGTTCATCGATCTGGCCCGGCAAGGCTTCCAGCTCACGCTGCAACTTGTAGCTGAGCTTTTTCTTCGGTGCCTCGGCTGCCGGTGCTGCTTCAGGCGCCGGTGCAACGGCTGCAACCACTGCCGTATTGAGCTCCGACTTGCCCGACTTGCTTTCGGTGACACCGAGCAACTTCGGCGAACCGCCCTGGCGAATCCAGTCCTGGTAACCACCGACGTACTCGCGAACCTTGCCCTCGCCTTCGAAGACCAGGGTGCTGGTCACCACGTTGTCGAGGAAGGCCCGGTCGTGGCTGACCATCAGTACAGTACCCTTGAACGCCGACAGTACTTCTTCAAGCAGTTCGAGGGTTTCAACGTCGAGGTCGTTGGTCGGTTCGTCGAGCACCAACAGGTTGGCCGGCTTGCTGAACAACTTGGCCAGCAGCAGACGCGCACGCTCACCACCGGACAACGCCTTGACCGGGGTGCGGGCACGTTGCGGGCTGAACAGGAAGTCGCCCAGGTAGCTCAGCACATGGCGGTTCTGACCGTCGATCTCGATGAAGTCGCGACCTTCGGACAAGTTGTCGATTACCGTCTTTTCCAGGTCCAACTGATGACGCAACTGGTCGAAATAGGCCACTTCCAGACGGGTGCCCGACTCGACTTTACCGCTGGTGGGCTCAAGGTCGCCGAGCATCAGTTTGAGCAAGGTGGTCTTGCCGGTACCGTTGGCGCCAAGCAGACCGATACGGTCTTCACGCTGCAGGACCATCGAGAAATCCTTGACCAGCTGTGGCCCACCCGGATGGCTGAAGCTGACGTTCTCCAGGACCATGACCTGCTTGCCGGATTTCTCCGCAACATCAAGCATGATATTGGCCTTGCCCTGACGCTCACGGCGCTCGCTGCGCTCAACGCGCAGAGCCTTGAGGGCACGCACGCGGCCTTCGTTACGGGTGCGTCGAGCTTTGATGCCCTGACGAATCCAGACTTCTTCCTGGGCCAGCTTCTTGTCGAACAACGCGTTGGCGGTTTCTTCAGCGGCCAGTGCGGCTTCCTTGTGCACCAGGAAGCTGGCGTAGTCGCCGTTCCAGTCGATCAGACCGCCGCGATCCAGTTCCAGGATGCGTGTGGCCAGGTTCTGCAGGAAAGAACGGTCGTGGGTAATGAACAACACGGCGCCGCCGAAACCACTGAGGGCATCTTCAAGCCAGGCGATTGCACCGATGTCCAGGTGGTTGGTCGGTTCGTCGAGCAGCAACAGATCGGGCTCGGATACCAGCGCCTGGGCCAGCAGCACACGGCGGCGCCAGCCACCGGACAGCTCGGCCAGGGTCTTGTCGGCCGGCAGTTGCAGGCGGCTCAGGGTGCTGTCGACCAGCTGCTGCAGACGCCAGCCATCACGCGCTTCCAGGTCGTGCTGGACGTGCATGAGTTTTTCCAGATCGGCATCGCTGTGGATGTTCTGGCTCAAGTGATGGTACTCGGCCAGCAAGGCGCCGACACCGTCGAGACCTTCGGCAACCACATCGAATACCGTACGTTCGTCAGCTACCGGCAGTTCCTGCGGCAACTCGCCGATTTTCAGGCCCGGCGCGCGCCAGACATCACCTTCGTCCGGCTTCTGATCGCCCTTGACCAGGCGCAGCATGCTCGACTTGCCGGTACCGTTGCGGCCGATAATGCACACCCGCTCACCACGGGCGATCTGCCACGACACCTTGTCCAACAACGGCATGGCGCCGAACGCAAGGGACACATCGCTTAATTTGAGCAGGGTCATGATCTTCTCCAAAAACAGGGCGCGCATTCTACCCGACTTGGGCCCGCTTCACATTAAGCAGGCGCTCCTACAGATAGATCCGACGACAGACCGCCTGATTACAACTCGATACAAGCACAATGCTTTCATCCGCCTACGGCAAACGGCTAAGCTTAAGCAACGTAACCCCAACAGTGCTGGCTTCGCCGTCACTTTTCATGGTCAAACTGCCCGGAAGTCTCATGCGCAGCCGCCTGTTCAAGCTAATTTCCTGCCTGCTTCTCTCGGCCTCCGCGGCCAGCGTCGCCCAGGCCACCGACATCACCGTACAGCGCCAGTACTATGACGAGGCCAAGCGCGCCCTGGCCAAAGGCGACAAGGGTCCCTACCTGCGCTATGCCCAGGCCCTGAAGGACTACCCGTTGACGCCGTACCTGGCCTACGACGAGCTGACCGCGCGGCTGAAAACCGCGAGCAATGCCGAGATCGAGAAATTCCTCGCCGCCCATGGCGATCTGCCTCAAGCCAACTGGATGAAACTGCGCTGGTTGCGCTGGCTGGCCGAACGTGGCGAGTGGGAAACCTTCAGCCGCTACTACGATCCGAAACTCAACTTTACCGAACTCGACTGCCTCAATGGCCAGCGCCAACTGATCCAGGGCCAGCGCGCCGAAGGTTACGCCTCGGCGGAAAAACTCTGGCTGGTGGGCAAGTCTCAACCCGCCGCCTGCGATGCCTTGTTCGATCGCTGGGCAGCCGAAGGCCAGCTCAGCGAACAGAAACGCTGGGAGCGCACCAAGCTGGCAGCCCAGGCACGCAACTATGCCCTGGCCAACAGCCTGACCAAGACCCTCACCACCCTGGCACCGCAAGGTCGCTTGCTGGTTGAAGTAGCCCAGAAACCACAGCTGTTGAATCAGCCGGGGCGCTTCGTACCGGTCAACGAGGCCATGTCCGACGTGGTCAGCCTGGGCCTGCGCCGCCTGGCGCGCCAGGATCCGGAACGGGCCATGAGCCTGCTCGACGACTACGCCAACCGCATGCATTTTTCCCGCGATGAAAAGGTCGCCATCGCCCGCGAAATCGGCCTGACCCTGGCCCGCCGCTACGACCCGCGGGCCCTGGACCTGATGACCCGCTACGACCCTGAACTGCGCGACAACACCGTGACCGAATGGCGCCTGCGCCTGTTGCTGCGTCTGGGTCGCTGGGAAGACGCCTATGAACTGACCAAGCGCCTGCCTCAGGACCTGGCCAGCAGCAACCGCTGGCGTTACTGGCAAGCGCGCAGCCTTGAGCTGGCGCAGCCACAGAACTCACAAATCCCGCTGCTGTACAAAACCGTGGCCCGCGAGCGGGACTTCTACGGCTTCCTGGCCGCCGACCGGGCAAAAACACCCTACCAGCTGAACAACAAGCCACTGGTACTGAGCCAGGCCTTGATGAACAAGGTTCGCAACACCCCGGGCATCCGTCGCGCCCTGGAATTCCATGCCCGCGGCCAGATCGTCGACGGTCGCCGCGAGTGGTATCACGTCAGCCGTCACTTCAGTCGCGACGAAATGGTCGCCCAGGCGCGCCTGGCCTACGACATGCGCTGGTACTTCCCGGCAATCCGCACCATCAGCCAGGCGCAGTACTGGGATGACCTGGACATCCGCTTCCCGATGGCCCACCGCGACACTCTGGTGCGCGAAGCCAAGGTCCGCGGCCTGCATTCAAGCTGGGTGTTCGCCATCACCCGCCAGGAAAGCGCCTTCATGGAGGACGCCCGCTCCAGCGTAGGTGCCAGCGGTCTGATGCAATTGATGCCGGCTACCGCCAAGGAGACTGCGCGCAAGTTCAGCATTCCGCTGGCCTCCCCGGCCCAGGTGTTCAACCCGGACAAGAATATTCAGCTCGGTGCAGCGTACCTGAGCCAGGTGCATAGTCAGTTCAACGGTAACCGAGTGCTGGCTTCGGCCGCCTACAACGCAGGTCCGGGCCGTGTACGGCAATGGCTGCGTGGCGCTGATCACCTGAGCTTTGATGTGTGGGTGGAGTCGATTCCGTTCGATGAGACCCGTCAGTACGTGCAGAACGTGCTGTCCTACTCGGTGATCTACGGTCAGAAGCTCAACTCGCCACAGCCACTGGTGGACTGGCATGAGCGCTATTTTGACGATCAGTAAAGGCTGAATACCTGTAGGAGCGGATTCATCCGCGATGGACTGCGTAGCAGGCCCATCTTTTGGGGCCGCGATGCGGCCCATCGCGGATGAATCCGCTCCTACAGATTTGTGTCGGATAACTATTCCAGCACCGTCACCGGCATCCCCACCTCAAGCACCCCACTACCGTCAGCCACCAGGTTCTGCCCGAACAGCACATTCCCCTCCTTCTGCCGATAGGTCTTGAGTGTGCTCAACGGTTCGCGATCCTCGCTGCGCTCGCCAGTCTGCGGATCGATGGTGGTCAGGATGCAGCGCTCGCAAGGCTTGAGCACTCGAAACTCCATTTCGCCGATGCGGATACGCTTCCAGCCATCCTCGGCAAAGGCTTCAGCACCTTCCACCACCAGATTGGGACGGAAACGCTGCATCTCGAGCGGTCGCCCGACCTTGTGCACCAGGTCGTCGAGCGAGCCCTGGCCAATCAGCAACAAGGGGAAACCGTCAGCAAAAGCCACCCGGTCATCGACCCGGCCATAACCGCCCGGCAGGAAGCGCGTGCGCTCCTCGGGCACATAGACCAGCCGCACGTCCTTGCCGATAAACTCACTGAGCCACTGCGCTGCGGCATCACCGGCGTCCGGAACGCGAAAGGTGTCGCGCCAGATCGTGACCCCGCGCAGATCGCAGTCTGCCTGTGGCACCGCGACGTTCAGCGCCGGTCGCCCGGACGCTTCCAGAGTCAGATCGCCCTGCTCCCCATGCAAGGCCGTCAACTGGCTCATCTGCGGATACGCGCGCTGGGTCAGGAAGCGGCCATTGTCGCGCTCCACTAACATCCAGCGACGGTCACCGCTCACCCCCAGCGAGCCCAGCGTTGACGATTGCAGCGCCTGTCCGCGCGCGGATTTGAGCGGATATCGGTACAACGCACTCAATTGCATGGGTGACCAGTCCTTTTGCCAGTTAAAGCCTTAGCTTATACCGACTCAGGCCGTCACTTCATCCAGCATCAGGCGCTGACGTACGACATCGACCAGCTTGTCGGGCTGGAACTTGGACAGGAAGTTGTCGCAACCGACTTTCTTCACCATCGACTCGTTGAAGCTGCCCGATAACGAGGTATGCAGCACCACATGCAGCGGGCGCAGACGCGGATCGTTACGGATTTCCGTAGTCAGCCGGTAGCCGTCCATTTCCGGCATTTCGGCATCGGTGAAAATCATCAGTAGCTTTTCACACATATCTTCGCCAGCGTCGGCCCAGCCTTTGAGCATGCGCAAGGCTTTGAGGCCATCACTGGCAATATGCATTTTCACTCCCAACTGGGACAAGGTATCGCGCAGCTGGGCCAAGGCCACGGTGGAATCATCCACCAGCAGCACCTCACGGCCACGGGCACGCGCCAGCACCGGGTCATCAAGCTTGTCGCGCGACACTTTGGCGCTGTACGGCACGATTTCAGCCAGCACTTTTTCGACGTCGATAATTTCCACCAGTTGCTCATCAACCTTGCTGATTGCCGTCAGGTAATGCTGGCGGCCGGCACTGGTGGGCGGCGGCATGATGGCTTCCCAGTTCATGTTGACGATGCGATCGACCCCACCCACCAGGAATGCCTGCACGGAACGGTTGTATTCGGTGACGATAATGGTGCTGCCTGGGCCCGGCGTAAGCGGGCGCATGCCGATGGCCTGGGACAGGTCGATTACCGGCAGGGTCTGCCCCCGCAGGTTGACCACACCACAGACGTACGCATGACGTTGCGGCATCAAGGTCAGTTTGGGCATCTGCAGCACTTCCTGCACCTTGAACACGTTGATCGCAAACAACTGTCTGCCGGCCAGGCGGAACATCAGGATTTCCAGGCGGTTCTCACCTACCAACTGCGTTCTTTGGTCTACTGTGTCGAGAATGCCAGCCATTGAAGACCCCCAGGCGTGTTCCAAGAAATGAATCCGATGGCCCTGTATCGGCCAGATCAGGCGCAGCTTGACCCGTTGAAGAAAATGCCGAGCCAATCATTGATGTCATTTTAACATCATGCTTTACTGCGCTCAGCCCCCTCCTGTCGCTAACGACCGCAAAAGGTCGTAAACGCACCACCCTATCAGGGAAACCCCTAGCGACAATCGGGTGAGACCTGATGTTCGCGATATCCAATAGCCATTAATGTGACGCCATTCTCATTGCATGAACGGAGTCAGGCTTTTGTCAGCGATCGCCTCATTGTGGCCAGCCCCTGCTCCAGCCTTTTGTGCTGGAGCCAAATGATGGCCAACGAATCACTGAACAGCGGCGCCCTGCTGGAATTTCTGGTGGATGCCCAAGTCCTGCTGACCCAGGCCCAGGAGTGCTTGCAGCACCTGGAACTGATCAACAACGACCCGGATGCCTGTCACTGCCTTAACGATACCTTGGCCGCACTGGTTGCCCGCGCCCAGTCCCTGGGGCTCGTGGAAGTGGCTAGCTACAGCCAGCAACTGCAGCACTTGCTGGACACCGCGCAGAACCCTTCATGCCTGCCCGGCAGCGCCCTGCCAGCCCTGGAGGAGTGCCTGACCCTGCTGGCCTGGCAACTGGAACTGGTAGACCCCTGCACCGGTCGCCTGGGCCTGGATACCGAAGAGCAAGTGGTGTTGCTGGACAACCTGGCAGCAGCGCTGAACCCGACATCGGCCTGTGCGTCCTGCAGCTCAAGCATGACCCCCTGCGAACACCCGCCACAGGTACTGCGCGAGACAACTGAGCATCCAACTACGGGTAATTAACGGGTAATACCCGCACGGGTTGCTCATAGTGTCCGCACTGCACACTAACCCACCAACTTTTCCCGCATACCGATCATTGCCGCAGTCGTTTTCACAACTTTAAATTTAATTCATTTTGTGAAAACTTACGCCGAACAAAATGATGGCAAAATGCTAGGCAAGCACCCACGACGGAATCGCGGGATCCGCCCATAAAACCTGACGATTCAGACAATTATCAGAGCCCGCGACCATTTGCACTTGAAGTGTTACCATGCGCGCCGATGAAGGCTAGTCAGACCTTGGCCGATCATGCCCTCGATGAATTCATGCTCTTGGCGCAGGTATTCATCACACCGCCCGGCGCCGACATTTAAATGATATTGAAGGCAATACGACAACGCCTCTAGTTTGACCTTTTCAAGGCTTTCTTCAGCGATATTTCAGTGGCTTCATTTTCTATGCTCTCACGCCTCAACAGATTCAAGCTCTGGCGCCCCGGAGCCGCGCTACTGCGCGGATTCACCGCTGTCTTGTGCCTGGCCTCGATCATCGCCAACCTGGCGCTGTACCTTTACGCACTACCGATGCCGGTCGGGGTGTTGCTCCTGCACCTGGTCGCCATGCTGAGCATTGGCTGGCACCTGCGCCACTGGGCTCGCTCGATTGCCATGCGCCCGGCAGAACTTGCCAATCGCCTGCTCAAGGTGCAGGAAAGCGAGCGTCAACGCCTGAGCCGAGAACTCCACGACGATATAGGCCAGTTGCTGACCGCCGCCAAACTCCAGGCCGACTGGCTGCAACGCCGCGTGCCAGGCGAACTGCAGGAACACTTCAGCACCCTGCGCAGCACCCTGGACGACACCCTGGCCAATGTCCGCGACGTCTCGGCCATTCTCAATCCTCGCCAGCTCTCCAGCCTGGGACTGGAGGCCAGTTTGCGTGCACACTTGTTGCGCACCCTGGAAAACACCAGCGTGCACTGGAGCCTTGAATGTCGTCAGCGTTTGGGTGGTCTTCCCGAGGAGATGGCCATCGCAGCGTTTCGCATCACGCAGGAAGCCGTCACTAACATCCTGCGTCACGCCAGCGCACGCAACCTGATCGTTTGCATTCAACGCCAGCCTGAAGGGCTGGCTTTGTCGATCAGCGACGATGGCCAGGGTTTCATGCCCGCCTGCAATCCGGCGGATGAAGGACAACGTGGTATGGCCGGCATGCTTGAGCGTGCCGCGCTGCTTGATGGCAAATTATCAGTCAGCAGCGAGCCAGGGAAAGGCACTCGAATCGACGCTCTGTTTCCCTGGCCTCCGCGCACGCTTGAGCGCGCCAAGACAAGTAATGCCCCATGACCTGTAAACTGCTGCTGGTAGATGACCACTCACTGATCCGCGCTGGGGTTCGCGCCCTGGTTTCAGATATCCCCGGGTACACGGTGGTGGGTGAAGGCAATGACGGCTGCCAGGTGGCGGAGCTGGCCCTGCAACTGGAGCCGGACATTGTCCTGCTGGACATTTCCATGCGTTCGACCAACGGCCTCGACGCCCTGACCCAGCTGCGCGCCAGCGGCTGCCGCAGCAAGGTCCTGATCCTGTCGATGCATACCGATCCCGAACTGATCATGCAAGCCCTGGAAAGCGGTGCCCACGGCTACCTGCTCAAAGACACCACCGCCACCGAGCTGGAACAGGCACTGGCAGCACTGCGCAACGGCGAACGCTACCTGAGCCCGGCGATTGCCCACACCGTGATCAACCAAGCCTTGCGGCGGACCCAGACAGCCAAGCCACAGGCTTCGGAGAACCACAATCTGA
>OEPS010000767.1_pt1 | contig 10958 bp, 9 predicted proteins | sample 1539411 | NCBI WGS metagenome assembly OEPS01 (sample SAMN02671747, study PRJEB22543) | soil metagenome | biome: bacteria | place: China:Hunan Province, Lengshuijiang City | collected 2012-10-15 | depth 0.08m m | reverse complement strand
GGGGCAAGCCCGCTCCCACAGGGAGTTGAACTGACCCTGTGGGAGCGGGCTTGCCCCGCGATTCAGGCAGACTCAGATGTTGGCGACTTTCTGCCAGACCTTGGGTTTGAAGAACAGGGTTTCGCCACGGGCCAGGCCGGTCAGGCTGTCATGATCCTTGACCACTTCAGCTTCGATCAGCTCGCTCTGCCCTTCGACCTTCAGGGTCACCCGGGTGGTCGCGCCCAGCGGACGAATGTCACGCACTTCAGCCGCATGGTGGCCCTCGACTTCGTGGCGCGACAGCGATACCTCATGCGGGCGGAACAGCACGTGGTGACCTTCGCTCAGGTGCAGGCGGTTGGAGTCACCGAGAAAGTGGTAAACGAAATCACTGGCCGGGTTCTCGTACACCTCGCCCGGTGAGCCGATCTGCTCGATCACGCCCTTGTTCATGACCACGATGCGGTCGGCGACTTCCATCGCTTCTTCCTGGTCGTGGGTCACGAACACCGAGGTCAGGTTGATGTCTTCGTGCAAGCGCGCCAGCCAGCGGCGCAGTTCTTTACGCACCTTGGCATCGAGGGCGCCGAAAGGCTCGTCGAGCAGCAGCACCTTGGGCTCCACCGCCAGGGCACGGGCCAGGGCAATACGCTGGCGCTGGCCACCGGACAGCTGCTCCGGATAACGGTCGCTGAGCCAGTCGAGCTGAACCATGTTCAGCAGCTCATGGACCTTCTCGGCAATCTTGCTTTCGCTCGGCCGCTCGCCCTTGGGCTTCATGCGCAGGCCGAAGGCGACGTTGTCGAACACGCTCATATGACGGAACAGGGCGTAGTGCTGGAACACGAAACCGACGTTGCGATCACGCACGTCGTGCCCGGACACATCCTCACCGTGGAAAACGATATTGCCCTGGTCGGGAGTTTCCAGCCCGGCGATGATCCGCAGCAGGGTAGTCTTGCCGCAGCCGGACGGACCGAGCAGCGCCACCAGCTCACCGCTGTGGATATCCAGGTTGATGCTGTCCAGAGCCTGGAAAGCGTTGAAGCGCTTGCTGACGTTACGAACTTCGATCGACATGAATTATTCCTCCGCTGCGCTATGGCGCAGGCGGTTAATACGGTTCTCGCTCCACTGCTTGAGCAGCAGGATGAAGAGCGCCAGGATCAGCAACAGGCTGGCCACGCTGAAGGCTGCGACGTGGTTGTATTCGTTGTAGAGGATCTCGACATGCAGCGGCAAGGTGTTGGTCACCCCGCGAATGTGCCCGGAGACCACCGACACCGCACCGAACTCACCCATCGCCCGCGCGGTACACAGCACCACGCCGTAGATCAGGCCCCATTTGATGTTGGGCAGGGTGACATGCCAGAACATCTGCCAACCGTTGGCCCCCAGCAGGCGCGCGGCCTCTTCTTCCTGGGTGCCCTGTTCCTGCATCAGCGGGATCAGTTCACGGGCCACGAAAGGCACGGTGACAAAGATGGTCGCCAGGACAATGCCCGGCAAGGCGAAGACGATCTGGATGTCGTGATCCTGCAACCACGGCCCGAACAGGCCCTGGGCGCCAAACATCAGGACATAGACCAGACCGGCGATCACCGGCGAGACCGAGAACGGCAGGTCGATCAGCGTCACCAGGATGCTCTTGCCGCGAAAGTTGTACTTGCTCACGCACCAGGCGGCGCTGACGCCAAACACCAGGTTCAGCGGCACCGAAATGGCCACGGCAATCAGGGTCAGCTTCAGAGCCGACAAGGCGTCAGGCTCGAAGATCGCTTCAAAGAATGTTCCCAGGCCCATTTTCAGGCCCTGGGACACCACGATAACCAGTGGCAGCAACAGGAACAGGGCGAAAATCAACCAGCCGAGACTGATCAGGATCCGCCGTGAGGTGGAGCTGCCGCGACGTGCGGCGTTGGCCGAAGCGGCCGCGCCAAGAGTAGATGCAGACATGGACGTGGCCTCCTTCAAGGGGTTTCGATGCGCCGCTGCAGCAAGTTGATCAGCAGCAACAGGACGAAGGAAACCACCAGCATCAACACGCCGATGGCAGTGGCGCCGGTGTAATCATACTGGTCGAGCTTGACCATGATCAGCAGCGGCAGGATCTCGGTTTTCATCGGCATGTTGCCGGCGATGAAAATCACCGAGCCGTACTCACCGACACCACGGGCAAACGCCAGGGCAAAACCGGTCAGCCAGGCGGGCAACAGCGCTGGCAGCAGTACATAGCGGAACACCTGCAAGGGCTTGGCACCCAGGCAGGCCGCGGCTTCTTCGACTTCGCGAGGGATGTCGGCCAACACCGGCTGTACGGTACGCACAACGAACGGCAAAGTCACGAAGGTCAGCGCCAGGGTGATGCCCAACGGCGTGTAGGCAATCTTGAAACCCAGGTCGGTCGCGAACTGGCCAACCAGGCCCGCTGGCGCATACAGCGCCGTCAGGGCGATACCGGCGACGGCGGTGGGCAGGGCGAACGGCAGGTCGATCATCGCCTCGATGATCTTGCGCCCCGGGAAGGTGTAGCGCACCAGCACCCAGGCCAGCAAGGTGCCGATAATGCCGTTGATGATGGCGGCGCAGAGGGCAGTACCGAAGCTCAACTTGAGTGCAGCGATAACGCGCGGTGCACTGATGATGGCCCAGAACTGCTCCCAGGTGAGCTGGGCGGCATGCACGAACATGGCCCCCAGCGGTATGAGCACAATCAGACTGAGGTACACCAAGGTGTAGCCCAGCGTCAGCCCGAAGCCGGGTATGACGGGGGAGATACGACGTGACATAAAGGTCCCTGGTTGAACGCACGAAGCCCGGGACAAATCCCGGGCCCATGCTGGCTACTGAACGGCGATTATCCTGACGGCCCGCAATTACTGCGCCGTGTAGATCTGGTCGAACACACCACCATCGTTGAAGAACTTGGGTTGGGCAGTTTTCCAGCCGCCGAAGTCTTTGTCGATAGTCACCAGATCCAGTTTCGGGAACTGTTTGGCGTATTCGGCGGCAACTTTTGCATCACGTGGACGGTAGAAGTTATCGGCGGCGATTTTCTGCCCGGCCGGGCTGTAGAGGTGCTCCAGGTAAGCCTTGGCGATCGCTTCGTTGCCTTTCTTCTCGGCGTTCTTGTCGACCACCGCCACTGGCGGCTCGGCGAGGATCGACAGCGACGGCACGACGATTTCGAACTTGTCGTTGCCACCGTCTTCCTTGAGGGCCAGGAAAGCTTCGTTTTCCCAGGCCAGCAACACGTCACCCTGACCATTGTTGACGAAGGTGATGGTCGAGCCACGAGCGCCGGTATCCAGCACCGGTACGTGCTTGAACAACTCCTTCACGTACTCTTGTGCCTTGGCTTCGCTGCCACCGGCTTTCAGGCCGTAGGCCCAGGCGGCGAGGAAGTTCCAGCGTGCACCACCGGAGGTTTTCGGGTTCGGGGTAATCACCGAGACGTCTTTCTTGATCAGGTCGCCCCAGTCCTTGATGCCTTTAGGGTTGCCCTTGCGCACCAGGAACACGATGGTCGAGGTGTACGGGGTACTGGCGTCCGGCAGACGGGTCTGCCAGGTGTCGGGCAGGGTCTTGCCAAGCTTGGCCACTTCGTCGATGTCACCGGCCAGGGCCAGGGTCACCACATCGGCGCGCAGGCCATCGATGACTGCCCGGGCCTGCTTGCCCGAACCGCCGTGAGACTGCTGGATCTTCACTTTGTCGTCCGGGTGCGCCTGCTGCCAATGCTTGATGAACTCGGCGTTGTACTGCTGGTACAGCTCGCGGGTCGGATCGTAGGACACGTTCAACAGCTCGTAGTCCTTGGCGATGGCGGAACCGGCAAACACGGCGCTGGCGAGTGCAGCCAGGGCATAACGGCGGATGGACATGGTGAAGCTCCCGATTGGCTATTTTTCTAATTAGGTGGCGTGTTCATCGCGGGGCTAGCCCGCTCCCACAGGCAATCAGCTCGGCTTGTGGGCGGGGTTCTGCAGACGGAACTTTTCCTTGCGTTCGATCTGGACGACCTGGGCGTTGTGCACGGTGATTTCCACCGCACCAAACCGCAGGTCGCGCAGGGCGCTCTGGATTTCGCGCAGAATGGTGGCTTCGTCCTGACCGTCAACGCTACGCAGAGATGCGCTCATGCTCGTGCTCCTGTGAATAAGGGGTGCCGTGCAGTTACGCGAAGGGGAGCGACTGCGCCTGGCTTGAGGGCAATCTTAGGGGGCGCTGAATATTCTTAAAAATACTATTTAAGAATTTTTATATAACCAAAATAATCGCGGCGACCCGACTTGCCCCGCGATCAGGCTCTCAGGCCCAGCGCAATTGCTGCGCCGGTACCGGCCGGCCAAAATAGTACCCCTGCCCCAGCTGGCACTCATGCTCGAGCAAAAACTGTGCTTGCTCGGCCTGCTCGATACCTTCGGCAAGTACTTGCATGCCCATGCTTTTGGCCAGGGCGATAATCACCCGGACAATCGCCGCATCGTCTTCATCGCACGGCAAGCCTGCGACAAAGCCCTGGTCGATCTTGAGTTTCTGCACCGGCAGGCGCTTGAGCCGCAACAGCGACGAGTACCCGGTGCCAAAGTCGTCGATAGCCAGGCGCAGCCCCAGTTCACGCAGGCGATGGAGCTGTTCCAGCGCGACTTCGTGGTCTTCCATCACCGCGCTTTCGGTGACTTCCAATTCCAGCATGGCCGGGGCCAGGCCGGTTTCATGCAGCACCTTGGCAACCTGCTGGTAGAGGTCGCGGTGGCCAAACAGGCGACTGGAAATATTCACCGCCACAAACGCCAACGGCCGCCCGCTGGCCTGCCACTGCACCATCTGCGAACAGGCCTGACGCAACACCCAGGCGTCGATATCGGCGATCAACCCGGTGCGCTCGGCGATCGGGATGAACTCACCTGGCGGCACCAACCCGCGCTGGGGGTGCTGCCAGCGCACCAGGGCCTCGACACCGATCATAGCGCCGCTGCTCAGGTCGTGCACCGGCTGGTAGTAAACCCGCAGTTCTTCCTGCTCCAGCGCCCGGCGCAATTCGCCGGCGGTCTCGACGCGCTGCTGGGCATGGGCGGTCAGCTCTTCGGTGTACAGGGCATAACCGGCGCGGCCATTGCTCTTGGCCTTGAACAACGCCGAGTCGGCGTTACGCAACAGTTGCTCGGCACTCAAGGCATCACTGGGGAACAGGCTGATACCAATACTGGCGCTGACGAACAGACGCTGACTATCGAGTTCGAAGGGTTGCTTCATCACATCGATAATATTCTGCGCCAGCGCTGCGGCCTGGCCGACTTGCGGAGATTGTTCGGTCAGCACGGCGAACTCGTCGCCCCCCAGACGCGCCAGGGTGACGCCACTGCCGACCAACACCTTGAGTCGCTCACCGACCATTTTCAGCAGCTGGTCACCGACATTGTGCCCAAGGCCGTCGTTGATGCTCTGGAAATGGTCGAGGTCCAGCAACAGCAGGGCACAACCGCGCTTGTTGGCTTGGGCGGCAGCCAGGGCCTGTTCGGCTCGGTCGTTGAACAGCATGCGATTGGGCAGATCGGTGAGCGGATCATGATGGGCCAGGTAAGCCAGTTCGCGCTCGGAATGCTTGATCGCGCTGATATCGCTGAACACCGCCACGTAGTGACTCAGCTCGCCGCTGTCATCGCGGATCGAGCAGATGGTCTGCCACTGCGGGTAAACCTCGCCACTCTTGCGCCGGTTCCAGATCTCGCCGCTCCACTCGCCCTTGTCTGCCAGGGTGGCGTAGATCTGCTGGTAAAATTCGGGCCCGTGACGCCCGGACTTGAACTTGCTCGGCCGCTGACCGATGACTTCATCCTTTTCGTAGCCGGTGATGCGCATGAACGCCCGGTTCACATGCACGATCACGCCGTCATGGTCGGTGACCAGCACGCCTTCCAGGGTGCTGTCGAACACCGCTGCGGCCATGCGCAAGCGTTCACGGTCCTCGCGGCGCAGGCGCGCGCCTACGCCAATGAAATTGAGCAAGCGGGCCCGGGAAGAGAAAATCAGCAGGGCGCTGCACAGCACCCACACGTAGGCACTGAGCAGTTGCCAGCGCGCCAGCTGCTGCGGATTATCGAAAAGACTGCTCAATAATTGATCAGACAGTGCCAGCCAGAGCACAGACAACACCAGATAGAGCGCAGCCATGCGCATGGCGTCTCGAATGGAAGCAGACATAAGGTCCTGACAAGCCCACAGAAAATATTCGGGGATTATAGGGTAGAAACATCCCGTGACCTCCTATCTAAAAGGCCGACTGGTTTTATTCGCCCGTGCAGGGATAATGCTTCACGCTGTTCCTTATGTTCTAGAGGGCCCTATCGCCTATGTGGTACCAAGGTTTGCTCAACTTGTCGGCCTGGCAACTGCTGGCAGTTACGCTGGTCATGACCCATGTGACCATCGTCAGTGTCACCGTTTACCTGCACCGCTATTCAGCCCACCGCTCGCTGGAATTGAACGCCGGGCTCAAGCACTTTTTCCGTTTCTGGCTGTGGTTGACCACGGCGCAGAACACCCGCGAGTGGACAGCCATCCACCGCAAGCACCACGCCAAATGCGAGACCGTCGACGATCCGCACAGCCCGGTAATCCTGGGGCTGTCCACCGTCCTGCGCAAAGGTGCCGAGCTGTACCGCGAAGAGGCGCAGAACCCGGAAACCCTGCGAATCTACGGCAAGAACTGCCCTGAAGACTGGATCGAGCGCAACCTCTACTCGCGCTACAAAATGGGCGGCATCGCCCTGATGGCGGTGATCGACCTGCTGCTGTTCGGCACCATCGGCATCACCATCTGGGCCGTGCAGATGATGTGGATTCCGTTCTGGGCCGCCGGCGTCATCAATGGCCTTGGCCACGCCGTGGGCTATCGCAACTTCGAATGCCGCGACGCTGCCACCAACCTCGTGCCCTGGGGCATCATCGTCGGCGGCGAAGAGCTGCACAACAACCACCACACCTACCCCAACTCGGCCAAGCTGTCGGTCAAGCGCTGGGAGTTCGACATGGGCTGGGCGTGGATCAAGCTGTTCTGCTTCCTGCGCCTGGCCAAGGTGCAGCGTGTCGCGCCGATTGCCCATCGGGTCGAAGGCAAGGGCCAGCTGGACATGGACACCGCCATGGCGATCCTCAACAACCGCTTCCAGATCATGGCCCAGTACCGCAAGCTGGTAATCGCGCCGCTGGTCAAACAGGAACTGGCGCGGGTCGACGATTCGGTGCGCCATCAGTTCCGTCGCGCCAAGCGCCTGCTGTCGCGCGAAACCAGCCTGCTGGAAGACCGCCATCACTTGCGCATCCAGACCATGCTCGAACACAGCCAGGCACTCAAGACCATCTATGAGAAGCGCCTGGCCCTGCAGCAAATCTGGTTGCGTACCAGCTCCAACGGTCACGACATGCTGGCCGCCATGAAAGACTGGGTACACGAGGCCGAAGCCAGCGGTATCCAGTCCTTGCGCGACTTCGCCGCGCAGCTGAAAACCTACTCGCTGCGCCCTGCCCTGAGCTGACGCCGTTGATCGGCGCGCCCTTTGCCGGGCGCGCTGTTCGGAACTTCACCGCCTATTCTCACTCTGACTGGCATAACGCCCGCGTGGCGGGCCGGGTCTTGGCCGCCCGCCTCTGTGTGAGAAGTTCCGCGCAAATGGTCAATAAGAAACCGTTGTCTCCACCCCACAGTGAGCCCCCTGCAGCCGCCCAGACGCTTCTGGCGCTAATGCATGCCCAAGGCGAAGTGGCGCGCCTGAGCGAGCGTGAACAGCTGTTCAGCTCGCTGCTCGATAGCGTCAATGCCGTGCTCTGGGCCTTCGACTGGAAATCGCGCCACGTGCTCTATGTCAGCCCCGCCTACGAGCGCATCTTTGGCCGCCCGGCCGAGCTACTGCTGGCCGACTTCAACCAATGGCGCGACAGCATTTACCCCGACGACCTGGACTACGCTGAACGCAGCCTGGCCGAGGTGCTGGTCAAAGGCGCGGTGGAAGATCGCGAGTACCGCATCATCGACGCCGAGGGGCGCGTGCGCTGGCTCAGCGACAAGTGCTTCATCAACCAGCAGAGCGATAACGACCATCGGCTGATCATCGTTGGCATGGCAGAAGACATCACCGAGAAGAAACTGCTCGAAGGCGAGCTGCATCGTATGGCCACCACGGACGTGCTGACCCAGAGCAGCAACCGTCGGCACTTCTTCGACTGCGCCCAGCAGGCTTTCGAAAGCGCGCGCCTGGAGCAAACGCCGTTTGCTTTTTTGCTGCTGGACATCGATGACTTCAAACTGATCAACGACACCTACGGCCACCAGCAAGGCGACTACGTGCTGCAGCGCATCGCCGACCTTGGCAAAGCCGTGCTGCGCCGTGGCGACCTGTTCGGACGGATTGGCGGTGAGGAGTTTGCCGCGGTATTCCCTGGCTGTACGCCGCAGATCGCCCAACAGATTGCCGAGCGCCTGCAGCGGGAAATCCAGCGTCTGGAGTTCTGCCATGAAGACCAGGCATTCGGGGTGACGGTGAGCCAGGGGCTGACGGGTATCAGCGCGAAGGATGAGTCGCTGGACAGCCTGTTTGCCCGGGCGGATGCGGCGATGTACCAGGCCAAGCGCCAGGGCAAGAATCAGATTGTGGTTGGCTAGTAGGAGCGGATTTATCCGCGATTGCGTCCGATCAGACAACAGTGTTGTTCGTACTGACGCATTCGCGGATAAATCCGCTCCTACAGAATCACGCTTTGCGCAATCGCCCCAGCTCCGCCATCCCTACCTTGAGCAACCGCGCCGTCCGGCTCTCGGCCAACGCCTCCAGCCCCTGATCCGCCGGCAGGCGCGCCAGTTGCCCGGCCAGGTTCATCACCAGCGCTTCACGCGAATACACCCCGCCACCCAACTGGTAGATCGCCGCAATCAACTCACGCAGCTCCAGCGGCAAGCGCCAACGGGTGCGCAGCGCCGACCCGAACGCGGCGCCAAATTCATTGAGCGACAACTCGATGCCGTCCTCATCCAGCTCGCCGCCGGACAAGCGCCATTCCTGCAGGCAACGCAGCAACGCCAGGTCTCCCAGGCAGTGCAGCAAACCGGCGCAGTAGCAGCGCTCCTGGTCCAGCTCGAGCATCCGCGCCAGCACCCTGGAATACTCGGCCGCATGCAAAGACAGCTCCCAGAAGTGCTGGGCCCGTTGCGACAACAACGGGTCGCTGAGCTTGGCGCTGCGCTTGAGTGTCAGCCCCAGGATCAGGTTCATGCTCTGCGTGGTACCGAGCTTGTTCAGCGCCTGCATCAGCGTCTGCACGGCACCATCGCGGTGCAGCGCCGCGCTATTGGCCGCGGCAATCAGCACGGCCGTAACCTGCGGATCGTTGCGGATCTCTTCTTCCAGGGTTTTCAGGTTCAGCCCCTGCGGGTTCAGGCTGCGCTTGATCGCCTGCTGCACATCGGCCAGCAACGGTCCGCCATCGGCCGTGGCCCGGCGCCCTTCGAGAAAACGCGACAAGGTCATGCCCGGTTGCAGCGGCGGCACCGGGCAGGCGATTTCCTCGCCCACTTTGAGCAACAGCTCTTCCAGGCGATGACGCAAGGAATCCATGTTCAACGGCTTGCTCAGATAAGCCGTAGGCGCAAACGGCAGCGCCTCGCGCACGCTGGCGCTGTCGCTGCGGTTGCTCATGAGGATGAACGGCAACGCCGGCTGGCGGCCCTTGGCGCGCACGTTGCGCAGCAGGTCGAGGCCGTCACCACCAGGCAGTTCACGTGCGGCAATGATCAGGTCAGGTTGGCACGACAGCGCCGCCAACGCCTGCGAGCCATCGGCACAGACCTGCACGCGCGCGTCGCAACGCACACTGAGCAACATCTGGCTGAGCATCTCCCGCACCCAAGGGTCGCCCTCGGCAATCAACACACAAGGTGCCGTGGGTGGGCTGGTACTGCTCATACTCGACTCTCCGACAATTCACGACACGCAACAGCGCGCACCTTCCAAGGTGTCTCCTTGATGCCAACCTTAGCCTTGTTACATTCCTTTGGCCGAAAAAAAACCCGCCGAAGCGGGTTTTCTTCTACTGCGTCACAGTTTACGCGAGTTCAGCGAAGCACTCTTCGATGATTGCCAGACCTTGGTCCAGTTGCTCATCAGGCGAGGTCAGCGGAACCAGGATACGCAGGACGTTGCCGTAGGTGCCGCACGACAGCAGGATCAGACCCTTGTCGCGCGCCTTGGCCACAACCGACGCCACGGCAGCAGCGTTAGGGGTGTGGGAACCGGCTTTGTCGAAGACTTCAACAGCGATCATCGAGCCCAGGGCACGCACGTCACCGATGATCGGGTGCTTGTCCTGAATCTTGCGCAGGCCAGCGACCAGACGCTCGCCAACAGCCTGGCTACGCTCCAGCAGTTTCTCTTCTTCGAACACTTCCATCACGGCCAGGGCCGCGGCGCAAGCGATCGGGCTACCGGCGTAGGTGCCGCCCAGGCCGCCTGGAGCGATAGCGTCCATGTACTCGGCCTTGCCGCAGACACCGGCCAGTGGGAAGCCACCCGCGATGGATTTAGCGAAGGTGGTCAGGTCCGGGGCAACACCCATTTGCTCCATGGCAAAGAAGGTGCCGGTACGGCCAGCGCCGGTCTGCACTTCGTCAGCGATCAGCAGGATGCCGTGCTGGTCGCACAGGTCGCGCAGGCGCTTCATGAACTCTTTAGGCGCAACGTAGAAACCACCTTCGCCCTGAACTGGCTCGAGGATGATCGCAGCGATGTCGCGTGCTTCGGCGTCGTTCTTGAAGATGCGCTCGATCGAAGCGATCGAATCGTCAACGCTGACACCGTGCAGTTCGTTCGGGTACAGCGCACGGAAGATACCGCCTGGCATCAGGCCCATGCCAGCCGAGTACGGTACGACTTTACCGGTCAGGCCCAGGGTCATCATGGTGCGACCGTGGTAAGCGCCGG
>OEPS010000766.1_pt1 | contig 10968 bp, 9 predicted proteins | sample 1539411 | NCBI WGS metagenome assembly OEPS01 (sample SAMN02671747, study PRJEB22543) | soil metagenome | biome: bacteria | place: China:Hunan Province, Lengshuijiang City | collected 2012-10-15 | depth 0.08m m | reverse complement strand
GGAGCCAGTTTTGTGGATCGCCACACTCAATAATGAGGGCCCATGATCCACAAAACACCGGCTCGCCGAAATTAGGTGCCCCAGCCGCCTCCTCCCGGGGTTTCCAGCCGAATGATGTCCCCTTTGCGGGCTTCGAGGGTGACCTTGTCCGGAAGCTCCGTCGCCACCCCGTCGCGGATGAGGAGATTGCGACCGGCGGCCCCCGGCGAGCCTCCGGCCAGGCCCCACGGGCCGCGGCTGCGGCGGTCGGTCTGCAGCGAAACGGTCGCCGAGTCGGCCAGGACCTCGACCTCGCGGACGATGCCGTCGCCGCCCCGCCACCGTCCGCCACCGCCCGAGCCCCGGCGCAGCTCCAGCCGCCGGACCCGGAGCGGGTAGGCGTACTCCAGCGCCTCGGCCGGAGTGTTCTTGGTGTTGGTCATCGCGGTGTGCACCCCCGACATCCCGTCGCGGCCGAGCCCCGCCCCCTGGCCGCCCCCGGTGGTCTCGTAATAGGCAAACGCCGGGCGGGTGCGCGGAGAGTAGACCCCGCCGATCAGCAGGTTGTTCATCGTCCCCTGCGAGGCCGCCGGGATGCGGTCCGGGATCGCCTGGGCCATGGCGCCGAAGACCACGTCGACGATGCGCTGCGACGTCTCGACATTGCCGGCCGATACCGCCGCCGGCGCCAGTGCGTTGACGACCGAACCCGGCGGGGCGATCACGGTCACCGGTCGCATGCCCCCGGCCGTCGGGGGAACGTCAGGGCCGGTGACCGCCCGGACGACGAAGGTGACCGCCGAGACCGTGACCGCGAGCGGACAGTTGACATTGCCCCGCACCTGGTCGCTCGAGCCGGTGAAGTCGACCACCAGCTCGTCGCCGCGGATCCTCACCGTCGCCGCGATCCGCACCGGGCCCGAGCCGTCGCCGTCGGAGTCGAGGACGTCGGCGAAGGCATAATCGCCGTCGGGCAGGGCGGCGATGCCGGCGCGGACTGCCGCCTCGCTGTAGGCGATCAGGTCTTCCATGGCCGCCAGCAGCGAAGCGGGGCCCAGGCGGCGGGCCAGGTCCTGCAGCCGGGCGGCGCCGCGGGCGTTGGCGCCGGCCTGGGCACGCAGGTCACCGAGGCGCTCGGCCGGGGTGCGCGAGTTGGCGACGACGATGGCCAGGACCGCCGGGTCCGGCTCCCCTGCCCGCCAGGCCAGGACCGGCGGCAGGCGTAAACCCTCCTGGAAGATGTCGGTCGAGTCGCCGGGCATGCTGCCCGGGGTCTTGCCGGCGACGTCGGCGTGGTGCGCCCGGGTCGCCACGTGCCCCAGCAGCACTCCCCCGCCGAACACCGGCGAGACCAGCGTGAGGTCGTTCAGGTGCGAGCCCCCGGCGAACGGGTCGTTCAGCAGCACGCCGTCGCCGTCGGCAAGGTCCCCGAACGCGGCCAGGGCGGCAGCGATGCTCGCCGGCATGGCGCCCAGGTGCACCGGGATGTGCTCGGCCTGGGCGCACAGCTCGCCGGCCGGGGTCGCCAGCGCTGAGGAGCAGTCCTCCCGCTCGGTGATGTTGGGCGACCGGGCGGTGCGGCGCAGGGTCACCCCCATCTCCTCGGCGACCCCGGCGAGGCTGTGGCGCACGACCTCGAGCGTGAGCGGGTCCACCGGCCTCAGCGACCCCGGCGGCGCAGGATCAGGGTGCCCACCCGCCCGACCGTCGCCCGCCAGCCCGAGCCCACGACCGTGGTCGAGTCGTCCCCCCAGACCAGGCATGGGCCGTCGAGGACCGCTCCGGCGCCGAGCTCCTCCCGCAGGTAGCCGCGGCCGGATCGGGGCGGGCCGGCCGACGCCGGCACCGCGGGGAGCCGCAGCCCGGGAGCAGGGCCGGTGGCCCGCACCCGGAAAGTCACCAGCTCCACCCGGTCCCCGCGTGCGTCCCAGCCGAACCGCGCCCGGTGAGCGGCGGCGAACGCCTCCTCCAGCGCCTCCAGCGCCGCCGGGCGGGCGTCGTCGACGGCAACGGGAACCTCATGGGCCTGGCCCTGGTAGCGGCAGTCGATCAGGTACGAGATCCCGGCGGCCCCGGCCCCCTGCCGGGTGAGCGAGGCCAGGGCGTCGTCCCGCAGTTCGGCCAGCAGCGCCGCGGCCGCCTCCGGGTCCGAACCCAGCCCCATCACCCTGGTACGCCAGGCGTCGGCCGACAGCGGCGTGGCCAGCAGGCCCAGCGCCGAGAGCGCTCCGGCGTAGGGGGGCACCAGCACGGCCGGCATCTCCAGGGCGTCGGCCAGGGCGCAGGCGTGCATCGGGCCGGCGCCGCCAAAGGCGACCAGGGCGAAGTCCCGGGGATCCCGGCCGCGCTCGACGGTCACCACCCGGATCGCCGCCGCCATCTGCGCCCCGACCGCGCGCAGCCCGGCCGCGGCCACCGCCGCAACGCCGACCCCCAGCCGGCGGGCCAGCGGCTCCAGCGCGGCCGCGGCTGCCGCCTCGTCCAGCTTCAGGCGCCCACCGAGGAACCGGGGCGGGTCGAGGTGCCCGGCGACGACGTGGGCGTCGGTGACCGCCGGCTCGGTCCCGCCGCGGCCGTAGCAGGCCGGGCCCGGGTCGGCGCCGGCGCTCGATGGCCCGGCCCGGAGCGCCCCGGCGGGATCGACCCAGAGCAGGCTCCCGCCCCCGGCCCCCACGGTGTGGACAGCGACCGCCGGCGTACGGAACGGGAGGCCACCGACTGAGGACTCGGAGCTGACCGCCGGAGCGCCGCCCTCGACGAGGCAGACGTCGGTCGAGGTGCCGCCCATGTCGAAGGTCACCAGATCGGCGAAGCCCTCCTCGGCGGCAGCGGACAGCGCGCCGCGGACCCCGGCGGCAGGGCCGGAGAGAAGCGTGTGGACCGGCCTGCGAGCGGCCTCCTCCACGCTCATCGTGGCGCCGCCCGAACCCATCACGACGACCTGGGCCCCCGATGCCGCCACCCGCCCGGCGATCCGTGCCAGGTATCCCTCGACCACCGGCCCGACGTAGGCGTCGAGCACCGTGGTGGACGCCCGCTCGTATTCCCGGAACTCCGGGGAGACCTCGGACGAGAGCGACACCGCCAGTTCCGGTGCCAGCGACAAAAGCAGTGCCCGCACCCGGCGCTCGGGGGCCGGGTTGGCGAACGAGAACAGCAGGCACACCGCCACGGAGGTGATCCCCTGCTCCAGGAGCCTGGCCAGCCTGGCCGACGCCGCCGCCTCATCCAGGGCGGCGATCACCTCGCCGGATGCCCCGGTCCGCTCCGGCACACCGACCGAGCACCCGGAGTCGACCAGCGGCAACGGGCGCTCGGCCCGCAGGTCGTACAGCGACGGGCGGTGCTGGCGGCCGATCGCCAGCAGGTCGCCGAAGCCCTCCGTGGTGACGAACCCGGTCCGCGCCCCCGTGCGTTCCAGGACCGCGTTGGTAGCCACCGTGGTCCCGTGGGCGACCAGCGACACCGATCCCAGGCCCGCCGCCGACAGCGCCTCGGCCAGCCCGGTGGCAAAGCCGATGCTCTGGTCGGCGGGGGTCGTCGGGACCTTCCAGGACGATAGCGCCCGGGCCTCCCCAGGCTGCCATACGATCACATCGGTAAAGGTCCCGCCGACGTCGATCCCGACGACCGGCCCCGCAGGCGACGAAGTGGCTACTTCTCGCCGCCCATCCTGAGGCCGAGTGCCCCCACCGCGGCCAGGGCGGCGTCCACCGATCCGTAGACCTCGGTGAGCAGGGCGGCGGAGACGATCGCCAGCGTCGTCGCCATCGACTCCGCCGGCACCAGCTTGAGCGACGCCTTCAGCGCGTCCTGGTCCCGGCGCAGCGCGGCGGCGAGCACGGCGATGGCCGACCGCGACAACTCTCGGCCGGTCGCGCTCGTGAAGTCGTAGGCCCCCGGGTCGGACACCGGCTTATCGTGGCACAGTTCCGCCGCCGGGGGTACCCCCCGCCGGCGAACCGCCGGCGAACCGTCAGCTCGGGACCCGGATCCCTGCGGCGATGTCGTCGTAGTCCAGCCGCTCCAGGAACTCGCGGTCCCGGGGATAGGTCAGCAGGCGCACCGCGTCGGCGATGGTCAACCACCGGACCTCGTCGACCTCGTCGTTGGCGCGGAATTCGCCGCCGACGGGGTGCATCGCCCAGTAGCGGACCGTCTTGGGGCGGCCGCGGCGGTCCTGGTAGCTCACGTCCCCGAGGGCGATGCCCAGCCGGCAGGTGAGCCCGGTCTCCTCATGGACCTCGCGCAGCGCCGCCTCCTCGTGGCTCTCGCCGGGCAGCAGTTTGCCCTTGGGCAGGCTCCAGTCCCGGTAGTTCGGCCGGTGGACGAGTGCGACCACCAGGGCACCATTCTCGACCCGGCGGACCATCACTCCTCCGGCCGCTTCCACCAGCTCTGCCGTCGCCATGGACCACATTCTCCTTCCCCGGCAAGCCACAAGGGCCGATTCCCGATTACCATCATTTCCCAATGCCGCGCCTTTATCTCCTACGCCACGCCAAATCGAGCTGGGATGAGCCCGGGCTGGACGACCCTTCCCGCCCGCTCAGCCCCCGGGGCCGCAAGGCGGCGCGGCTGGCCGCCCGGTACATCGAGATGGAAGGCATCGCCCCGGACCTGGTGCTCTGCTCGCCGGCCAAGCGTTGCCTGGAGACCCTGGAACCGCTGCGCACCGCCTTTGCCGGCCCGGTGCGGGTCGACATCGAGGACGACCTGTACGGGGCAGGCTCCGGCGACCTGCTCCGCCGGCTGCGCAAGGTCCCGCCGGGCACCGGCTCGGTGATGGTGATCGGCCACAACCCGGCGATCCAGGAGCTGGCGGTGATGCTGGCCCGTAACCCCGACGACCTCCCCCGCCTCCGGGACAAGTACCCGACGGCGGGGCTGGCGACGCTGAGTTTCCCGGGGGACTGGAAGAACCTCGGCGAGACCGCGGCGGTGCTGGAGGAGTTCGTCGTGCCTCGGGAGCCGGATCCTCCCCGGGAGCTGTAGCCAGCCCGGGGGCTGTCGCCGTCCGAACATGTGGCCACCCTGGAACGGGAGCGGCTCAGCCCGGCGGCAGCAGCCTGCCGGAGGCGACGGCTCCCCCGGAACAGTCGAATACCCACACCGCACCTTTTAACGTCTCCAGCCCCACGGCCCGCCCGGCGAGCCGCACCCCGGCCCCGGCGAGGACACCGAGCACCGCCTCGATCACGTCGCCGTGGCTGCAGGCGACGATCGGGCCGCCGGTCAGCAGGGCCAGCGCTCCCTCCGGGCCAGCCCCTTCGGCCAGCTCGGGCGCCTCTTCGACCGGCATCCCGCGAGCCTCCGCCAACGGCGCGACGGTAGCGACGCAGCGCACGAACGGGCTGGAGAGGATGCGGCCGAATGAATCGGCGGCGAGCAGCTCGACCAGCCCGGTGGCCTGGCGGCGTCCCTCGTGGGTCAGCGGGCGGAGCTCGTCGTGGTCGTTCCGGTCGCCGCGCCAGCCCGCCTCAGCATGGCGAACGAGGTAGGAACGGAAAGTTTGTGACGCGTCAGCCATCACAACGATGCGTCATGATCCACAAACCTATGCCGCACGCTGGGCCGCCGCCGGAGCCGCTCAGAGGCCCAGCTTGTGGGCCGCCTTGCGGACCCGCCGGTACGCGGGCTGCCACTCCGCCCGAGCGGCCGAGGCTGCTGCCCGCTCCAGGCCGGCCAGCTCGCCGGCAGCGAAGGCGACCTCGGGCTCGGCCCCCACCCCCCGCTCCCGGAGCACGGCGCCAGCGACAACGGCGTCCTGGTGCTCGCCAAGCACATCCTGCAGGCCGGCCGCCGCCCGGGCGAGTTTCACGGCCTTGCGGCCGAGTACCGGCGCCACCGCCTCGGCGGCGTAGCGGCACCGCTTGGCCCTGATCCGCACCTTGTGCAGCTCGGCGTCGGGGGTGGGGTCCGAAAGCGACGACACCTGCCGGCGGAGCTTGCGCCACGGGCGGCGGAGCAGCCCGATGACGACCTCCTCGGCCAGGCGGTGCGACTCGGGCAGCAGGTGAGGCCCGCGGGCGGCGTCGACCAGCGCCTGGACGACGCCCAGGTAGCGTTCCCCGTCAATGCCGGCGAGCAGCGCCGCATGCGCCTCCTCCTGGTCCACCCCGAGCTCGGCGACCAGCTTCGCCCCGGCCGGCCGTTCCTCCTCGGGCAGCGTCTCGGCCCGGCCGCGCAGCCGGGCGAGCAGCACGTCGGCGTCCCGGGCGGCGCCGAGTAGCCCGGCCAGCCAGCGCAGCCGGTCGCCGAGCTCGGTTGCCCAGCCGGGCTCGATCAGCGAGGCGAAGGTGCGCAGGTCGGAGCGCAGCCGGCGGGTGGCCACCCGGGCCTGGTGTACGGCCTCCGGGTCCTCGCCGAGGCGCACGCCGGGCTCCTGGCGCAGGTAGCGGTCGACCGAGGCGGCGATCGCCCTCCGTACCAACTGGCCGCCGGTGGCAGTCGTGCTCAGGTCGCCCACGATCACCTCGGGCGGCGCCCAGGCCCGGGTACCGAGTGCCCGGGCGTACTTCGGGATCGGGTCCGTGGGTACTGCGCCGGCGACCCTGAGCGCTTCCAGGATCACCGACAGCGTCTCTTCCGAAGTCTGCGGCGCCAGCTCGACCTCGACCTCCCGGAACCGCTCCACCAACCGGCGGCCCTCCAGCACGGACACCTCGTCCAGCACCATTTCGGCGACCGCCTCCCCGTCGGTCGAGTCCAGCCGGACCGGGTGGCGGGTCGTGCGCAGCCGGGCGACCGGTTTGGTCTCCGCCCCTCGCACGTAGGCAGTCACCAGCGCCAGTGCGGCGGCCGGCGGCTTCGTGGCATCGCCCTCGAACTCGTACTCGCCGCGTACCAGCAGCGGCCCTTCGGCGCCGGCCGGGGGCAGCTTCAGGGTCCACACCCCGGGGCTGCCCGCACTGGCCCGGTAGCGCAGCGAGCACGCCCAGCGGGCCAGCCGCAAGTCGGCGGTGTCGAAGTAGACGGTCGTGAACGACTTGCGGTCGAGCGGGGTGGCGACCAGGGCGGTCTCGGCCCCAAACTGCGGCCAGCGGAACCCGGCCGGGGCCGACAGCTTGACCTCGCGTTCAAACACCCGCATCGACCTCGCGGCCGCGGGCGCGGGCGGCGGCCAGCTCGTGGAGCGCCCGCTGGGTGTCGATCCCGGCCTCGGTCGGCACCTTCGTCCAGGTCCCGTCGGCATTCAGCTTCCAGGCCAGGGTGTCGTCGGCAAGGTTGATGTCAAGCACCTCGTCCAGCCGGGCGGTCAGCGCCGGCTCGACGATCGGCACCAGGGCCTCGACCCGCTCGTCGAGGTTCCGCACCATCATGTCGGCCGAGCCGATGTAGTAGCGGGTGCCGTTGCCCTCACCCGGCTGGCCGAACCGGAAGATCCGTGAGTGCTCCAGGTAGCGGCCGACGATCGACCGCACCCGGATCCGCTCCGACAACCCTGTGGTCTCCGGGCGGAGGCAGCAGACGCTGCGCACGACCAGGTCGATGTCGCACCCCGCCGCCGACGCCGCGTACAGGCCCTCGATGATGTCCGGGTCCGCCAGGTTGTTGATCTTGATGGTGATCTTGCCGCCCTCGTGCGCCTGCTCGGCGATCAGCGCCAGCACCTTCGGCCGTAGCGTCAGCGGGGCGACCAGCAGGCTGCGGTAGTCCCGGCGCTGGCTGTAGCCGGTCAGGTAGTTGAACAGCTCGGTCAGGTCGGCCCCTAACGTCGGGTTGGCGGTCAGCAGGCCGAGGTCCTCGTACATCCGGGCGGTGTCCGGGTTGTAGTTGCCGGTGCCGATGTGGGCGTAGAGCCGGATGCCACTCGCCTCCTGGCGCACGACCAGCGAAGTCTTGGCGTGGGTCTTCAGGCCGACGACGCCGTAGACCACGTGGACCCCCGCCTGCTCCAGCTCCCGTGCCCACTGGATGTTGGCCTCCTCGTCGAACCGGGCCTTCAATTCAACGAGAGCCACCGCCTGCTTGCCCGCCTCGGCGGCCCGGATCAGCGCCTGGACGATCGGGCTTTCAGTCGAGGAGGTCCGGTACAGGGTCTGCTTGATCGCCAGCACCGCCGGGTCGGCGGCGGCCTGATGGACGAACGCCTCCACCGACGCAGCGAACGACTCGTAGGGGTGGTGGACCAGGACGTCGCCCTGGCGCAGCACGGCGAAGATGTCCGGCAGCGGCGTGGCCTGGGCGGGCGCCGGCAGCGCCAGGCCGCTCGAAGCGAGGCCGGCCCCGACGGCGCTCGGCGCCAGCCGGGGCGGGATGCTCGGGATCCACGGCTCGACCTTCAGATCGGGCCGGTCGAGGCCGCACAGCGCCCACAGGCCGGTGAGGTCGAGCGGCCCGCGCATGGCGTAGACCTGCGAGTCGTCCAGCTCCAGCTCCCGGATGAGCAGCTCACGGACCCAGTCGGACATGCCCTTCTCGATCTCGAGGCGCACGACCATCGGGGAGCGCTTGCGCTGGCGGATCACCGTCTCGACCGCGAGCAGGATGTCCGAGGCGCCGTCATCGGTCTCGAAGTCGGCCTGCCGGGTGACCCGGAAGGTGTGATGGGCGAGCACCTGCATCCCCGGGAACAGCGCCCCCAGGTGGGCGGCGATCACCTGCTCCACCGGCACGAACCGCTCGCCGTCGGGTAGCACGACAAAACGAGGCAGCAGCGGCGGCACCTTGACCCGGGCCATCAGCGGGGGCACGCCGGGGCCCTGCCGGACGACCACCGCCAGGTTCAGCGAGAGGTTGGAGATGTACGGGAACGGGTGCGCCGGGTCGACCGCCAGCGGCGTGAGCACCGGGAAGATGCGCCGCTCGAACACCCCGTCGAGGTGGGTCCGATCGCCCTCGTCAAGCTCCTTCCACTGCGAGAACCGGATGCCCGCCGCATCGAGGTCGGGAACGAGCTCATCCCGGAAGGTGCGGGACCGGCGGGCGACCAGCGCCTCGGCCCGCTCGCGCACCTGGGCCAGCTGCGCCTGCGGCGTCAGCCCGTCCGGCGAGTGCGCCGCCGACCCGGCCAGCAGCTGTTCATGCAGGGCGGCGACGCGGACCTGGAACAGCTCGTCGAGGTTCTGGCTGAAGATCGCCAGGAACTTCGCCCGCTCCAGCACAGGCAGGTTGCGATCCTCGGCGAGGGCGAGCACCCGGGCGTTGAAGTCCAGCCGGGCCAGCTCCCGGTTGAGGTAGCGGATCTCCGGGCGCAGCGCATCCGGGTTCTTGGCCGGTACGGGAGAGACCCGGCGTCGCGCCGAGCCCTTTGCGGTCCGGCGCTGGGAGCCGTTCGGGGACCTGGCCTCGGCGGAGCGGGAGTGCGATGAGGAACCGGTGGCGCCCTTCCCGGCGCCATTGCCGGTGGGTGACACGGCTTCATCGGGCTGGATCATCGGGAAATCCTCGCGTCAGGACGGGCTGGTGCACCCCGCCCCCAATCTACATCCGACCGCCGGTCGCTCGCCCCCCATGTGCACGTAGGATGAGTCGTGGCCGATCGGACGAAGCACCGGGCCCAGCCCACCAGCTACACCCGGCGGGTCGCCCGCGGCCAAGCTCTTCGCAAGGAGGTCCCCCGGGCCCACCAGGCCGCTTGGTCCCCGCCAAAGAACCGGCCGGACCCGGTGCAGTTGATCCATGCCCAGGACCGGGAACGGCTGGCGGACCTCGTCGAACTCCGCCACCAGCGGATGTCTGCGTCCCCCTTCGCCTTCCTGCGCGGGGCGGCGGTGGTGATGGCCCACGACCTGGCCTCGACCGCGGTCGCCGGCAACCGGGTCGAGGCCTGCGGCGACTGCCACCTTGCGAACTTCGGACTCTACGGAACCCCGGAACGCAACCTGATCTTTGATGTCAACGACTTCGATGAGACCCTGCCGGCGCCCTGGGAGTGGGACCTCAAGCGGCTCGCCAGCAGCTTCGTCGTCGCCGCCCGCAGCTACCACCACCCCGAGGAGAAGGCGAAGCAGGCCGCCCGCGCAGCCGTCGAGAGCTACCGCACCCGCATTCGGGAGATGGGTCGCTGGACCAACCTGGAGGTTTGGTACTGCCGGGTGACCGCCGAGGAGGCCTACCAGACACTGGCCCTCCCGAAGGCCGAGGCCGAGGCAACGATCGCCAAGGCGCGTGCCGTGGTACCGGCGCAGGAGCTGAGCAAGCTCACCGAGGTCGTCAACGGGCAGCCCCGGTTCAAGGACGACCCGCCGCTGCTGTGCCACGTCCCGCAGAGCTCGAGCCCGGCCAGCGACAGCCCGGAGTCGGTCGGCGGGATGGCGGTGCTCCTGGCCAACTACCAGGCGAGCCTCGAGCCCGATCGGCGGGTGCTGTTCGGCCGGTACCGGCTGGTCGACGCGGTGCGCAAGGTCGTCGGCGTGGGCAGCGTCGGGACCCGCTGCGCCACCGCCCTGCTCCTTGGCTCTTCGGACGCCGACCCGCTGTTCCTGCAGGTCAAGGAGGCACAGGCCTCGGTGCTGGAGGCCGCCGCCGGGGCATCGCTCTACGCCAACCACGCCGAGCGTGTCGTCAACGGCCAGCGACTTGCGCAGGCGGCCAGCGATCTGTTCCTCGGGTGGGTGCGCGGAAGGGACGGCCGTGACTACTACGTCCGGCAACTGGCCGACATGAAGCGCTCGGTGGACACCGAGGTGCTGGCGCCGGGCCAACTCGCCGACTACGCCCGGGCGTGCGGATGGGTGCTCGCCCGTGCCCACGCCCGGTCCGGCGACGCTGCCGTGATCGGGGCTTACCTGGGGGCGAGCGATGCGTTCGACAACGCCCTCGTGGAGTTCGCCTGCCGCTATGCCGACCAGACCGAGAAGGACTTCGAGAAGTTCGTCGCCGCGAAACGCCCAAAGAGCACTACGACGACCAGGTGAGGGTCAGACCCACGACGAGGAGGCTGGGGCCACCGGGTGGAGGCAAACTGCCCGTATCGGCGTCACAATGGAGGGCGCGTGCCGGATGCACCAGGCCGCTCGCCGGGGGGACGGGACTCTCCCTACG
>OEPS010000765.1_pt1 | contig 10972 bp, 7 predicted proteins | sample 1539411 | NCBI WGS metagenome assembly OEPS01 (sample SAMN02671747, study PRJEB22543) | soil metagenome | biome: bacteria | place: China:Hunan Province, Lengshuijiang City | collected 2012-10-15 | depth 0.08m m | reverse complement strand
ACAAACTCCCGAGTGTCTCTGCCGGGATATCTGGCGAAGGCCGTTTCGAAGCTGGAGGCGTGTGCCTTCGCCGGGGAGATCAAGAGAGCGGTAACCACCGGTACCGTTACTGCTCCGATTCCGAACCTCCGCAGCAGGCTGCGCCGGGTTACACCGGAAGGAAGCGGCGGCAAGACTGTAGAAGCGGAAAGCAAGCCATCCTGCGACAAGGCATCCAGAGTAAATAAGACGACATGTTCATCGACGGGCTTGCCCAGGTCGCCGCCCATGAGAGCGGCAATCTCCGCGATGGTTCTCGTCCCGTCGGAAAGCCTCCAGACGAAGGCCGCAGTTTGGTTGAGGCAGAAGGCCTTCCGCCGGGCCGAGTCGTAAATCATGAGCTCATGCGGCAGTTCTTCGACGATCACCTTGTCCGATTGAAGGCGCAGCGGTCTTTCTGCATCGGGACTTCCCATCCTAGGCACGCTCCACAGCGTTGAATTTCATCCTTCTGCTCTTGAGCGCAGCCAAAGCTACCACTCGGGCGGAACTGAATGACAAGACTGCATAAGAGGGGAGATGACCGCCAGTCTGTTCTCCGGTCGGCCACACCTGAACTCTAGGCGTTTCATGACGGAGGGTCAACCGAATTTCACAGAGTAGGTTGCGTCATTTGTAACAGTTTTTAAGGTTACCCGGCAGATAGCGAGCGACGGAGCAGACCGGCAGATCTGGAAACGCGCTGCCGCCGGCGCCAGAAGGAAAGCACCGGCTCGCGCAGAGTCCTTCCGCGACGGACGGCGCGTCAGGGCCGGTGCGGCGGGTTGGCCGCGCCGGGCCCTGCTTTGCCGGGTTAAGAGAACCTCTTTGGCAGAACGAGCCGGAAGTTAGAGCGATAGCACAAATGCGGTTTCTGCTCCGGGTCCACCGCATCCGTGGCGACGAACCCCCGGATTTCACAGCCCGCACAAATCAAACAGCGAGATCATGCAGCCCGGGACCTAGAACAAATCCTCAAGCCATTGCCAAAAGCCGCCCTGGTGCTGGGGTTTGAGCGGTGTATTGGCATTGGTTTCCATCTCCGGCATCCGGCTGGAGGCGTGGGCCTTCGCAGGAGAGACGAAGAGTACCGTGACGGCCGGCAATGCCATCGCTCCCACTCCCATCTTCTGCAGCAGATGCCGTCTGCTCATACCAGGCGGAGGCAGGAAGGTGCTCGGGGCAAGGAGGCCATCCTTGGCCAGCACGTCCAGAGCGAACCACACCATCGGTTCGGTCACGGGTTTGCCCAGCTCTCCTTCGATTCGCCTGGCGATCTCAGAGACCGGGGTCTTGCCGTCGGAGTGCTTCCAGACGTGCGCGGCTGTCTGGTTGAGGCAAAAGGCTTTGTTTCGTTGAGGGTCATAAACCAAAAGCTCATCTCTCACTTCTTCGAGGATGAGGCCGTCGGTCTGAAGGCGTTGTGGTATCGCTGCATGGTTCATTGTGGTAAGTCTCCCTAAGACAAGCAGACAACCTTGCTCATTGGGGAAGTGCGCTTCGGCCGCTCTTCAGTGCGGCTGACCGTCGCCCCGAATCGGCCACAATCGTAACACGCTTGGGTCCAATTCGACCGCTTCTTCTTAAAGCGCACACCAAAAAGCAGAGTTGGATACAAATGATGAGAATAGGCAAGGCTCGCCCCTCGTGTGGCGGCTTTCCAAATCCTCCCGTAAACGTGAGAGTATTTGTCGCGGTCGCCCGAAAATGTTCTTTCTGCTACGTGTGGGGGACGATCAGGGCAGCGGCTCGGCCGCTGAGAGATCACACTGGGACTCTAGCGGGGGGATCCACGGCCAGTCAACGAAATCGCGCTCGCAGCTGATACGTTAGTAAGTTACTTGAATGGCAAAAGATGTTACGCCAAGTAACTCCAGTGACGACGAATCCGCGGTTCGCCGTTTAAAGCGGCTCGGAAAGCCGGGTTTCCAGGGCGGCGGCCAGGGCGCGCACGTTTTGCTTGAGGTTGTAAAGCTCGAGGACGCGGCGGCGGCCAGAGGCTGCCAGCCTTTTCCTTAGCTCTGGATCGACGATCAGCTGTTCGATGGCGCTGCTCAGGTCCGCCTGCGATGAGGCGGCCACCAGCAAACCATCGACGCCGTTGCGGATCAGCTCGGGAATCGCCGCCACATAGCTGCTCACGCATGGAATCTCCATCGCCATAGCCTCCATCAGGGAGACCGGGAGGCCCTCGGCAAAGCTGGCCAGCACGAAGATATGCGCGTTTCTCAGAAGATTTCTGGTGCTCTCGTGGTTGCGCGCGCCCTCAAGAAGGATCGCACCGCCCAGTCCGTGTTCCCGGATGAACGCCTCCAGACGGCGCCGGTCGGTTCCCTCACCGATCAGACGCAGGCGGACTCGATGCCCGCGCTCGAGCAGGTCCCGGACCGCGGCGAGAAGAACGAGTTGTCCTTTGGTCGGGACCAGGCGCCCCACGCAGACGATCTCCAGCACCGTATCGCTCTCTCCCGGGCGGCTCGGAGCAAAGACATCCGGATCCACGCCCAGGCGCAGGACCTGCAGTTTGCTCCAGTGCGAAGGATCGCAGAGCTTCATCACCTGGCTGCGGCAGTAATCGCTGATACAAAAGACAAACCGCGCGCGTTCGATCTTGCTGCGGAGATAGAACCGCTCGACATCGTAGAACTCATCCGGACCGTGAATCATGAGCGAGTAGGGAAGCCCCCACGCAATGGAAGCCAACATGCCGACGGTGGCCACCGGGCCGCCGAAATGGATGTGAAGATGCCGGTGCCCCCGTTCGCGCATCCAGACACCCAGCAACAGCGCCTCCGCCAGATACATCAGCGCGTATCCGCTGGCGTACAGGTTCCATGGATCCAGGCGAAGCGCCGCCCGCAGGCCGCGCCAGACCACCCGCGGCTGGGTAACCAGAACCTTGAGCAATAGTACCGCCGCACGCGGCGCGGCTGTTCCCTTGATATAGAAGGTGCTGTCGAACTCCTCGATCTCGCGCGCAGTCGCCCCATCGGACGGCGGTTCCGGGGTGTTGATGGAGGCTACGTCGATAGTGAAGCCCAGGATTCGCAGCTCGCGGATCTCATTCAGGAAAAAAGTGTGGGAAACGGCCGGATAGTGGCTCAGAAGATAGGCAAGGCGCCTGCCGTGAAATGGAGGAAGCTGAATTTTTTGCTCGGCCGCGGCCGCCCCGGCCTTGCTCTCTTCTGCCGGCCAGCGGCTCTCTTTGAGCGACGATTCCACGGGGTTATTGTTCCACAGGGTGTTTGGATAGGGCGTAATCGAATCTCACCTCTTGCTTCTGTTTTGGCGCTCGCAAAGAGTGGTAGATTCGCGCCGGCCACTGGCGATCCGGCCATGGCTGCCGCAAGAGCTCCCGCACCAGGCGGGGTTCCTCCCAGGGAACGTCGTGATAGCCGTGACGGAGGTACTGGCTCTTCGGATCCCAGGAGAATGCCTGCGGGAAGAAGGCGACCACCTCGCGGTCGATAGGATCGTCAGGCAGGGAGACGCTCCCATTCTTCCACCTGGCGACCATGGCTCCCGCGAGATCGCCCTGACCGGGCAGGCGCAGATGGCCGAGCTGGGTGCAGCGCGGATTCATCTCAATCAAGTAAGGGTCGCCTGTCCGCTGCTCCAGGATGAAATCCAGGCCATACAATCCGTTCAGCTTAAACTGCCAGGCCAGCAGCCGGGCGGCCCGCGCGATCTCATCGTTGCGTACCAGGCGAACGACGGTGGCAGCTCCGGTGGCTCCCTGCGCGCACAGAACCTCGACGGTGACAATCGCCAGAACCTCGCCTGCGCGGACGGCGAACATCGTGTTCGCCGGACGTCCGGGGATGAATTGCTGGAGCGTCACCCGCGGTTTCTCCCTCTTCCGCCAGGACCACAGAGCGAGCGCCTCCCGATTGATCAGCAGCCGCTTCCAGGCCACCCCGGCGCCGGCTGGCTGCGCCAGTCTGCGATATGCGGCGAGCACCTCGGTTTGCGAGTGAGCGATCTCGACGCCGGATCCGCCCCACGTTCCGTCCAGCTTCAGGACCCCCGATGCTGAGCCCGCCAGATCCTGCTCAGCCGCAATCGTCCGGTTCTCCGGAGTACGGATGCCGAGCTTTTGGGCGGCGCCGAGCAGCTCTCCACGGCTGCGAATCACGGGATAGTTCTCCGCGGGGCCAAGTGAGTCTTCAATCAACGGCCTGAGCTGAGCCTCTCGGGCGTGCAGGTCGTGGAGCTGCCAGACCATGCCGTCGTCACAGGGCACAATCACGTCAGGCTGCCGGGAGAGTATTGCCGCCTTCAGCGACTCCAGAGAATTGAGGCCGGAGAGCGGATAAATAGCCTCGACGCCGGAGACAAACCTCAACGGATGTCCAGGTGGACAGACGGCGGAGACGGCACAGCCATGGCGAGCCAACGCCATGGCCAGACGGGCGGACAGAGGCCACCAGGTCGCTGCGGCGAGCAAGATGCTGGGTGGGGAGTGGCTTCTCAAGGGCGTCATTCCTACTCTAAATCGTTAGCGGCTCAGGTGGCCATGCCACCAAAGATTTATCCCCCTGATAGTTCCTGTGAATTGTAACTAAAGTGATCTTCAAGGAAACTCCCTATGTCCGATTACACTAGGGTGTCGCCACAGGCGGCTCTGCCGGGGTATCTCTTGAGTTCTTCCTTCGTCGATGTCTCTATTGTTGGGGCTGGTCCCTATGGCCTCTCCATTGCTGCCTTTCTCCGTAAAACGCGGTTGACCTTTCGCATCTTCGGAACTCCCCTGCGGAGTTGGCGGCAGCAGATGCCCAAAGGCATGCTGCTCAAGTCCGACGGCTTCGCTTCCAGCCTCTACGATCCGGACTCTGCCTTTACCCTTCGCCACTACTGCGAGGAAAACGGCTTGCCCTATGCCGATGTAGGGATTCCTGTTCCCATCGAGACATTTGTCGCCTATGGACTGGAGTTTCAAAAGCGCCTCGTGCCGATGGTGGAAGAGACCGATGTGACGGCCGTGAAGCGCGTCGCGGGAGGCTTTCAGCTCCAGACGGCCGATGGGCAGACGGTGAGCTCCCGCAAGGTGATCCTCGCCGCCGGAATTACCCATTTTGGCTATCTGCCGGATTTTCTCGCCGCCCTGCCGCGGAAGTATGTCAGCCATAGCCTCGACCACCACGAATTGAGTGGATTTCGCGGGCGCACGGTAGCGGTGATTGGCGCCGGCGCCTCTGCTGTCGACCTGGCCGCCCTCCTGCACGAGGCCGGCGCAGGGGTACAACTGGTGGCGCGCCGTCCGGAGATCGCGTTCCATAAGCCCTCGGAAGAGCCACGACCCATCTTCCAAAGGATCAAGAGCCCCCGCTCGGGGCTTGGCCTCGGCTGGCGCTCGCGGCTTTGTACCGATGCACCGCTGGTATTTCACGCGATGCCGGAGAAGTTGCGATTCCGGGCGGTTCAGCGCCACCTCGGGCCGGCGCCAGGATGGTTCGTCCGCGACAAGGTGATCGGCCGCTTTCCCCTGCACCTCGGCACGACCATTCACGGAGCCAATGTAGAAAACGGACGGGTGCATCTCCAATTCTCCAAAAAGGACGGTACCCGCACCGAGTTATCCGTGGAGCATCTCATCGGGGCGACAGGATTTCGGGTGGCCCTCTCCAAGCTGAGCTTTCTGCACCAGGACCTGCTGCGGCAGATCCGCGCGGTGGCCGACACTCCAGTCCTCTCGCGAAGCTTCCAATCTTCCGTTCCCGGACTCTATTTCGTCGGAATCGCCTCGGCGAACTGTTTTGGCCCGTTGACGCGATTTGCGTACGGCGCCAAGTTCACCGCCAGACACCTCTCCGACCATCTGGCCCGCGGCGCCTGAAGCCTTCCTTGTCCCTCGACGGGCGGAGGCGGGTCACCCTGCCTCCGCCCCCTCGATCCTCTTCTCCAGCGCAACAACCGCTCGACCGGCATCTTCGCCAAAGGCGATCCGCCGCCGTGCAACTCGCGACATGCCTGCGCGGGCCTGATCATCGGCCATTTTCTAACTCGTAACACCCACAGGGGCATGTTCCTGGATCTCGATCGGGACGCTCACGGTCGCTGAAGTCCATGTGCTCATGCCGCCGATCACCAGAAGCAGCGGCAGGATCATCGCACCGTTGAGCAGATTGTCGATCGCCGACATCAGGATCGCTGCGGCCAGGGCATGGCGGAGATTGAAGGCCTGGATGTCGGACCGGGCGAGAGGGAACCAGACAGCCCGCCCGACCGGAAGCAATTGCAGGAACTCCAGGGACAAGAGTCCGACAATGCCATACATCCCGAAGCTCAGCAGCCAGAGTCCCCATGGCCGCGCGGGGCCGCTGCGCCACCAGTCCCACTCGCCTGAGCCCAGCACCGGCCGGCCGAGCGCCACGCCCACATGCCGTTCATCCTGTTCCAGCCGCCAGCCGAGCGATCCGCGCCCAATCTTCTTGAGGAAGTAAGCGGTGGTATGGGCTGCAGCATTCCTGTGCACGAGGGATCGCAGGGAGACCACGTTTGCCAGCCGCAGGCCTGCGAAGCTGAGAATCCCCAATACCATGACCACGGTAATTACGCGCGGCAGATAACGCTGGCTGACAAAAATGAACGGAAGAAAGCAGACCAGCAGAAGAATACTCCCGCCCGATTGGCAAAGCAGCGTTGTGGCAAAGAGAATCAAGGTGGCCCATCCGATGGGCAGCCCGAGAACCCGATCGACGGAGCGTCGTCTCCACAGCCATCCTGCGATCAAGGCCGAGGTCGCCATCCAGATTCCCAACTGGTTGCCGTTTTCGAGCAAGCCGATGGGGCGGTATCCCATGTATCGAACGGCGCCGACCCAGCGATATGGCTGGTATCCATAGATGTGCGCGTAAAGTTGTGGTCCGGCGGCGATCTCCAGCGCGCAGACAGGGATATAAGCCAGCCCCGCGGTCACGAAGGCCTTGGCCGCGAGCCGCAGGGAATCGGTATCGGAGAAATAGACGCGCCCGAAGAAATAAGGCGTTCCCCACGCCAGACATTGATAGATTGTGCCGCGAATCCCTTCGCTCAAAACTTCAGGGTTGGCGATCCCCGAGAGGGCCGGAACCAGGCACCAGAGAACCATGGGGAGGTCCCAAAAGGTCAGTTCGAAACGCCGGTAGGCGCTCCGATCGTAGAGCAGGACGGCGAGCAGAGCTGCAATGGAGAGGACCGTCGCTTTGGTGAAAAAGTACTCAGATGGCAGAGACACTGAAAGGATCCAATAGGCGAAATCCGGCCCCCCGGCGGGATAACAGGCCGAGGGCAGGATCGCCCAGCCGCCAACAAAATTGATCAGCATCGCCTTACGAACCGGATAGCGCAGGAAAACATACAAGCTGACCGGGATCCACGCCGACAGAGCAAGCCACGGATGAAGCATGACGCCGTCCTGAGTCTAGGGTCTTCGCGGAGAAAGCCCTCGGTGCATTCGTGCCGGCCCGGGGATGAAAAGTCGCACAACGCTGCAATCGAATCGTCGCAGACTACAGCGCAAGGAAATCTCCAAACGAAAGCTCGTGTTCAGAAAACAACGGAAAGCAGTAAATCGGAGAGTCTAGCCGGCCTCAAAAAAATCAGAGACTCGAATCTCCACGTCCCCCGGCCCGTGGCGCTTGCGAAATCTTCGGGCTCAGAAAACGTGCCTTCCATCATAGCAATCCTGGCGCGGCATACGAGCACTCTTTGATCGGACGGGAAACGACGGGGTACGCGCCGGTACCTGCGGGCTGAGGCGGGAAGCAGAGTTCTACCTGGTTCAGAGCACGACTGCCGGCATCTTCTTACGGGTGAGGGAGGCCGCTGGGACTCCGGCCACAGTGTCTCCCGGCGGAACATCCTTGGTGACCACCGCATTGGCGCCGACCGTAGCCCGGTCTCCGATCGTGACCCCGCCGAGGATAGCCACGCCCCGGCCGATCCAGACCTGTTCGCCGATCAGGATCGGCTTCGCCGTATGGCCGGATTCACGAATACTCCGGTCCTGGTCGCGGGAGTGGTTCGCATCCCGGATACTCGTATACTCCCCGATCATCGACCCTGTTCCGATCACCACCCCCGCCATAGCCACAATGTGGACTCCGCGTGAGATAACGACCTCATCGCCGATCTCGATCGACGCCTCTCCCTGCGTCTCCAGATGAAGAGAGGGATAGAGCAGGACGTCTTCACCAAAGAGAATCTTTCCGGTTCCAAAGACCGAGGGCTTGCCCAGGACCACAACCGAGGAAGGGAGCGCCGTCTTCAGGCTGCTGGCAAGCGAGGCGTGCGCGTGCAGCCGGCGAACATGGCGCCGCAGCGACATGGTCCGGCGAAGCAACCAGGCGAGCGCAGCACTCGACAGCGATTTCATTTTGCGTTGCATAGAATCCCTGGCTCCCCCGTGCGCGGAGCCGCCTGCGCTTACCATGGACGAGCCGGAGAGATCCGGCCCCCACTCGTATCTTTCCAAGCCAGGTGCATCAAACGTGCAAGGCTTTCATTCTGCGCCGCACGCGTCCTGCGCTCTGGATCGCCGCTCCAGCGGTTGCGGAGTGCTGCCAGGCGATAAAGACAAAGTTCCAGCCATTTTGCCAGCCATACTCCCGCTCCATGGTGTTTCCGGTAGTAAAGCAGCATGCTCCTCATACGCCACCGTACCAGTTGAGCGCCCGAAGAAGACATCTCCAAATTCTTCATCTGCCGGGACGACTCTCCGCCCAGGTGGATGACTACGATCTCCGGCCAATACCAGATCTTGTATCCGGTTCTTTGGATGCGCAGACAAAGATCCACCTCTTCCGAGTAGAGGAAAAAGTCGGGATCGAAGAGACCCGCCTTGGCCAGAGCCTCGGGACGGATGATCGAAAAGGCGCCCGGGACCCAGTCGACCTCCGCGGGCTGCATCGGATCTGCCCATGTCCTATCGAAGCGCCCAAACAGCCGCGACCTTGGATACTTATGCGAGAGACCGGTAAGGACGAAGAAGTCCGTCAGAACGTTGGGAAACATCCGGGCGGAAGGCTGCCAGGAAAAATCGCGCCCTACCAGGCGTCCCCCGGCGAGCCCGATCTGCGGGTGCTTATCCATCAGCTCGACGGCCATCCGCAGCGCGTTCGAGCAGAGAAATGCGTCGGAGTTAAGCAGCACAAGATAACGTCCGCGGGCGACTTTGAGCGCAACGTTGTTGGCCGCGCCGAAACCGAGATTTACCTCGCTCTCAAGGACGAGAACCTCGGGAAACTCCTCGCGCAGCATCTGGACGGAACCGTCCTGAGAGTGATTATCAACCACCAGAACCTCCACGGTCAGCCCGGCCGATTCGCGCCGGATCGACTCCAGGCACTCCCGGAGAACGTTGCGCGTGTTGAACGAGACAATGATGACGGAGACGTCGGGTGAGGGATTGACTGCTTCCTGCATCTGCTTTCCGGCTCACGAACTGGAGTTGGCTTTCTCGGAAGTACTATCTTAAAAGAGGGCGCGCTCTGGATCAGAGAGAGGCGGCGTTGCAACGAGGCTGGCCGTCTGCGATCCGTGCATTCATCGCCCTAAAAGACAGCGGGTGGAGAGCCGCTTCACTCGCCTCCCACTGTTTTCGGGCAAGCCATCGGACGCATTGCGCAGGCGATCGCTGCTCGTTTCATGTTTTGAGCATCTATCTCGGCCCCGCTCGAAACCTGGTTGGAGTATAACTCCCGCGAATCCTCCAGCATTTCCCGGCATCCTTACGGGCTGCGCTCCGTTCCTGCACGAAATCAGAAGCCTACAACTTTCGTCGAGTCCCTGGCTTCTTGCGAGTGAGTCCTGTTAGCACTTTCTGAGGAGCGTGATACGGCGGCTGCGCTACTATAGTGAACAGCATAAGCCATCCCTGCCGGGCCACAGATTCCACGCCTCGTCATAACTCGGCGAGCCATGGGCTATTTCTGTCTCCTCGGTGACTTGCATGATTGCACGCGGAAGGAGCTCTCCACCGGACTCGCTCCTCGCCGCAACATATTCACAGATTGCATTCGAAGCACGCGGAGCGCATTCATCCTGTCCCCCGTGTGAAAGCGAAACCCTTCTCGCGCACAGAAGAGCAAAATGCCGCTGTGCCGCGGGATGGTCTGGGAACAACTGGTTGTATTCCTAAGGCACCACCCTTACTTGCGGAATCGTGGCGACCCGAGTCGCAGTCCTTGTCACCCGTTCCGTTGTTTTTTGAGGTCAAGTCTCCTGGGTTCTTGAGAAGTGTGAAGTTTTGTGACGAGTGAACGTTTCGGCTCCATAGAACGCTGCTTGTCAATTTGAACCTTCTCGAGGAGACGTGATCATGTCCAATCCCCCCTGGGCCTGTGCGCCGCGATCTTCGCTCTTGCGGTGTGCGCCCTGGCTTGCCGTTCTCCTCTCTCTCTTCCTTGCAGGCGGAACTTCGGGCTTGGCGCAGAGTACTGATCTGGCCATCGGAACCACCGTACAACGAGCTCCGGTGAAGCGGCTCGGCATCAATCTCGCCGGCCAGACGTTCTACGACTCAGGCCAGATGCTGCGAAATCTGATCTTCCGCAATCCTGGGTTCGAAGGAGAGACCTGGCAGACAGTCATCCAGTGCGCCTCGGCGACGGCAACCAACTGCACAGACGCCAACCCCTGGAACGAATGGCCTGCCAACGCGATCGCCGGCGCCTCTTTCGAGGTGATCAGCGGGGCCGGAAAAGGGGAGACTGGGACCATCACGGGCAACACCATCTCCGATTTTCAGGCGGGCAACACCTCCAATCCAAGTTACGGCATCACATTGAGCTTTTCCGCGCTCTCTACGCCGATGTCCGCGGGCGATTTCCTCATCCTGCGAATCACCATCCCGGGAGACGCACAGGCTGGATGGTGGACCAGCACCTCGGGCGGCGGCTCGTTGTCGACGGACTTCAACGACATCGCTCCCGACTCGCCGGGCAAGCAGGCGCTCATGCTCTCCGCCGCGGGA
>OEPS010000763.1_pt1 | contig 10981 bp, 6 predicted proteins | sample 1539411 | NCBI WGS metagenome assembly OEPS01 (sample SAMN02671747, study PRJEB22543) | soil metagenome | biome: bacteria | place: China:Hunan Province, Lengshuijiang City | collected 2012-10-15 | depth 0.08m m | reverse complement strand
ACCAGTGGGGCGTTCCTGTTGGCCACTGGTGGGGATTTTTTCATGGCCACGGACATCCCTGCGGCGGGTCGATTAGTCCTGACCAGAGCCCTCAAAACCGGCAGAATGCTGCGTAAGGGCTAGCCGGATGTCGGCGACGAGTGATGAGGCTCGGCCGGGGCGGGTTCCCGGGAGCCAGCCCGGCCAGTCAGCGATGGCCTCAATGCGGACCCTTCGGCGGTTCCGAAGAAGGACAACCGGTGTTAGCCACCCAAGATTCCCGCCAGGCGCGAGAACGACTCCCTCTATATCAGCTAGGGCGATACGCGTGGTTCTTACCAGACCTCTGTATAGGACTTCTTGAGGGGTGATCGTGACTCCCGCCGACCAAAACCGGTAGCAGATGGTCGTTCCAAAGATCAAAAGCATTCCGCCCACCAAACGTCCGAGGGCATTCAACCCTGGTGCGAAAAGGAATATGAGAGCTTCGGGGAGGCATAGCGCAAAGAGAAGAGCACCCAAGAAGCGATGATTCCAGCCGGAGGCATACTGGCGGTCGGTACTGCGTTGTTGTCCGCTCATAAGCGTACAGTGTGGCCCAGCGATGGCGGCGATGCTGTTGTTGGTTTGGCGTCGAGCGACACACTTATCGGTCATTCCCGTCCCCGGTCGCCGCCTGCACGGTCTCGGAAACTGGATGGCTCGCCCACCGTTCGTAAGCTGACTGCCGGGTCGTCCGGGCCCGCTCGGCGACCTGGCTTTGCCTTGGGCTGGGCAACGGCGCCAAGGCTACCTGGGGGTGCGAGAGGTGCGGAGTGCGGAACCTGGCGAGAGCGATTCGGGCGGTGTTTGTTCCGTTGAGGAGTCGGGTGGTTGCCGAATCCGCCGGGTGACGGCGACTCCAAGCAGTACGACGGCGGCGCCGATGAGCACGTGGAGCTGGAGATGTTCGCCGAGGACGAGCACCCCAAGGGCGACGGCCACGACCGGAATGAGGTAGGTGACAAGTGATGCCGCCGACGCCCCGCTTTCGGTGATCAGCCGGTAGTTGACAAGGTAGGCGAGCCCGGTACCGAGGGCTCCAAGAACGAGCACGCCGGCAACGGCCGACGGATACAGGTGGGGAGCATGGCGGCCAAGGAGGGGGAGGCTGAGGCTGACTAGGAGGGCTGAGGCGGCCAGCTGGCCGGCTGAGAGGGCCAACGGGGAGAGCTTGGTCGGCGCCAGGTAGCGGGCCATGTAAACGAAGCTCAGACCGTAGAGGGCGGCAGCCAGCAGACACTCGGCCCCAGACCGGCTCATCACCTCAGAGCCATGGGCCCAGGGCGAGAAGATCAGGAGGGCGCCGGCAAAGCCGACCGCAGTCCCGGTGAGCTTCCAGGCCGAGAGCTTTCCCTCGTGGCGAACGGCTAGGAGGATGAGCACCGTCCAGAGCGGCGTCGTGGCGTTGAGGATGCCTGCGATCGAGGAGTCGATGCGCAGCTCGGCGTAGGAGAAGAGCAGATACGGAGCGACGTTGGCAGCCAGCGCGGCGACGGTGAGGTGGAGCCAGACCAGAGGCTTGGTGGGGAACCGATCGCCGCGGACAAGGACGAGGGCAACGAGCACAAGCGCCCCGAGAGTCAGGCGCACGAATACGACCTGACCGGGTGCCAGGCCGCGGAGGGCCAGCTTGATCCAGAAGAAGTTCGACCCCCAAAGGGCGGCGAGGAGGGCGAGCAGACCGAGCCGGGGAGGCTTGAGCGTCATCAGAGGTCGTTGCTGATGGTGTAGTCGAGGGCCACCGCATCAGCCCTCATGACAAAATGGGTGACCTCGAACGGGCGCCCGTCGGCGTCGATGCTGGTGTGGACCAGGTCGAGAACCGGCACGCTGACCGGAATCCGAAGGCCCAAGACCTCCTCGTTGGTCGGCATACGAGCGACCACCTCGTCCCGGTAGGAGGCGATGGGGTGGCCGGCGTCCTCCAGGCGGGCGTAGATGCTTCCCCGCCCAAGGTCGCCGTTGCGGGCAAGCACCGTTCCCTTGGCGATGTCGACTGGGATGTAGGTCCAACAGACCTGGACGGGCTGGTCCTCGACGTAGTACCAGTTCTCGCGCACAACGACCGACTTGGTCGTCGCCGGGAGACCAAGGCGCTCTGCAATCTCGGCCGGCGGACGGACCCGCTCCACACGGGTGCAGTCGGAATGGCCCTTACGGTTCTGCTTGAGTAGCTCGGCGCGGAACGGTGAGAGGCCCGTCTCCTCGCGTAGGGCTCGGGAGTAGCGTTGGCCGCCGAGGCGGATCAGCGAAACCGGCTCGCGGACAAACGCCCCGCTGCCGTGGACGATGTCGATTAAGCCCCGCCGCTCAAGCAGTTCGAGGGCGGCGCGGGCGGTGTTCCGGGCCACGCGTTCTGAGGCGGCCAGAGAGCGCTCGGAAGGAAGGCGCGCCTTCGGCTTGTACTCCCCCGACCGGATGCGCGCCTCCAGGTCCTCAGCGATGCGCTGGCTTGCCCATCGACTGGGCTGGTCGCTCACGTTCGTCTCTCCCGGCGTCCTAGATGGCGGTCGGACCACGAGTTGGGCTGCCGGCCAGCATACCTCGGTCTGGCTTAAGCCAGCGGCTTGACGAGTTGGCCAGTTTGCCGCTAGGGTGGCGCAAGCCAGTTGAGATGGCTTAAGCCAGTCGATCGATAAAGGAGGTGAGGGGGAACAGCGCAGTGCCCGCACCGAAAGGCCCGCCGGCCAGGGCGGACCTTCGGGAGCCGTAGCGACAGTCCACGATCTGGAGCCCGAGTCAGCCGGTCTGCCTATCGCCTGGTGGGGCGGCCGGGGCTGTGGCTCCCACCACCGCAGGGAGGAGCCGATGGCCGCAGCCCGTTCCGGTGAAGTGCAATCCCACGCCCCGCGCGAGGTCGCCGTCGAGGAGGAGAGGGCGCCCTGCCCGCCCAGCGTGCCGCCTGGGGGCCTCGTGGCGGAGCTGCGTTCGTTCCGGGAGCAGCACCCATTCATCTGGGGCTGGGAGTGGGTGCGCTACGGGATCACCGACCGGCTGTGGGGGACGCCGCCCCTGTACACGGCACTGGAGCCCAAGGACCGGCCCCTGGCGGAGCAGCTGGCAGACGTTACCGTCTGCTGCGCGCTGGAGTCTGTGATGGCGGGCCGGTTCAAGCTGATCGTGCCGCTGATGCGCTGGGGCGGGCTGCGCTGGGAGGAGCTGGCCGGGCTGCGCCGCCGTTGGTGCAAGCCAGGACGGATCCGGATCATGGCCGACGCGGACGTCGGGCCCTCGGGGCGCATCGAGGTGCGTGGGATGCACTACCGGGACACCTTCACGCTGGACTTCGCTCTGGCCCACGAGGTGGCCGAGCACCTGAAGCGCTACGTGGCCCCGGGGCGCAAGGCGCTGGTGTTCACCCACGACGACGGGGAGGGGCTGCGCCTGGGCCGGTTCAAGGAGGAGGTATGGACCCCGGCGCTGGAGGCGGTTGGGCTGTCGACCGAGCTGGACCCGATCGACCTCACGGTGTGCTGGGAGCAGGAGGACGGCGCTTGAGCCGGGGACCCGCGTCCCGCCGGCATGCGCCGCGCTCGTGACCCCAACGTCCGAGGAGAACAGGGGCCGCGGGAGACTGACGGAAGGGAGCAAGCCGGCCCGCAGGCCGGCGCGGTAGCAGCGCGCCCCGCCAGGGGCCCGCTGTGCATTCCCCTCGTCGGCCTTGCGCTGGCCTCCGTTGCCTGTCCCCCCGCTGACGCCGGCCCCCCCAAGGGGGCCGTTGCCCTCTTTCTTACACGTCTCGCTCGGGCAAGGTCTCGGCGCTGGCAAGACATCTGACCAGCCCGGCCGCGCTGTTCGGAATCACAGACCTCGCAGGGTTGTTATGTTCGTCACGTGACCATCCCGAGAATCACCGCTCTCGATGACACCTGACATGCAGCATCCGGTCGTCGCTGACATCCCACGCTCGATCAGCACGGCGTGCCAGGAGCTCGACAACCTTTGGGAGCTGTACGCCGACAAGATCATCGACCGGCCCGGCATCGCTATCCCGGACACTGACGAGGATCTCACCTGGCACGCGTTCCTGGGTCACAGCATCGACATGCAGGGGTTCCGGGCCGCCGAGTTCGCCGGCGTCGATCCCCTCACCCGGCGGGCACCAGGATTCATGACGCTGCGGGAGCGCGGTCTCGGGGTGAAGGCGCTCGCCTCGTTGTGGGAAATCCCCGAGATCAGGAAACACTTACTGGCCGTCAAGAACGTGCCGCTCAGCGCCAGTCTCGACGTGCTTCGGTCCAACGGCGGTGCGCCCGGAGCATCGCTGGCCGATGCCTTCGACCGGTTCCCCTACCGAAAGGGGCACTGGACAGTGCGGGCACTGCTACAGAACTCGGCCGTACTGTCGGGTTGCGGCTTCTCGTTTCGCGAGTGGCTCCGCCGCGAGTGCGCCGACCTTGGAGAGCGAGAGTTCCCGCCGCCCGACTTCCGGCGCGTGGTCTCGACCCCGCGGGGCCCGGTGACACTGGAGTCTGCGCTGCGCCAACGTCTCGAGAAGACGTTCTATCAGGTGGGGCCGGCTTTGGCGCCGTACATGATTTGTGACTGGCAACTGTGGCTCTGGTCGCGGGGCCTCACGGCGGTGTTCGCCAACTTCAAGTGGGACAGCTTTCAAGATCAGTTCGTCCGCCGCTACGGCCGGGGCGCCATCCCGACCGACGAGCCAGGCTTCGCGTCCTGGTGGCTCGCCCTCTACCCCACGCTGCCGCCGCGGCTGGCCAACGAGTGCATCTGGCTCGGCACCGAGCACGGCGCCGTCTGAAGGCTGGGCCGGGCCGGGCCGCGTCAGTCCGCGGCGATTCGTTTGACACACGCCGGACATCCAGCCCCACCGGACCCCGAACGCGAAAAGGCCCTGGCCAGGAAACGGCTCCCGACCAGGGCTTTGTGGTTGCGAGGGCAGGATTTGAACCTGCGACCTTCGGGTTATGAGCCCGACGAGCTACCAGACTGCTCCACCTCGCGGAGTAAGCCTATCACGCCTTCCTGATTCGCCCTCACTCGCCCCCCGCGTCCGAGCGGCACCACCTCGGGACTCGCCCCCCGAAGCGCCCGCCCGCCAGGCCTACGGACTCTTCGCCGGGGACGGCGACACCGGCACCGGCGACCCCGACGCCGCCGGGCTCGGCGAGGCGATCTGCTGCAGGAGCTGCTGCAACTGCTGCAGGTCCTGCCCGGCCGCCGCGAAGTTCCCGCTGCCTTCGGCAGATTGGTAGGCCTGGATCAGAGCGCTGGCCCGGGAAGCCAACCCCTGGATGGTCGTGGGTAACGCCGTGCTCCCGGGGCTGGGGGTGGTCGAAGGCGTCGGCGTGGGCGTCGTCGTCACCGTCGACGTCGGCGGCCCGGTCGTGGTCGACGCCGTCCCGTTCACCAACTGTTGTAGCGAGGTGGTGAGATCGGGGCTGAACGCCACCGCATTGGCAGTCGCCGCGATGACGTCTTCCAGGTTCGGCACGGCGTTGGACTCGGCTGCGACGAACATGGGCTCGACGTACAGCAGCGAGTTGCCGATGGGCACGACCAGCAGGTTGCCGAAGGACACCACCGACCCTTGCTGGCCGAGCAGGGTTTTCGCCGAGGACACGGTGGAGTCCTCGTTCACCCGGCCCTGGATCTGCCCGACCCCCTGCACGGTGCTCCCGGGCGGGAAGGCGAGCGAGACCAGCGTCTGCTGTCCGGGTGTCGATGACGACTCGGCGGTGATCAGTGAGGCCATGTTCTGTTTACCCGACGGGTTCATCGGCAGGATCAGGTCGAAGTTCGCCTGGGTCTCCCCGGGGAGCGTCTCCAGCACGTAGTAGGGCTGGACCTCCTGGGCGTGGTTCGTGGCCGTCGTCACGTTGTTCTGCTGCGGATCCGCCGGGATCTGCCAGGTGTCGCCGTTGGTGAAGAATGTCCCGGGGTTGGTGACGTGGTAGGTCTGGTACAGGTAGGTCTGCACGCTGAACATGTCTTCCGGGTAGCGGACATGGGCGGTGAGCCCGGCGGGCATGTCCTTGGCGGGCAGGAACAGGCCGGGGAACGCGTTGGACCAGGTCTTGATGATCGGATCGGTCTGGTCCCAGACGTACATCTTGACGGTACCGTTGTAAGCGTCGATCGTCGCCTTGACCGAGTCCCGGATGTAGTTCTCCTGGCTCGGGATGCTCTGGATCGTCCCGTACAGCGACGTCGTCCGGCTGGTGCGGTCGGTGAAGTCCTCCTGCTGGGAGTACGGGTACATGTCGGTGACGGTGTAGCCGTCGGCGATCCAGTAGATCTTGCCGTTGGTGCCAACCACCGGGTACGGATCGGTATCCCAGTTGATGAACGGGGCCGCCATCGACAGCCGTTGCTGGATCTGGCTGAAGTAAATGATCTTGGTATTCTTGCCGATCAGCCCAGAGATCAGGATGTTGATGTCCTTGAATTCCCAGGCGTAGAGTAACCGGTTGAAGAGTCCCGATACCGGGACCCCGCCGACGCCCTCGTACTTGTTGTACACGTTCTGGTTCTGGGCGTTCGAGTAGTCCAGTTCCTGCTGCTTGGAATCGACGAGGGTGTAGGCGTTGGCCTGCGCCTCGCCGAAATAGACCTCCGGTTGGGTGACATTCAGCGACGATTCGGTGGACGTCGGCGGGATGTTCTGCACGATGAAATCCGGCTGCCCCTCGGAGGTCTTCTGATTTACCGGGCTGACGTCAACCCCGTAGCCATGGGTGTAGATCAGGTGCTGGTTCACCCAGTTCTGGTTAGGGAGTTGCGAGGTGTTCAATTCCCGGGTCGAGATCAGGACCTCCTGGAGTTGCCCGTTGATGGTGTAGCGGTCGGGGTTGACATCGAAGAATGAGTAGTAGGGACGAATTTCCTGGAGCGTCTGGTAGGCGGTTTCCAGCGTAGTTGGGTCCCAGAGCCGGACAGCATTCAACACCGAGGCCCCGTTGTTGACGACTTCGGACGTGATATTCCCCTGGTCCTGGTACGGCTGGTCCGGGATGTCTATGCCGTACGCGCTCCGGGTGGCGTTGATGTTGCGCTGGATGTAGGGCGTCTCCTTGGCAAGCTGGTTGGGGACGACCACGAAGCGCTGGATGATGAACGGGTAGATGCCGGCCACCAGGATCGACGTGAGCAGCCACAGCCCGGCTCCGACGATCGGCAGCGCCCACCCGCGGAAACGGATGTTCACCAGGAACAGCACCGACCCGATGATCGAGATGATCACCAGCAGCCGCAGCGCCGGCAGCTCGGCGTGGATGTCGGTGTACGAGGCACCGGTCACCTTGCCCCGGGTCGAGTACAGCAGGTTGTACTCGCCCAGCCGGTAGCCCCACGCCTTCAGCAGGGCGATCAGGCCGATCAGCACCGAAAGGTGCGCCTTGACCTGGGGCGTCACCCGCTCGGTCCCCGACTGCGGCTTGATCCCACCGTTGGCGTAATGGGCGACGGCCACGATCAGCGCGACGACGATCAGGGCGGCAAACGCCCACCCGTAAAGGTACTGGTAGAACGGCAGCCGGAAGACGTAGAAGCCGATATCCCGGTGAAAGACCGGGTCGACCTGGTGGAACGGGGCCGCGTGCAGCGCCAGCTCCAGGCGGTTCCACAGCGGGGCAGCGCTGATGCCGAACAGCAGCGCCAGGAAGGCGCTCCCGCCGGCGGCGATCCACGCCATGTACGGCTGCACCGCCGTGCGGTACCGGGTGAACGGGTCGTTCGGGTCCGCCGGCAGGTGGTAGATCGGCGTCAGCCGGCCGACGACATAGAGGTTCCCGAGGCAGAACAGGAAGAACACCAACCCGAGGCCCACACCGAGCAGGACCTCCGACCGCAGGATCGTCCAGAACACCACCGTGTAGTGGATCGACCGGTACCACAGCAGGTTGGTGTAGAGCCGGACAATGGTCGAGATGGAAATGATGATCAACAGCACCAGCACCACGAGGGCGAAGCCAATCTGGCGGGTACGCCTCCGCGAGGGCAGCCGTTGAACCATCGAACGACCAGACTACCTGGCCGGGGCGATCACAGTGCAGCTACAGGCGCCATGCGCCGGAGGGGCCAGGTGGCCGCTTGGAAAAGAGGCGTCAAGGCCCACCAGCCCGGCGGCCTCATTGGTCCGGCAGATGTCCTTGGGGCAGTCGGCCTCGTCCGGCGACATCACCCACCGCTTGCGCCCGACGTGGCCCTCCCGCCACGCCTCAAGCAGCCCGTGGTGGAAGGCGGCAAAGGCCAGGCCCTCCCCGAGCAGCTCAGTACGCACTCCCTTCCAGACCCGGTAGACGTCGCCGGCCCGCTCCGACACCGTCGCCACGGTGTCCCCGGCGGCGAGCCTCGGCTCGATCATCCGGGCCAGGTCCCGCCGTAACGGGGCGACCACCTGCTTGGCCACCAGCGAGCCGATCGGGTCCGGCGACTCCCCGATGTTGGGCGCCCCGCCGAGGCTCCGGCCCTTGAGGAACGCTGGGTCGAGCACCGTCCTCAATCCGTGGCCGAACCGGTCCAGCTGCACCTCCGCGGGCAGGATGTCCTGCTCGAAGCTCCCCCGGCCCCGTGAGCGCCGGATGCGGTCCAGCAGGTCGTTCTGGTCCTCCTGCAGCAGCCGCTTGAGGCTGCGGGCAGCCGCCAGCGGGATGTCGCCGAGCGCCTCCGCCCGGCGCTGGAATGCTTCAGCCTGGGGAGAATCCCCGGGCGGTTCATCGGCGACTTCGGACGGCGGAGCGAAGGCGGGGACCCCAATCGCGGCGGTGCCGTTCGGGGCCGCCGCGCGGTTCCCACCGGTGGCCACTGGAGCCGGGATTGGCACCGCGGCGGGGGTGGTGTCGAGTCGCTCCTGCACCGCGTCCGGCACCGGGGCGGTGGGCTTCTGCCCGGTCAGCCCCTCTGCCCGGGCCCTGGCTGCCACCTCGCCGGCCACCCGCCCCCCCGGCCGGGGGGCGTCGGCCGGGGCCGGCGCCTTCGCCCCTTCCCGCCGCTCGACGTCCTCGACCCGGTGGATCTCACGGGAGTCGCGCCGGTCGAGCGCCGAGGCGCCACCCGCCTTGGCAGCGGCCGGCTCGGGGGCCGAGGCTGAGCGAGTTGCCGCTCCGGGACGGCTCGCCTCGTGCGTCTCGACGGCTGGCGCCCGGCGAGGCTCCTCGCCGGTAGCTTGCCCGGCGGAGGCAGCCTGGTCAGCAGCGGCCTCGGGCTGCGAACCTACGCTGTCCGGTGCGTCGACCGGGGTGCGCAGCCGGAGGATGATCTCCTCGAGCCGGCGGCGGACGTCCTCGATCTGGTTGGCGAGGATCGCCCGCGCCTCGCGGAACCGGCGCAACTCTTCCTCGGCGGCGCGCCGCTCGGCGGCAGCGGCCCGGGCGAGTTCGTCGGACTGCATCCGGGCGTCGGCGAGCACGACGGCGGCATCGCGGCGTGCCTGCTCCCGGATCTCCTGGGCCGCCTCCTCGGCGGCGGTGAGGACCTTGGAGGTCTGCTCACCCAACTGGCGGAAGAACGCGGCAGGATCCTGAGCCGGGCCGGGCGACCGCTGAGACGGCCCAGGGTTGGCCGAGCCGGGACTGGGCGCGTCTTCGTCGGGCTTCACCCGACGCAGCGTAAACGACGGGCGAGCTCGGGCCCCGGCTTTCCGGTGTGGAGGCCGCTATCAGGCCCGTCCCGGAAGCCCGAGCGGCCGGGTCGGCCCCTCGGCGGGGCGGTGTCAGGTCCCGGCGCAGACCGCTGAGCGGCCGGGGTCAGCCGCCCGGCGACGGGGCTGGGGTCGGTGACGGGAGCAGCAGGTTCAGGATCTGACCGAGCAACCCGGTCACCGGGTTCAGCAGCGCGGCCAGGCCGCTCGGGATCGGCGTCGGTGTCTGGTTCGGAGTGACCGTGGCCCCTGGCTTGGTCGGCGGCGAGCTGGTCTTGGGCCTCGGCGTCTCCTCGGCCTCGGATTCCCCTGACGACGTCGGCTGTGGCGCCACCGCCAGTTTCAGCCGGCCGATGTCGTTGTTGAGCCCGTTGAAGATCGCGTCGGCGCTGACCTTGTACTCGTCGGCGATCACACCCCACGGCTCCCCCTGCAGCCACAGGACCATGACGGCATCGAAGGTGGTACCGACGTCGGCCTGGGTCGCGGAGGCGACGCTGGAGGCGATATCCCAGCCGATCAGCACGTCGGACCGGGGCTGGGAGAAGAACGGCTCGGCGTACGAGACGTCGACCGCGGTGGGCAGCACCTGCCCGAAGAAGGCGCTGCCCGTGGCCGTGCCCAGCTGGGCGTCCAGGCCATTGGCGAAGCTGTTCAGCTGGCTCTCCAGGCTGATCGCCGACGACAGGAACTGCTGGTCGATGGCATCGCCGGTCCCCACCAAGCGCAAGCCGGCCGGCCCGGAAATCTGGCCGTTGCCCACCGCCACCTCCCGGAAGGCCGGCACGGAAACGGTGGTGCCCGGGACCGAAACGCTGGCCGACCCGGAGTAGACCGCAACCCTCGTGGGCCCGGCCCCATCGACCCGGAACACCCCGGTCGAGCCCTGCGCCGAGGCCCCGGGGAAATCAACGGTGGCGGGGGCGGAAAGCTCGGCCAGCACCGTGCCGGTGACCAGTTGCACGGTGTCCGCCGCAGTGATCGTCGCTTCGCCCGGGGCAATCTCGAAGCTGCGACCGGTGTCGAGGCTGACCGCCGCCAGGCCCCCCGCGTTGACATCGATCACGTAGCCGACGCCGATGCGGGTCGTCTTGCTCACGGTGCGGGTGCCCCCGGCCCCGCTGACCGTGGCGGTACCGGACATCATCTCGACGGTCATGGACGGCTGCTGGCTGGCGTTCTTCCCGTGCGAGCTGCACGCCGCCGCAGACAAGGCCACCAGGACAACCAGAGCCGGTACGCGCCAGCGCGCCGGCAGACCCAACCAATCCGCAGCCAGGCGGCCCGGGCCGCTCACGGCCGGCACCTCACGCCGCCTCGTGCGGCGGCTTGCGGGCCGCCCCGCCACGCAGCGGCCCG
>OEPS010000762.1_pt1 | contig 10997 bp, 10 predicted proteins | sample 1539411 | NCBI WGS metagenome assembly OEPS01 (sample SAMN02671747, study PRJEB22543) | soil metagenome | biome: bacteria | place: China:Hunan Province, Lengshuijiang City | collected 2012-10-15 | depth 0.08m m | reverse complement strand
CAGGTATGGCTGCTCGCGCAGGGACTGCGGGCGCGCGGGCACGAGCCGCTCGTCGCCGGGATCCCCGACTCGCCGCTGCTGCAGCGGCTGCGCGCGCGCGGGATCGCCGTCGCCGCGGTGTCGATGCGCGCCGACTGGGATCTCCGCGCCGCTCGCCGCATCCGCGCCCTCGTCCGCGCATGGCGTCCTGACGTCGTGCACGCGCACGATGCCCGCGGCCACGCGATCGCCATCGCCGCGCTGTTGGGCTCCCACGTCCCACTCATCGTCACGCGGCGAGTTCCGTTCGTTCCCAGGTCGGTGCGCTTCAAGTACGGGCGCCGTGTCGCGCGATTCATCGCGATCTCCAACGCGGTTCGCGACGCCATGGCTCGCGGCGGCGTCCCCCGCGATCGCATCCAGGTCGTGTTCTCGGGGGTGCCGACCCCGGAGGTCACGCACCCGCGCGACTGGCGACGCGAGTGCGGCTGGCCGGACGGTGCGGTGCTGCTCGGTGTCGTCGGCGCGATGACCTCGGAAAAGGGGATCGGGCTCCTCACCGAAGTCGCGCAGCGCCTCCCCGCGGCTGCGCGCGCGAAGGCGCGGCTGGTCCTCCTCGGCGGCCAGTCGAGCGGGAAGTGCAATATCGGGGGGCTCGATGCCTATCGCGCGGGGTTCGTCGACGAGATCCATGCGGCGATGTCGGGACTCGACATCCTCCTGCATCCCTCGAGCGCTGAAGGGCTGGGGACTGCCGTCGTCGATGCGATGGCGCTCGGCCTTCCTCCCGTCGCCTTCGCGGTCGGCGGGCTCGTCGAGCTGGTACAGCACGAACGGAACGGGTTGCTCGTCGCCGCCGGCGATGCCGCCGCCTTCGCCGGCGCCGCCGCGCGGCTGATCACCGATGAGGACCTGCGCCGGCGGTTAGGCAGCCTCGGACCCGCCCGCGCGGCGGAGTTCGACGTCGAATCGATGGTGCGCGGGACGGAGGAGGTGTACGGGAGCGTGCTGGCCGCGCATCTGCCGGCGGGGGTCTGACCCGGACCGCACGGCTCGCGCGGCGCGGAGAGGCGCTAGATTCAGGTCGACTCCCGAACCCAGCGACTGTGCTCTACCTCTGCATTCCCGCGTACAACGAAGCCGAGACCGTCGGTGTGCTCCTGTGGCGCATCCGGAAGGTCTTCCAGGACTATTCGCGCGAGTACGAAGTGCTCGTCTTCGACGACGGCAGCACCGACGCGACTCGTGACACCCTCGAGCCGTACACGAGGGTCCTCCCCCTGACGATCCTCGGCGGCCCGGTGAAGGTCGGCTACGCGGCGGCGATGGACGCCCTCCTCCGTGAAGCATCCGCGCGCACGCGCTACCCGCGCCGCGACGCGCTGGTCACGATGCAGGGCGACTTCACCGACCAGCCCGAGAGCCTTCCGGAGCTGGTGAAGCGGTTCGAGGGCGGCGCCGACATCGTGGTTGGTGAGCACGATTACAAACAGTACCCGAAGGGACCCGAACGGAACCTCCGCCGGGTCGCCCCCTGGATCATCAGGCCGTTTGTTCGGGTACCAGGAGTTGCGGACCCGTTCAGCACCCTGCGCCTTTACCGCGTCTCGGTGGTCCGCGACCTGCTGAAGTCGCTTGGCGACGGCCGATTGATCGCCAACGACGGGTGGGCTGGGAACGTCGAGCTCCTGCTTCGAACAGCCCCCCTCGCGCGGCGCATCGAAACCGCGCCCCTCGAAGCCCGGCACGATCTCCGCACCAGGGAGAGCCGGGTCCGCCCGTGGGCGGTGGCCAGGGATCTCTACCGTTTCGGCCGATCGGCACGTACGATCGCCCCGCAACCGCGCCGGGAGGCAGCTCAAGCTCCATGACCAACATTTCTCGCTTGCTCAGCGTCGCCGTGGCGCTCGGTGTTCATCATGCCCCGCTTCGCGCCCAGGCGCCCGCCCCCGCGCCGATCCGCTCCGCGGCGATGCCGGTGCCCTTCGAGGTCGGGGAGCGCCTCGACTACGACGTGAAGTTCGGCCCGATGCACGTCGGCAGCGGCTCGATGGAGGTCCTCGGCAACGAGAACGTTCGCAACCGCCCGACCTGGCACATCATGTTTCGCGTGAAGGGCGGGACGTTCTTTTACAAGGTCGACGACCGCTTCGAGAGCTGGATGGAGACCACCACCCTCTCCTCGCTCCGTCACAAGCAGGACATCAACGAAGGGCGCCGCGACCGCGAGCGTGTCTTCGAGATCTATCCCGAGCGTCCGTCGTACATCGAGGACGACAAGCCGGAGAAGCCGTCGGTCGACCAGCCGCTCGATGACGGCTCCTTCCTCTACTTCATCCGCACCGTTCCACTCGAAGTCGGGAAGACCTACGAGTTCGATCGATACTTCCGCCCCGATCGCAACCCGGTGAAGATCACCGTGCTGCGCAAGGAACGGATCAAGGTCCCCGCCGGAACCTTCGATGCGATCGTGATCCGGCCGAGCATCAAGTCGAAGGGAATCTTCTCGGAGAACGGGCAGGCCGAGGTCTGGCTTTCGGACGATGATCGCCACATCATGCTGCAGATGAAGTCGAAGCTGTCGTTCGGGTCCCTCAACCTGTACCTCAAATCGTACCGCCCACCCCCGAGCCAGGCGCAGTAGGGTCAGGCGGGATCCCCGATCGCGGCGAGGCCGACCTCTCCGCGATCCGCACGATCCCGATCGCGCGCCGGCCGAACAAGGTTCGCGCCGAGGAGTTCGCCTCCCCACCGGGGAGCGACCGCTCCTTCGGCGCGTTTCTGCGTGCCCTCCCCGACGTTCTCGTCGCGCGCGACTTCCTCGCGGTCGTCGATGCGGTCGTCCGCGCGCACCGCCGCGAGCGCGGCGTCGTCGTCATGCTCGGCGGTCATGTCGTGAAGACCGGGCTCGCCCCGGTGCTGATCGACCTGATGCGCCGCGGGGTGATCACGCACCTCGCGATGAATGGTTCGGCGGCGATCCACGACTACGAGATCGCGCGCTTCGGCGGCACCTCGGAGGACGTCGCGGCCGGCTTGCGCGACGGGACATTCGGGATGGCCGAGGAGACGGGACGCGAGCTGAACGACGCGTTCATCGCCGGGATGGCGGCCGGCCAGGGGATGGGCGAAGCGGTCGGCCGTACGCTCGATGCCGGGGACCTGGTCCACCCCGAGCTCTCCGTGCTCCTCAATGCCTGGCGTCTCGGCGTCCCGGCGACGGTGCACGCCGCGTTGGGCGCCGAGATCATCCACCAGCACCCCGCCGCCAGCGGCGCGGCGATCGGCGACACCAGCCATCGCGACTTTCGCCGGCTCGCCCACTCGCTCGTCCGGCTCGACGACGGCGGCGTCGTCCTCAACCTCGGCAGCGCGGTGATCATGCCCGAGGTGTTCCTCAAGGCGCTGACCATCGCCCGCAACCTCAGCGGCGACGGGTCGCCTAACGGTTTCACGAGCTGCGACCTCGACATGCAGCGGCACTATCGACCGCGCATGAACGTCGTCCAGCGCCCCACCCTCCACGGCGGCAGGGGTTACGAGATCACCGGCCACCACGAGATCATGGTCCCCCTGCTCGCCTGGGCGGTGGCGTCGAAGATCGACGAGCCCGCATAGCGAGAGCCTCCGCCCGCGATCTTCGCGAGCGGAGGCTTCCTCGGGGGGAGACCGTCGGGAGCGGGCAGTTCCTTACGGCCTGGACCACCGCTCCTTCCAGCGGCGCATCGTGTCGGGGCTGAACAGCGCGACGATGAAGTAGAGCACCGCGCCCACGATCAGCGCCTTTATCGCGAAGCTGATCAGGAAGAACAACAGCCCGACGGCAGTGCCGAGGATCAACTTGAAGGCGACAATGCCGACGAGGGCGACGACACCGAGCGTCAAGACCGAGCGAAACATGGGGGCTCCCCGCGTGATGGACGTTTGCCTGTACGAAGCACCCATCCGGGAAGTTTCGCCAGAGCCTTCGAACCGCCGAACCGGTGAAGACGGCTGACGTCCTGGTCGTCGGGGGCGGGCTGGCCGGCATCTCGACGGCGCTGGCGTGCGCCCGCCGCGGGCGGACCGTTTCCCTCGTCGACAGCGATCAACGCGGCGCGGCGTCGCGAGCGTCGGCCGGGGTGCTCGGCCCATCGATCGGCCGCGGGCCCAAGGGCGGGCGCGTCGGGCGCTTCATGTTCGCCGCGCGCGATCGTTTTCCCGCTTTTCTCGCCGGCCTGCGTGAAGCAACCGGCAGCGACGTCCCGATGGTGCACGGCGCGCTCGAGCTCGCGCTCAACGAGACGCACTTCGCCGAACTCCGGGCCCGGGTCACTGCACTCCCCGATGCGGAGGTGCTCGGCGCGTCCGATGTCGGTGCGCTCGAGCCGGCGCTTGCCGCCGTCGCCGGAGCGCTCCACCACCCGCGCGACGGGGCGGTCGACGTACGCGCGCTGCGCGCCGCGCTCGACCAGGCGATCCGCCTGAACCCCCGCATCACGGTGATCCGCGCAGGGGCGACGAGCGTGAACGCGGCCGGAAGTGAAGTGTCGCTCACTGACGGAACACGCGCGGCGGCTTCCCACGTCGTCATCGCCTGCGGGGCGTGGGTGAGCGAGCTGCGCGGCCTTCCTCGCTCCCTTCCCGTCCGTCCGGTCAAGGGCGAGGTCGCGGTCGCCGCCGACCACGTTCCCCTGAGGCAGGTGGTGTTCGGCGCCGGAGGGTACCTGGTCCCCCGAGGTTCGAAGCTGCTCGTGGGCGCGACATCCGAGGAAGCGGGTTTCAGCCCCGACCCGAGCGCGGCGGCCGCCGCGGTGCTCGCGACAACCGTTCGCACCCTGCTCCGTGACTGGCCAGCCGACGCCGCATTCGCCGGGCAGGAAGCCGGGCTGCGGCCGATGACGCCCGATGGCTACCCGATCCTCGGTCCCGATCCGGAGGTCCCCACGCTCCTCTACGCCTGCGGATACTCGCGCAACGGGGTGCTCGTTTCCCCGCTCGCCGCCGACTGCCTCGCGGCGATGATCGACGGGGACGATCCTGGCTTCGACCTGAGCGTCTTCACCGCGGCCAGGTTCGGCGGGTAGACCCTGTCCGCGCGGCCTTCTAGATTATTGGCTTCCAATCGGTTGCCCCCTGCGTCCGCCGCGATGTCCCGCGAGCCGGCGCGCCCCGCGAACCGCACTCCCCGCCACATGGGCGAGATGTTCTACCAGATCATGGGCCGTCACCGCGCTCCGGCGCTTCCCGACCGGAAGCCGTCGTGGCTCAAGGTGAAGTCTCCCGGCGGCGAGACCTACGCGCGGCTCAAGGGGCTCATGCGCGAGCTCGACCTGCACACGGTGTGCGAGGAAGCGCACTGCCCGAACCTCGGCGAGTGCTGGAACCACGGCACCGCGACGTTCATGATCCTCGGCGACGTCTGCACGAGGAATTGCGCCTACTGTGCGGTCGCCCACGGGCGGCCGCCGAAGTACGACATCGCCGAGCCCTCCCGGGTGGCGACCGCGATCGCCGAGCTGGGCCTGCGCCATGCGGTGATCACCTCGGTGGACCGCGACGACCTTCCCGACTTCGGCGCATACATCTTCGCCGAGACGATCCGGCAGATTCACGACCGGCTGCCGGGGTGCTCGGTCGAAGTGCTCGTTCCCGACTTTCAGGGGCGGGAGAGCTCGATCGAGGCGGTGCTCGATGCCCGCCCCGAGATCTACAACCACAACACCGAGACGGTGCCGCGGCTGTACAAGAAGGCGCGTCCCGGCGGCCGTTATGAGCGGGTGCTGAACATCTTCCGGGCAGCGAAGCGCTACGCTCCCGACATCCCGACGAAGACCGGAATCATCCTCGGCATGGGCGAGACGATCGAGGAGGTGCTCGCGACGATGCGCGACCTGCGCGCCGTCGACGTCGACATCCTCACGCTCGGGCAGTACCTGCGCCCATCCGACGCCCACATCGCCCTGGACCGCTACTACACCCCGGAGGAGTTCCGCTCGCTCTACGAGGCGGGGATGGAGATGGGATTCCGCCACGTCGAGAGCGGCCCGCTGGTGCGCTCGAGCTATCATGCATGGGAGCAGGTGCAGGCTGCCGGCGTCTGACGCGGTCGCGCCGGCTCCATCATTCAGGACACCATGGCAACCAGGAAGAAATCCGATAATGGGGCGACGGCCGCTGCCGCGCCATCGCGCAGGGCGGCCGCCGGCAATGGCGCTGCCGCCAGCGCCGACGCGATCCGCGGTGACGTCGAGCTCCGCAAGCAGCTGCTTCGCTCGATGCTCTTCCAGCGGCGCTTCGAGGAGCGCTGCGCCGAGGCCTACGCGTTAGGCAAGATCGGCGGCTTCTGCCACCTCTACATCGGGCAGGAAGCGGTCAGCACCGGGACGCTCTCGATCCTCCGTCCCGACGACTACGTCATCACGACCTACCGCGACCACGGCCAGGCGCTCGCCCGCGGGATCTCGGCGCGGTCGATCATGGCCGAGCTCTTCGGCCGCCAGGACGGCTGCTCCGGCGGAAAAGGCGGCTCGATGCACCTCTTCTCGAAGGAGCACAACTTCCTCGGCGGGCACGGCATCGTCGGCGGGCACGTCCCGATCGCGACCGGCGTCGGCTTCGCCATCAAGTACCGCGGCGGCGACCAGGTCATCGTCTGCTTCATGGGCGAGTCGGTCGTGAACACCGGTGCGTTCCACGAAGCACTGAACATGGCCGGCCTCTGGAAGCTGCCGGTCGTGTACATCATCGAGAACAACCGCTACGGTATGGGGACGTCGCTCGAGCGGGCGTCGGCGATCCACGACATCTACGAGCGCGGCGCGGCGTACAACATGCCCCGTGCGCAGTGCGACGGGCAGGACGTCTTCGAGGTCCGGAAGGCGGTGGCCGAGGCGGTCGAGCGTGCCCGGAAGGAGAAGCTGCCGACGCTGCTCGAGATCCGGACTTACCGCTTCATGGGCCACTCGATGTCCGACGCGGTCAGCGGGACGTACCGCTCGAAGGCCGAGCTCGAGGAGCACATGCGCCGCGACCCGATCGTGCTGCTGCGCAGCTCGATGCAGGAGGCCGGCGAGATCGACGACGCCTACGTCGCGAAGCTCGACGATGACCTGAAGAAGGAAGTGCAGGACGCGTGGGACTTCGCCGACCAGAGTCCGGAGCCGCCGCTCGAGGCGCTCTATCGGGACGTGCTCGTCGAGACGACGAGCGACGAGCACGCCACTACGAGCGCCTGAGGGGAGAGACGAGACAGATGCCAGTGATGACTTACCGGGACGCGCTCAACCAGGCGCTCCGCGAAGAGATGAAGCGCGACGACCGGGTCTTCCTCATGGGCGAGGAGGTCGCCGTCTACCAGGGGGCGTACAAGGTCTCGAAGGGACTCCTCCAGGAGTTCGGCGAGATGCGGGTCGTCGACACCCCGATCACGGAGCTCGGCTTCGCCGGCGTCGGCGTCGGCGCGGCGATGGTCGGGTTGCGCCCGATCATCGAGTTCATGACCTGGAACTTCGCCCTGCTGGCGATCGACCAGGTCGTCAACGTCGCCGCGAAGTCGCTCTACATGTCCGGCGGGCAGTACGGGATGCCGATGGTCTTCCGCGGGCCTAACGGCGCGGCGCTGCAGCTCGCCGCCCAGCACTCGCAGGCGTGGGAGTCGTGGCTCGCCCACATCCCCGGCCTGAAGGTCGTCGCCCCGGGGACGCCGTACGACGCGAAGGGGCTGCTCAAGGCCTCGATCCGCGACGACAACCCGGTGGTGTTCCTCGAGGGCGAGATGCTCTACAACACCAAGGGCGAGGTCCCGGACGAGGACTACATCATCCCGTTAGGCAAGGCCGAGGTGAAGCGCGAGGGCAGGCACTGCTCGATCATCACCCACGGAAAGATGATCCTCGTCGCGCTCCAGGCCGCCGACGCACTGGCGAAGGAAGGCGTCGAGTGCGACGTCGTCGATCTCCGGACCATCCGCCCGATGGACGTCGAGACGATCGCGAACAGCGTCCGCAAGACCAACCGTGCCGTCGTCCTCGAGGAGGGCTGGGAGGTCTGCGGCGTCGGCGCCCAGGTCGTGGACTACATCCAGCGCGAGTGCTTCGACGATCTCGACGCCCCGGTCGTCCGCGTCCACCAGGAAGACGTCCCGATGCCGTATGCGAAGACGCTCGAGAAGGCCGCCAAGCCCGACCTCGCCAAGGCGATTGCGGCCGTGAAGAAAGTCATGTACATCGCCTGACGTTTTCGACCACCCGCCGAGCATCCGAGAATGGCCACCAAAGTCGTGATGGAAGCGCTCTCTCCGACCATGGAGGAAGGGCGTCTGGTCAAATGGCTGAAGAAGGAGGGTGACTCCGTGAAGAGCGGCGAGCCCCTCGCCGAAGTCGAGACGGACAAGGCGGTGATGGAGCTGGTCGCCCGCACCGATGGGGTCCTGCGCAAGCAGGTCCTCGCCGAGGGGACGCCGGCTCCGGTCGGCCAGCTGGTCGGCGTCATCGCCGGCGCGGACGAGAACATCGACGCGCTGGTCGCCGGCGCCGGCGGTGGTGCTCCCGCGGGTGCGGCCGCGCCCGCCGCGAGGCCCGCCGAGCAGGTCGTCGCGAAGGCGCAGGAGAGCGCGGGTGCGTCGAGCGTCCCGCGCACTCCCGCGCAGTCGCAGGGCGAGGCGTCGATGCCCCCGCAGCAGAAGGCGGCCGGCGCGCCCCCGCAGTCCCCCGGCCCCGGCGCGCAGGCCACCGCGCCTGACGCGAGCGAGGCGAACGGCGGACGCATCCGCTCCTCACCCCTTGCGCGCCGGCTCGCCTCCGAGCGCGGCGTCGATCTCGGCGCGATGCAGGGCTCCGGCCCGGGCGGCCGCATCGTCAAGCGCGACATCGAGGGCGTCGTCGCCGGCGGTGGCCAGGCAGCCGCTCGCGCCGCGACCCCGGTTCGCCCGCGCAGCGATGCCGACTTCGAGGACGCGCCGCTCACGCAGATCCGGAAGACGATCGCCCGGCGTCTCTCCGAGTCCATCGGCCCGATCCCGACCTTCTACCTCACCGCCGAGATCGACCTGTCCCGGGCGAGCGAGCTGCGCGACGCGATGCTCGAGACGGGCGAGGAATACAAGGTCTCCTTCAACGACATCGTCCTGAAGGCCGTCGCCACCGCGCTCTCGCAGCACCCCGAAGTCAACGCGCACTGGCTCGGCGACAAGATCCGCTACCACAACCGCGTCCACCTCGGCATGGCCGTCGCCACCGACGACGGGCTGATCGTCCCGGTGATCTTCGACGCCGACCAGAAGCGGATGAGCGAGATCAGCGCCGAGGCGAAGTCGCTGGCCAGGCGCGCGCGCGAGCGGAAGCTCAAGCCCGAGGAGTACACCGGCTCGACCTTTTCCGTCTCGAACCTCGGCATGTTCGGCATCGACCAGTTCACCGCGATCATCAACCCGCCCGAGGTCGCGATCCTCGCGATCGGGGCGGTCGAGGAGAAGCCGATCGTGGTCGACGACGACATCGTCGTGCAGAAGCGCATGCGGATCACGATGAGCTGCGACCATCGCGTGGTCGATGGCGCGGTCGGCGCGAAGTTCATGCAGACGCTGCGGCGGATGCTCGAGAATCCGTTGATGCTCGTGTTCTAGTCGCCCGCACCATTCCCGCACTCCAGAAATTGGACTAATGGCAAGCTTCGACGTGATCTTCCTCGGCGGCGGCCCCGCCGGCTACGTGGGTGCGATTCGCTCCGCCCAGCTCGGCTTCTCCGTCGCCGTCATCGAACGCGAAGGGCTCGGCGGCACCTGCGTCCTCTGGGGGTGCATCCCGGCGAAGGCGCTGCTCGAAGCGGGATCGATGGCCAATCACGTCAGGCACGCCGCCGACTTCGGCGTCAACGTCGGCGAGGTCAAGCTCGACTTCGGGGTAGCGATGAAGCGCTCGCGCGCGGTCAGCACCCAGAACTCCAAGGGCGTCGAGTTCCTCTTCAAGAAGAACAAGATCACCTGGATCAGGGGCGAGGGGCGCGTCCTTCCGGGCGCAGGTGGTAAGCCCGCGACGAGCGTCGCGGTCAAACTATCGGACGGCAAGGAGGAGAAGCACGAGGCGAAGAAGGCGCTCGTCATCTCCACCGGCTCGCGCGTGAAGGGGCTCCCGCAGGCCGGGCTCGAGCTGAACAAGACGACCGTCATCTCCTCCGACGAGGCGCTCGTCCTCGAGAAGGCGCCGAAGTCGATCGTCATCGTCGGCGCCGGCGCCGTCGGCTGCGAGTTCGCCGACGTCTTCAACGCCTTCGGCAGCGACGTCACCCTCGTCGAGGTCGCGCCTAACGTGCTGCCAGTCGAGGACGTCGACTGCTCGAAGGAGGTCGAGCGCAGCTTCAAGAAGCGCGGCATCAAGGTCTTCACCGGCGCGAAGCTCGGCAACGTCAAGGTCGGCAAGGGCTCGGTGTCGATGTCGATCGACGCCGGCGGGACGAAGACCGACGTCACCGCCGACATCGTGCTCGTCGCCGCGGGCCGCGCGCCGAACATCGAGAACATCGGCCTCAAGGAGGCCGGCGTGCAGCTCACCGACCGCGGCTTCGTCAAGATCGACAAGAAGATGCAGACCTCGGTGCCCGGCATCTACGCGATCGGCGACGTCGCCGGCCCGCCGATGCTCGCCCACAAGGGGGAACGCGAGGGGATCGTCTTCGCCGACTATCTCTCGGGCAGGCACGCGCACGACATGGACTACGCCAACATCCCGGGCTGCACCTACTGCCACCCAGAGGTCGCGTCGATCGGCCTCACCGAGCAGGCGTGCAAGGAGAAGAAGCTCGACTACAAGGTCGGCAAGTTCCCCTTCTCCGCCAACGGGCGCGCGCGCACCTCGGGTGAGACGGAAGGCTTCGTCAAGATCATCCGCGACGCGAAGTACGGCGAGATCCTCGGCGCGCATATCGTCGGCGCCCACGCGACGGAGATGATCCACGAGCTCGTCGTCGCCCGCACCAACGAGTACACGGTCGAGGAGGTGGACCTCGCGATCCACGCCCACCCGACGCTGTCGGAAGCGATC
>OEPS010000761.1_pt1 | contig 11006 bp, 7 predicted proteins | sample 1539411 | NCBI WGS metagenome assembly OEPS01 (sample SAMN02671747, study PRJEB22543) | soil metagenome | biome: bacteria | place: China:Hunan Province, Lengshuijiang City | collected 2012-10-15 | depth 0.08m m | reverse complement strand
CGTCTGGGTCGCCGGCGCCCCCGTGGGCGCTGCGCCCGGCGCGGCTGCCGGCGCCGGGATCGCGGGGTTCACCCGCGCGAAGACCGTCGTCGCCGCGGCGAGTCCCTGCTCGCCGGAGATCCGCCCGACCGCGGCGAGCACCTGCCCCCGCGTCTCCGCGCTCAGCGTCGTGTCGGTCACCACCTTCGTGACGAGTGGGGCGAGCTCGGTGACGACGCCGTTCTCCCCGGCGAGGAGCTGCGCGACGGCGGCGTGCATCGCCGGGCTGCTCGCGTCGAGCCGCGTCAGCAGCCCCACCGCCGGCGCCGGGACTCCCGAGTGCCCGACCAGCGCGTTCACCAGCTCCGTTCGCGTCGGGTCGCCGGCAATCGAGAGCAGCGGCTTCACGCCTGACGGCAGGACGCGGTTGCGGGCGAAGTCGGCGACGAGCGAATCGAACCGCGCTCCACGCGCGGCGAGCAGCTCGGCACGAAGCACCGGCTGGATCTTCGCGCTCCCCGCCCACTGGGTCGGGAGGTAGTACGGCCCGATGGTCGACGGCTGCGTCCCCCACCAGTCGCCATTCCACGGCGCCTCGTCGTTGGCGAGCCGGGCGAGCGTCAGGACGAGCTCGTGCCGCAGCGCCTCGTCGGTCGCCTCGCCTAACGCGGAGGCCACCGCGCTCACGGTGGCGGTGTCGTGCATCAGCTGCAGCGCCTGGCGCGCATGCGCCCGTGCGGCGACCGGCCCGGTCGTCAGCGCCGCCAGCGCCGCCTCGCGCGCCCCCATCGCCCCCAATGCCCGGCTCGCGAGGTGCGCCACCACGACGTCGCTGTCGCCGAGCAGCTTCGCGATGTCGCTCGCGCGATCGCGCGCGCCGAGCCGCTCCAGCCCGGCGATCGCCTGCACCCGCACCGCCGGATCGGCGTCGCCCAGCGCGCGCACGAACAGCCCGATCGGCGCCGTCTTCCGCAGTGCCGCCGACTCCGAGATCGCCTTCAGCGCGACCGCGCGCATCGCCGGATCGCGCTCGGCGCGTTCCAGCGCCGGCAGCGCGTTCTTCCCGCCGAGCAGCTCGAGGGTGAACAGTGCCGCCGCCCGCCCCTCGAGCGCCCGCTTCGCATCTCCGGCGATCAGGGCGAGCCCGCGCAGCGTCGTCACCTTCGGCCCGCGGCGCAGGAGCTCGCGCTGCGCCTCGAGGCGCTGCGTCCCGTTGGCCCCGCTCAGCGCGCCGAGGAGCTTCAGGTCGCTCAGCGCCGTCGCGTTGAGCGGCTTGCTCGCCGGCCGTCCCGGATAACCGACGCGGAGGATCGCGCCGACGGTGTCGCCGGCGTAGTTGAACATCCCTCCGACGAGGCTCGCGATGTACATGTGCGAGCGGTCGTCCATCGCCATGTCCACCACCCGCGGCGCGGCGACGAAGTCTTGCTGGTCGATCTTGAAGCTTGCTCCGCTCGGCACCAGCTTGTGCCGGAACACCTTGTTCATCGTCCAGTCGCCGGTGTAGAGCGCGTGGTTCCACTCGTCGGGGAACCCCGGGTCGTCGAGCCAGAGCGCGCCGGTCCCCGCCCCCGGACCGTAGTCGAACAGCGACGGCATGTGCTCGTCGGCGAAGTTCCGGAACAGCGCCGGGTACCCCATGTTCGCGTCAGGCGCGACGTAGTGGAGCCGGGTGTCCCAGCCCAGCCCGTCGTTGGTGTTGTCGCGCGCGTAGACGTGGCCGAACGGGTCGACGGCGATGTCGTAGATGTTGCGCGTCCCGACGCCGTAGGTCTCGAGCCCCGTGCCGTCGGGCCGGACGCGGACCACCGAGCCGCCGCGGCGGGTGATCGTCCGCCCGTCCTTTCCCTTCGCGCCGAGGTAGCCGTAGTCGCCGACCGCGACGTAGATCCAGCCGTCGATGCCTAACGTGATGTTGTTGGTCGAGTGGTCCGACGACCGGACGTCGAGCCCGAAGCCGAGGTCGCGGACGAGGGTGTCGGCGCGGTCGGCGATCCCGTCGCCGTTCACGTCGCGGTACGCGACGAGCTCGGGGACCTGCAGCACGTACACGATGTTGCCCGAGACCGCGATCCCGCGCGGGCTGTCCACCTTCGCGAACACCGAGTAGCGATCGGCGCGCCCGTCCCCGTCGCTGTCGACGAGCCGGATGATCCGGCCGCGTCCCTTCACCGCACCCTGCGCCAGGTTGAGGTCGGTGCCCATGTACACCGACCCGTCGGGCGCGGGCGCGACCACCGTCGGGTACATCGCCACCGGCGGCCCCGCGAACATCGTCACCGCGAACCCGGGCGGCACGGTGACCTGGGCGAGGACTCCGCTGTCCCGCGCCGCGTTCGGGGTGATCGCGCCGCGGGCCGGAAGCACGGGACCGACGTCGGGCTTCGCGGCGGGCTTCGCGGCCGGCCCCGGCTTGGCGCCCGGATCCTGCGCGCCGGCGGGAGTCGCGAGCACGGGGACCGCGATCAGCGCGGCGGCAAGGATGGTGCGAAGGGGCAGTCCGGGCTGTCGCATGGCGTGAGGAGGACCTGCGGGTGAAGGGAATCGCGACCGTCTTCTCCCCGAAGGTTGCGCGGGCGCCCACCCCCCGGCAAGTCGCCGTCAGGCAAATCCGGTGCGTCTGGCACGCCGAGTGCTCACCCCCCTCGCATGGCACTTCGCGAGTTCACCGCATCGGACGGCCGCGAGTGGCGGGTCTGGGACGTGACGCCGGAAACAATGCACCCGGCGACTCGCACCGAGGACTACCTCGCTCCCTACATGGACGGCTGGCTCGTCTTCGAGGCGAAGGACGAGTCGGCGAAGTGCCGCCTCCACCCGATTCCTCCCGGCTGGATCGACGCCGACGACGCAGAGCTCGAGCGGATGCTGCACCGCGCCGAGACGATCCGCGGCGAACGCACGTCGGGCCCTCACGGTCGCACCGCGATCGAGGAGGCCGAGCCCGGGCGGCGCGGCGTTCGCGGCTTCGACGGCAGCGCGCAGTCGCGCAGCTTCCGCTTTCCCGACGGCCGCTTCTGGAGCGTCGCCGAATGGTCCACCAGCATCTCCGCCCCCGAGGGCGGCACGCGCACCGTGCTTCGCTTCTCCGCCGGCGCCCGCTCCCTCGACCTCACCGACTGGCCCCAGGACTGGCGGAGCTTCTCCGACAGCCAGCTCGCATCGCTGCTCGTCGAAGGCTTCCCGCGCGCGCCGAAGCCCAACCCGACCCCGTATCGTCGCAGAGCCGGCGACGAGCGCTGAACGACCGCGGGACTTTCAAGGGACTTTCAACTACACGCACCAGGACTGGCCGTAACGGGTGAAAAGCGATTACGCGGATTTCGCGGATTTCGCGGATCGTTCCTGGCGCGTGCGGCGCTCCGCTCCGCGTGGCCGACCGCGGCAGCATCCGCGTCATCCGCGAAATCCGCGAAAGTGTAGTTCACCCGTTGATGCTGGTCGGGCGCGAGCTCCCGACCCTGCGCACGGAACCAGGTCGCAGCTCTCGTCGGCCGACAGTTCTTCGTTGATGCTCAACGGCCACAGAGCACGCTAGCTCCCCGCCGGCCCCTCCCCGCCCGGCGCCGGATTCTCCTGCTCGCCGCCCCTCCCGCGATCGGTCTTTGGCTGCTGCCCGAAGTTCCAGCTGAAGCTGAGGAACGCCGCGCGTGCGCCGAATCGCCGCTGCGACACCTGCACGAAGCGCCCGTCATCCGTGGTGCTCCCCATCGCCATCGTGTTGAACGGGTCCTGCACCCGGAACGTCACGCTCGCCCGGTCACCCATCACCTTCTGCCGCAGCGCGAGGTTGACCATCGACATCGAGCGCATCCGGCCAAGCTCCACCTTCATAGGCGCGCGATACATCGCGAACGCCTGCACGTCGAGCGTCGGCGACAGCTTAATCGTCAGGTTGCTCCGCGCCGTCCACCCGAATGACTTGTTCGACGCATCGGTCGTGAGGTTGCTCGCGTCGGTCACCTGCTGAAAGGCGCTCAATCCACCGAAGCCGCTGATCGCCCCGAACCGCAGCGAGCCATTGACGTCCGCGCCGTACTGGTCGCTGGTCGCCACGTTGGCGAACGTCGTCGTGCTCACCCCGCCATCGTCGATCGTGCGGATGAACCGGATCGCGTTCACCGTGTGCCGCGCGAACGGCGTCACCTGCAGCATCCCGTGGCTGAACCCCTGCTGCAGCCCGAGCTCGAACGCGTTCGTGTACTCGGGGCGCAGAGCGGGGTTGCCGGCGAACCTGTTCAGCGCGTCCTCGCGAAAGCCGAACGGGTTGAGCTGCCGCATGTCGGGACGCGTCACGCGCCGCGAGTAGCTCGCCTTCAGCTGCCTCGCCGGCGTCAGGTTGTACGCGGCGATCGCGCTCGGGTACAGGCTCAGGTAGCCGTTGGCGAAGTGCTCCTTCGTGTTCGTCAGGTCGAAACCGGTGGTCACGTGCTCGGCCCGCAGCCCGCCCTGCAGGTCGAAGCGGCCTGACGTCCGGCTCAACACCCCGTAGGCGGCGTTCACCTTCTCGTCGTAGAGGAAGCGATTGCTCTGCGTGGGATCCGGCGCGTAGCTCGCGCCGCCGTCGCTCGAGATCGAGGCGGCGAAGTCGTTGTCGATCTGGCGCACCGTCCCCTTGTACCCGGTCTCGAGCTTCGTCCCGCTCCCGAAGCTGCGGGTGAAGTCCGACTGGAGAGTCCACTGCGTCGCCCGCTCCTCGGTCAGGTTGGTCTCGAGCCCCGGAACCCCGGCCGGCGAGCCGCTCCCCGCCGAGAGCGCCTGGTCGGTGAGCACCACATGATCGCTGTCCCGCCCGCGGTTGACGCGGAGCTCCGACGCCACCCCGTCGCCGGCCCGGCTCGCCGCGTGCCTCCAGCCTAACGACGCGTCGAGCGAGAGCTCGTTCCCGGTCATCAGCTTCGAGCGCAGGTAGCTCGAGGTGATGGCGCGGTTCGCGTCGAGCTCGCGATAGAGGTTGTCGTTGCTCCGCGTCGGGTTGCGGTCGCTGACGATCAGGTTCGACGAGAGCGCGTCGCGCGCCCCGAGCTTGTAGTCGGCGCTCGCGTTCAGGCTGTTCGAGAATCCCGTCTGCTTCCCGGCGATCCGCGCGTCGAGGTACGGCAGGAGGCCGCTCCGGAGCCCGGTGCGGTCGATGTAGCCGCTGATCTCGCGCGAGTCGCGCATGAACCCGTAGTTCGCGAACAGCGTGAGCGGCCCGCGCTGGTAGCCAAGGTTCCCCGACGCGTTCGCCTGCCCGGTCGATCCGCCCCCGGCGGTGATCCCGCCGCTCCACCCGAGGTCGGTGTTCTCCCTGAGCACGATGTTGAGGATCCCGGCCATCCCCTCGGGGTCGTTCTTCGCCGACGGATTCGGCACCACCTCGACCCGCGCCACCAGGTTCGCCGGGAGCTGGGCGAGGAAGCTGCCTAACGCGTCGCCGCGCATCGGCGACAGCCGGCCGTTGATCTGGACGACCACGTTCTCGTTCCCGCGCAGGCTGACCTTGTTGTCCCCGTCCACCTCGACCGACGGGACATTGCGCAGCACGTCCACCACGCTCCCCCCCGACGCGGCGGGCATGTCCTTCACCGTGTAGCTCGTGCGGTCGGGCGCGACGACGACGTCCGTCTGCGTCGCGGTGACGGTGACGTCGGACAGCACCGTCGCGATCGGGGCCAGCTCGATGCGGCCGAGCTCCGCGGGCGCACTCGCGCTCACCACCACGTCGTTTCGCTGCACGGGCGCGAACCCCATCACCCTCACGCGAACGACGTACCTCCCCGCCGGGAGGCCGTCGATGCGAAAGCTCCCGTCCTCGCCGGTGAAGGCGCCGCCGATGAGCGCCGAGTCCGCCGCGGCGCGCACCCCGACCGCTGCGCCGGGGACCGGCGCGCTCGACCCGGCGCGGAGCACGGTGCCGGTGATGCGTCCGGTGGCTTGCGCCCCCCGGGCTCCCGGTGCCCCTGCGTGAGGCGGCGCCTGCTGCGCGCCGGCGCTCATCGGCAGCGTGACAACTGCCGAGAGCAGGACGAGGATCGTGGTCGAGCGACGCATGGCATGTCTCCGCGGGGGTGGCTCGCGCGCCGAGTGAACCGGCTCGCGCGGGTCTTCACCCTCAGGATACCGGCGTCACGGCGCCGCGTCCCCCCTCATGCCACCAGTCGCACCCCGGCGCCACGAATTGCCGGTCCCGAGCGACGAGCGTGCTGCCCGCGTCAGCCGCTGACGCCGAGCCAGCGCTCCAGCACCGGGTGGCGGGTGCGGCTGACGGGAAGCTTCACCCCGCCACGCAGCTGCACCTGGTAGTCCCCGCCCTGGCCGCGGTGAAGCAGCTCGACCAGCGCCAGCCGCACGATCACCGACCGGTGGACGCGCATGAACTGCGCGGGATCGAGCCGCTCCTCGAGCAGCTGCATCCGCTCGCGGATGATGTACCGCCGGTCCCCGACGTACAGCTCCGCGTACGACCCGCTCGCCACGATGTAGTCGATCTCGCCGGCCGGGACGGCGCGCACCTTTCCCTTCGTCTCGACCGCGATCCGCTCGAGGTATCCCCCCGCCGGGCGCGGCGGCGCCGCGGCACCGTCAGGCAGCTCCGGCCGGCTCCCCGGGGCGGCTGCCGCCCCTCCGAGGCTGTTCAGCGCGGCCACCAGCTGCCCGCGCTGCCGCTCGATCCCCTCGAGGGTGAGCTGCCGCCGCGCGCGCCGGAACGCATGCTCGAACCGCTCGTCGCTGAACGGCTTGACGAGGTAGTCCACCGCCGCGACGTCGAACGCCTGCAGCGCGTACTGGTCGAAGGCGGTGACGAAGATCGTCAGCGGCATCACATCGAGCCCGACCTCGCGCACGACGTCGAGCCCCGTCATCACCGGCATCTGCACGTCGAGGAAGACGAGGTCGGGATGCAGCTCGCGAATCGCCTCCACCGCCCGCGCGCCGTTATGGGCGGCGCCGGCGATCTCCACTCCCGCCTCACGGCGGAGCAGGTCCTCGAGCCTCACCCGCGCCAGTCGCTCGTCGTCCACGATCAGTACGCGCAGCGGTGCCGGCGCCCGCCCCTCATCGGGCACGCTGCACCCCCTCGGCGCTGGTGCGATACGGCAGCCGCACCTCGGCGAGCATCCCGCCCCCCGGGCCGGGTCCCACCGTCAGGCGCTGCGCCTCTCCATGAAGCTGCGCGAGCCGCGCCTCGGTGTTGCGGAGCCCGACCCCTCCCACAGCTTCGCCCGGCGGCGGCCAGACCGGTCTCCCCGGGCCGTCGTCGTGCACGCGGAGCACCAGCGTCGCGCCATCGAGCAGCGTCTCGACGATCACGCGCCCTCCTTCCGCGCGCGGCTCGATCCCGTGCCTGATCGCGTTCTCGACCAGCGGCTGGAGGATGAGGTTCGGCACCAGCGCGTCGAGGGTGCGCGGGTCCGCGTGCGTCTCCACCGAGAGGTTCTCGAAGCGGACGCGCATGATGTCCACGTAGCGCTCGAGCAGGTCGAGCTCCTCGCGCAGCGCGACCTCGGGCACCGACGCACCGTCCATGCTGTGCCGCAGCAGGTCGCTCAGCTGCCCGATCATCCGCCGCACCCCGCGCGGATCGCGCTCGACGAGCGCCGACACCGCGTTCAGCGTGTTGAAGAGAAAGTGAGGATCGAGCTGACGCCGCAGCGCGTCGAGCCGCGCCTCGGCCAGCTGCGCCTCGAGCTGCGCCGAGTCGGCGCGGGCGCGCTCCGACTCGGCCATCAGGCGCGCTTCACGTTCGCGCGACTCGCGCCGCCGCCAGCGGTCGCGAAGTACCCACCCGCGCGCCGACGCCGCGCCAAGCGCGGCGAAGACGACGGCGTAGTCGTCGAGCCAGGTCAGGTTGCCGGGGCCGGGACGGAAGCGCCTCTGCCGCAGGAACGCTTGCGTCTCGCGAACGATCGCCGCCGGCGTGAACGCATCCCAGAGCGCGTCGCTCACCAGGTCCAATCCATACGCGATCACCGCTCCCCCGAGAATCACCGCCCACCAGTGCTTGCGCCAGAACGTGCGATCGAGCGAGACGCGCCGGCCGAACCAGAACACGAACGTCGTCACCGCGGCCCAGACGATCGGGTTGATGACCAGTCGCGGGACGAGTCCGGGAAACCGGGGGCGCGACCCATGCGAATCGAGCGTCGCCGTCGCGACGGTGAGCGTCCCGAAGAACGTCCAGAAGAGCGCGATCGCGAGCAGCTCGACCGGGCGCAGTGGCCCTGCATCCGGGCGCGGCTCTGCGCGCTCGCTGACCTTCGTGTTCTCCTCGCTGTCGCGTTCCATTCAGCGAACGATACCGGCCTCCGCCTGATCGCGCGAACCGGGCGAGACCAACTGCACCAGCGCGCTGCGAGTTGCACGGCGGCGGCCGCAAATGGTGGAGCATTCCGCGCGCCGGGGTGTCTTGAAGGATGGCGACGCGATGCACGGGATCGGCCCGCGACATGACGTCGCGACAACAGTGAAGCACCGGAGCACACCATGCGCACGTCATTCGTCAGCGTCCGTCTCGTGGCCGGCGCGCTCGCCGCCCTGCTCGGCGCAGCCGGTACCGCCCACGCGCAACTCGCGGCCAGCAGCAGCGGCGCAACGCGCATCGCCGGCAACGCGCTCGAGATCGCGCCTTACGGCGGCTACATGATGTTCGGCAACTTCATCGACGGTCCGCTCGGCACCAGCCTCTCGAGCAGCGCCGCCCCGATCTATGGCGCGCAGCTCGGGCTCCCGCTGATCCCCGGCGTGAAGCTGATCGGCAACATCGCGCACGCGAGCGGGGACCTGAAGATCGGCATTCCCCTCCTCGGCGGCATCTCCGCGGGGAAGACGAGTGCGCTGATGATGGACGGCGGACTCCAGCTCTCCCTTCCCTTGGCCGGCTCGCGTCTCGCCTACGTCCCCTTCCTCCAGGCCGGCGTCGGCGCGACGCGCTGGAACATCGACCTCGGCTCGACCGGGCTCCAGACCAGCTCGACGAACCTGACGGGCAACGTCGGCGCCGGTCTCGACCTGACCCTGGCCCCGACGGTGGCGCTCCGCTTCATGGCGAAGGACTACATCGGCAGGTTCGACTTCAAGCAGGCGACGTCGTTGAACGTCTCGGGGAGGACGGCGAACAACTTCGCGGTGACCGCGGGGCTGAAGGTCGACTTCTAGGAGAGCGCGCGGGACGCGACTCGCGACGGCAGAGTTCGATGCCGTTACGCTGCGTTCATGAAGCCTCGGTATGGATCATGAAGCGCTCGCAACACCGAGTCTCCATCAACCTGCCGAGGACACCATGTCTGCCCGTGATCGTTTCGCGCGCCGCGCCGCGATCGTCGCCGCGCTCGTCCTTCCCTTCGCCACCGCCGCCGCCCAGCAGCGCGCCGCACCCGGCAGCTGGGCGGCGGTTGACAGCGCGTTAGGCAGGACGGGGATGGCGCAGCCGGGCGGCGTGATGCGCTACGGCTTTCCGCGCTCCGACCTGCAGGTGACGGCCGGCGGCGTCCGGCTCGAGCCCGCGTTCGCACTCGGCTCGTGGGTCGCCTTCCGGCGGATGGGCGGCAGGCAGGGGATGGCGATGGGCGACCTCGTGCTCACCGAGCAGGAGGTCGCGCCGGTGATGGAGGCGCTGCAGGCCGGCGGCGTCGAGCAGACCGCGCTGCACAACCACCTCCTGTTCGAGTCCCCGCGCCTGATGTACCTGCACGTCGCCGCCCGCGGCGACGTGGCGAAGCTCGCCGCGACGATTCACGCCGCGCTCGGCCGGACCGCGACGCCGCTGGCCGCACCGGCCCCCGCCCCCGCCACAGCGCCGATCGACCTCGACACCGCCGCCGTCGCCGCCGCGTTAGGCAGGACGGGCAAGGTGGTCGGCGGCGTCTGGCAGGTGAGCGTCCCCCGCCGCCAGCACATCATGGATCATGGAATGGAGGTCCCGCCGACGATGGGCGTCGCGACGGCGATCAACTTCCAGCCGACCGGCGGCGGGAAGGCGGCGATCACCGGCGACTTCGTCATGGTCGCGAGCGAGGTGAACCCGGTGATCCGCGCCCTTCAGGACAACGGCATCGCCCCGACCGCGCTGCACAGCCACATGCTGACCGAGAACCCGCGCCTCTTCTTCATGCACTTCTGGGCCAACGACGACGCGGTCAAGCTCGCGCACGGACTGCGCGCGGCCCTCGACCGGATGGCGGTCGTACCGGCGGCCAGGAGCGGCGCGACGAAGTAGGCGCGGCTACGCCCGCGTCGAATCGATGCTGGCGTGAAGGAGCCTCGCGTCATGTTCCCCCTCATGCGTGGCGAGCTGATTCACGACCGGCTGACGCACTCCGTGATCGGTGCGTTCTTCGAGGTCCACAACACCCTCGGCTTCGGGTTCCTCGAGCAGCTCTACATCGAGGCGCTCGCGATCGAGCTGCGTGAGCGCGGGCACGTCGTGGACCTGGAGGTGAGCGTCCGCGTCAGCTACAAGGGCATCGAGATCGGGTGGCAGCGGGTCGACATGATCGTCGATGGCCTTCTGGTCCTGGAGGTGAAGTCGACCGCGGAACTGCATGCCACCGCCAGGCGACAGCTGCTCAACTATCTCTGCGCCACACGCCTCGACCTCGGCCTGCTCCTGCACTTCGGCCCGAGCGCGAAGTTCTATCGCGTCGTCGCGGAAACGGCCTCGGGAGGCCCCAACAGTTGAACTACGATTACGCTGATTACGCCGATTGCGCGGATCGCTCCGAGCGCAAACGGGGCTTCACGCACCTGACCGTATCACTGATCTGCAATGCAGCTCATGCAATCGGAGTTCGACCATCCAAGCGGTTTGCAGTATCCGCGTCATCCGCGTAATCCGCGAAATCGTCGTTCCCCCTGTTGATGCACGCCCGCCGCGACGGACAGCTCACGCGTCCCTCTCTGCGCACACGCCTCGAGCTCGGCCTGCTCCTGCACTTCGGTCCGAGCGCGACGTTCTATCGCGTGGTCGCGGAAACTGCCTCGGGAGGCCCCAACAGTTGGACTACGATTACGCGGATTACGCCGATCACGCGGATCGCTCCGAGCGC
>OEPS010000760.1_pt1 | contig 11008 bp, 3 predicted proteins | sample 1539411 | NCBI WGS metagenome assembly OEPS01 (sample SAMN02671747, study PRJEB22543) | soil metagenome | biome: bacteria | place: China:Hunan Province, Lengshuijiang City | collected 2012-10-15 | depth 0.08m m | reverse complement strand
GAAGCGTGGTAACATGTGGAGCTGACTGATACTAATCGTTCGAGGACTTAACCAAATTTTAAAGCGAACTCGTTTTTACAACTTCTTCTGCATTATCTAGTTTTGAGGGAATGATACCTCAACAAAATAGTCTGGCAGCAATGGCGAGAAGGTCACACCCGTTCCCATACCGAACACGGAAGTTAAGCTTCTCAGCGCCGATGGTAGTTGGGACACGCGTCCCTGTGAGAGTAGGACGTTGCCAGGCAAATCGAAGATAACCTAAAAGGGTTGTCTTTTTTTGTGTGCAGATTCCTTGTCTTAAGTAGATTCTTTTTTCTTCTTTCTTTTGCTTTTTATATATTTGTAATATCCAGCATGTAAAACAACAAGTATTTTACAAATTTTTGCTCATCTATTAATTTTGACCTTATCGTATCAATCGGAGTGAACCGTACCATAAATAGAGGCAGTTTTTTGGATTTAGGCTGGGAATGGCGGTAGTAAATAGGATTATCAAAATTTATAAAGGAATGGTCAGTTTTGAAGGAAAGAAGCTGTGGGCACTTGATTTACGGTAACACTTCCTTAGAAGAGCAAGGGGCGTTTAAACCAATGAAAGGTTTAACGCCCCTTGTTTTTCTGTTACCTTTGCATTTTACTATCCAATGGTAGCTTGTTGATAATGTAAAAATACTTTCACGTGATGAACCAGGCCGTCATCCACCAGTTTCAAGTATGTTAAATCTCCAGCATCCTCACCGTCAACCACCCATTTGACTGGACCCGAGGAATCACGGGAATTGTACACCTCGAGCGAATAGGTTGTCTTTCCGTATACATAGTCGATATGGAAGGATTCCCATTCATTCGGTACACAAGGCTTGATAGAAAGCTGATTTTTCTGAAGCTTAATTCCCAATACATATTCCAGGCCTGCTTGATACATCCAGCTGGATGCTCCGGTGTACCAGGACCAGCCGCCGCGTCCCTGATGAGGATTCGCTGTATATACATCAGCAGACATCACATATGGTTCATTTCCATATGTCTGGATATCCCCCTTGGTGAGCGTATGGTTGATTGGATTAAGGATGGAAAATAGCTCAAAGGCTTTGTCATTACGATCTAACATTGCCCAGGCGACAATACCCCAAATGACACCGTGGGTATATTGTCCGCCATTTTCACGAATCCCAGGCGGGTACCCTTGAATGTAACCTGGACTTGGTTTAGTTACATCAAATGGTTCTGTCAAAAGCTTTACAAGTTTTAAATCGCGATCGACTAGCTCATGGTCAAAGGAGGCCATGGCCTGAGTCTGACGCTCAGTTGTGGTGCCCTGAGAGATGACGGACCATGATTGGGCGATGGCATCAATCCTGCATTCCGTGTTAACCTCAGATCCAATCCATGTTCCTGCATCCGTAAATGCGCGGCGGAACCAGCTGCCATCCCAGGCATGAAGGTTGAGATTCTTCTTCAATTGCTGGGTGGACGTCCTGAAATATTCCTCCACATTAAGTGGGAGGACGCCGTCTTCAAGTTGTGAAAATCTATTCAGGATATCAAGAAGAAACCATCCGAGCCATATACTTTCGCCGCGTCCCTTTGCACCGATACGGCTCATGCCATCATTCCAGTCGCCAATCCCCATGAGCGGGAGCCCATGCTCCCCAAATTTCAGTGAATGGTTAATGGCTCGAAGACAGTGGTCCAAAAGTGAACCTGCCTCATCAGACACAACTGTATCTTCGTATCGCTCTAGTTCTTCTTCTCGCAGAACATCACTCCGAAGGTATGGAACCATCTCCTTCAGAATATCGTAATCCCCAGTTTGGTTAATATAACGGGAGACGGTATACGGAAGCCAGAGAAGGTCGTCTGAAAATTTAGTCCGGATCCCTTTAAAGGTTTCTTGATGCCACCAGTGCTGGACATCTCCTTCTTGGTATTGATGAGCAGCATTAATCAGTATTTGCCTTCGTGTAATGGAAGGGTCGGTATGCAAAAATGCAAGCGAGTCCTGCAGCTGATCCCGGAAGCCAAACGCTCCTCCAGCTTGATAAAATGCAGTCCGTGCCCATAGGCGGCAAGCAAGCGATTGATACAATAGCCAGCCGTTCATCATGATATCCATGGCCCTGTCTGGTGTCCTTATTTGTACTTGTCCTAGAATCTTCCGCCAATAATCAGCAACGTTGGAACGTGTCTCCTCGAAAGCAGATGGGTGGCTATACTGTCTAATAAGCGAAAAAACTTTTTCTTTGGATGAATCACAACCAAACAAAATGGTGACCGTTATTTCAGCATCCTCGGGAATCTCAACGACGGTTTGGAGGGCCCCACACGTATTGGCAAACGCCCCTGTCCGTTTAGAGAGTCCTTTTTGCAAAAGCCCTGCGGGAAAATCTAGTGCCCCGCCATAACCGATAAATTCCTCCCGATCGCCTGTCCAGGAATACAAATTGTCTGATTGTCCTGGCGACTGGGGCATTGCGATATGCATGAAGCTGACGGCATCCCGAAATGTTTCCTGGAAGGAATTGCGGGCAAGAAGCACTTTATGTTCCGCGTCCCATTCAGTAATTATAAAGGGCGCCTGTGCTTCACGTGTGACGCCGAGAACCCATTCTGCGAAATAGGTAAGGGAAACTCGTTTTTTAGACTGGGTTCTATTGCGTAGCCGTAGCTGGAGCAATTTTACTGTATCCTTCAATGGAACGATGATTTCCATTGTATGTGTTACATCTCCATCCAGTTGTTCAAAACGGCTGAATCCCTTGCCATGTGTAACTTTGTAGTTCAAATGAGCCCCTGCTGGTTTTGGAGTTGCCGACCAGACTTTATTTGTATCTAGATCCTGTAAGTAGAGGCACTCTCCAGGCTCGTCAAGAACAGGATCATTGGTCCAGGGAGTGAGTTTACATTCCCTTGAGTTTCTCCACCAGCTGTATCCGGTGCCAAAGTCCGTGATTAAGGTGCCGAATTGTGGGTTAGCTAGGATATTACTCCACGGTCTCGGCAAATAAGAGCAGTTTTGCACGTGAATTTGATAGGCCTGGCCATCCTCGGTGAAACCTCCCCAGCCATTGAAGAATTCGCCTTCAGCAGAGTAATGGGATGATGGACTGCTTTTTTTGATTTTTCGTTCGGCTGCTATAGGCTGATGCTGTTCTGGACGTAAAGGAGTATCGTAAGCAAGCAGTTGTGCATCCAGGCTCGGACCTCCTGCCCGCAGCCAGACATGGGCAGTTGCTTTTAGGAGGGTATGTACCTTTTCATCAAGTTGTGAAGCCTTTAACCCGATCATGCGCCTCGGTTGTCCCAACCCTCTGGCCGCCATTTGGTCCCTTAAACGATTCATGAGTTGATCCTGGTAGCCGCCCTCGGTCTCATCAAGCACCACCAGGTCGACTTCTAATCCTAGCCTGCACAGGTACTGGTGTTGTTGTGCCGTCAATACTACAAATGGCAAATCTGCCGAATGCTTAATAGAAACAACCGCAATCGGGGCATCCCCGCTAATGCCATGGGACCACAAGGCAGACTGGCCTAAACTATTCTCTGCAATAGCCATCCTGCGCAAAGGTGTGAAAGCTGAAGTATAGAGAAGGCGTCCTGCCAGCTTTTGTGCGGCCAAAGCTTGCTTTGGCGTTAGGTGCAGGTGTCGAAGATCAATTTGCGAGCGGACCAATGCCAGATGAAACATATGGTCAGCCTGCTTTGGTTCCCGTACCTGCTGAACAATGCCGAGTGCCTGCCTGCGGCTTTCTGCCACACCTGTCACAATGTAAACAACAGCTGTTTCTCCAGGTGCCAAATGAATGCGCCGTCTCATAACAAACGCCGGGTCCACAACTGAGCCAATTCGTCCGTTTAGGGTTGAAACCATGGCTTTTGGTTCCTTCAAGGAATGCCCCCTGCCGATAAATTGGGCCCGATCTGTTTCAAATTCGTATCCTTGTGCTCTAGGGTCATCCACATAAACGGAATGCACAGCCCATATCTCCTGTTCTTCATCCTCACGGGTGCGTTTTTTGGCTAATAAACATTGAGTTTCTGCATCGTGGCTTGTGTCGATAAATAATTTACTAAAGGCTGGATGTGCACTCACGGCTGAAGGATTTGCGAGTGCCAATTCTAAAAACGTGGTCACCTCTAATACCCTGTCTTGGTCGCTATTGTTTACCAGCTGCAGACGCCGAATCTCTGCATCCACATCAGGGGCCACTGTTATTTCAAGTTTAGATGAGATCTCACGATAGGATCCTTCATAGGTTGTTTTGTCCAAGCGAAAAACGGAACTTGGCTCTTGTATGGAATAACAGGGAAAGTTCGTAATACTCCATGTTTCTTCTGAAGTCTTTTCGTGAAGGTATATCATCATGCCAGAATGATCAACAACGGGATCTTCCTGCCATCGGGTGATGGAAAGCCCATTCCATGACAGCATGCCCGTCCCGCTGCTTGTGCTCATACTTGACATACGGCTGTTTGACAGGACGTTTACTTCGGGAACAATGGTTGGTTTCGTAAATGACCGTTCCAGATTGTCAAAATGTTCATCAAAAGAGGTGAACTTCTTATGCAGTCCAATAGGCTCTTTCAGTAGAGCCGCTTTTTCAGGAATGCGCTCCTGTAAAAGCAAATCAGCCGTACAAACGCGGGCATCGGAATGGAAACGGTTAATCATTTGATCATCCGACAACAAATTGCTCAGGGTCAGCATGCTCATGCCCTGATGATGCGCCATGTAACTTTGCACAATCTGGTATTGCTCGCCATTAGCAAGTCTCGGGGCCGTAAAATCAACGGCTTCAAAATAACCAAACTCGCCTTTTGCACCCAGGTCTCTAAACCTGCTTAAGGCGGCTAGACCTGCTTCACCAGCATAAGGAAGCGCCATAATGGTGGCATAGGGGGCAAGAACCAGATTTTGCTCAAGACCGCGATCAAGTCCAAGCCCCGGAACACCAAAAGCACGATATTGATAGTTCAATTGATAATCAAAGGCATAATAACCACTTTCCGAGATTCCAAAAGGCAGCTGGTACTGGTCTGCATACTTTCGCTGTTGATGAACGACGCCTCGATAAGTCGAATCCCAGATTGTATTTTTGTAGGTACGCATAATTAGCCTGGGCATTAAATACTCAAACATGGTTCCTGACCAGGATAATAATGTTTTGTACCGTCCGGCTTTTGTCATCGTCCGTCCCAACGAGAACCAGTGTGAAACTGGTATTTGTCCCAAAGCGATGGCAACAAAGCTTGTCTGCCTTGCTTCAGAAGCCAACAAGTCATAAAGAATGGAATCTTTCTGGCCAGAATCGACATGGTACCCCAGCGAGAACAGCCGTTCATCCGAATTATATAGTGCGGCAAAATTAGTTTGTTCTATTAGTTGATCAAGGTTATGAATGCTGTTCTGGAAACGGTCTTGGTAATGTTCCTCCCGTTTGCTCCATTCAATCAGGCTTTGCTCCACTGCCATCAAATAGGCTACGAAGTTTCCAGAATCAACTGTCGAAACGTATTTAGGGTAAAGCGGTGTTGCGGTACACGTATCATACCAGTTCATCAAATGCCCATTCCATTTCTCCATTCGCTGAATCGTTTCTATGGATAATTCGATCCGGTCCAGCATGGCTGGCGTATCAATGAATTCCAGATCCCGGGCGGCCACAACACATGCCAGATATAAGCCAATATTGGTTGGCGACGTCCGATGGGCAATGACTTCTTTTGGTAGGTACTGCACGTTATCAGGCGGCAGCCAGGAATCCGCTTCCGTGACATATTTATCATAAAAGGCCCAGATTTGCGAGGCTAATTCTGCTAGGTCAGTCTTCGCATCATGGAGCCATGTCTTTTTCTCTGTCGTTTGTGGCTGATTTAAAAACAGGATGACAGGCCGTGCAAGAAGCCAAATCAAAAGAACTGTTCCACCGAATATCCGTTCAACCACCCCGCCAGAAAGGAAAGCGAGTAAAGCAAACAGGAAGATAACGATATGACCAGATACTTCAAACAGGAAAACACGCTTCTTCGTGTCTTCTCGATCTGTCTTGGCAGATGGGACCCACTCCAGTAAATTCTTCCCACTAATGAACAAGCGGTAGAGTGTGCGCAAAATAGCATCTAAAGAAAGCACAGCAGTAAACGGCAAAGTAATTAGTTGTACTGCACATTGGGTAAACGTAACCCCAATGGTCCTATTGAGCCTTCCTCCAAAAAGAGCTGACACTAATGCAACCAAAAATGGAAGAAATATGGTTCCAAAAACGATGGACACCCAAATCCAAGGCCTGCCAGGGAGCACGAAAAAACTAAGCAGTGCAGTGAGCAGGTAGATCGGTGCACGGAGACTCCGGCGCAGATTATCAACAATCTGCCAACGAGTGATGCTGCCTAAAGAAACGGGCCTTCTTTCCCCATGCCGATCTTTGCAGCTTTTGCCCACCCATCTGATGAGCTGCCAATCCCCGCGAATCCATCTATGCACCCGACGCTCGTTAGCGTAAAAAGTACCTGGGTGCGACTCGACAATTTCGATATCAGAGGTTAAACCTGCCCGCAAAAATCCACCTTCGAGCAGATCATGACTTAGGACCGAATGCTCAGGAATTCGGTCAACCAGTGTTTTTCGAAATGCCTCCACGTCAAAGATTCCTTTGCCGACAAAGATAGCATGACCAAACAGGTCTTGATAAACATTAGATATCGCAAAAGAATATGGGTCAATCCCTGGGTCTCCGGACCATAAAGCGGCAAATCGCGAATTTTGGGTAGACTCAAAACTCACGCCAATACGGGGCTGCAACAACCCAAATCCTTCAACGACCCGTGTTCCTTCTTTATTTAACCGCGGACGGTTGTAAGGGTAGTGGATGGAACCCGCGAGCCGGCTAACTACACCGATTGGCAGAAGTGTATCAAAATCGGTTGTAAACACATACCGGATATTCTTCAAAATTTCTGCTTGTCCATGGATGGTGGAGTAGCTGGTTTTGTCACTACCTGAAAGAAGCTCTACAAATTCAACTAGCTTGCCGCGTTTCCGCTCCCAGCCCATATAGGTTTGATCCACTGGATTAAAAAGACGGGATCTATGAAATAGAAAAAACTTCTCAGTCCCGTATTTGTTCTTCAGCTCATCCAATCGTTTCACGGCATGTGCGACTAATGCATCGTCCATTGTTGTGGTTTCGGCAGAGGCATCACAAAAGTCTGCCAATATACCAAAATGTATGTTCGGCTGCCTGTTTCCCAAATAGTGAATCAATAGGTTGTTCACTACATCATCCACTTCTTCCAGACTCGACCAGATGACGGGGATGACCACCATCGTTTTTGCATCTTCCGGCAGCTCTTCCGAAAAATCATAACGGAGGATAGGAGTCGGGAGGCAGCATTTTCCTATTATTAGATGAATAATCGATAATGCCCAATCACTTACAGGCAGAATGAGTGCGCTGATGACTGCGAGCCAAGCCAGCGGCTGTACTCCCAACCCTGCTAATACCCATTTCCCAGTGATGATCATCAACCCAGTAAATAAAAGAAAGAAGCTCAGAAAATAGGCAACCGACGGCTGTCTTCTTATTACGAGGTGTGGTAGCACCCGAGGCCTAGCCACCTTACAGAGCTCCTTGCGCAGGATGGAAATTCCTTTTGGATCCAGCAAATAGTAGGGTAGGCAGGCACCGCGCGCAAGGCTTTCGACTTGATCCATTTCCTCTTCACAGTACGCTGTAAGCCGAAGGGCGGTTTGCGCGACTAGGGTTTCCGATACATTCAACTGATCGGCCACTTTTACAACCTTTCCACGAAGGAAGTCACGGCTTTCAAGATCGAGCCTTCCGTAATCACTGTATGGATCGGAAAGAAGAATTTGTTCAAGGTAAGATATTTTTGAAAAGGTTATCCGCCACGGTAGACGCTCGATAAAGTGTAAACTTTGGACCAGGTTGCCGCAAGTCACTTGCAGCTCTGCCTGTAACTGATGTTCTAGCGATACCATTTGTTCGAGACTGGATTCGCTGTTTTCCACATAGCCTGCAATCCAGTTGTGAACAATTTGGATATTGGGTTCCAATTCACTCAAATGCTGGACCAAGTGGACAATTTGAACTGGATCTAAGCTTCCTTTGCGAGTTTTCTCTTCCAATAAGGCTTTGATTCTTGAATCGTTCGTATTTTTGGAGCCAATTTGCTCGATTAACGACATAATAGAATGGCAGGACTCGTGTCGTTTCCGTACCTCCTGCATCAATTCGGATAACCGATGAATAATTATGACACGCATCGCACTCAGTAATGTCCAGCATTCTATATCCTTGAGAATCGAAACCTCCTGGAAGGACATCAGGTATCTTTTGAATGATACGACATCGTAGCGACCGTCCACATGATTAAGATAGTCGTTACAAAGGGCGTAGATTCTCGGCATCCCATCAGACCGCAATTTGGGAAGCCTTTTTAACGTTGTGCGGGGCAATTCCTTAAAAACAACCTGTGCTTGTACTTCTACAAAATTGATGTGGTCAAGCAGCCAATCTTCAGCTGGTTGCTTACATTCCACTTTGTTATTTCGTAAATGTCTGGCAAAACTATGCAGACTGGACAAATCTGACCGAAAGGCATGCCAATATCTTTTTGCCACTTCGTTGGCAGCCGTTATCTCGTGAATTAGGGCAAACTCATGTGCTTTGGTTGCCAGTTGTTCGTTGTTTAAAATTACAAGCTCCCCCTCGCAAGATGTTGTAAGTGAAAATATTACCATTATCTACTTTTTTATTCATAAAGATAAAACCAACCAAATAGGGATGTTCCCTATTAACTTGAAGTGCGTGATGATTCATTACTCCTTTTCCCGAGTGAATCTTACGAATACCAATGGTTAGTATTTACCATAGGAGTAAGCTTTATTTAAAAAAGTAAATATAGCTTTTACATTTTGCATATGTAGTATTTGAAAGGGAAAGAAACGTAGGTGTATGCTTATTGCCTAATCACTGTTTATAAAAAGGGCGAACAGTGACAAAACTGTTCACCTCTGTGAATCTTAGGAAAAAACCGCTAGTTCATTAGGTGAGGGGAAACGTACCATAAGTAAGTGAGGTTTTTTTATTTACATCTATACATAAGAAAACCCCCACTTCAAAGTTGTGCATTAAGGTGGAGTATCTTTTCGATATAGGCACCTGGTGCGGAAATCAAAAGCCGCTTTTGACTCACATCCAAATAGTAGGGACCTTTTTATTCCCGCTTATTGACTTAAATCAATTTTTTATAGGGGATAATGCCATAAAATAAAATACACAGATAAGATGTACATTTGGGAATAGTAATCAAATAGAATGAGGGACATAGCCCACTCTAGTTATGTTCCTCATTTTTAGTGTAATTGGTTAATTTTTATCATTTAGGAGGGAAAATATGAAAAAGCATGGTTACATATATCTTTTAAGTTTCATATTACTTGTGGCCCTGGCAGGGTGTGGTCAAACAACCAAGGAAAAAAAGACAACAACCGCATGGGATAAAATTAAGAATAAAGGCACACTTGTAGTAGCTACTTCGGGTACACTTTATCCAGCTTCATATCATGAGGATAAAGCCAATAATTTAACAGGATATGATGTAGAGGTAGTTAAAGAAGTGGCAAAACGATTACATCTGAAGGCTCAATTTAAAGAAATGGGTTTTGATGGTATTCTTCCAAGTCTTCAATCTGGAATGGTAGATATTGGGGCAAATGACATTGAGGTTATGAAAGAAAGAGAGAAATCCTTCGATTTTAGTGAGCCCTATAAATTTTCTTTTGGTTCCATGCTTGTAAGGAAAAAAGACCAATCTGGTATACATAGTCTTACGGATTTAAAAGGGAAAAAAGCAGCTGGGGCAGCTACCTCTATTTATAGCCAAATCGCGAAACAATATGGAGCCCAAATTGTGACTTACGGGAATGCCTCAAATGATGTATACCTTCGTGATGTTGCACTAGGCCGTACTGATGTTATTTTAAATGATTATTATTTACAATCCATTGCTGTTAAAATGATGCCACAATTCAACTTAGAAATTAATCCACATCTATTTTATATGCAAAGCTCTTCAGCTCTTGTAACAAAAAAAGGGAATAAAGAACTAATGAGTAAAATCAATAGCGCTCTTGATGAGATGAAAAAAGATGGCACTCTGTCCAAACTTTCTAAAGAGTTCTTTGTAGGACTTGATGTAACGAAAAAGCCAAATGTGAAGTTTGTAAATGTTAATGTAAAATAATCGTTGTGAAATAAAGGTGGTATTATCCTTGGATTGGAAACATTTCTTTAACCTAAATCTAGCCATTGAAAGCTTTCCATTTGTAATTCAAGGCATCGGCTATACCTTCCTTATATCATTTGTAAGCATGGGGGCTGGATTATTTATTGGGTTTTTTCTTTGTCTTGCCCGTAGATCTTCAACTAAATTTCTAAGGCTTCCTGCAAGGTTATATATTTCGTTTATGCGGGGAATCCCTATGCTTGCTTTACTTTTTATCTTATATTTTGGATTACCTGTTTTCGGTATACAACTAACTGCCATATCTTCGGCAATTATTGGTTTTAGCATGAATTGTGCGGCATATATTGCCGAAGTCCAACGAGCATCACTGAATAGTGTTTCCAAAGGCCAATGGGATGCAGGTTATGCAATCGGACTATCCAATTGGCAAACTCTATATGGAATCATCATTCCGCAGGCAGCAAGGATTGCCATTCCCTCTTTATTAAATATCTTTTTAGATCTTGTGAAAGCTTCATCTTTAGCAGCAGTAATATCTGTTCCAGAGCTATTGTTTAATGCACAGATAGTTGCAGGAAGAACATATGACTCCATTACCTTATATTTATTGGTAGCACTTATTTACTGGGTTATTTGTATTGTTATTTCAACTTTAACAGAAATAGTAGAAAAACGTTTCTCTCAATATCAATAGGTTGTAACATGTGAAGATGGCCAATTACTTAAAATTGGC
>OEPS010000759.1_pt1 | contig 11023 bp, 8 predicted proteins | sample 1539411 | NCBI WGS metagenome assembly OEPS01 (sample SAMN02671747, study PRJEB22543) | soil metagenome | biome: bacteria | place: China:Hunan Province, Lengshuijiang City | collected 2012-10-15 | depth 0.08m m | reverse complement strand
CTTCCAAATCCATTAAACATTCATCTAAGTAAAGAAGGCTATCAACTAATCGCAAAAGAGTTTTGGAAAAATATTGATAAGAGTAAGAATGAGGTGAGATAAATAGAAAAGAAGTATCAGAGAGAGATTCTTTGATGCTTTTTTTGTTAAGTAAGAGTTTTTATAAATTTTCTCGATTCTTTTTGGAGTACAGGGATGACCTAAGAGTGTTGCGCGTAAATATAAAAGAATAGTTGATGAGGAGGATATGCATATGAACAAATTATTAGAAGGAAAAACTGCATTTATTACAGGGTCTGCAAGTGGGCTTGGTTTAGAAATGGCAAAAACCTTTGCACAGGAAGGCGCGAAGGTAGTGATCTCAGATATAAACGCTGATAAAAGTGAGGAAGTAGCTGCTGAATTAAGGGAACAAGGATTTGAAGCGTTATCGGCCCCCTGTGATGTGATGGATGAGGAGGCATTTAAAAATAGCCTTCAAGCGGCTTATAAAAGATTTGGCAGCATGGATATCTTAGTCAATAACGCCGGAATGCAGCATGTTTCACCAATTGAGGAGTTTCCTACTGAAAAATTTGAATTACTGATAAAACTTATGTTAACCGCCCCATTTATTGGCATCAAAAACGTATTCCCTATCATGAAAAAACAAGGCTTTGGCCGAGTCATCAACATTGCTTCCATTAACGGTGTCATCGGCTTTGCAGGTAAAGCTGCCTACAATAGCGCAAAACACGGTGTTATTGGCTTAACAAAGGTCGCCGCATTGGAGGGTGCTGCGGACGGAATTACCGTAAATGCCTTATGTCCTGGTTACGTCGATACACCGCTTGTAAGAAACCAATTGGCAGATTTGGCTAAAACAAGAAATGTCAGCTTAGACCGTGTTATTGAAGAAGTACTCTTCCCATTGATTCCACAAAGAAGGCTCTTGTCCGTAACCGAAATTGCTGATTACGCTGTCTTTTTAGCAAGTGAAAAAGGAAGAGGGGTTACAGGGCAAGCAGTCATTCTAGATGGCGGATACACAGCCCAGTAAATCATACAAAAGGATCCTATTCGATTGGTTGAGTAGGATTTTCATATTGTATAGGGGAATTTTAAAATTATTAATTGTAGATACAAGTAATTAATCCTAGGTTTTATTTACTGCGAAAAGAATTTGTATGGAAATAGAAACAGGACTGGTTTATGATAAGAGGGAATATTTTGAACATCATATAAAGTGGGTGGGAGTTACTTGATCCTGTTAGACTACATTATGAACCTCGCAATTTTTTCTCTATTGGTAAGTACGCCTTTAGTCATAGGTGCATTTACCAAACATAAACCATTTAAGCATTCAGCAATTGGGATGGGTATTTATGCGGGAGTCGTTTCCTCGGCCCTTAGTTTGTTAGGAATCAATCAGGAAGGCTATTCCTATGACATTAGGTATGCACCTGTTATACTAATATTTGCTTATCTTGGACCCACAGCAGGGTTAATAACGGGAGCCCTTTCTTTATTTACAAGATTAGTGACAAATGGTCATTGGCCTCCTGTTATTATAGGATGGGCAGTGACAATGATTGGTTTTTCCATCATCTATTTGTTTACAAAACGTATTACTGCAGTAAAAAGAAGTATAGCCCTTTTTGGAACATATCTTGTTTTTTATTTAATTGTTGTTTTCGTGTTTAAAATATTTATTGATAAACCATTCTTTCACGTTCAGTATCTTCTGTTTGTGTGGTTAGGATTTTCTGTTGGAGTATTACTTATTGAGTCATATTTGAAGTTGTATAGATTAAATAGTAGCTTAATAGATATGTATAAAATGGTTGAGGCAAGTGAAGCAAAATATCGCTTGATTGCTGAGAATACTTCAGACCTAATCATTGTTATGAATGAAGAGCAGGCGGTTATTTACTTCTCCCCTTCACATGAAAATGTGTTAGGGTTTCAATGCAATGAGCTTGAACACTTAGAAAAATACCAATTAATTCATCCGGACGAAGTTGAGATGTTTAAAAATACGATCAAGCTGATGTATGAAAATAAAGAATCGCAATCCATGGAATTCCGGATGATACACAAAGATGGACGATGGCTTGATTTTGAGTCCCGCTGTATGCCCGTTAGGGGAGAAACTGGCTTAATTGAGAATATTGTGATTGTCAGCAGGGATATCTCTGAACGTAAAAAGGCGGAAGATATTCTATTGCGCTCTGAGAAGCTATCAATTGTCGGGGAGTTAGCGGCAGGAGTGGCTCATGAAATCCGGAATCCACTAACAACCATAAAAGGTTTCATGCAGCTTTATAAAAGAGCAGATAGTTCGATTGATGAATTGCTGCTAAGTGAACTGGATCGTATTGAAAACATTACAAGCCAACTGCTTACGCTGGGAAAACCGCAAGCAGTGGAGCTAAATAGGACGAATGTTTTAGAATTGATTGAAGGGACACTTGTGCTTTTAGCTCCTGAGGCCATGATGAGTAATATCCAATTTAACCTAAAGTTTGAAGAATCCTCTTATTTTATTATTTGTGAGAAGAATCAATTAAAGCAAGTCTTCCTAAATATTTTAAAGAATGCTATGGAGGCCATGAAAGAAGGAGGAGAAATTCAAATCAACCTTCGAAAAGGGCCGGAAGACGAGTGTGTAATAGCATTTCAAGATCAGGGCTGCGGAATTCCGGAAGAACTGCTACCTCGTTTAGGTGAGCCGTTTTATACATTGAAAGAAAAGGGAACAGGCCTCGGACTAATGATTAGTAATAAGATTATTAAACAACACAACGGAAGCCTTACGTTTAATAGTAACGGCAAAGAAGGAACTGTAGTCGAAATAAAATTACCATCCGTAAGTTGAAAGTGAAATTAGATGTTATGTTTGGGTGTCAGGCACCGCTCGTGGACAAATGTCCACGGACAGTGCCTGACACCTTTTTTCCGGTTCCGCTTACTAGAAGTTCACATTCAATTCATATATTCTTTGTATAATTCAGTTTGTAGTCGAGAATCGAGGTTTGAAGGTCGTGATCCGAAGAAGGGATGTAAATATATATGACAGAAGTGAAGAAAGAGAAGGGCTGGCACCAATTTGTTCGCTTGGTTCAACACACCAAGCCCTCGAAATGGTTTATGGGGATTGCCCTCCTTTTAAGTGTGGGTACCACCCTAGTGGGGCTAATGGTCCCGCTTTTTACAAAAAACCTGATCAATGATTTTACCATTAGCTCTTTAAGTACGGGAAGGATTCTTCTTCTTGTTTCCGCGCTCTTAATCCAAGCAGTAGCAAGCGGCATATCCATCTATTTATTAAATCATATCGGCCAATCCGTGGTGGCAGGAATCCGCGATCGTCTATGGAAAAAACTGCTCGTCTTACCGATTCCGTTCTATGATAATAATCAAACAGGTGAAACGGTCAGCCGAATGACCAATGATACGGCCGTCGTAAGAGGATTAATTACCGATCACCTCGCCAATTTCCTCTCAGGAACCATTTCCATCATTGGTTCAATTGTAGTATTGCTGCTATTGGATTGGAAAATGGCCTTGTTAATGTTTATCGCATTGCCACTTGCAGCAATCATCTTAATGACACTTGGAAGGAGGATGCATCAGGTGTCAAAAGGGATGCAAACCGAAACAGCACGTTTCACCTCAGTCCTCCAGCAAGTACTATCAGAAATACGCTTAGTCAAAGCCTCAAATGCAGAAGCATTCGAGTATAAAAACGGCAAAAACGGGATTACTCAATTGTTTCAATATGGCTTGAAAGAGGCCAAAATTCAAGCATTAATCACACCGCTGATTGGTTTAGTCATCATGGTATTACTTGTGGTTATTCTCGGTTACGGTGGAATGAGAGTATCCTCAGGTGCATTAAAGGCGGGTGATTTAGTTGCCTTTATCATGTATCTATTTCAAATCGTCATGCCAATGGGGCAATTAGCCGCCTTTTTTACCCAATTTCAAAAGGCAACCGGTGCCACAGAACGAATTATCGCCATCATGGATATGAGCGAAGAACAGGATGAGGCCATGAGGGATGTCGATCATGTGGATCAATCCATAATTGTAGAGCACCTGAATTACTCGTATAAGAATGGGGACGAAATACTAAAAGATATCAGTTTTTCCGCTGAAGCAGGCAGGGTGACAGCCATCGTCGGTCCGAGCGGAAGCGGAAAAACGACACTGTTTTCTTTATTAGAGCGTTATTATCAACCGCAGCAAGGGGCGATTCTCCTAGGGCACGTACCAATTAACCAGTTTTCACTGTTTTCTTGGAGAAGTCAAATTGGTTATGTATCACAGGAAAGTCCTATTGTAGTGGGGACCATTCGTGATAATATTTGTTACGGAATGGATAAAAAAGTAGACCAGTCGGATATCGAAAGGGTAGCCAAAATGGCCTTTGCAGACCAGTTTATTTCCGAACTGCCGAACGGATATGATACAGAAGTGGGTGAAAGAGGAATTAAGCTATCGGGCGGGCAACGACAGCGGATTGCGATTGCGCGTGCCTTTTTAAGAGACCCAAAAATTTTAATGTTAGATGAAGCGACTTCGAGTCTGGATAGCAAATCTGAACAGGTTGTCCAACAGGCATTGCAAAATTTGATGAAGGGAAGAACCACACTCGTGATTGCGCATCGTCTATCGACCGTGATTGATTCGGATCAAATTCTCTTTTTAGATAAGGGGAAAATTACTGGCAGCGGTACGCATGAACAGTTGATAAGGACCCACTCTTTGTATCGTGAATTTGCCGAACAGCAATTACGGATGAATGAAACTGTTTAATAGATGGAAAGGAATGAGGTTGGAATGACGAAGGTACTACTAGTCGACGATGATGCCAATATTCGCGAATTAATCCACCTTTTTTTAAAAAAAGAAGGATTCGAACTTTATGAAGCCTCAGATGGTTTACAGGCATTAAAACTGCTGGAAAAGGTCAAGATCGATTTAGCGGTCATTGATATCATGATGCCAAATATGGATGGCTGGGAATTATGCAAAGAGCTGCGGGCCTTCAGTAATATTCCTATCTTAATGCTGACGGCTAAAGGAGAAACCTCACAAAAACTCAAAGGGTTCGAGCTGGGAGCGGACGATTATCTTGTGAAACCCTTTGACCCGATGGAACTAACTGCTCGAGTCAAAGCATTATTAAAACGATATAATATAACCGTTTCGCAAACAATCACGATTGAAGAATTTAAGTTAAACCGAAAGACCCATGAAATTTCTTTTAAAGATAAGGAAATTACCCTCCCGTTGAAGGAATTCGAACTCTTGTTTAAATTGGCTAGTTATCCGGGGAAAACATTTTCACGAGAGGTGCTGATTGAAGACATTTGGGGCTACGACTATGAAGGAGACGAACGAACGGTCGATGTCCATATTAAAAGGTTAAGAGAGCGATTTCCTGAGGGAGAATTCCCGTTCCGAATTCGGACGATTTGGGGATTAGGCTACCGTTTTGAGGGAAGATCATGAAAATTAAGCGTTTTTTTCAACATGTATTTGGGATTGTCTTTTTCTTTGTATTTGTTTCTTTTGGCTTTTCAGCAGGTTATTTCATCGTCTCTGGCATTTATCATTTATTCGATTTTCATACATCCGATTATTTTCGTCATATGGCAACAGTAATTATCAGTTTATTCGTCATGAGTATAGTAGGATATTTTATTTCTTTATTTACTCGTTCTAGGCGCCGCAATCTCTTTCTTGAAGTACTTGATGCTTTAAAAAGGATTTCTAAAGGCGACTTTAATGTATATCTCGAATTAAATTCCGGTAAAAGAAACCAGTTCACTAGTCTGGTTGACCATATTAATCATATGGCAAAGCAATTAAAGCAATTAGAAGAGATGCGGCAGGAGTTTATCTCTAATGTCTCGCATGAAATTCAGTCGCCTTTGACGTCAATCATGGGTTTTGCAAGGGCGCTTCAATTAAATCAACTTTCGGGTGAGGAAAGAAGCCATTATCTTAGTATTATTGAAACGGAGAGTAGAAGGTTATCGAAATTAAGTGATAATCTCATGAAGTTAACGTCACTAGAAACCAAGCATCATCCCTTTGAGAGGCATAGCTATCGATTAGACCAACAAATACGGATGATTATCTTGGCGTGTGAACCGCATTGGACAGAAAAGGAACTGGAACTGGATGTGTCCCTAGAGAAGGTCGACATCACTGCGGATGAGGATTTGATGAGCCAGGTATGGACCAATCTCATTCACAATAGTATTAAATTTACTCCAAAGCTCGGAACGATTCGCGTTCATCTCCATCAGGTCGATGGCAAAACGGTGGTGAAAATAACCGATACGGGGATTGGCATCTCAAAAAAAGATCAGGTTCATATCTTTGAACGTTTTTATAAAGCAGATAAAGCGAGAGACCGCTCCAAAGGCGGCAGTGGATTAGGACTATCCATCGTGAAAAAAATCATCGAAATGCATGACGGAACCATCCTTGTTGACAGTGAAGAAGGGAAGGGGACAACCTTTACTATCACATTGTAGTTTGGGCGTTAGCATGGTGTCAGGCACCGCTCGTGGACAATGTCCACGAACAGTGCCTGACACCTTATATACAAACCAATGGTACGTTTCTAATAAAATTCACAATTTTGACATGCTATTGCTTTGTGCAAAGGAATATATTTGGTATGCTTAAAATAGAAAATATAATAGCAGGCTTAGAGACTTGGAGAAAGCCATAAAAACCATCGGGAATGGGTCATTACTATTCCTATGCGTTTTTATGGCTTTTTTGTGTGCAAAAATAACCCTTAAGAACGAACTTGGGAGGGAATTGGATATGGGACAAAGACTAGAAACGGAAGTAATTGTAATAGGTGGAGGAATGACAGGAGCAGGAGTGCTTCGTGATCTTTCCCTACGTGGCATAAAAGCAATATTAATAGAGCAACAGGACTTGGGACATGGTACTTCCACACGAAATCACGGTCTGCTCCATTCGGGTGCACGATATGCTGTTCGTGATGAGGAAGCAGCCATTGAAAGTTACCGAGAAAACCTAATCTTGAAAAAAACGATTCCAGGATCAATCGAGCAAACTGGAGGTTTATTCGTAAAAGTCCCTGAAGATGAAGATGGATATTTACAAAAATGGCTGATATCTTGTGAAAAATTGGGCATTCCTGTTGAAGAAATTCCAATTGCCCAGGCATTGCAGCAAGAACCTTTTTTAACGAAGGAAGTGCAAGCAGTCTATCGAGTCCCAGATGGTGCGGTAGACTGCTTTACAATGGTTGTGGATGTAGTAGCCGACGCGGTGAAACATGGGGCAAAAGCGTTGACCTATCATGAGGTGGTCGATGTATTAACTGAGCAAAATCGAGTTAAAGGTGTACGAGTTCGTGATGTTTTTACAGGGGAGAAAAAGGAAATTTTCGCTTCTCTGGTGGTCAATGCAGCAGGTCCATGGGGGGCGCAAATTGCACAGTTAGCTGGCATTCCGTTAAAGATGATTAATAATAAAGGAATGCTCGCGATTTTTAGCCATCGCATCAACAAACAAGTCATTAATCGTCTGCGGATGCCCGGAGATGCCGATATTTTTGTTCCAGCCCATAATGTAACGATCTTTGGTACAACGGGAATAAATGTCGAAGATCCGAATGACTTTTCCTTAAACCGACAAGAAATCGAGGGAATGTTAGCAGAAGGGAAAAAGTTAATTCCAAAGATCAATGACTTACGGTTGATTCGAGCTTTTAGCGGGAGCCGCCCCCTTTATCAAGAATCGAATGTGGCTGATGCTAGTGGGAGAAATGTTACCCGAGGAGTTGCGTTATTAGACCATCATACACGGGATGGAATGGATGGATTAGTTACGATTACAGGTGGGAAGTTAACAACCTTCCGCTTTATGGCGGAAAAAACAGTCGATTTAATTTGTGAAAAGCTCGGGGTAAGGGCAAAATGCACCACGGACCAGGAAATGGTTCCGCATCGAAAAGCTGATGAGTTTTTCAAAGAAGTCGATATAGCACCTGCTGCGAAACAAAAATTGTTTCATTGGGCCGGTACAAAAGCAAGGAAAATCGAGTCCTCCTTAAAAGAAAAGAATTCAAACGTAGTTGTTTGTGAGTGTGAGCAAGTTACATGGGCAGAAATTGAATCTGTTCTACCAGAGGACGGTCGATTTCATCTAGGGGATATTCGTCGTAGAACCCGCTTGGGTATGGGGCCTTGTCAAGGAACCTTCTGCAATCACCGGGCAGCAGCACTAGCTGTTGAGAAAGGTAAGACGACCATTGAGGAAGCAGAATGGGCACTTCACCATGCTGTTTTTGAAAGAAAAAAAGGGATGGATGTGGTTGCCACGGGTGAAACAGCGAAGCAATTGCAGTTAATGGAAACGATTTATAAGGTTTCTTTAGGATTCGTAGAGGGGGATTATCAACATGTATGATGTTGTTGTTATAGGTCAAGGGTTATCTGGTCTGCTTTCCGCCATTTGGGCAAAAGAACAAGGGCATAGCACGGCATTAGTAGCTAACGGTACAGGGAAAATTATTCAATCAACAGGTGTAATGGACCTCATCCCTGGATCATATGGGGGATTGGATGAGTGGGCAGACCTCTATCAATTGAGTAATTTGCAACTATCTCAATTAATAGGGGCAATGGAGCAATTTAAAACCTTAATGAAAAAATTAGGATATCCTTACAAAGGTGAAATCGAGAAACTCTCTTCCATTGTTACCGGCTCCGGTCATGTGAAAAAGACGGCCTTGTATCCGGAGACTATTTCTCCCATTCCAGAAGAAGGTCATGTTGTTATCGTTGGGTTCGAGGAAGTAGTTGATTTCCAGCCTGCTTATATTAAAGGAAATTTACAGAAGGCCAGACCTCAATTAGCTATCGATGTTTTAAAAATTAAGTTGGGAAATCACTCGCAACGGACGATGACCCAACTAGATGCGGCACGGCTATTGGACCAAAAAGAAATTCGGAACAACTGCATCAACCAAATTAAAAAGCTAATCGTTGAAAAGAATATCAGTCAGCGGGATATGTTTATTTTTCCAGCCTCACTTGGAGTCGAAAATTGGAAAGAGACCATCGAACATTTTTCTTTTGAACTAAATGCAAAGATAACCGAGGCTCCAGGAATGCCGCCCAATACAACCGCCATCCGTCTGCATGAGCGTTTGAAAAAGGAAGCAGTGAAATTGGGGATACGATTCTATGCTGACACCGCTGTTACGGGTTGCACCTTTGACGGAGATGAGATCGAATCATTAACGATTCAAACGGCAAATAGAATGACAAACCTTACTGGGAAACAATTTATACTCGCAACCGGAGGGGTTCTAGGTGGTGGATTGGAAGTAACCCCGGACGGACTAAAGGAAACAGCTTTACGACTTGAGACAAATGAATGGGGAGAACTACTTGATTGTCCTTCAAATCTCCACCCAGTCGGTGCAGGCAGGGGAATTCAGGTAACACATAACGGAATTACCGGTGGCGTTTTTACCCTCTTATCCATCCATGAAATGATCGGCCAACTGCGCCAGCAAACGATGATAGGGGGGACTCGTAGTGCTTGAGTTGCAATTTGCTGAATCTACATTTGATAAGTGCCTTAAATGTAATGCCTGTGTCACAAGTTGTCCTGTCTCCAATACGACGTTGGAGTTTGGCGGACCTAAACATTTAGGTCCTGAGTTAAAAAGGCTTATGGATAATCAACAACTTATTGATGATAAACGAATCGAATTATGTACGTTATGCGGCAATTGCGACATGTCATGTCCGGAGAATGTCCATGTATCGACGTTAACCGCTTATGCAAAAGCGATTCACGCCGAGCAGTCGGGAACAAAATTCCGTGACTTGGTGTTAAGTAATGCAGAGATGGTAGGAAAACTCGCCTCTGCTTTTGCTCCAGTGACCAATCTTGCAATGGGCATGAAACCTGTAAGAAAAGTGATGGAACTGGTCATGGGAATTCCAGCAGAGCGGCAATTTCCAAAGTATCGTTTTAATAATTTTAACCGTGTTTATAACAGAAAGTATGCCTATACGGAGCGCAGGGTCGCCTATTTTGTTGGTTGTTATGCGACCTATAATGCACCTGAAGTAGCAGAAAGTTTCATTAAAGTGATGGAGCATAATGGCATTGAGGTGGTTAAACCTGACCAAAAATGCTGCGGTGTTCCAATGTTCGCTAATGGACAAATGAAACAAGGATTGAAAAATGCGAACTACAATATTAATAGCTTTTTAGAGTATACCCGCCAAGGCTATGACATTGTTGTCACCTGTACAAGCTGCACTCTTGCGCTTAAAAAGGAGTATGTAGCGTATGTGAAGACAACAGAAGCAAAGGAATTGGCCGCCCATGTCTATGATGCAGATGAATATTTGCTCATGCTAAAGGAAAATGGAGAGCTTAACATGGAATTTGCTCCAATGAAAGAAAAAGCAGGTTACTATGCTCCATGCCATATGAAAGCACAAGGAATCGGAAATCCGGCAATGGATATTTTAGAGCTTATTCCCGGCTATGAAATTAATGATGTGGGGGCAGGCTGCTGCGGGCAATGTGGCACTTTTGGATTTAAAACGGAAAAATATGAGGTTTCGATGAAAATTGGTCGACCGATGGCAGAAGCAGTGAAGGACGCAAATGCAGATTACACAGTGACAGAATGTGGGATGTGTAAAAATCAACTCGATCAACTGACTGAAAAAGTGGTTAAACATCCCATGCAAATCGTAGCAGAATCCTATGATCGAGCAAAAGCATTGACTTAAATTCTATTATAATGATTTAGTTTAGTTGGCAAGCAGGTATATAATCTATTTTCAATCAGGCCTTGGTGGGTAAATTTTCCACATATTCACAGTTTCGACATTACCAATCATGGTATATCTAATAAAGACTGTATTGAAGGATAGAAGTGTTATAAAATATATTTAAAGAGGTCGAAAATGAAAGGTGAACAATGGGATGAGCTTTTTTGGACAAAAGG
>OEPS010000758.1_pt1 | contig 11025 bp, 9 predicted proteins | sample 1539411 | NCBI WGS metagenome assembly OEPS01 (sample SAMN02671747, study PRJEB22543) | soil metagenome | biome: bacteria | place: China:Hunan Province, Lengshuijiang City | collected 2012-10-15 | depth 0.08m m | reverse complement strand
ACACCTCGATCGAGCTTTACTGGCGCTATGGCCTGCTGCGAAGCCGCCAGGGTCGTCGACCTTGACGATCGGCTCCACTTCGGGCTGGCGGCGCAGCTGTGCGAGGGCTTCGGCGAGAGAGGGCCGGGGCGGGGCGATCCCCCGAGCAACGAGGAACACCCCGGCGCCGAAGCCGGCGCCGCAGAGCAGCGTGGCGATCATCGCGCCGCCTCCTCGGTCACAAGGGGCAGGCGCAGGAAACGCGACGGCTGGGTGGGCCTGGTCATCTTCGCCAGCCAGGCGAAAGACGCCGCGAACAGCCCGCCCACGACCAGCAGCACCAGCTGACCCACAGGGCTGCCGTAAGGGGCGAGATAGCCGTGGTTGAGCACGGCCAAGAAGAGGGCGAGCCCTAGGGTCACGCCCACGATCACCTTGACCGATGTGCGCGTTCGGGCTCGGCCGGCTTCGACCCGCAGGCGCATGGTGGCCTGGTCGCGCGCGGCGGTCGCGAGGGTGCCGAGTAGCTCGCCGAGTCGGCTGGCTTGATGCTCGGCGGCGAGCAGCAACGCGGCCACTACAAGGTCACAGGTCGGATCGGCGACCTCGTCGGCGAATGCTCGCAAGGCTGGACCGAGACGCTCACGTTCGAGTCGGGCCGCCAAGGTGGCGACCTCTCGGCGGATGGGCAGCGGCGCCACCGGTGCGCAGGCGGCGATGGCCTGCTCCAGGCCGGCGGCACCGGCCATCGTGTCACGCAGCATCTCGGCCCAGCCGGCGACGGCTTCCACCCGGGCGATCAGCTGCGCCTGGGCCTTGGACTCGACGAAGAGCTGGGGAATGCCCCAGCACGCCGCGCCGGCTAGGAGGGCGGCGACGGGCCAACCGGTGGAGGCTCCGACCAGCACCGCTGCTCCGATGGCGATCGACAGTCGGATGGTGCGGCCCTCCAGGCGCCGGCGGTCAAGACGGCGGACCTGGCCTCGGGTCTCGCTGCCTCGCACGCCGAGGGTGACGAGCAGGATCCCGAGCCCGGCTCCGGCACCGAGGAGCACGGCGAGGGCGGTCACCGCTCCCACCACCCACCGGCACGCTGGAGCAGACCTGGGTCAAAGCCGACCTCGGCCAACTCGTCGACGGTCTCGGAGCGAAGAGGCACGCCGGGGACGGCCCGGCCGTCAGGGCCGGGGCGGAACACCTCGTTGGAGACGACCATCGGCCCATCGGCGTCAACTACCTCGCGCACCGACGAGACGAAGCGTTTCCCGGTGGGGTCCTGAGCCACGAAAACGACGAAGTGCACGGCGTTGGCGACAAGCAGGTTCGTGGCCTCAAGCGGGAGGCGTTCGGGCGCTTGCACGGCATAGGTCGCGAGCTTGGAGAACGCCCCCTTGGAGCTCGACGCGTGCAAGGTGGCCATCGATCCGTCGGTGCCCTGGGACATGGCGTTCAAGAGTGCAAGGACCTCCTCGCCTCTGGCCTCGCCGACGATCACGCGGTCGGGCGAAAGTCGAAGGGCCCAGCGCACCAGTTCGGCGATGCTGATGCCACCTTCTCCTTCGAGATTTGGTTCTCTTGCCTCCAAGGCGACGACGTCGGGATGCAGCTCGGGATAACGCTCGAGCCCGAGCTCCAATGAGTCCTCGATGGTGACGATGCGCTCCCATGGAGGGATGTCTGCCGCCATGGCGCGAAGCAGAGTCGTCTTGCCAGCGCCCGTACCGCCGCAGATGATGCACGAGCGCCTCGACAGCATGAGGCAACGCAGTAGCTCACGTAGAGCCGCGTCGAGGGTGCCCATGCCGACGAGGTCGTCGCAGGTGACCTTCAGGTAGCGGTGCCGGCGGATCGACAAGCACGGGCGGGCGCACACCGCCATGACAGCGAAGAGCCGTGACCCTTCAGGCAGTTGCACCGAGAGCCTTGGAGAGCCGAGATCAAAGCGCCGCTCGCCGATGCCAAGACGTGCTCCGACGTTGCGTATGAGCTCGACGAGCTCTTCGTCTGAATCGGCGATCGGCTCTACGCGCTCACGCCGACCGTCCGCGTAGCGGACCCACACGTCGTCGCATCCGTTGGCGTTGATGTTCTCGATCGAGGCATCGTCGAGCAGGCGCTGGAGACGCCCGAGGCGAAACAGCGAGTCGAAGACCGTCTGCGCGAGGGCGTCGTCCTCATCCGGGCTTCGTACCTGCCGTCCGGCGGCGAGAGCCTCGCGCGCTTGGGCGTCGAGCACGTCTGCGATGAGCTGGCGGCCGAGCGCCTGCTCGTCGGAACCCCGCAGCGTCGGGCGGCCAGCGACCTGGTCGGCGCGCTGGCGCTCGGCAAGCTTGGCGAGCACCCGGGCGCGTAGGTCCTCGATGGTCGTGGGCGAAGGCGTCATCGGCTCAACTCCATCGGGTGGCGCTTTTCATCGAGCGCCGCCTGGTCGGCCTGGCCGTCAGGCTGGGACTCGACGCGCGTCGAGAGGTCGTTGGCCAAGGTGCGTAGCGCCCGGGCGAGGGGGGTTCGGCTGAGGCGTCGCGAGCTGAGCGCGGTGGCCGGTATCGCCTCGGCCGGCTCGGGGTCCCAGGGGAGCTGACCGGCCACCTCGACACCGAGCGCCTCGGCCACCTCTTCGGGCCGATATGGGCCGGAGCCGACCAGGACCAGCACTCGGCGTTCGGGTAATGACTTTTTGGATTCGAGGAAGGCGGCGAGGGCGTGCAGGTCCGGCAGCCGCGGCCGCGCAACAAGGACTCCCAGATCTGCTCGCTCGAAGAGCTCGCCCGTCGGGTTGGCAGGATCAAGTCGACCGCAGTCGAGGATCACTTCGGCACCCAACTCGCTCAGGCGGCCGAAGAGTCCGGTCAGCATGGCGAGCGCCGAGCGAGCCCGGTCAGCCCCCGGCGGACTCGCCAGCAAGGGCGTCCCATCGGGCAAGTTCTGGCTGTGCTCGAAGACCAGCGCTGGGTCGTCGCTGCGCCGTGATGCCGCGGCCAAGCTCACCAGCCCAGGCTCAGGTGCCAGACCAGACGCCGCGCCGAGCACGCCGCCGGCTGGATCGGCTTCGACAAGCAGGCGGCGCTCGGCCCTCGGCCAGAGCATGGCCAAGCCCAGGGCGAGGGTCGTGACCCCACAGGAGCGGGCGCTTCCCACACTGACCACCGCCATCGTCCTCAGCTCCCCGAACCTGACGGCAGCTGGATAAGGGAGGCCTCGCCCGCCGCGGCGAGAGTGGCGACTTCGGTCGCATCGGAGGGCTGGACTTCGAGCGACACGACGGCGTCAGCGCTCGATCCGGCCGGAGTGGCATCCACCGCCACGACGACCGCCTGGATCGGATTGAGCGGCCCAGAAATCGGAGCGGTCGACCCAGAGGACGAGTCGCGGGCTACGACGGGGACCACGTCTACCTGCTCGCCGGGACCGAGCGACGGCGGGTAGGCGCCGGCCTTCAGGGCCATGGCGACGACGTCGAAGTCTCCTGTGCCAGACGACGAGCCGAGATCACCCGAAGTGAGGAGGGTGCCAGGCACCAGGGCCACCGCTGCCGACCGGCCGAACAAGCTTCCTTCGGCAGAGGCCGACACCGGGGAGAGACCCCCATCCGGGGAGATCCGGACCACCCGCAGGTCGCCTGGCTCCAATTGCTGGCCGGCGGCGACAGGCTGGACCACAGCGAGGACGTCCTCACCGTGGGACAGGCGAATCGAGGCGACCCCAAAGGCGAGTGCTGACCCCACCACGAGCAGCACGCCGGCCACGATCCAGGGCACTTGGCGACGTCGGCGCTGGGTGGGCGGCGCAGCGGGCCGCTGGTGGAGCGCGCCGACGGCGCCTTTGCCGTTCGGCGAGGTGGTCTCGGTAGTCAGCGCCATTGGCTTCCTCCTTCTCTACGATCCGGGAGCCGTGTTGACGGCCTGGGACTCGGCCACCCGGACGGGGACGTGCGAGGCAGGGCCAGGGATCAGCCCCAGGTTTCCCCCACCGACAGCCCCGGCGGCCGCCCAGGTGACGGTGAAGTAGACGGTGGCGGTCACCTGGTAGACGCCGCCAGGCTCGCCAGCCGAGCTCTGAGACCACGTGTACGAGCAGTTCGTCGTGGCGCTCGGGTCCGAGGAGTTGTAGGGCGTGCCGGGTCCCAGGCATGTCACGGTGTTGCCGTCGCCCATCGACCAAACGACCTCAGCCGGTGTTGCCGTAGCGGTCGCCGTCACGGGCCCGGCCTTTGCCGTGGCGGACATCGCGCGCCAGGCCGAGGGATTTATCCACAGCCACGTGCTCACGTTGACCAGCTGGTCCTGGTCCGTGGGGGGCGCCATCTCGATCGCCGGAGCCGGGAGGGGAAGCTTGGAGACGGCCTGCTCGGCTACCACCACCGGAGTGGCTGGTGCCGCCTGGGCCTGGGCGTCAGATACCCAAATCGGTGGCATGGGGTCGATCGCCCCAGGCCCGGCGCAGACCGGGAATACCCACTGGCCGGGGGTGGGACCGCCGACACCCATGGCCTGCTGCGCCTGCGGGCCGCCCAGGAGGTAGCGGCACCCGTACGGCTGATTGGGGTTGGGCTGTCCGGGTGGAGGGTCGGACTGACCTCGTTGTGCCCAAGTGGTACCCGCCGGAGGAGCCCAGGACTCGTCTCCGGCTTGGACGTTGATCGTCCCGCCGCTCGCAGTGGCGGCGGCGGAGGTGATGGTGTTGTTCTGGCCCTCTCCGTCACCAGCCCACGCCGGGCTCTGCCCCAGGACCGCGAACAAGAACGTGACAAGAACGAGCCCGGTCAATACCCGGCTGGGCAGCTCCCGTCGGTGGTGTGCTGGTCCGACACCTTCCAGGTGCCTCGCGCGACCTGGACGAGTGTCGCTTGGACGCCATCGTGCTCGGGTGGCGTGACGGGAGGGACTGGTTTGCCCGTCGAGGCGTAGACGAGTTCGAGAGAGCTGAACAAGCAGTCGTGGACTATCGCGTGGTTCGCGTTGATCGAGGCCAGCTTCGGGTAGAGCTGGACGCTGCCGCGGCCGACAATTCCGTTCACCTGATCCGTAACCAGTGTCCGGCGTACAGACACGAGCTGAGCCCCCGTCATGGTTTGATCGAGAGCCGACAGGTTCGGGTTGCCCTCCTGGAGCGCCTGCTCGAAGGCTGCCTGCTCCGCCCGGTAGCTCCCGAGCACCGCTGCGGCTTGGGAGTTTGTTGTGGTCGTCGACCCGTCTGAGTGGCCGGCAGCGGAGTGGGAACCTCCGCAGGAGGCCGCCAAACCGCCGACTGCGAGGAGGCCAATCCCCACCCGGATGTCGAATCGGGTCCGACTCCGAAACCGGGTCATGCCACACGTTACGGCCGGAGCCGGCTTCCTCATCAACCCGGACCTCCTCGTCGTCGGGAGTGCCAAAACGCCCAAATGGGTAGTAATCGGAGTACGGATCGGACCTACCCCGTTTGGCGTCGAGGCGCATGTCCGGCCGCCTGACCGGAACCGAGTGGTCCGGCGCGCGGCTGAGAGGCACGTGCGACGACCGCGCTCGACCCCAGCCACCCAAGCGCCGGACCTGCCTCATCGCTACTAGAAAGATCCAGCCGCCCCTCGGTAACAGGATTTCTCCACGAAGACCGAAATTCGTCCCTCACCTGGGCAGACGCGTGGGCGCGCGTAGAGGAGCGCGTCCGGCCGATTCTGCGGAGACGGGGCGCACCGCCAGCCACGATCGATGACGCTCTACAGACCGCCGCTCTGAGGGCGTGGGCGCGGCCGGGGCCTTTCGACAGCCTCGACGGAATGGCGAAGTGGGTCCTGGTCGTAGCGTGGAACGAGGTGCACGTCGAGTGGCGACGGCAGGCGCGCGTCGACTTCGGTGAAATTCCCGAGTTCCCGGGCGGACGGGATCCTGCCGTCGTGGTCGAGGCCCGAATCGACCTTGACGTCGCTGTCGCCGGCCTGGCCCGCTTGAGCGAAGCAGAACGTGGGGCAATCAAAGCAGCGCTGGTTGACGAAGAGCTGCGACCTCAGCGACGGCCTCAGGTCAAGATGCAACGACATCGGGCGCGACGGCGCCTGGCGGCCTTGGTCTCAGCCCCGAACGTCGGTCCTCGCCCGCCGGACTACCTGGGGGGTGGGCGGGTGGTGTGACCGTGCTGAGCGGTATCCGCTCGCCGGGGAGTCTGACAACAGATGCTCTTGACGGCACGCCTGTCATATTGCAAATATGGCAGACATGACATCTTCGCTGCCCGGGCTACTCCGTGCCATTCGCTCGCACGCGGACCTGACCCAGGAGGAGCTTGCCAGTCGGCTCGGTGTGTCGTTCGCAACCGTCAACCGATGGGAAGGCGGCATCAGCACGCCACAGAGGGCCGCGATGGAACGCATCACCGCGTTGGCTGCCGAGCTGGGTGTCGTCGACGGCGACGAGCCGGCGACACCGGCTGCACGACGGCGAGGTAGCACGGCTCGGGTTCCGTCCACAAAGCCCATGGAGCAGATGCTCTGGGACGCCGCCTGCTCGATTCGAGGCGAGAAGGACGCGGCGAAGTTCAAGGACTACCTGCTTCCTCTCCTGTTCCTTAAGCGTCTCTCGGACGTCTTCGACGACGAGACAGACCGGCTCGTCGAGGAGTTTGGCGACCGGGCGGTCGCTCTTGAGATCGCCGAAGGCGATCATTCCCTCCTCCGCTTCTATCTGCCGCCCGAGGCGCGCTGGGCGGTCATCAACGGCCGGACGGATTACGAGTGGCCGCCCGACGAGCGCGGCCGGCCTACTGCGCCCCGCGATATCGGCGAGCACCTGACGAAGGCAGTGCGGGCGGTCGTGCGACACAACCCGGACCTCGCGGGCGTCATCGACGTGGTCGACTTCGCCTCGGAACGCAACAGCGAGCGCGACATCAACCCCGCAAAGCTGCGTGGCGTCGTCGAGACGTTCTCTGACCCCCGTTACCGGCTCGGCCTCGCTGATGTGCAACCCGACTTCCTCGGACGCGCCTACGAGTACCTTCTGCGGAAATTCGCCGAGGGCTCGGGGCAGAGCGCCGGTGAGTTCTTCACCCCGACCGAGATCGGCTACCTCATCGCCTGGCTGATGAGACCCAAGCCGGGCGAGACGTGCCACGACTACGCGTGCGGTTCGGCGGGGCTGCTCATCAAGCTTCAACTCGTCGCGCGAGAACTGGACCCGATGAGCAAGGTTCCGGTGCGCATGTTCGGGCAGGAGCTCCAGGCTGAGAGCTACGCGATCGCGCAGATGAACACGATCATCCACGACATGGACGTCGACCTTCAGCGTGGCGACACGATCATCAACCCGAAGCTCCGCAACGCCGATGGTACGCTCGCCGGCTTCGACATCGTCGTCTCCAACCCGATGTGGAACCAGCCGTTCTCCCCGGAGCTGTTCCTCAACGACCCCTTCGATCGCTTCGTGACGGCAGGTGGGGTTACCAGCGGCAAGGGTGACTGGGCATGGCTCCAACACACGCTCGCGTGCATGAAGGACCGCGGCCGCGCTGCTGTCGTACTGGACACCGGTGCGGTCACGCGGGGGTCGGGGTCGAGGAACGAAGACAAAGAACGCAACATCCGCAAGTGGTTCGTCGATCACGACTTCATCGACGGTGTCATCCTCTTGCCGGAGAACCTCTTTTACAACACAACGTCGGCTGGCGTGATCGTCGTGCTGTCGAAACGCAAGCCGGCAGCTCGTCGGAGCAAGATCACACTGGTCGACGCCAGCCGGCGCTTCAAGAAGGGACGACCCAAGAACTATCTTCCCGCTGAGGAAATCGAGCACATCGCGCGGCTCTTTCTTGCCGGGGAACCTGTCGACGGAGACGTGGCGGTTGTCTCGACCGAGCAGGTGCAGGCGGGCGACTACAACCTCAGCCCGAGCCGGTGGGTCGCACAGGCTAGCGATGCGGCAACGGCTGATCTCCCGACGCTGATCGGCGCTCTGCAAAAGCTGGCGTTGGAACAGCAGGCCTCGGATCAGAGGGTGATGCGACTCCTCGGGGGACTGGTCAAGTGAGCACATGGCGGGAGGCGCTGCTGCGAGACGAGATCGAACTGGCGTATGGCAAGGCCCTGCCCGGGCACGTTCGGGAGCCTGGCCGTTACGACGTGTTCGGGTCGAACGGCCGCGTGGGTTCTCACGGCGAGGCACTGGTCGACGGACCTGGCATCGTCGTGGGCAGGAAGGGAACGGTCGGCGCCGTCACCTACTCGTCCGAAGCGTTCTGGCCAATCGACACCACCTACTTCGTCGTCAACAAGGGGGACCACAGCTGGCGTTACCTGTACTACCTGCTCCTGAGTAGCGGCCTGACCGGACTCAACAGTCACAGCGCCGTCCCCGGTCTGAACAGGGAAGACGTCTACTCCATCGCCGTGAAGATTCCGCCGCGGAGCGAGCAGGGCGACATCGCTCGCGTCCTCGACTGCGTGGAGGACGCGATCCGTTTCGAAGCAGATCTCTTGACTCACGCCCAAGAAGTCAAGGGCGCGACCATGCGCGAACTGTTCACTCGGGGCCTACGCGGCGAGCCCGTGAAGGACTCGGAAGTTGGGAGCGTGCCCGAGAGCTGGGAGATCGTCGCGCTCGGATCGCTCGGTCGGGTCGGAAATGGATCGACGCCCAAAAAGTCCGTCACAGCGTTTTGGGAGGGCGGGACCTTCCCCTGGCTAACAAGCGCCAAGGTCTACGACCGACAGATCACCGCTGCCGAGCAGTTCGTAACAGAGGAAGCGCTCACCCGGTGTCATCTCCCGGTTGTTGAGCCGGACGCGGTCCTCGTTGCGATCACCGGTCAGGGCAAGACCCTGGGTCACTGTGCCGTGCTGACCATCCAAGCCACCATCAACCAGCACCTGGCCTACATCCAGTGCGACACCGACAAGGTCGACCCTCACTTTCTCAGGGGATACCTGGAGACCCAGTACGACAACCTGCGACAGGTTGGTGCGGGCGGTGGCAGCACAAAGGGCGCATTGACATGCGCCTTCCTCCGAGGCATGCCAGTCCCGCTGCCAGAGAAGAATGAACAGCGCTCGATCGTCGAGGTGCTCCAGGCGGTCGATCTAAAGATCGGTCTGCACCGACAGAAGCGCACTCTGCTGGAGAGCATTTTCAACTGCCTGCTCGACGGGCTCGTGACCGGTGCGCTCCGCGTCGACCGCCTCGACATCTCCGTGCTGGCAGATGTCTCGGTGCTTGGAGAGCCGGCCGCATGACCACGTTGAGCATCAGCGAAGCGGTCACCGTCCAGTTCCCGATGGTGAGGCACGCCACCGAGGTTGGCTGGACGCCGCTCACGCCTGAGGACGCGATATCGCTACGCGGGGGCACCAGCCAGATGCTCTTCCCTGCCGAGCTTGAGACCAGGCTTCGCAAGTTCAACCCGTGGCTGACCGAGAGCAGCGCCCGGGCGATCGTTGACACCATCGAGGCGATTCCGGCGACGATCGACGGCAACCGCGAGGTCCTCGCGTGGCTGCGCGGCGAGAACTCCTGGTACGACGAGCAGGAGCAGCGTCACCGTCCCGTTCAGGTGGTCGACTTCGAGCGACCCGGTGAGAACTCGCTGTACGTCACGTGGGAGTGGAGGATCGACCCAGTCGCACGCAAGGGCAATCGCGCTGACGTCATCTTCGTGGTCAACGGACTCCCGGTGGCGATCGTCGAGCACAAGAGCCCCAAGGACGGTCGCGCGTTGGAGCGAGCGATCAAGCAGCTCCGCCGCTACGAGGTCGAGACGCCCGAGCTGATCGGCGCCCCTCAGCTGTTCAACGTGACCCACCTGCTCGACTACTGGTACGGCGTTACCTGGTCGGCCACGCGGCGCGGGATCGCACGGTGGAAGCAGACGCCGGACGAGTCGTACCGGTTCGCGGTGCAGGCCTTCTTCGAGCCGACCGACTTCCTGCGGACCCTGCGGGACTGGATCTTGTTCTACGTCGAAGACGGCGAGACCAAGAAGTCAGTTCTTCGGGAGCACCAGCGCCGCGCCATCGACAAGATCATTGGGCGTTGCGCCGACCCGGCCAAGACGCGCGGGCTGATCTGGCACACCCAAGGCTCCGGCAAGACCTTCACGTTGCTGACCGCCGCCCGCCTGATCCTCGAAGACAAGGACCGCTTCAAGAGCGCGACCGTGGTGCTCGTCGTCGACCGCACCGAACTCGAGGGCCAGCTCAACGGTTGGGTCGAAAGGCTCCTCGGCGAGATGCAGAACCAGGACATCGCTGTTCGACGCGCGGAGAGCAAGGAAGACCTGCAAGACCTGCTCGACGCGGATTTCCGCGGCCTCGTGCTGTCGATGATTCACAAGTTCGACGCCGCCCGCAGGGACACGTCGACCCGAGACAACATCTTCGTGTTCATCGATGAGGCCCACCGCTCCGTCGCCCGCGACCTCGGCAGCTACCTGATGGCCGCCCTCCCGAATGCCACGATCATCGGATTCACCGGCACGCCGGTCGCCGCGTCGAAGGTCGGGAAGGGCTCGTTTGACATCTTCGGCTCCCAAGACGAGGACAACTACCTCGACCACTATTCGATTCTTGAGTCGATCGAAGACGAGACGACGCTCCCGATCAAGTACCTGATGGCGCCATCCTCGATGAGGCTGCCAACCGAGCGACTCGACGAAGAGTTCTTCGCGCTCGCGGAAGACGAGGAGATCACCGACATCGAGGAACTCAACCGCGTCCTCGACCGCGCTGTCGGGCTGAAGACCTTCCTCGGTGCAGACGAACGGGTCGCCGACGTCGCCGAGTTCCTCGCGGACCACTTCCGCGAGAACGTGCTGCCGCTGGGCTACAAGGCGTTCCTCGTCGCGGTCGACCGCGAGACCGTGGCGAAGTACAAGCGTGCCCTGGACCGTCACCTTCCGCCGGAGTGGTCCGTCCCGGTGTACAGCCGCAACGACGCTGACGTGGTCGACCGACCGCTGGTCGCCGAACTGCAGCTCTCCGACGACCGGGAAGAGGAAGTACGTCGGCTGTTCAGGCGGCCAGGCGAGGACCCCAAGATCCTCATCGTCACTGACAAGCTGCTGACCGGCTACGACGCCCCG
>OEPS010000755.1_pt1 | contig 11048 bp, 8 predicted proteins | sample 1539411 | NCBI WGS metagenome assembly OEPS01 (sample SAMN02671747, study PRJEB22543) | soil metagenome | biome: bacteria | place: China:Hunan Province, Lengshuijiang City | collected 2012-10-15 | depth 0.08m m | reverse complement strand
CTGTCCGCGGGGCGCGGCTGCGCGCCGGCGATGGCCGGGCAGAGCAGGGCGATCGCCGCGGCGAGCCACGCCGTACCGCCCGACCGGCGGCGGTCGCTGTTGACAGCGGCGGGCGGCGCACCGTACCGTCGTGATGCGACAGGCGCCATCGTCTGCGGCGCAGCGGGGGTGGTGAGCCTGCGCGTCACCAGCTGCCGGGAGGCTTTCATGCGTCTCTCTGTGTGGTTCGCGCGCGCGCTGCTCGCGCTCGCGCTCGTGGCTCCATCCGCTGCACATGCCCAGCTCACCATAATACTCGAGGGCGCGGTCCGCGGCCCCGAGAACCAGCCAGTGACGCAGGGCAACGTCACGGTCGTGAACCCGGCGACGAACGAGCAGCGCAGCGCGCCGCTCAGCGACGCCGGCCGCTTCCGGGTGCTCGGCCTCGCCCCCGGCCGTTATGACGTGACCGTCCGCGCGATCGGCTACGCGCCGAACGTGCAGTCGGTCGAGCTGCTGCTCGGCCAGCGGGCGAACCTCGTCTTCGCCCTCGAGCGCCGCGCCACCGCGCTCAGCGAAGTCGCGGTGACCGCGCAGCGCGCGACGCCGGTCGAGGTGCAGCGGACCTCGGTGTCGACGCCGATCGTCCACGAGCAGATCGAGAAGCTGCCGACGATCGACCGGAACATCATGACCCTCGCCGCGATCGCCCCCGGCGTGAAGGGGTTCGCGCCGCAGGCGGGACGCGCCCTGCCGTCGGCGGGGGCGGTCCCCGACCTCCGGTTCATCAACTTCTACCTCGACGGCATCGAGCTGAAGAGCCTCTTCAACGGCAACCTCGTCGGCATCCCGCAGACGGGGGCGCCGCTGCCGCAGGAATCCATCCAGGAATTCCGGGTCTTCCTCAACCCGTACGACGCGGAGTACTCGCACGCGGGCGCGTACGTGCTGAGCGCGGAGTCGAACCGCGGCACCAACGAGCTGCACGGCTCGGTGTTCGGCTTCCTGCAGAACAAGGACATGGTGGCGAAGACCGTCTTCCAGGCGGCGGCGCCGAACTTCAACCGGACGCAGCTCGGATTCAACGTGCGCGGCCCGATTCGCCGGGACCGCGCCTTCTTCGCGCTGAACTACGAGGTGACGAACTCGAACAACTACATCGACGTCGTTCCCGGCCGGCCGGCGGTGAACCCGGCGATCTGGAACCGCTACGCCGGGTCGTTCCGGGCGCCGAACCTCAACCACACCGGCTTCCTGCGCGGCACCTTCACCCCGAGCCCCCGCAACACCGTGGATGCGGAGTGGGCGGTGCGCTACATGACCGGGGAGTCGAACTTCGGCGCGACGGTGGCGCGCGAGGGTGGGATCGACCAGTCGTACCTGATCCACGTCGCGCAGCTTCGCGATCGCTTCCTGCCGCGGCCTGACGTCCTGAACGAGCTGAGCCTCCAGTTCGTCCGCTGGCACCACGACGAGGGCCCGCTCGTCCCCGGCCCACAGCTCGTCTACCCGAGCATCACGCTGGGCACGGCGACCTTCCCCCTCCTCCTCAACGAGACGCACTGGCGGCTGATCGACCGTGCGACGTACAGCAAGGAAGGGTGGGGCGGCTCGCACACCTTCAAGGCGGGGGTCGAGGCGAGCCACGTCGCCGCCGACCAGTTCTCGCCCAACTTCCGCGACGCGCAGTTCCGCTTCGGCCAGGACACCGCGACAGTGCCGAACCAGGCGGTCATCGGGATCGGCTACCCGAACACCAGCGGCACCGCCGACGCCCTCGCCGATCTCTCGGGGTGGATCACCGGCGCGTACCTGAACGACGAATGGCGTCCGGGCGCGACCCTGACCATCAACCTCGGCGTCCGCTACGACGCCGAGATCAAGACCCTGAACAACGATTACACCGTCCCGTGGGCGAGCGACACGGCGATCACCAATCGGCCGCAGGTCGCGCCGTACCTCAACCGCGGCGACCGGAAGAACGACCTCAACAACTTTTCGCCGAGGCTGTCGTTCTCGTGGGATCCGTTCGGAACGAACCGGACGTTCCTGCGCGGCGGGGCGGGGATCATCTACGATCGCGTCCCCAGCTTCATCGGCTTCCAGGAGCGCCTCGCCGCGTCGTGGCGGAGCTACACGATCGCCAACCCGGGGACGATGGACGTGAACGTCCTCCGCCAGCGGGTGATCTCGGGGGCGGTGCCGAGCACGCCGAACCTCGTCCTCGTGAAGCAGCTGATGCAGGCGCCGGAGAACCGGCAGCTCTCGCTCGGGATCGGCCACCAGATGACCGGGAACCTCGCCTTCAACCTCGACTACGTCCACCAGGACGTCCGGCACCTCTACACCCGCCTCAACCTGAACTACCGCGACTTCACCGTGAGCACCGCCGGTCCGCGCAAGCTGACGCCGCGCTATGGCGACATCGTCGTCTGGGACGACTTCGGCCGCGCGAAGTTCGATGCGTTCGTCTTCTCGACGGCATACCAGCGGCCGAAGCTGCTCACCAACCTCTCCTACACGTTAGGCTGGTACCGCGCGGACTACGACGCGGTGACCGCTCCCGCGTACGCCTATCGCAGCTCGTACAACATGCAGCGCACCGCGGGGGACGAGCGGCACCGGGTCGTGCTCTCCGAGGTCGCGACGCTGCCGTGGGGGTTCGAGGTGTCCGGCATCGGCACGATCGCCAGCCCACGCCCGTTCGGCGCCTCGATCGGCCAGGACCTGAACAGGGACAACGATTTCAGCGACGACTTCTTTCCGTCCGGCGATCCCGCCGGCCTCCGCACGCAGCTGCCGCCTAACGGCTGGAACCAGTGGTACCGGAACGTCGACCTCCGCGTCGGGAAGTCGCTGTTCGCCTCCCGCGGCACCGCGGTGCGGGCCACCGCCGAGATCTTCAACGTCTTCAACACGAACAACGTTGCCGGCTACAACGGACGCCAGCGCGACGCGGCCGGCGCGCTCCTCCCGAGCTACGGCCGGCCCAACGCGGCGTTCGGTGCGCGGCGCGCGCAGGTCGGGCTCCGCGCCGAGCTCTAGACCCGTCCACGCGAACGGGGGCGCCGCTCGGATCGAGCGGCGCCCCCGTTCGTACCCCCTCGCTTCCTCAGACCGTGAGCGCGCTCAGGTAGTTGTAGCTCGACGTGATCGAGGCAAAGGCACCCCCCGGACCGTCGGCGGCGTTGTCGTGCTCGACGAAGTAGTGCCTGATCCCCGCCAGCTCGCGCTTCGCGAAGATGCGCTTCCAGTCGATGCTCCCGCTTCCGACCGGCTCCATCTCCATCTTCCCCGCGCTGCCGTCCTTCACGTGCACGAGGGGGAAGCGTCCCGGGTACTTCGCGAACCAGGCGAGCGGATCCTGTCCCGCCCTGGTCGCCCAGTAGAGATCCATCTCCAGCTTCACCAGCTGCGGATCGCTGTTCGCGAGCAGCACCTCGAACGGGACCACGTCCCCGATCTTCGTGAACTCGAAATCGTGGTTGTGGTAGGCGAACTGGAGTCCGGCCTGCTGCACCTGCCGGCCGATGTCGGTGAGCGTCCCGGCGAAGCTCTTCCACGCCTCGACGGTGCTCCCGCGCTGGCTCGGGTCGAGCCAGGGACAGACGATGTACTGGTGCCCGATCGTCTTCGCCGCGGCGACGACCCCCGGGAGGTCGGCCTGCAGCATCTGCAGCGGGACGTGCGCCGACGGCGCCGTCAGGCGGTTGGCGTCGAGCATCGCGCGGATCTCGCTCGGCGAGTGGTCGAAGTAGCCCGCGAACTCGACCTCCGTGTAGCCGATCTGCGCGACGCGGGCGAGCGTCGCCGCGACGTCGCGCTTCATCTCGTCGCGCACCGTGTAGAGCTGCACCCCGATCGGGCGGATCTTCGCGCCCCCCGCGACGTCCCGCGCCGCCCCGGCCGCGGTACCCGATCCCGAGTTGCTGCCGCTCGCGCTGCCGTTGGCCGCGCAGGCGAGGGCGCTGATCCCGCTCGCCGCGAGCGCGGCGCCGCCGAGCGCGGCGAGGAACGCGCGGCGGTCCTGCGCGGGCGGTCTTGAAGCTTCGTCGGACATTTTGCCTCCGGAGAAAGTCGGCGCTGCGGCGCGAACATGGCGCGGCGACGGCGCGCGCGCAATGCGGCAGCCTGGCCTCGCGGCGAGGGGAGGCACCGTGTACGTTATCGGCCACCATACTCACCCCCGAGCCTGCGACCATGCCCAGCCACACCGCAGCCCTCCTCTCCCGCGCGACCTTCGCGGCCGCCGCATCCGCCATCGTACTGAGCGGGTGCATCGCGAAACCTTCCGGTACGACGGCGGACACCACCGCGGCGGCGCCGCCCACCACCCCGGCGTCGACAGCCCCTCCCTCGGCGCCAGCCGACACCAGCTGGCGCGTGCTCGTCGGCGGCACGAGCACCGACGCGTGGCGCGGCTACAAGGCGCAGGCATTCCCCGCGAGCTGGCGCCTCGCCGACGGCGCGCTCACCAAGTCCGGCAGCGCCGATGACCTCATCAGCCGCGACCAGTACGGCGACTTCGAGCTGGAATGGGACTGGAAGCTCGCCCCCAACGGCAACGCCGGCGTCTTCTACCGCGCGACGGAGGAGTATCCGAAGGTCTACTGGAGCGGCGTCGAGTACCAGCTCCTCGACGATGCCGGCCACCCCGACGGGAAGAGCCGGCTCACCTCCGCCGGCGCGGCCTACGCCGTCTATCCGTCGCCGGCGGGGATCGTGAAGCCGGCCAACGAGTGGAACTCCTCGCGCATCGTCGCGCGCGGCGCGCACGTCGAGCACTGGCTCAATGGCCGGAAGGTCGTCGACTACGAGCTGTGGAGCCCCGACTGGGAAGCAAAGGTCAAGGCGAGCAAGTTCAACGAGTGGCCGAACTACGGTCGCGCCAGGCGCGGCCACATCGCAATCCAGGGTGACCACGAGGGATCGCTCTGGATCAGGAACATGCGCATCCGGGAGCTGAGATGAGCAGCGTCAACCAGACCATGGCCGGGGCGCCGCGCGCCTACGGATCGAGCGCGCGCGGCCGCCTTGCCGCGATGATGTTCCTCCAATACTTCGTCTGGGGTGCGTGGTTCGTGACGATGGGCACCTACCTCTCTCGCACCCTCCACGCGACCGACCAGCAGATCGGGCTCGCCTACGGCGCGACGGCGATCGCGGCGCTCGTCTCCCCCTTCTTCATGGGGATGATCGCCGACCGGTTCTTTGCGAGCGAGAAGCTCCTCGCGATCCTCCACATCCTCGGCGCCGTGCTGCTCTGGCTCGTGTCGATGCAGCAGTCGTTCGCGACCTTCTACCCGTTGCTCATCGTCTATGCGCTGTGCTACATGCCGACGCTGAGCCTGACGAACTCGATCTCCTTCCACCACGTCGCCGATTCGGCGCGCGACTTCCCCCTCATCCGCGTCCTCGGGACCATCGGCTGGATCGTCGCCGGAATCATCATCGGCAAGGTGCTGCACGCCGACGCGCTCGCGCTCCCGTTCCGCGTCGCGGCGATCGGCTCGCTGGTGCTCGGTCTGTACTCGCTCGTGCTGCCGCATACGCCGCCGAAGGCGGCCGGTGCACCGTTCAGCGCGCGCGATGCGATCGGACTCGATGCGCTCTACCTGCTCAAGGATCGCGCCTTCCTGATCTTCGTGATCGGGTCGTTCCTGCTCTGCGTGCCGCTGCAGTTCTACTACGCCTTCACCAACCCGTTCCTCAACGAGATCGGGGTAAAGGACGCGGCGTTCATCCAGACCTTCGGCCAGATGTCGGAGATCGGGTTCATGCTCCTTCTCCCGCTCGCGCTCCGCAAGTTCGGGATCCGCGGGATCATGCTCGGCGGGATGCTCGCGTGGGCCCTGCGCTACTTCGCCTTCAGCCGCGGCGACGTCGGCGCCGGGATGTGGCTGCTCTACCTCGGCATCCTCCTCCACGGCATGTGCTACGACTTCTTCTTCGTGGCCGGGCAGATCTACACGGACGAGAAGGCTGGGCCGCGCGTACGCGCTTCGGCGCAGGGGCTGATCAACTTCGTCACCAATGGCGTCGGCTACTTCATCGGCGCCTGGGTCTCCGGCCGCGTGGTCGGCGCCTACAGCACAGCCGGCCCGAACGGCGCGCTCGTGCACGACTGGCGTGCGATCTGGCTGGTGCCGGCGGTCGGCGCACTGGTGATCGCCATCATCTTCGCGCTGGTCTTCCGGCCGAAGGCCGCGGCCAACCCCGACGAACCGATCCAGCCCGCGACGGCGCCGATCACCGCCTGACCTTTTCAAGGGGTCAGAGTCGTTGAAAAAGGATGATGACGGGGGCAAGCGGGGCGAGATCATCTCACCCCGGCTTGCCCCTGAGTCGTCTCAAAACCGAGCCGCAGAGTGGAGTGGTCCGCGGGTCTGAATGGTCTGGTTCCCACAGGCGGGTCGGGAGATCGCGCCTCGTACGCATCAACGGCTGAACGACAATTTCGCGGATGACGCGGATTTCGCGGATACTGCCTCGGGGCGCCACGAGGAGCGCCGCACGCCTCGACGAACGTTCGGCGTGATCCGCGTCCGTTCAAGGGGTCAGAGTTGTTGAACGGTGATGACACGCATCATCGTTCTTCAACGACTCTGACCCCTTGAAGCGCCCAGGCGGGTCGGGAGATCGCGCCTCGTACGCATCAACGGCTGAACGACAATTTCGCGGATGACGCGGATTTCGCGGATACTGCCTCGGGGCGCCACGAGGAGCGCCGCACGCCTCGACGACCAGGAGCGGGATGAACGCCAGCGCCGTGACGAGTGACTCGATTCGCGCTGACCGCCCGGTACGCCGCCAGCGAGAAGCAAGCCGGGTAAGGATCGCGACCGCCGACACCGCGCCGACGATCACCAGCAGCCCGTCGGGTCCGAAACGCGATCGTTCGCCGCTCACACGCCGATCACGAACCGGATCCCCCTGAAGTGCTCGTCCCCCGGCGTGTTGCCGTGAATGCGCCGGTAGTAACCGACGCTGACGCCGACGATCACCCCGAGCTGAGCCTCGACGCCAACATAGTCCTGCCCGGGCGCGATGTCGGTGGCGCGACCCCACGTGCGCAGCCCGACGACCTGCATGCGGACCTCGGCCGCCATCGAGGCGATACCGATGACGCCGATGCCGACCTGTCCCGCGCTCCGGCCCATCTCGATCTCGAGCGTCGTTCCGGTTTGTTCGTCGGGGGTGATGTGCGAGACTCTCGCGACCCCGGCGTAGATCGACTGGTGCTGCGCGGAGCCGAAGCGAACGCCGTACAGTGGACCGTACGCTGTGGCCCGCTGCGCGGCGGCGAGCGATGGCGCCACCGCGTGCGCCGCGGCGAGCGCCAGCACGACCCGCAGCCACCTGCCGTTGCTCACCACGAGCGCCGCGAGGCGTCCGTTCAGATCTCCCAGCCTTTTCTGTACTCCCTCGTCAGGTAGGCGTTGACATCCGCGTTGTTCACCACCTTCATCGCGCTCGCGTCGTAGACGATCTTCGCCCCCTCCCCCGCATTCAGGGCGACGATCCCGAGCAGCATCGTCTCCGTCAGCGCCGACGCGTAATCGAACGGGCAGCTCGCCGTCGCTTCGCCCCGGACCGCCTGCGCGAAGTTGACCTCGTGCGGCACGGTGATCCGCGGGACGCTGGTCGGGACCGCCGCCGCTTCGGCGGCGAGCGAGGCGGGGTAGACCGTCGGGTTGTCGCCGTAGGTCGCGTAGGTGATGATCCCCCTGTCGCCGACGAAGATCCCGCCGCCGGTGCCGGCGTTGGGGAAGGGCATGTCGTCGGGGAGGAAGGGCGGGCGGTCGGGGAGGAGGCTGCCGTCGTACCAGTGGAGGTCCACCGCCGGCTGCGCGCCGCGTGCGGCGAACTCGTAGTGTACCGTCGTCGCCAGCGGGTACGACGCCTTCTCGAAGGGCATTCCCCCCCACGGCGTCGACGACGAGGTGACGCTCACCGGCTGCGTCAGCCCCAGTGCCCAGTACGGCTGGTCGAGGAGGTGCGCGCCCATGTCGCCTAACGCTCCCGTGCCGAAGTCGATCCAGCCGCGCCAGCTGAACGGGTGGTAGACCGGGTGATAGGGGACGTACTTCGCCCCGCCGAGGAAGAGGTCCCAGTCGAGGCCCTTCGGGATGGTCTGCGGGTTCTTCGCCATCGCCTCGAGCACGGCCGCGTCCACCGTCCGCATGTTCCAGCGCGGCGGTGCCGCCGGCTGCGGGCGGGTCACGGCCGGGAGCTTGGCGTTGGGCGGTGTCTGCGCGGCGCTCCGGGCGGCGGCCGCCTGCTGCTGCGCGGCCGCCTTCTCCCGTGCCGCCTTCTCGGCCGCGGCCTGGGCGACGTCCTGCCCGGGGCGCGGGATCCCCTGCGCCCAGTACCGCTGCGGCCGGTCGGTCCAGACGTGCACCTCGCGCACCGGGCCGATCACCCCGGCGCCGATCAACTCGACGATGCGGCGCGTTCCCTCGCGCGAGTGCCCCTGGTTTCCCATCTGCGTGACGCGCTTGGTCTCGCGGGCGGTGCGCGCGAGGAGCCGCGCCTCGTAGACCGTGGTCGTCAGCGGCTTCTGCACGTAGACGTGCTTCCCGGCCTGCATCGCCGCGACCGCGATCACCGCGTGGGTGTGGTCGGGCGTCGCGATCACCACCGCGTCGACGCTCTTCTCCTTCTCCAGCATCTTCCGGAAGTCGGCATACTTCCGCGCCTTCGTGTACGCCTCCTTCAGCCGCACTGCCTGCGGGTTCGGCGCCGTCTCCCCCTGCCGCGGACGGAGCCGCCCCGCGAGCTGGCGCTCGACGTAGCCGTAGTCCACGTCGCAGACCGCGACGATGTTCTCGTCGAGGAACTGCGCCATGTTCTCCATCCCCATCCCGCCGATCCCGACGAAGGCGAGATCGAGCTTGTCGCTCGGGGCACGATAGCCGCGGCCGAGCACGAACCGGGGGACGATCATCACCCCGAACGCGGCCGTCGCCCCGGTCGAGATGAAGTCGCGGCGGGTGTAACGCTTGTCGGACATCGATCCTACCTCCTGTTGGTGATCCGAGGGCGCCAGGGCGGCGCGGCGATGCGGAGGGCAGCCCGGGCCGGATTATCGCAGCCTGCGCGAGGGCTCGCAAATGAGGGGGCGGGGGACCCGCGGCTGCGGAGCGGCTTCACGAATGTCTCTCCGCTGGCCTTCGCCACGCCGGAGCGGGTTCGTTCACGCATCAGCGGAACGCATGACTCGGCGGACGTCAGCGGTGACGACGGTTGCGAAGCTCGTTGGCTGGTCCCGGACGCATCGCGCTGGATGCCTCGCCGGCCGGCACAGCGCAGCTGCCGCCTCGCGGACTACTCCTGTAGAGGGTCGACCTCAGACCCGCTGGCAAGACCGAAGTACCGCTCGAAGAATGCGATGAGCTTCCCCATGACCGTCTGCTTCTTCGACGCATGACCACCGCCGGCAGCGAACCTGGACATGGGCGGGAGGATCTTCGTGATCGCCGTGCCCCCGGACGGGATCGCGCCATCACGGAAGGCACTGTCGATAAAGCTCCGTGTCGCCATGCCGTCCAGCCCTTCGTCCGCGATGATTCGATCCAGTTCCTCGGCCCTCCGCGCAGCCACGAACGCAACCCACGCCGCGTCCACCCTGGCTGTTGTCGAAACCGAATCGACGAACTGCTCGATGAGATCCTTCGAGGAGCTTTCGGTCCACGTCGAAGACGCAGTATCTCGTGAGGATGTTCAGCAGCGTGTGCCTGGCGAAGAACGTCTTCGTGAAGTGCACCAGGTCGGTGATCGGCCTGTTCTTCGCGTCGGCCCACCAGGAGGTGAAGGCGAAGCTGTTGGACGTGTGCCGGCGTCCCCGCTTCCCGCGGAGCTCCGCCAGGTGGCCGTCACGAACGGTGTTGCTGTAATACTTCGTCAGCGTGCCGTTGCTGATGACGAAGAGCTGCACGTACTCGAACAGCCCGGAGCCGGACCAGAAGCTGTCGCGCTGGCAGCGGTCGATCTGGTTGAACGCTTCACGGATGTCCACGCCGGGCCGCTCGATCTCGACGTGCACCATGGGCAGGCCGTTGACCAGAATCGTCACGTCATAACGCGTCGCGCGTCGGCCGTCTGCCTCGTACTGGTTGATGACCTGGAGGACATTGTTGTGGATGTTCTGCTTGTCGATCAGGTAGACGTTCCTGCTGCTGCCGTCATCGCGCGTGAGGACCTGGATGTGGTCTTCCTGGATCCGCGCCGTCTTTTCGATGATGCTGTCGTTGGCGCCGGCGATCCGGTGCGCGAAGAAGCGCTCCCACTCCGCGTCCGAGAAGGTGATCTTGTTGAGCTTCTCCAATTACCGCCGCACGTTGGCGATCAGCTCCGCCTCGCTGGCGATGCGCAGGTGCTCGTACGCCTGCTGCTCCAGCTGCGCGATCAGGCGGCGCTCCAGCGCCGCCTCGCTCTCGTAGGCGGTCTCGCGAACGGCCTCCGCGGCGAACTCGGCGACGACGGTGCTCTCGTCGGAGAGCGCGATCATCTCGTACCGTGGAGGGGTCGTGCTCATGGTGCCTTCACCCAGTGCGACACGGGCTGCGTGAGGAAATCATCCAGTGAAATGCCGTCGCCTCCCACCAGAAGGGTGCGTTGCGGCGCGAAGGCCTGCACGAACGCCGCGGTCCCGGCCTGGGCCTGCGGCGCGCGGCCGCTCTTCACCTCGATCGCGGTCAGGCGGCGTCCGGCCCGCACGACGAAATCCACCTCGTGGTTGCGCTCGCGCCAGTAGTGCAGCGCGCATTCCCCACGCATCGACGCGTTGGCCAGATGCGCACCTGCCGCCGACTCCACCAGCCGGCCCCAGAACTCGCGGTCGGATCGTGCTTCGTCGAAGGTCAGCCCGCTGGTCGCCGTCATTAGCGCCGTGTTGAACACCTGAAGCTTTGGACTCGACCCACGGCTGCGCGCGACGTCCCCGGCATACTTGGGCAGCCCACGCACCATCCCTGCCCCCGCCAGCAGGTCGAGGTAGTGGGCAAGCGTCGTCGTGTTTCCGGCGTCCTGCAGCTGGCCCAGCATCTTGGTGTAGGAGAGCACCTGCC
>OEPS010000754.1_pt1 | contig 11051 bp, 7 predicted proteins | sample 1539411 | NCBI WGS metagenome assembly OEPS01 (sample SAMN02671747, study PRJEB22543) | soil metagenome | biome: bacteria | place: China:Hunan Province, Lengshuijiang City | collected 2012-10-15 | depth 0.08m m | reverse complement strand
GCCGGGCCCGAGCCAATCTGCCGGCGTGGCGTCAGCAGGCGCCGTTTCTGTTGCTGTGGCTGTTATTGCTGAGCGCCGCCGCCCGCCCGCAGTGGCTCGGCGAACCATTGCCGATTGCCGCCAGCGGCCGTGATCTGCTGGTGGCGGTGGACGTGTCCGGTTCGATGGATTTTCCCGACATGCAGTGGCAGGACGAAGACGTCAGCCGACTGTCGCTGGTCCAGCATTTGCTCGGTGATTTCCTCGAAAGCCGTGATGGCGACCGCGTCGGGCTGATCCTGTTCGGCAGTCAGGCGTATCTGCAGGCACCGCTGACGTTTGACCGCCACACCGTGCGCGTGTGGCTTGATGAAGCCCGCATCGGCATTGCCGGCAAGAACACCGCCATCGGCGACGCAATCGGTCTGGCGCTCAAGCGTCTGCGCCTGCGTCCGGCGCAAAGCCGAGTGTTGATTCTGGTCACCGACGGCGCCAACAACGGTGGCGAAATCGATCCGCTGACCGCCGCAAAACTGGCGGCCAGCGAAGGGGTAAAAATCTATCCGATCGGCATTGGTGCCGACCCGCAAGACAGTGGCAGCACCGGTCTGCTCGGGGTCAATCCGAGCCTGGACCTCGACGAGCCGGCGCTCAAGGCGATTGCCGCAGCCACCGGCGGCCAATACTTCCGCGCCCGCGACGGCAAAGAGCTGCAAGCGATCCGGGACACCCTCGATCAACTTGAACCGGTGACCCAGCAACCGACCCAGGCGCGCCCGGCGCAAGCCTTGTATCAGTGGCCGCTGGCCTTTGCCCTGCTGCTGAGTCTGTTGCTGGTCGCCCGCGAATTGTGGCCGGACAACCCCCTGCAACGCCTGTTTACCAAGGAGCTGTATCTGCAAAGTCCGTTGCCTGACTGGCGTGAGCGTCTCAAGCGCCTGCGTTTGCGGAGGCGCCGATGATCGCGCTCTGGCCGCACTGGTTCCGCCCCTGGTGGCTGCTGCTCCTGCCGCTGCTCGGCTGGCTGATCTGGCAACTCTGGCACCGGCAGAAACGCGCCGGACGCTGGCAGATGATTCTGCCGCCGGCGTTCCACTCGACGCTGCTCAGCGGCGGCAATGGCCGCGCCAGCAAGCTGCCGTGGGTCGCCCTCGGCGTGGCGTGGCTGCTGACCCTCGTCGCCCTGCTCGGCCCCAGTTGGGAACGCGTCGAACAGACCAGCCAGAAACCCGCCGACCCGCTGGTCGTCGTTCTGGAACTGACCCCGGAAATGCTCGCCACCGACTCACCGCCAACGCGACTGGAACAGGCCCGGCGCAAGCTGTTCGACCTGTTGCAGGCGCGCAGCGATGCGCAGACCGCGATCGTCGTCTACGCCGGCAGCGCGCACACGCTGGTGCCGCTGTCGGATGACCTGGCGACCAGTCGCAATCTGCTCGACGCGCTCAAACCGTCGCTGATGCCGGAAAGCGGCCATCGCGCTGATCTCGGCATAAGCAAGGCACTGGCCTTGCTCAAGCAAGGCGCACTCGGTCAGGGGCGAATTCTGCTGATCGGCTCCTCGCTGACCGAGGAAGAACGCCAAGGTATTCGTCGAGCCCTCGGCGAGCAGTCAGCACAACTATTGATGCTCGGCATCGGCACCGCTGAAGGCGCGCCCATCGCTCAGGAGGACGGCAGTTTCCTCAAGGATGAACAAGGCGCGATTCGCGTGCCGCAGCTCGACAGCCCGGGCCTCGGCGCGTTCCTTGCCAGCGTCGGCGGTGAATACCACAGCGCGCGTCTGGACGAATCCGACTTGCGCGCCCTCGGCCTGCTCGATGGCCCGCGCAGCCTGCGCAACGATGGTCAGACTGTGCGCCTGGACACCTGGGCCGATCAGGGCTACTGGCTGTTGTTGCCGCTGTTGCTGCTCGCCGCGTGTGCTGGACGGCGTGGCTGGTTATTCTGCCTGCCGCTGCTGCTGTGCTTGCCGCAGCCGAGCTACGCTTTCGACTTCGAAGACCTGTGGCTGCGTCCTGACCAACAGGGTTTGCACTTGCTCAAGCAGAAGCGCCCGGCCGAGGCCGCCGAACACTTTGAAGATCACCAGTGGCAAGGGCTGGCGTTGTATGAAGCCGGCGATTACAGTGGCGCCGCTCAGCGTTTCGCCGAAGGCAGCGACGCCCGCGCCCACTACAATCGAGGCAACGCGCTGGCGAAAAGTGGCGAGCTGGAAGCGGCGATTGATGCCTACGAGCAAGCGCTGGAACTGCAACCGGATTTGCGCCCGGCGCTGACCAACAAGGCCCTGGTGGAAAACCTGCTCAAGCAGAAGAACACCCCGCCGCCGGCCGAACCACAGCCGCAACCGGCCCAGCCGAGCGTGCCCGGCGATGAACCACCGCCAGCGACCGCGCCGCCACCGACGGTCAAAAACGAGACCCCGAGCGAGGCCCAGCCCGGCGAGTCGGCCACCGAGCCGCCGCCGACCACCCCGCCGCAACCGGGCCCCAACGAGGTGCCGGGCATCGACGAGACGGAAGAAACGGACACCGTGCCGACGCTGCGCCCGAGCGAGGACAACCTCGAAGGCGAGCAACGTCAGGCGCTGGAACAATGGCTGGGCAAGATCCCGGACGACCCGGGCGAACTGCTGCGACGCAAATTCTGGTACGAACAGCAACAACATCAGGATCAGGAAAAAACTCGATGACCCGCTTCAGCGCCCTCTTGCTGCCCCTGCTGCTCTGCACGGCCACCGCTCAGGCGGCCGAGTTGACGGCCAGCGTGGATCGCAGTCGCCTGAACTCCGGCGAGACGGTCGAGCTCACCCTCGAAACCAGCGATGTCACCCAGTTCGGCAAACCCGACCTGACCCCGCTGGAACCGTTGTTCGAGGTGCGCGGCACGCGTCAGGTCAACCAGTTGAACACGCTTAATGGCGACAACCGTGCCACCACGCGCTGGATCATTACCCTGCTGCCGAAAGAGAACGGCAGCGTGGTCATTCCGCCGCTGCAACTGGGTGACGTGCAGAGCCAGCCGATCACCGTGCAAGTGGTCGAGAGCGATACTCGCGCAGAAAAAAACAACCCGAACCCGGTGTTCATCGAGGTCAGCCTCGATCAGTCCAGCGTTTACGTGCAAGCCCAGGCGATCCTGACCCTGCGCATCTACCATTCAGTGTCGCTGTACGACGACAGCAGCCTGACGCCGCTGCAAATCGCCGATGCGCGTATCGAACAGCTGGGCGACATGCGTACCTATGAGAAAGACATCAACGGCGTGCGCCATGGCGTGATCGAGATGCGCTATGCGATCTACCCGCAGCACAGTGGTTTGCTGCTCATCGCTCCGCAAACGTTCAGCGCCACGCTGGTCGACACCCAGCCCAGCCAGGACGCCACCGCGCAAGGCCCGAAACCGGGCAAATTGCTGCGGGTCAATTCCGCCGAGATCGCCCTGACGGTCAAACCGAAACCGCTGACCTATCCGGCCGATGCGCCGTGGCTGCCGGCGCGCAGCCTGAGCCTGAGCGAAAGCTGGAACCCGGAGCCTGAGCACATTCAGGTCGGTGACTCGCTGACCCGCAGCCTGACCCTGAAAGTCGAAGGCCTAGCCAGCTCGCAGCTGCCGGCCCTGCCCGGCACCGAAGCCAACGGCCTGCGCCGTTACCCGGATCAACCGGTGCTGAGCAACCAGAGCGGCGAGCGCGGCCTGATCGGCAGCCGTGAAGAACGCGAAGCGCTGGTACCCAGCCGCAGCGGCAGCATCGAGCTGCCCACCGTCGATGTGGTCTGGTGGAACACCTTCGAAGATCATCTGGAACACACCAGCCTGCCGGCGCGCACCCTGCAGGTGGCGAACAACCCGAGCCTGCAAGTCGACACCCCGGCGGGCACCCTGCAATCGGCCATTGTCGACAGCGATACCCTGTGGTGGTGGAAACTCAGCACGCTGATCCTCGCCTGTACCACCCTGCTCGGCTTCGGCCTGTGGTGGCGTGCGCGCTGGCAACCGGCGGTGCATCGCGCCGCCCAGACCGGCCCGAGCCCGCGCACCTTGCTGGACGACATCAAGCGGGCGTGCCAGGCGAATGATCCGCAAGCGACGCGGCAGGCGCTGGATGCGTGGGCACGGCAGCAGCCGGAAACGCTAGCCGATATGGCGGCGCGGTTTGTGCCGTTATCCGATGCGCTGGATGGGCTGAATGGTGCGCTGTACAGCGAGACGGGGCAGCATTGGCAAGGCGAAGATCTGTGGCGGGCAATCCGCACTATTCCGGCGGCGGAGCGGGTGCAGGACCCGGTGGGTGACAGCGGGTTGCCGCCGCTGTACCCGAAGTAACCCTCCCCAAGAGGTAATGAAACCCTGTGGCGAGGGGATTTATCCCCGATGGGCTGCAAAGCAGCCCCGAACTCTACAAATCAAGTCTGCCTGACACACCACATAGCCTGATTTTACGACTGCTTCGCAGTCGATCGGGGCGGTGCGACGTTTCGCTAAATCCCCTCGCCACAGAGACCTTCACTTGACTTGGGCACTGCTCGACCACAGCGAGTGCTTTTGCCAGTAAACTCCCTCCTCTTTCGCCGCCCATCATTTCCCCCCGCGGCCATCACCTTTTTCTGTAGCGGAGTCCACCTTGCGTCTGTTCCACACCTCCGACTGGCACCTTGGGCAAAACCTGCATGGCCAGGAGCGCGATTTCGAGCATGCGTGCTTTCTCGAATGGCTGCTGCGCCAATTGCAACTGGCGCAGCCGGATGTGCTGCTGATTGCCGGGGACATCTTTGACACGGTCAACCCGCCGGTCAAAGCCCAGGAACGCCTCTACGACTTCATCGTCAGTGCTCACGAGCAGCAGCCGTTGCTGACCATCGTGATGATTGCCGGTAACCACGATTCCGGCTCGCGCATCGAGCTGCCCGCGCCGTTGATGCGCCGCTTGCGCACCCATGCACTGGGGCGGGTGTTGTGGCTGGATGACGGCCAGCTCGACGCCGAACGGCTGCTGCTGCCACTGCCCAATGCCCAAGGTGAAATCGCCGCGTGGTGCCTGGCGCTGCCGTTCCTGCGTCCGGCGGAAGTGACTGGTGCGCATCTGGGCGACGACTATCTGCGCGGTATCGGACAGGTGCATGAATGGCTGATCGAAGCGGCGAATGCCAAGCGCCAGCCGGGTCAGGCGCTGGTCGCCATCAGCCACGCGCACATGGCCGGCGGCTCGGTCTCGGAAGACTCCGAGCGCAGTCTGATCATCGGTAACGCCGAAGCGCTGCCCGCCAGCCTGTTCGGGCCGAGCATCAGCTACGTTGCCCTCGGCCACTTGCACAAGCCGCAGAAGGTCAACGGTGAAGAACGCATTCGCTACAGCGGCTCGCCGATTCCGCTGTCGTTTTCAGAGATCGGCTATCAACACCAGATTCTCGACATCATCCTCGACGGCGAAACCCTGGTCAGCGTCGAGCCGAAACTGATCCCGCGCTCGGTCAACCTGCAACGCATCGGTCCGGCGCCGCTGGCGGAGATTCTGCTGCAACTGGCTGACCTGCCGAATATCGATCTGCTCGCTGAAACCCAGCGTCAGCCATGGCTGGAAGTGCGCGTCACCCTCGACGAGCCGCAGCCGGATCTGCGCCATCAGGTGGAAAACGCCTTGCAAGGCAAAGCCGTGCGCCTGGTGCGGATCGCCGCTGAGTACGCCGGCAACCGTGGCGCCGAGGGCAGCGACGACGGCAGCGCGCTGGTCGAGCTGGATCAGCTCACCCCGCAGGAATTGTTCAGCCGTGCCTGGCTCGACAACTACGGCAACGAGGTCGATGAGCAGACGCTGAAGGACTTCGCCGAGCTGCTGCAGGACGTACAACTGGAGGGCGAGCAGCCATGAAGATTCTCGCCATTCGTTTGAAGAACCTCGCCTCGCTGGCCGGGCCGTTCGAGATTGATTTCACCGCCGAACCGCTGGCCAGTGCCGGCCTGTTCGCGATCACCGGGCCGACCGGCGCCGGTAAAAGTACCTTGCTCGATGCGCTGTGCCTGGCGCTGTTCGGCGCCGTGCCGCGCCTGAATAACACTGGCCGCGACGCCAAGGTGCCGGATGCCGACGGCGAAATCGCCACCGGCGACCCGCGTACCTTGCTGCGCCGTGGTACCGGTGAAGGTTACGCGGAAGTGGATTTTGTCGGCGTCGATGGCCGGCGTTATCGCGCGCGCTGGGAAGCCAACCGTGCCCGGGAAAAGGCCGGCGGCAAGTTGCAGGCCAGCCGTCAGAGCCTGCGCGACATCGATCAGGATCAACTGCTCGCCAGTCAGAAAGGCGAATACAAAGCACAGCTCGAAGCTGCGCTGGGCCTGAACTTCGAACAGTTCACCCGCGCCGTCATGTTGGCTCAGAGCGAGTTCAGCGCCTTCCTCAAGGCTGACGACAACGACCGCAGCGAACTGCTGGAAAAACTCACCGACACCGCGCTCTACACCCGCCTCGGCCGCCGCGCGTTCGACAAGACCAAAGAGGCCCGCGAAGCACACAAACTGTTGCAGGATCAGGCCACTGGCGTGACTCCGCTGACGCCCGAAGCCCGGGCCGATTTGGACGAACGCTTCAACGCCGCCCAGCAACAGTTGAAGTTGCAGCAAGCGCAGCTCAAGCAACTGGAACAACAGCACAGCTGGCTCAAGGATTTGCGCCACTTGCAGGACGCGCAGCAAGCCGCCGCCGAGCAACTGCACAGTGCGCAGCAACAGTGGGAAGGTCTGGCGGGTGAACGCCTGAAACTGACACGCCTGGAGCAACTCGCGCCGCAACGCCACCAGTTCGCGCGCAAGACTGAACTGGATGCGCAACTGACGCCGCTGGCGGCACAGATTGCCGCGCATACCCAGCAACACGGCGAGCTCAACGAGCGCCAGACGCAACTGGAACAGGCGCTCAATGCGGCAAACATCGCCCTGAGCGAAGCGCAGCAGCGGCACAGCGAAAGTGCCCCGCTGCTGCGTCAGGCCTTCGACGAGCAAAGCACCCTTGCCCGCCTCGCCAAGGACACCGCCCTCAGCGCCGAGGCCCGCCAGTCCGCCGAGCAAGCCTGCACGCAAGGCCAGAGCGCGATTCAAGCCTTGCAGGCGAAACAGGCCGAGGTCGCTGAACGCCTGCAGAAAATCGCCGCCGGGCTGGAACAGAGTGCGGGTCTGGCGCCGCTCAGCGATGCATGGAATGCCTACCGCGATCGCCTGCAACAGCTGATGCTGATCGGCAATCGCCTGAACAAGGGGCAGGCCGAACTGGCGTCCCTCGAACAGAACGCTGCGCTTAGCGCCGAGACGCTGGCCGCGCAAAAACAACAACTGGAAGTGCTGTTCAAGGAGGCCGGCGCCGAGCCGAATGCCGTCGCCGAACAGATCGGCATCCTCGGCACGCTGTTGCAGGACAATCGCAAACAACTGCGCGCCATCGAAGACCTGACGCGGCTCTGGGCCAGTCAGCAGGAGCTGGAAAAACGCGGCGCCGAGCTGCAACAGCGCCTGCTCGATGCGCAGCAGGAACGCGAGCGCCTGACCCAGGACGGGGTGAAAAGCAAGGCCGAACTGACCGTCGCTGAACAAACCCTCAACGTCACCCGTGAACTGCTCGAACGCCAGCGTCTGGCCCGCAGCGCCAGTGTCGAAGAGCTGCGCGCGCAGTTGCAGGACGACCAGCCGTGCCCGGTCTGCGGCAGCCACGAGCATCCGTATCATCAGCCGGAAGCGCTGCTGCAAAGCCTCGGCCGGCACGATGAATCCGAGCAGGCCAGCGCGCAGCACGCGGTGGATCAGCTCAAGGAAAAACTCACCGAGTTGCGCGCTGAAGTCGGTGGCGTGATCGCCCGGCAGAAAGAGCTGCTGCAACAGCAGGAACAATTGACCGTCCAGTTGCAGGCATTGGCGCCGAGCCTGGAGGCGCACCCGCTGGCGCCTCAGTTGCTCAGTCAGGACGCCGACAAACGCGATGCCTGGCTGACTCGGCAGAACGATCAGTTGAACCAGAGCATCACCCAGGACGAACAACGCCAGAGCGCCCTGCTCACCCTGCAACAGGACGCGGCGCGCCTGACCCAGCAACTGCGCAACGCCGAAACCGCGCATCAGCAAGCGGCGCAGCACCTGAGCAATCAACAGCGCGAACTGAGCAGCGACCGTCAGCGTCTCGACGAAGAGCTCAGCGCGTTCGCCAGCCTGTTGCCAGCCGACACCCTCGAAGCCCTGCGCGTTGAACCGGCGGCAACCTTCATGCAACTTGATCGGCAGATTGCTGAGCGTCTGGCGCAGGTCGAGCAGCAGAAGGAAGAGTTGGCCGAACAGCAGCAGCGCCAGCAGACGCTGGAGAAAGAACAGGATCGCCAGCTCAGCCGCGTACAGCAACTGCAGAGCGCCGAGCAGCAGTTCAGCGCCCTGGCCGAGCAGCAACAGGCCAGTCAGGAAAAACTCGCGCAGTTGCTGGGCGAACACAGCAGCGCCGAGCACTGGCAGCAGCAGCTGGAACAGGCTGTGGAACAAGCGCGCAACGCCGAAACCAGCACCGCTGCGCAACTGCAGAACGTGCGCACGCAACAGGTGCAGATCAGTGCCGAACTCAAGGCGCAGCAGGAACGCTTGCAGGTACTGCAAAGCGAAGACGACGAACTGACGCAGAAGATTGCCGAATGGCGCGGGCGTCATCCGGAACTGGATGACGGCGGTCTGGAAGATCTGCTGCGCGTCGATGACACACAGCTCAGTGAACTGCGCCAGCGCTTGCAGCACAACGAAAAAGCCATCGAACAGGCCAGGGTGCTGCTGCAGGAGCGCGATCAGCGCTTGGCCGATCATCAGGCGCAGCACAACGGCAATCTCGATGCCGAGCAACTCGCCAGCGCCCTCGCCGAGCTGCAGAACCAGTTCAATCTGAGCGAGCAACAGTGCGCCGAATTGCGCGCAGAACAAGCTGAAGATCAGCGCCGGCGAAACGCCAATCAGGCGCTGGCGCAACAGATCGCCGACGCCTATGCCGAGTACCAGCGCTGGGCGCGCCTGAACGCGTTGATCGGTTCGGCCACCGGCGACACCTTCCGCAAGATCGCCCAGGCCTACAACCTCGACCTGCTGGTGCATCACGCCAACGTGCAGTTGCGTCAACTGGTCAAACGCTATCGCCTCAAACGCGGCGGCAGCATGCTCGGCCTGCTGGTGCTGGACACCGAGATGGGCGATGAATTGCGCTCGGTGCATTCGCTGTCCGGCGGCGAGACCTTCCTGGTGTCACTGGCCCTCGCACTGGGCCTGGCCTCGATGGCCTCGAGCACGCTGAAAATCGAATCGCTGTTCATCGACGAAGGCTTTGGCAGCCTCGATCCGGAATCGCTGCAACTGGCCATGGATGCCCTCGACGGCCTGCAGGCGCAGGGGCGCAAGGTCGCGGTGATTTCCCACGTGCAGGAAATGCACGAGCGGATTCCGGTGCAGATTCAGGTGCAGCGCCAGGGCAACGGCTTGAGCACCCTGGAGGTGAAATGAACACGCTGTACTCATTCCGCCGCTGCCCCTACGCGATGCGCGCGCGAATGGCCCTGCGCTATTCGGGGGTACCGGTGGAGATCGTCGAAGTGAGCCTCAAGGCCAAACCGGCCGAGATGCTCGCGATCTCACCCAAAGGCACGGTGCCGGTGCTGGAGGCCGATGGCCGGGTGATCGACGAGAGTCTGGAGATCATGCGCTGGGCGTTGGCGCAGCATGATCCGGACGATTGGCTGCTCGGCGGTGATTCACGAATTGCCGAATTGATCGAAGCCAATGATCAAGTGTTCAAAGTGTATTTGAACCGCTACAAATACGCCGAGCGCTATCCCGAGCAGCCAATGGAGGTTTATCGGGCCGAAGGGGCGGTGTTTCTGCAGCGGCTGGATGGGTTGCTTGAAGGTCGGGATTATTTGCTGAGTAATCACTTGAGTCTGGCAGATGTGGCGTTGCTGCCGTTCGTTCGACAGTTTGCGCATGTGGATCGCGAGTGGTTCGCGCAGACGCCCTATGTTCGCTTGCAGGCGTGGCTACAGCGCTTCCTCGAATCCAACCTCTTCACCTCCATCATGAAGAAATAACCCCAGGGAATCCCTGTGGCGAGGGGATTTATCCCCGATGGGCGGCGAAGCTGCCCTGAAATCAGACACCTTGGTGTATCAAAATAATCCGGTTTGCCGGGTCTGGGGCCGCTTCGCGACCCATCGGGGATAAATCCCCTCACCACAATGATCGGGTTGTCTAAGCCAGTGCGTTGCACATGCCCAGTGCCATGCAATCCACTTCAAACGGCCCAAGAAAATCGACCTCAGCCTTGATCGGCGGATTACCGGCCAGCAACCCCTGCGAGTTGGCCCGTTCGATATTGTGCGCAATGCTGTGATTGGCCTCTATGGCCCGCGCCAGCGCACCCACCGAACCCTGGCCGAAGCCGAGTAACGCCGCGCCATTGGTCATCAATGCCAGACCGGCGATGACCCAGAGTCTGTAGCCTTTCATGCGCCGCTCACTCCTGCGAGTTCAGCACGATCAACCAGCACGTCTGCGCGGTGTTCGAACTGGATGCCGGGGTGTGCGACTTCGATCGGTGCGTCGACGCTGTGTTGGGTTTGCGCGGCGATGCTGACGAACAGCACCAGGGCCAGGTAAAGACCGATGGCCAGGTAGGCGCCGCGCTTGGCTGAGGTGATGATTGAACTGGCCATGATGTGCTCCTTGGGCATGTTTCAGTGCCGTCAGGATCAATCAAAAAAGCCGTGGTAACCACTCAGGGTTTGCCATAGTAAACATCAGCTTGGTTGATTATTTAGGCCTTCTATTCGCGTGTTTGAAGAAACCTATCAAGTCGTCCAACGCACAAACGTGTAGGAGCTGCCGAAGGCTGCGATCTTTTAACGTTGAAGATCAAAAGATCGCAGCCTTCGGCAGCTCCTACAGGGAGTGGTGCCAAATCAGACTTTCAGTGTTGGGCTTTGTGATCCAGTGCGGCGTAGAAGTTGGCGCTCTGTTGCAGGTATTTCTGGGTGTAGCTCTGGGTGTGGGATTTTTTGTCACTGATTTCA
>OEPS010000752.1_pt1 | contig 11085 bp, 10 predicted proteins | sample 1539411 | NCBI WGS metagenome assembly OEPS01 (sample SAMN02671747, study PRJEB22543) | soil metagenome | biome: bacteria | place: China:Hunan Province, Lengshuijiang City | collected 2012-10-15 | depth 0.08m m | reverse complement strand
GCTGGCCGGCGGCGCCGGGGCGTTAGGCAGGGTCCTCGGCGACTGGGACGGGTGCGCCGACGTCGCCGGCGAGATCGGCCGGACGCTGGTCGACCGGCCGCCGCTCGCGTTAGGCGAGGAGGACGCGATCCGGACCGGGTTCGACGCCGCCCTCGACGAGCTGCGGACGCTCCGCGACGGGGGACGCGACGCGATCGCCAGGATCCAGAACGAGGAGCGCGAGCGAACCGGGATCACCTCGCTCAAGGTCGGCTTCAACCGGGTGTTCGGGTACTACATCGAGATCACCAACGCGAACCGGCACCTCGTACCCGGCGACTACCAGCGCCGGCAGACGCTGACCGGGGCGGAGCGATACGTCACCCCCGCGCTCAAGGAGCACGAGGAGCGGGTGCTCGGCGCCGCCGAGCGGATGGAGGCGCGCGAACGCGAGCTGGTCGACGCCCTGCGGCGGTGGGTCGCGTCGCGGATCGGCCGGCTGCAGTGCGCCGCCCGCGCCGTCGCCGAGCTCGACACGCTCGCCTCGCTCGCCGAGGCCGCCGAGCGCGAGGGATATGCGCGGCCGGAGATCACGGAGGAGTTCGACCTCGAGATCGTCGGCGGGCGCCATCCGGTGGTCGAGCGGATGATGCCGCGCGACAAGTTCATCCCGAACGACGTGCGGCTGACACGCGCCGAGCGCCTGACGATCCTGACCGGCCCGAACATGGCGGGCAAATCGACGATCCTGCGGCAGGTCGGGCTGATCGTGCTGATGGCGCAGACGGGGATGTTCGTGCCGGCGGCGCGGGCGCGGATCGGGCTCGCCGACCGCGTGTTCACGCGCGTCGGGGCGAGCGACAACCTGGTGCGCGGCCAGTCGACGTTCATGGTCGAGATGGCGGAGACGAGCGCGATCCTCCACGTCGCGACCGAGCGGTCGCTGGTGCTGCTCGACGAGATCGGTCGCGGCACCTCGACCTACGACGGCGTCGCGATTGCCTGGGCGGTGAGCGAGCACCTCCACGACGTGACCAGGTGCCGCGCGATCTTCGCGACCCACTACCACGAGCTGGTGCAGCTGGCCGAGGAATTAGTAGCAGTCCGGAATTATAATGTCGGGGTGCGGGAGACCGACGGCCAGGTGCTCTTCCTCCACCGGCTGCAGCCGGGGGGCGCCGACCGCTCGTACGGGATCGAGGTCGGCCGGCTGGCCGGGCTCCCTGACGCGGTGCTGGCGCGGGCGCGGACGGTGCTCCAGCTGCTCGAAGGCGAGCAGCTGGTGCCGGCGCTGGCGGCGAAGAACGGCGGGCGCGCGACGCGGACGCTCCGCCCCGCCGCCGCGGCCGCGGCGGACCGCGCCGAGCAGCTGGGGCTGTTCACCCCGGCGCCGCATCCGGTGGTCGCCCGCCTGGCCGCGCTCGACACCGACTCGCTGACGCCGCTGCAGGCGCTGCAGCTGCTGGCCGAGCTGCGCGCCGAAGCCGCGGCAGGGGAGGGCGCGCGGTGACCGGCGACCCGTCGAGGCGACCGCGCCACCTGCACGCGATCCGCGGGGCGATCACCGTCGAGCGGGATGAGGCGCAGCTGCTCCTCGCCGCGACGCGCGAGCTCCTGACGACGATCGCCGAGCGGAACACGCTGCGCCCGCACGAGATCGTGAGCGCGATCTTCACGCTGACACCGGACCTGGCGAGCCAGTTCCCGGCGCTGGCGGCGCGGCAGCTCGGGTGGACCGACGCGGCGCTGCTCTGCACGATGGAGATCCCCGTGCCCGGGGCGCTCGCGCGGACGATCCGCGTGCTGATCCACGCCGAGTTCGACGAGCCGCGGACGGGAGTGAACCACGTCTACCTCGGGGCGGCCGTCGCGCTCCGTCCCGACCGCGCGACCCCGCCCCTGCCTAACGCGTGATGACGATCGCCTATCAGGGGGAGCCGGGCGCGTTCAGCGAGGCGGCGATCGCCGCCTCGTGGGGCCCGGCGGCGAGGGCGATGCCGTGCGCGTCGTTCAGCGACGTCATCGCGGCGGTCGAATCGGGACGCGCCGACGGCGGGCTGCTGCCGGTCGCGAACTCGATTGCCGGCCCGGTCGTCGAGAGCGTGCGCGCGATCGAGGGCTCGACGCTCTCGATCGTCGGCGAGACGACGCTTCCCATCCACCTCCACCTCCTCGCCATCGAGGGCGCGACGCTCGAGTCGGTGCGGACCGTGGAGAGCCATCCGGTCGCGCTCCGCCAGTGCAAGGAGTTCCTCGGTGCACACCCGCGGATCGAGGCGGTGCGGAGCCACGACACGGCGGGCGCTGCCCGCGAGGTCGCGGCGAGCGGGGATCGCCGGCGCGCCGCGGTCGCATCGGCGCGCGCGGGCGCGCTCTACGGACTCGTCACGCTGGCCAGCGCGATCGAGGACCAGGCGGGGAACGTGACGCGCTTCGCCGTCGTCGCCCGCGCCGATTCGCCGGTCCTGCTGAGCGCGCTCGACGGCCCCATCCCCCCCGCTAACTTGCGATCATGACCGCTTACACGAGAGAGGTGGGTTGGATGCGCAGACATTCACGGCGGTGCGCCGCGCTGCCGCTCGGCGTCCTGCTCGCGCTCGCGGTGCCCGGTTGCGTCGGCGACGCGGACACGAAGAAGATGGCGGAGGTATTCGCGGGATCGGGCGCGGGCCCCGACGAGCTGCCGGTGATGACGAACAAGCAGGCGCCCTTCCGCTATCCGGCCGCCGCCTACTCGAAGAAGATCCAGGGAAACACGATCCTCCGGATCTTCATCGACGCGAACGGAAACGTGCAGCCGGATTCGACGACCGTCGCCGAGGCGAGCGGGACGGCGTCGCTGGACAGCGCGGCAATCGTCGGCGCGAGGGAGCTGCACTTCATCCCGGCGAAGAAGAACGGCCGGCCGCAGGCAATCTCGATTCTCTTCCCGGTGTACTGGCGGCATCCCGATGCGCAGCCGCTGCCCGGGGACACGATCCTCAACCGCACCCGCACCCCATGACGAGCTCCGCACGCGACAGCGCACCATCCTTCGGGGGCAGCAGCGCGGACGTCGAGCGCAACCGGCGGCCGTACGCCTCGGTGCTCGACACGATCGGGTGGACGCCGCTGATCAGGCTGAACCGGGTGACGAAGGGGATCCGCACGCCGGTCTACGGCAAGGCGGAGTTCTTCAATCCCGGCGGATCGGTGAAGGACCGGATCGGGTTGCCGATCATCGAGCGCGCGGAGCAGGACGGCTCGCTGAGGCCGGGCGGAACGATCGTCGAGGGGACGAGCGGAAACACCGGTGTCGGGCTGGCGATCGCCGCGGCGCTCAAGGGGTACCGGTGCATCTTCACGATGCCCGACAAGATGTCGCAGGAGAAGGTGCGGCTGCTGAAGGCATTCGGCGCCGAGGTGATCATCACGCCGACGGCGGTCGCTCCCGACCATCCGGACAACTATGTCATGATGGCGAAGCGGATCGCGAAGGAGACGCCTAACGCGATCCTGGCGAACCAGTTCTACAACGACGCGAATCCTGAAGCGCACTACGCGACGACGGGTCCGGAGCTGTGGGAGCAGACGGAGGGGCGGATCACCCACTTCGTCGCCGCGGCGGGGACGGGGGGAACGATCACCGGCGTCGGCCGCTACCTGAAGGAGAAGAACCCGAAGGTCCGCATCATCGCCGGCGACCCGGCGGGGTCGATCCTCGCCGAGATGTGGAAGACGAAGGGGAAGGGACACCCGGAGGGGGCGCCCTACAAGGTCGAGGGGATCGGGCAGGACAAGGTGCCGGGGACGCTCGACCTCGACCTCGTCGACGACTACCAGACGGTGAGCGACCGCGACTCGTTCGCGATGGCGCGGCGGCTGACTCGCGAGGAGGGGCTGTTCGTCGGCGGCTCGGCCGGGCTGATCGCCCACGTCGCGGTTGGCATCGCCCGGCAGGTCGATGACCCGAAGGCGCTGGTGGTGACCTTCCTCTGCGACACGGGGGAGCGCTACCTGTCGAAGCTGTACAACGACGAGTGGATGCGCGAGAACCAGATGCTCGACCCCGAGCGCGGCACGTTGGGCACGGTACTCGGCGCGAAGACCGGCGACGCGCCGGCGATGGTGAGCGTCGCGCCGGGCACGACGGTGCGCCAGGCGCTCGGGCTGATGCACCAGCACGACGTCTCGCAGCTGCCGGTGATGGACGGGAGCAACTGCGTGGGCTCGGTGAGCGACTGGGCGCTGTCGGCGAAGAGCCTCGAGAACTCGAAGCTGCTCGACGCGACGGTGAGCGACATCATGGATCCGCCCTTCCCGAGCGTCGAGGCGGGACAGCCGGTGGAGTCGGTGGCCAAGCTGCTGTCGAAGTCGAACCCCGCGGTGCTGGTGCGGCGCAACGGCGCGATGCAGGGGATAGTCACGCGCTCCGACCTGCTGCAGTTCCTCATGAAGAGCTGATTCGTCTCGACCTTCAGCATCGCGACGAGAGACGAGAGGGCATCCGATACAGCGATGAGAGACGAGAGAACAGCGAGAAATGGCTGAGAAGAAGAAGGGGACGGAGAGTGCGGCACCGCTGAAGGTCACGGTGCTGATGGGGGGTGCGTCGAGTGAGCGCGACGTGTCGTTCGCGTCGGGGACGCGGGTGGCGGCGGCGCTGCGCGAGCGCGGCCATACCGTCACGGCGTTCGACCCGGCGGGGGCGGTGCTGTCCGCCGACGAGGAGAAAGGCTACCTGAGCGGGGCGGTGAAGAAGGCGCCGCCGACGCCGGAGTTCCTCGCTACGCTGAAGATCCCCGGATCGCTCGGCGAGCATCCGGCGGTGCGCGGGGCGGACGTCGTCTTCCTCGGGCTGCACGGCGGCCAGGGGGAGGACGGAACGGTGCAGGCGCTGCTCGACCTGGCCGGGATCACCTACACGGGGAGCGGACACCTCGCGAGCGCGCTGGCGATGGACAAGGACCTCTCGAAGCTCCTCTTCCGGGCGGCGGGGGTGCGGACCGCGGACTGGCTGATGGCGCCGGCGTCGGACGACGAGATCGTTGCCGCGCTCGGGTTGCCGGTCGTCGTGAAGCCGTCGAAGCAGGGATCGACGGTCGGGCTCAGCGTCGTGAAGCGGCGGGAAGAGCTGGCCGCGGCGATCGCGCTCGCCTACGAGCACGACGACGAGGTCATGATCGAGGCGTTCGTCCCGGGGCGGGAGCTGACCGTCGGGATCCTCGGCGGCGACGCGCTCGCGGTCGGCGAGATCATTCCCAAGCACGAGATCTACGACTACGAGTGCAAGTACACCGCGGGGATGGCGGTCGAGGAATTTCCAGCGAAGCTCGACCGGGCGCAGACGGGGGCGGTGCAGCAGCAGGCGCTCGCCGCCTTCCGCGCGCTCAAGCTCGGCGGCTACGCGCGAATCGATTTCCGGATGAGTCCCGAGGGGCACTTCTATTGCTTGGAGGCGAATACCCTCCCCGGGATGACGGAAACGAGCCTGATTCCGCAGTCCGCGGAGGCATGCGGGATCGGCTTCGGGGAGCTGTGCGAGCGAGTCGTGCGGCTGGCGCTGGAGTCCGGGCGGCGCTGAGGGGCGCCGGACGACACGTGCCGGATGGCACGGGGCAGGGCGCCGCGTGACGGGGGGAGCGCGGGATCGTCGACCGGAAGGGCGCGCAGCGGAACTGGCGGCTCGCGCGTGTGTTAATCAGAGTGGGCAGCCAGCGAACGCGCGCTGGCGCATGGCGAGCAGCAGGGCAGGCACCCGATGGCGTTTTCCACCGACACCGACGAAGCACCGCGGATGACGCGCGCCGTGCAGGCGTTGATCGCGATCACGGTCGCGATCTACTTCCTGCAGGTCGCGGCGTTAGGCGACCGCGACGTCTGGAACTGGCTGGCCTTCCAGCGCAGCGACCTGACGCATTCCGTGTGGACGGTCGTGACGTACGCCTTCGTCCATTTCGGCTTCTGGCACCTCGCCTTCAACATGTACAACCTGTGGATGTTCGGTCCGCGGGTGGAACACATGTGGAGTCCGGGCCGGTTCGTCGCCTTCTACCTGTGGTGCGCACTTGGCGGGGTGCTCGGCTTCCTGATGTTCGGCGGGGGCGGCCTGCTGCTCGGCGCGTCGGCGTCGGTGATGGGGGTGATGCTCGCCTATGCGATGCACTGGCCGGACGAGGAGCTGTCGCTGTTCGGCGTCGTCCCGATCAAGGTGAAGTGGTTCGTCGCGATCCTGATCGTTCTGAACATCGTGCAGGGGGTGAGCTCGTTCACGATGTCCGGCGCATCGGGGACGGCGGTCGCGTACACGGCGCACCTGGGCGGGCTCGCCTTCGCCTGGTTCTACCTGCGGACGCCGTCGGCGCAGAGCCTCGACCGGCTCCGGCAGCGGATCTCCCCGGTGGCTGACATCCCCGACGAGACCCCGCGCGCGGTGCCGCGCTCGGCGCCGCGGCCGCGGGAGCGGACGAGCGAGCGGGGGTCGGCGAGCGACGAGGCGGTGGCGAAGAGCAAGGCCGTGGTGGTGAAGCGGCAGGCGCCCACGGCGCTTCCGCGGGCGACCGGGGACCCGCGTGCCGAGGCGCTCAACCTGGTGCTCGACAAGATCTCGGCGACGGGGATCCAGAGCCTGACGAGCGACGAGCGGAAGCTGCTCGACGAGATGTCGCGGAAGCTGCGCGGCACCGACTGAGCCGTTCCCGTCGGCGGGGGGTGACCCGCCTCATCAATTTCCTGACGGTATAAAAGAAGAGCCCCCAGGCAATTGCCTGGGGGCGGTGCCGCCACGCCGTTCTCGCGGCGGCAGCAGCCGGCACAGAGGGCGCCGGCGCGAAGTCCTCTTTGAACCTATGACCGGGAACCGGGGTTGCGCCAGACCCTGCGCCGGCTGTTCCGAACGGCTGAGTACGCATTCGGCGTGCCATCGGAACGGGGCGGATTCCGCTCGGGGAGGGGTGAATGGATGGCGGGCGGGGGTGGCAAAGCGTTATGATGGCTGCCCCCGAAAGCGGACTCCTCCCTCCCCCCACACGGAGCCCCGTCCCGTGCGTCGTTCCCTCCTCGTCCTGAGCGCGCTCTGCCTAACGGCGACCGCTGCCGCCGCGCAGCAGGTGCCGAAGCGTCCCGAGCTCTTCGCCGGCGCGGACACCAACAGCTGGTTCACGTACTATCAGGCCGGTCTCTCGAACCTGCGCCGGCGTCCCGACCTCGCCGCCGACGACTTCTACTGGGCCGAGCGGCTGAACCCGGGCGCGCCCGAGCCGCTGTACGCGGGATGGGTCGCCTACTGGAAGCGGCGGCCGGAGCGGTTCTGGGACTACGTCGCCGGGAAGCGGTTCATCGTCGAGAGCAAGGAGGTCCAGCACATCGATTCGCTGCGGCTGAAGGCGCTGCAGCGCAATCCGATGATGTACCAGGGGTTGTGGATCGAGCTGTTCGAGGACGAGGGCCCGTTGAACATGTCGCTCGACCCGGCGATGCAGGGGATCGTGGCCTACGCCCACGGCAACCCGATGAAGGCGGCGGAGCGGCTGGGGGAGGCGGTGAAGTCGAAGCGCAACCGTTCGTTCCGCTACGATCGCGCGCTCGCGCTTTACCAGATCGCCCAGTACGACACGGCGGCGAACGAGCTGCAGATCCTGATCGACGACATGAAGAAGCGCGAGGAGAAGAAGCTCGTGCGCATGTACGAGTCGAAGCAGATGTACGAGTACGCGATCGGGATCCTGATGCTGGCGAAGGGGGACACCGCCGCCGCCCGCGTGGCGTTAGGCAGGGCGCTGACCGAGGACCTGTCGTTCGCGCCGGCGCACGTCGTGCTCGCCCGCCTCTCGGCGGCAACCGGGGACACGGCGACCGCGGTCCAGGAGCTGAGCCAGGCGGTGGAGCTCGACAGCGGGGATGTCGTCGCGCGATACGAGCTCGGGGTCTCGCTGATGATGCAGAACAAGACCGAGGAGGCGAAGACGCACCTCCGGAAGGCGATCGCGCTCGAGCCGTACTTCGCGCAGCCGTATTTCCCGCTCGCCTACATCCTCGAATTCGACGAGAACAACAAGGAAGCGGCGGAGATGTACCTCGCCTACGCGGCGCGGGCGACGCGGGCGGAGGAGCAGCGAGCCAACGCGGCGCGGACACGCGCCGCGGAGCTGCAGAAGGCCATCGCTGGAGGCACGGAGTGACCGGGCGAGCGACGACCGCGGCGAGCGCGACGCTGCTGCTGGCGGCGCTCGCCGCGCCGCTCGTTGCGCCGCTCGCGGCACAGGACGCCGCGGGGGGGCGCAAGGTCGTGCGCCCCCGGACGACGTACGAAGACCTGCAGATGCTGAGCGGAGTGCTGAACCAGCTGCGGGTGAACCATCCCGACTCGCTCGACACCCACGTGCTGCTGATGGCGGCGATCGAGGGGATGGTGCAGGCCGCCGACCCGCATTCGTACGTCGTGGCGGCCGCGCGGATGGATCCCGAGCGCGAAAAGGCGATGCGGGAGAACAAGCTGTTCCCCGTCGGGATCAACTTCGAGTATTACAGCGGGGCGCCGGTGGTGATCGGGATGATTCCCGGGTCGCAGGCGGCGCGGCAGGACATCCTGCCGGGGGACGAGCTGATCGCGATCGACGGGAAGCCGGTGGCGGCGACGAGCACGTTCGAGCTCGACATGGCGCTGGCCGGGCCGAAGGGGAGCATGACCTCGCTCGTGTTCGAGCGTGAGCGCGAGGACGGGACGGTGGTGCAGCTGACGCGCGAGGTGAAGCGCGAGAAGCTCGGCGAGGAGTCGGCGGTGCCGGCGTCGTTCATGCTGCGTCCCGAGGTCGGCTACGTGCGGATCACGACGTTCAGCAACGACCACGTCGCCGACGACGTCCACAGGGCGTTAGGCACGCTCGAGAAGCAGGGGATGAAGAGCCTCGTGCTCGACCTGCGCGACAACCCGGGGGGGCGGGTGGACCAGGCGGCCGACGTCGCCGGCGAGTTCCTGCCGAAGGGGGCGGTGGTCTACTCGTCGGAGGGACGGAAGGCGGACGTCGCGAAGACGGAGAAGGTCTCGCGGTCGATGTTCAGCTCGGAGCGGAAGTATCCGATCGTCGCGATGGTGAACGACGGGACGGCGAGCGCGGCCGAGCTGGTGGCGGGAGCGCTGCAGGACCACGACCGGGCGCTGATCTGGGGGCGGCCGACGTTCGGGAAGTCGCTGCTGATGCAGGGGTTTCCCCTCCCCGACGGCTCGATCTTCGTGATGGTGATCGGCCAGGTGAAGACGCCATGCGGGCGGGTGATCCAGCGCGACTACCACTCGATCACGCGCCACGACTACTACCGGCGGGCACGGGCCGAGCGCGACACGATCGGCCGGCCGTCGTGCAGGACGGACCACGGGCGCACGGTGTACGGGGGCGGCGGGATCTATCCCGACGTGCGCGCGGCGACGCGGGCGCCGGTGCCGCTCTGGGTCGGGCAGGTCGGCGAGGGGGCGATCGCGCTGCGCTGGGCGGCGGCGCGGGTGACCGCGTCGCCGAACGAGTACGCGAGCCTCGACGCACTGGCGGCGGCGGGCCCGCTTCCCGACGCGACGCTTGGGGAGTTCCGGAAGTTCGCGCTGGCGCAGGGAGTGACGGTTCCCGCCGGCGCCGATGCCGACAAGCTGCTGAACCGGATCCTGCTGCCGCGGATCGCCGACGCGAAGTGGGGGGACGCCGGGTTCTACCGGATGCGCGCGCTGCTCGACGCCGAGGTGTCGTCGGCGCTCGACGCGCTGCCGAAGGCGGCGCAGCTGGCGACCGCGTCGGGACAGTGAGCCTGTGAAGGGTCGTGGCGTGACCGATTAGCTTTCGGTCATGCCACGACCCGACCTGCTGGAGACGTTCGCCAACCCGTACCCGGACCGCGAGTACGAGATCCACATGATCTGCGACGAGTTCACCTCGCTCTGCCCGTTAGGCGGGATCGAGACGGACGCCGCCGAGCTCGCGCTGCTGAAGGGAGGCGCTCCCGACTTCGGGATCATCCGGATCACCTACGTGCCGGCGGAGAAGTGCCTCGAGCTGAAGAGCCTCAAGCTCTACCTGTGGAGCTTCCGCAACGACGGGATCTTCTACGAGCGGGCGGTGAACCGGATCCTCGACGACCTCGTCGCCGCCTGCCAGCCGGCGCGGCTCGAGGTCGTCGGGGACTTCAACGTGCGCGGCGGGATCAAGTCGGTGATCACGGCGCGGCACGTCGGGACGTCTGGGGGTCAGGGGCCGGGGGTCGGACGTTAGGCACGGCGAACTGCAGGGGGCCAGGTGTCAGGGGTCAGGTGTGAGGCACTGCGGAACAGCGAACGGCGCGAAGAACGAGCGTCAGCGTCGTGCCTGGCACCTGGCACCTGGCACCTGCCTAGCGCGTGAGGTCGCCGCAGGCGACGATGGTGCCCATGTCGGTCGGCGAGGCGTGGACGTTGACGTGGTAGCGCTGGTTCGCGTCGAGGGTCGCGGGGATGTTCGCGGTGAGCGAGGCGGTGCCGTCGCCGCTGGTGCCGAGGGCGGTGTAGAGGCTCGGACTGCCGACGACGGGGGTCATGCCGTCGGCGCAGCTGCCGCTGTGGATGTGCCACGGGTAGGTCGCGCCCGGGGTACCCCCGGAGATCTGGAGCTGCACCGTCTGCTGTCCGGTCATCGAGTGGACCGTGGCGGTGCCGTGCACCGTGGACCCGTTCATCGCGGCGAGGTTGGCCATGTAGTGGGTCATGCCGGCCATGTCGCCCGTGGTGCTGGTCGAGGGAGCGGGAGTCTCTCCGGAGCTGCCGGCGGTGGTATAGGCCGGGGTGCAGGCGGCGGCGGCGGCGAGAGCGAGGGCGGGGAGGGCGTATGCGAGGCGCATGGTCGGGTTCGGATGGCGTGGAAGTTGGTTGCGTGGTGATGTTGGTCTCGAGCAGTCAGGGGCACGGTGCGGGCCAATCGTCCCTTTGCAGCGCGATTACGGTTGAAGCGCGGAGGAGCCGGGGTTTATATTGTGGGACTACGGCCAGGTAGCTCAGTTGGTAGAGCAGCGGACTGAAAATCCGCGTGTCGGCGGTTCGATTCCGTCCCTGGCCACTGAAGCGGGACAACAACTTACGGCTCTTCCGCGCGGCGGCTCGCGCGACCCCTG
>OEPS010000750.1_pt1 | contig 11095 bp, 5 predicted proteins | sample 1539411 | NCBI WGS metagenome assembly OEPS01 (sample SAMN02671747, study PRJEB22543) | soil metagenome | biome: bacteria | place: China:Hunan Province, Lengshuijiang City | collected 2012-10-15 | depth 0.08m m | reverse complement strand
TCAGGTGTCAGGTGCCAGGTGCCAGGTGTCAGGTGTCAGGCACGGCGGAACGGCGCCGGCGGGAAGGACGACCGGTAGCGTCGTTACTGGCCCTGGCACCCTTGGCACCTGGCCCCCTGCCCACAAGACCCTGACCCCTGACCCCTGACCCCTGACCCCTGACACCTGACACCCGCCGCCGTTAGGCGCCGTGGCCCCGCCCCTTCCTCTCGAGTGCCGCCCATCGCCGCATCACCTCGCGGTATCGCGCTCGGGCCCGGGCGCAGGCGGCGACCTGGCTCGCGGTCGGGGTGACATCGGCGCCCTGCATCGCCATCGCGGCGGCGAGCAGCTCGTCGCTGACGACGGCGAGCGTGGCCGGTGAGGGCTGGGGGGCGGCACCCGGGCGGCGACGGCGGGGCTGCTCCGCCGCGCGGGGCGGCGCGATCGAGTCGAGCGCGTTCTTCAGCGCGGCCGCGTCCGCGGCGTGAAGCGTGTCGAGTCGCGCGAGCAGCGCGCGCGCCGCCTCGTACGCCTCGTGCGACTCGCGTGCGTCGTCGTACATCTCGCGCGTCAGCGCCGCCAGCTGGGCGAGCCCGGCGGCCGGGGTCTTCAGCCGCGGGTCGAGGCGGAGCGTCAGCGGCTGCGTCTGCGTCCTGCCATCCACCGTCAGGCGGACGGTGTAGCTCCCTGGCGGCGCCCACGGCGCGACGGCCGGCGGGTAGCTCCGGTGCGGCACCGCCCCGGTGGCCTCCACTCCATCGCTCTTCACCTCGCGGATCGGGTCGTAGCGCATGTCCCAGCTCACGCGGTGCATCCCCGGCTCGGCCGAGAGCACCATCGGCGGCGCGGGCCAGTAGAGCGGGAGGGCGCAGTTGGGCGCCGCCGGCCTGTCCTCGCACAGCCGCTCGTACGCCTCGGGGTCGAGCGCGGCATCGGGATGCTCGACGGTGTCGGCGCTGGTGTACGACCGGATCACCCGGCCGCCGCGGTCCACGATCTCGAGCTTCACCGGACCGTTAGGCCTGACGGCGAGCGTGTAGTCGAGAATCGCCCCCGGCGGCGGGTTCTCCCCGGCCGGCACTTCCGGCGGCCACGGCGTCGGGTCGTTGGTGGCGAAGCGGACGCGCGCCGCGACCACCGGCCTGAAGAGATACGCGCCGCGCGCAGCCCGCGCCTCGGCGGCCTGGCGGAGCGGGGTGAGGTCGTCGAGGATCCAGAAGCCGCGCCCGTGCGTCGCCGCGATCAGGTCGGAACAGAGGCAGCTGCTGTCGTCCTTCACCTCGAGGTCGCGCACCGACACCGCGGGCATGTCGAGGCGGAGCGACTGCCAATGCTCCCCGTCGTCGAAGGAGACCCAGACCTGGGTGTCGGTGGATGCGTAGAGCAGTCCCGGCTTCCGCGGATCCTCGCGGATCGCGTTGGCGACCGCGCCGGGCGCGATCCCGCTGTCGATCTCGGTCCACGTCTTCCCGCCGTCGTGGGTGCGCCAGAAGTGCGGGTTCGGGTCGTCGATGCGCAGCGTGTTCGCCGCGGCGTAGGCGGTGCGCGTGTCGAAGTGGCCGGCGTCGATGTTGAAGATGCGCGTCCACGGCCTGACCGCCGCCGGCGTGACGTCGCTCCAGTGCGCTCCGCCGTCGACGGTCACCTGGATCGCCCCGTCGTCGGTGCCCGCCCAGAGCACCTTCAGGTCGCGCGGCGACGCCGAGAAGGCGGTGATGCTGCCTGACGGCGCGGGGGTGACGCCGCTTGCGTACTTCCCCGCGCTCGCCGGCACCGCCCACCGCTGCCGGGCGAGGTCGGGGCTGATGCGCGTCCAGCTGTGGCCGCGGTTCTGTGACTTCCAGATAACGTTCGAAGCGTAATAAAGGATGTCGCGGTCGAGCGGCGACCACTGGATCGGCATCGTCCGCACGTTGCGGTTGAACTCCGTCCCCCGCGTCGCGCCGTCGGGTCCGAGGTACGTCGTCTGGCGCGTGCGCCGGTCGTACATCGACACGTTGGTGCGCATGCTGCCGAAGACGCGGTCGGGATCGCGCGGATCGGGCGCGGCGATGCCGTACTCCTGGATGTTCACCGGATGCCAGTCGTGGAAGGTGATCTCGCCGTCCATCGACCGGCTCTCGACGCAGGCCGAGCCCGAGTCCTGCTGCCCGCCGCAGACACGGTACGGGAACGCGTTGTCGGCGGTCGCGTGATACATCGCGGCGGTGCTCTGCGTGTACCAGTTGCTCCACGACGCACCGCGGTTCGCCGAGACCACCGCCCCCTGGTCGGAGACGACGAAGACGATGTCGGTGTTGTCCGGGTTGATCCACGCCTTCTGGTAGTCGTCGCCACCGGGGGAGCCGCGCACCGCCGACCAGCTGCGGCCACCGTCCTCGGTGCGCCAGAAGACGATCGACGCGCTGTAGACGACGTTCGCGTTCTTCGGGTCGACGACGATCGTCGGCAGGTCGCCGCCGCCGATGCGCAGCAGCGGACGCGGGTCTTCACCGCCCGGCGCGTCGCCGCGATCGGGATCTTCATGCGGATCCTCGGCGACCTGCCCCGGCGGGATCACCGGCTGCGCCGTGTCGCCGAAGGTCAGGCGCCAGTGCTCGCCACCATCGACCGACTTGTAGAAGCCGACCACGCCCGTGGTGCTCCGCGCCGCGGTATCGCTGGGCGCGGTCCCGGCGACCATCGCGTAGACGACCTTCGGATTGCTCGGGGCGATGGCGAGGTTCGCCTCGATCACCGGCGGGAGACCATTGGTGAGCTGCCGCCAGGTGGTGCCGCCGTCGGTGGACTTGAAGATCCCGTTCCCCGTCCCGGCGAATTCCCTTCCCTCGATGAAGCTCTGCTGCTGCTGCCAGAGCGCGGCGTAGACGATGTTCGGGTCGCTCGGGTCGATGCGGACGTCGTTGCCGCTCGTGTACTCGTCCTTGTAGAGCACCTTCTCGAACGTCCGTCCGCCGTCGGTCGAGCGGAAGATCCCGCGCTCGGCGTTGGGGCCGTACGGATGGCCCAACGCGGCGACGAAGAGGCGGTCGGGGTTCCCCGGGTCGACGTCGATGTTGGCGATCATCCGCGTGTCGCGGAGCCCGAGGTGCGTCCACGTCTTCCCCGCGTCGGTGGACTTGTAGATGCCGTCGCCGGTGGAGAGGTCGGGGCGGATGATCCCCGCGCCGCTGCCGACGTAGATGATGTCCGGGTTCGACGGCGCGACGGCGATCGCCCCGATCGAGCCGGTCGGCTCGTCGTCGAAGATCGGCTGCCAGGTCGAGCCGTAGTCGGTGGTCCGCCATACCCCGCCGTTGTCGAAGCCGGCGTAGAAAACGTTAGGCCGGCTCGGCACGCCGGCGAGGGCGCGGGCCCGCCCGGCACGCGTCGGGCCGATGCCGCGCCAGTGCAGGGCCGAGGTGACGTCGGCCGACTGGGCGCCGGCGGTGAGCGCGGCCGCGACGAAGGCAGCGCCTGCCATTGAGCGAAGGATGACCGTGCGCACGTCGACTACCTCCTGGTGCGGTGGAGCCGCGATGACGCGGGACGAACGGCGGGATCGTTCACCGGAGCCAGGGAGGGCTCGGCGAGTCACTGCAGCGGCGGAGCTGCCGTATCCCCCGCGGTAGTTCCCTGTCTCCCCGCCGCGACCTGCCCGATCGGGCGAACATGACGCGCATCGATCGGCTACGGCTTCGCCGCCGGCTGCTGCTCGATCTGCCGCAGCACCTCGCCGAGCTTTCGCATCTCCTCGCCGTATGTCGCCCAGTCGTCGGCGCGCTGCGCGGCGCGGGCGCGGTCGTAGTGCTCGACTGCCTGGCGTGTCAGCGATGCCGTTGCGGTCGACGGGGGTGGGATCGTTTCCGACGACGGCGCGGCGACCGCGGCCGGGGCGCCCTTCGCCTCGTAGAGGCCGGCCAGCGCCGCATCGAGCGTCTCGCCCATCGAGACGCGCCCCTCGTGGGCGGCGACCACCCGCTTCAGCTCCGGGATCCGGCCCCCCTGCGCCCGCAAGTAGAGCGGCTGCACGTAGATCAGCGACCCCTCGACGGGAAGCACGAGCAGCTCGCCGCGCAGCACTTCGGAGCCGCGCTGGTCCCAGAGCGTGATCTGCCGCGAAACCTCGGTATCCTGGTTGATGCGATTGACGATCTGGTTCGGGCCGAACACCAGCCGCTGCCGCGGGAAGCGGTAGACGGCGAGCTCGCCGTAATGCGCGCCATCGTTCCGCGCGACCATCCACGCGGCGAGGTTGTCCTTCTGTCGCGGAGTGAACGGCCGCATCAGGATGAACTCGGCGTCACGCTCACCGGGCAGCCGCATCACCATGTGGCGGAGGAACGCTTCGCCCGCACCGCGCCGGTCGGTCCCCACCGGTGCCGAGCTCCCGGCGCCACCCGGAATCTGCCACTCGTCCTCGCGGTGGTAGAAAGTCTCCGGATTGACCATGTGGTAGGTCCCGTAGAGCGCGGTCTGCAGCCGGAAGAGGTCCTCGGGATAGCGGACGTGCGCGCGGATGTCGGCGGGCATCGATGCGAACGGCCGGAGGAGCCCGGGATACATCAGGTCGATGGTGCGGATGATCGGGTCCTTGTCGTCGGTGCGATAGGCGCGAACGCTTCCGTCGTACGCGTCGATGACGACCTTCACGCTGTTCCGCATGTAGTTCACGCCGCCGGCCACACCGCGGGCGTACGGGTAGCGATCGGACGCGGTGTACGCGTCGAGGATCCATACCAGCCGGCCGTCGGCGGTGACCACCATGTACGGGTCGCGATCGAACAGCACGAATGGCAGCGCGCGCCGCGCCCGGTCGCGGATGTCCCGGTAGTAGAGGATCCGCGTCGCATCGGTGACGTCGCGCGAGAGGAGGATGTTGAGCGATCCGAAGCGGACGGCGAAGAGCAGCCGGCGCAGGAACGAATGGACGGGCACACCGCCCTTCCCGTCGTAGTGCGAATAGACCGCGGCGTCTCCCTCACCGGCGGGATAGTCGAACTCGCGCTGCCGAGTCGGGGCGAGCACGAAGTCGTTGGAGAGCTCCCCGTAGTAGATCTCCGGCCGCGTCACGCGCACGTCCACGCTCGAGGCGGGCGGGAGGTCCTTGATGAACAGCAGCGGCAGTCCTTCCGCCGTCACCTCGTTCGACGGGCCGAGCGTCAGCCCCATCCCGTGCGTGTACGTCAGGTGCTCGTTGATGAAGCCGCGCGTGGGCAGCGACTGGGTGTCGAGCTCGCGTGGCGCGAGCAGCACCTGGCGCAGCTCACCGCCGATCCGGTAGCGGTCGTCGTCCACCGAGACGAAGTCGTAGTACGTGCGGATCGACTGGATCTGCCCGAACGTCTGGAGCAGCGGCTCGCGGTCCCAGAGCCGCACGTTGTCGATGGTTTCGCGATTCCGCGCGATCAGCTCCGCGGTGAGCGGCGTCGCGGTGCCGAGCTCGCGCGGCTCGACGCCATCGATCCCCCACGCCTGGCGCGTCGCGCGGATATGGGCGACGATCTGCGGCGTCTCGCGCGCCAGCTCGTTGGGCTGCACGGCGAGCCGCTGGACGAGCGCCGGCACGACCCCGGCGAGGAGCACGATCACCACGTAGGCGACGACGAGGCGTCCGGCCATCGCGACCAGCCGCCCGCGCGCCGCCGCCCAGAGCACGAGCAGCGCCCCGACGACCGTCGCGACGCTGAGCACGCGCAGCGTCGGGATGCGCACATGGAGGTCGACGTAGCGCGCGCCGGTCAGCGGGAGGTGCTCGCCGAACAGCAGTCCCGGGACCTGCACGAAGTGGATGCGCAGCGCGGCGACCAACAGGAAGAGCGCGAACAGCACCGCGAGCTGCAGCTGGCCGCGCTGCTGCACGAGCGGCTGCCATCCCCGCCCGATTTCGCTGCGCGCCACATGGATCGGAAGCACCGCGATCAGCGACAGCACCAGCAGCCAGAGCATCGCGCCCGTCGCCAGCTCGAGCACCGGCAGCGTGAAGACGTAGTAGCCGACGTCGCGCCCGAACACCGGATCGGCCGCGCCGAACGGGGTGCGGTACCAGAACTGGAGGATCGTCCGCCACTGCGCGGCGACGATCAGCGCGAAGACCAGCGCGACGAAGGCGGCACCTCCGAGCGCCACCACCCGCACCGCGCGATCAGCGGCCGAGCGCGCGACATCGGTGAGTCCACTGCGGCGGTAGAAGTCGTCGAAGCGCGACACCAGCTGCGCGCGCCCGCTGCCGCCGAGCGCGACGCGCACGTTGAGGTAGAGAACGGCGAACGCGATGACGCCGGCGGGAATCCCGAGCGCCCACTGGGCGACGATCTTCGTGAAGAACACCCGCTCGAACCCGATCTCGCGGTACCAGAGCCAGTCGCTGAGCCGCGCGGCGACCGCCGGGACGAAGAGCAGCAGCGCGAACAGCACGATCAGCAGCAGCCCGATCCGGCGACGGCGGCGCATGTCGAGCTGGCGCGAGACGTCGTCGCGCGGCGGGAGCGGACGGATCCCGGCGGCGCGGAGTCCGCGAATGATCGGGTCGTCGTCCGGGGGCATGCGCTCGCTCATCGTTGTCTCACCGGTACAGCAGGAGTCCCTTCATGCGTGCCGCCCTCCATCGTGCTGCTCGAATCTATATAGCCCCACGGGCGGGCTTTGTCACTCGACCGCTCCCCCTCGCCGGTGCGGCGTTCCCGCTTTCGCGAGGGTATCGTTCAGCGTCGCCCGCCGATCCCGGGGCGCCGTTCCACGGTTCACCGTCCGCGCCGCGCGGAGCAGACCTTGCTACAGGACGGTGATCGCACGCGCGCGACGTCGGTCGCGGTGGCAGCGTGCGGACCGGCTCCTGGCGTCCCGGTCGGCTGATCTTCACGTCCTTCTCCTCATGGGGTCTGTGTGAGCAAGTCCAGGCGGCCGACGAGCCGCGTTGCGCCCGGCGACCAGCCGCGCGTGAGCACCGGTATCGAGGGACTCGACGAGATCCTCGAAGGCGGTCTTCCCTCCAGGCATCTCTACCTCATCGACGGCGAGCCGGGCACCGGCAAGACGACCCTGGCGCTGCAGTTCCTCCTCGCCGGCACGGCGAACGGCGCGCGGGGGCTCTACGTCACGCTCTCCGAGACGCGAGCCGAGCTGACGCAGGTCGCCGAGTCGCATGGCTGGACCCTCGACAACATCGACGTGTTCGAGCTCTCGGCCGCCGAGACCGGCACGATGGACGAGGGGTACACGCTCTTCCATCCGGCCGAGATCGAGCTCCAGCAGACGATGGACGCGGTGCTGTCGTCGGTGGAGAAATCGGGCGCGTCGCTCGTCGTCCTCGACTCGCTGTCGGAGATGCGGCTGCTCGCCAGGGACCCGCTTCGGTTCCGGCGGCAGATCCTGACCATCAAGCAGTACTTCGCCGCGCGCGAGTGCACCGTCCTCCTCCTCGACGACAAGACCGCGCCCGAGGGTGACCTGCAGCTGCACAGCCTCGCGCACGGGGTCATCGCGCTCGAGCATGTCGCGCAGGAATACGGCGCCGAGCGGCGCCGGCTCCAGGTGAGGAAGCTGCGCGGGCTGCGCTTCCGCGGCGGGTACCATGACTTCCGCATCACCACCGGCGGACTGGCGGTGTTCCCGCGGCTGCGGCTCGATCACAAGGGAGAGGTGACCGGCCAGCCGCTGATTCACAGCGGCTCGGCCGAGATGGACAAGCTCCTCGGCGGCGGGCTTCAGGCGGGGACGAGCCTCCTGATCACCGGACCGGCTGGTACCGGCAAGTCGGTGCTCGCGGCGCAGTACGCCTGCGCCGCGGTCACCCGCGGCGAGCGCGTATTGTTCTTCCTCTTCGACGAGCGGCTGAGCACCTTCCGCCTGCGCGGCGAGGGACTCGGGCTCGACATCGACACCCCGGTCGCCGACGGGCGGCTGCGGCTTCGACAGATCGAGCCGACAGAGCTTTCCCCTGGCGAGTTCGCCAACCAGGTGATGTGCGCGGTCGAGCGGGAGGGGGTGCAGCTGATCGTCATCGACTCGCTCAACGGCTACCTGCAGTCGATGCCCGAGGAGCGGCTCCTCCCGATCCAGGTGCACGAGCTGCTCAGCTATCTCGCGATGAAGGGCGTCACCTGCGTCATGACGCTGGTGCAGCGCGGGATCTTCGGCAGCCCGGTGGACGAGGCGGCGGAGATCAGCTACCTCGCCGACACGGTGGTGCTGCTCCGATACTTCGAGGTGATGGGGACCGTCAGGCAGGCGGTATCGGTGGTGAAGAAGCGAAGCGGTGACCACGAGCGGACGATCCGCGAGACGCGGGTGCAGCGCGGCGGGCTGCACGTCGGCGGGCCGCTCCGCGAGTTCCAGGGAGTGTTGACGGGGGTGCCGAGTTTCACCGGCGCTTCGGACGACCTCCTCCCTCAAGTCTCCCCGGCCAGCGCGCCTCCCCGCGTCCCCTGATGTCGGCGCCGGAAAGGGGGGCGATTCGCGGGGCCGCGCCGGGAGAGGCCACGGCCGACGCCGGCGGCGCGAGCCCGCCGCTGGCGATCCTCGCGCCAACGGGGCGGGATGGCGCGGTCGCGGCGACGGTGCTCGACGGCGCCGGCTTCTCCGTGATCGTCTGCGAGGACATGGCCGCCCTCTGCGCCTCGATCGACAGGGATGTCGGGGTCCTGCTGGTCGCCGAGGAGGCGTTAGGCAGGAAGGCGCGCGACATGCTGCTCGCCGCGCTCGAGCGCCAGCCCTCGTGGTCCGACGTCCCCGTGATCGTGCTGACCGCGGAGAGCGAGCTGTCGCGCGTGCTCTCGCCCCCGCTGCGGGAGCTGGCGGCGCGCGCGAACGTGACGCTGCTCGAGCGCCCGGTGCGCGTCGCGACGCTGGTGACGACGCTCCGCTCGGCGCTCCGCGCGCGGCAGCGCCAGTTCGACGTCCGCGACCACCTGGTGGAGCGCGCGGAGAACGAAGTCGCGTTGCGCGCCGCGCGCGAGCAGGCGGAGTCGGCGAACCGGACGAAGGGGGAATTCCTCGCCGTGATGTCGCACGAGCTGCGGACCCCGCTCAACGCGATCGGCGGCTACGCCGAACTGATCGAGATGGGGGTGCGCGGCCCGATCACCGACGAGCAGCGCGCCGACCTCCGCCGGATCCAGCAGAGCCAGCGGCACCTCCTCGGGCTGATCAACCAGGTGCTCAACTACACCCGCGTCGACACCGGAACGGTGAGCTACGACATGACCGACGTCCCGGTGCGCGAGGCACTCGCCGCGGCCGAGGCGCTGATCGTGCCGCAGCTGCGGGCGAGGGAGCTGCAGTACACGTTAGGCGCGTGCGCGGCGTCGGTGGTCGTCCACGCCGACCGCGACAAGCTGCAGCAGATCCTGCTCAACCTGTTGACGAACGCGATCAAGTTCACGAAGCCGGGCGGGGAGCTGCGCGTCGCCTGCGCCGCCCACGGGGACACGGTCGCGATCTCGGTGGAGGACACCGGGATCGGGATCGCCGCCGACAAGCTGGCGAGCGTGTTCGAGCCGTTCGTGCAGGTGGACGCAAAGCTGACGCGGGCCCACGAGGGAGTCGGGCTCGGGCTCGCGATCAGCCGGGACCTGGCGCGCGGGATGGGAGGGGACCTGTCGGTGCGGAGTGAGGTGGGGAGGGGGAGCACGTTTACGTTGACGTTGCCGGCGGCGGGTGGAGAGCGGGTTTCGAGTAGTGAGGTGTGAACGTGCTCCGAGTAGTGAGGTGTGAACGTGCTCCGAATAGTGAGGTGTGAGGGTGCTCCGAATAGTGAGGTGTGAAGATCCACTGCGAGGGTGGCAGGGGGTGGTCGAGGGAACGTATCGTAGCCCCATGTCCGTGGACGTCCTCCTCGAACAGTTCCGGCCCGCGCTGACGGGACACTGCTACCGAATGCTCGGCTCCATCGTCGACGCCGAGGATGCGGTGCAGGAGTCGATGCTCCGGGCATGGACGGGGATGGAGAAGTTCCGCGAGCAGTCGTCGCTGAAGACCTCTTCTCCTTCAGCGTCAACAGCCGCGCCGAGGTGGACGCCACGGTGAAGAGGGCTCTCGCCAACGGCGGCTCGACCGACGACGAGCCGGAGGATCACGGCTTCATGTACGAGTGGAGCTTCCGCGATGCCAACGGCCGCGGGTGGGGAGTGTTCTGGATGGACCCGGCGGCGGTGCACGGGTGAGACGGCCCGGGCGCGTCCGGCCGGCGGCCGCGACGCCCCCGGAGTCTGGCGATTCTCCCGTCATGGCTGTCCCCTGACACTTGACACTTCTACTGTCCTGCTGAATGATCATATAGACGTTTTTTCGCGACGCTACCGGCCGCACTGACGCGGCGATGGACACTCGAGTCCCCGGCGGCACGGAGCCGGGCCTTCATTGGAGGTTTCCATTCGCCGCACGCACCGCCGGACCGGGGTGATCGTCGCCTGCACCGCAGTCTGTCTCGGCGTCCTCGCGCCGGGGACGGCGACGGCACAGCGTGAAGTTCCGCAGTGGGTCGTGCGCCGCGATGCATTCGCCGACCTGTGGTACCACGGCCTCGCGACCGTCGGCGCCGCGGACTACGGACCCTTGCCGCTCTATTCCGCGTCGCACCTGCGAACCGCGCGCGAGGCGAAGCGCGCGCATGGCGTGACGACGCCGCTCGACAGTTCGGCGCGCGCGCTCCGCGCGGCCTTCGCCGGTGACAGCAGCTTCGACGCGTTGCACTTCGTGCCCCTGTACTTCGTCGGGACGGATCCTGGCGTCGCATTGCGCGCGCTGCGCGAGGCGCTCGCAGGCAGGGCGGCGGCGAGCACCGTGCCTCTCGCGCTTGCCGCCCGGGCGGCGGCGGTGGCGCGGTCGATTCCCGGCGCGCGCAACCGGCAGGCGCTGCTGACCTTCGTCGACGCGCTGGAAGTCGAGTGGCGCAACGTCGTGCGCGACGAGCGCGCGATGTGGCAGCCGTCGGCGCGCACCCTTCTCGAGCTGCAGCGAGACTGGGACTCCCGCCTTGCCGGCCCCCTGTCGAGCTACCTCGCCGCCACTGGACGATCGCGAGGAACGATCGTCGTCGTCCCCGCCCTCGGGAGCGAAGGGCGCATCGTCTCGCTGCGCGGCGGAATCTCGGTCGTGATGGTGGGCGCCGATCCCGTGGCCGGCGTCGATGACG
>OEPS010000747.1_pt1 | contig 11132 bp, 15 predicted proteins | sample 1539411 | NCBI WGS metagenome assembly OEPS01 (sample SAMN02671747, study PRJEB22543) | soil metagenome | biome: bacteria | place: China:Hunan Province, Lengshuijiang City | collected 2012-10-15 | depth 0.08m m | reverse complement strand
AAAGTTGGCGGTGTGTAAGACCTTACGGCATCTCGCCAATAAAATGAATGCCGAGAACCTCGACGAAGCCGCAGATTTTCCCTTGAAGCTTCAAGGAGCGGCCAGCTTTTATACCTGAAGTTCAGCACTCACGATGCGCTCTTCGCCATTAATTACATGAACAAATTTCTGCTGGTTGCTGCACTCGCCGTCGCGGCCTATTTCGCCTACGCACCGGGCGTACCCGACCGCCCCGAGCCCTCGCTTCCTCCCGACGCTGTCGCACCTGTGGCTGGCAGCGACGACGCTGCGTTTGCGCAGGCATTCGCCGAGCGCCTGAACAACCAGCAGCTGGCTGGACGGGGGACAGTCGTGAAGACGCTGCCGGACGACAACGACGGCAGCCGCCATCAGCGCTTTATCGTGCGGCTGGGCTCGGGGCAGACGCTGCTGGTCTCGCACAATATCGATCTCGCGCCGCGCATCGACGCGCTGCGCGTGGGCGACACGGTGGCGTTCTACGGCGAGTTCGAGTGGAATCCGAAAGGCGGTGTGATGCACTGGACGCACCACGATCCGCAGGGGCAGCACCCGGGCGGCTGGATTTTGCATAACGGTCGCACCTACCAGTAGTGCCGCTGTTGCCTGGTATGTTTTTGGCGGCCTGCTAGCTTGAAAACATCGCAGCTACGCCCGCGGGGGCAGCAAACTCATGGACATCCACCGACTTTGCTACCGGTTGCCAGGATGGGTGGCCGCAGGCTTGCTATTGGCGGCGCCGTTGTCGGTACCGGCGCTGGCGGGGGATTGGGGTGTCAACGTCTACGGGCTGTCCTATCACTGGGATCGTGATGCGGCGGAACAAAACGATCTCGACAACGAGTTCAATCCCGGTCTGGGTCTACGCTACCGCATGGGCCAGTGGCTGAACGCCGACGCGATTATCGACGCCGGCGCCTATTACGACTCGGGACGCAACACCGCGGCGTATGCGGGCGCAGGCTTGTTGTGGCCGCTGGATCGGGACAGGCGGTTCAGACTGGGCGCAGTCCTCACGGCGTTTCATAGCGACACCTATAACGAGGGCGATCCGTTCGTCGCGCCGGTTCCGCTGGTCTCGTGGCGACTCGATCCCGTGACGCTTAATCTCACCCACTTCCCGAAGATCAGAGACTTCAACGAGGTCGAGGCGACCGCGCTGTTTTTTACCTTTCCGCTGCGCTAGCGCGATGCGCTCCGTTCAGACGGGGCGCGCCGTCTTCCATTGGCAATTCGCGCGCGCATGAACCAAGATTAAATGTGTCTGGATAACGAGGAGTTCGCCATGCCGACCAATCCGAGCTTTCCGTCGCGCAAGCCGCCCGAGTCCAAGCCGAACGAGCGGCCCGGCATCGGTATCTTCACGATGCTGGGCTTGGGCTTGTTCGTGCTGTTTCTGATCGTCCTGGTGGTCGTGCTGGTCAGGGGCGTGTTTACGCCGGTCTAGCCTTCGTACCGCGGGCCTGCCGCCGAACGCCCGGCCTATCGCCGCTCGTCCCGGTCTCGATCGTCGCCGCGGCCGCGATCCCGTCCCCACTCGCGGCGGTCCTTGAACCGGACTTCTTTCGGATAGTGCTCGCGCGGCAGCGCTTTCCACGGTCCGGTCCGTTCCCTCGAATAGCTCCAGTGGTGATCGTCGTGGAAGTGATAATAAAAGCCCCGGTGGAAGTAGTAAGGCTCCAGGTGTAGTTCTACGACGACCGGCAGCGCCGGCGCTATATCCGGGCCGCGGTGGCCCGGCGCAACGACGCAGGCGGGCAGCAGAAGCGCTGCCAGCAGCGCCCCGAAAAGCATCTTGTCGAGAGTCATGTTGGTCTCCTGGTCCTCTGGCGCGGGAATTCGCGCTTCGCTCCGGGCCTCGCGCCCGCTTCCCGGCAGACAGCCGGCGCATCGTCGCGAATGGGAGGCTGGCTAGAGACCCTTCTTGGGTTTCCACATGCCGATCACCGCGCCGGTAGGGTCGCGGATCACGCTCAGCCAGCCGTAATCGCCGACCTCCATGACGTCCTGCAGCACGGTGGCGCCGAGGTCATGCGACTTAAGCGTGAAGGCGTCGATGTCGTCGACCGCGACATACGCCAGCCAATGGGAAGGTGCCTGCGGGTCCGTATTGGCGAACATGCCGCCCCCGGTGCCTTCGCCGACGTTGATGATGGTGTAGGGCATTTCGCCGCCGGGGGCGGGAATGTCCTCAAGCTTCCAATCGAAGAGTTCGGAATAAAACGCTTTGGCCTTGGCGAGATCGGCCGTCTGCAACTCGACGTGGACGAAGGGGTTGGTCATGGCGTCTCCTTTTTCGCGCGCTGCTTTAAGTCTTTATAGCCCGTGGGGGCGCGCAACCAACCCGAAAATTCGCGCGTCAGCGGCGCCCCGCAGGCGACGCGGCCAGAAACCAGGGCACCGCGCCGGGCCGGCGCTTTTTACGCGGCCATGCGGCGGCATTCCTCGGCGCAGCGCCGGCAGGCCGCGGCGCACGCCTGGCAGTGTTCCACCGGATGCTTCGCGCACTCGGCACCGCATTCCTCGCAGACCTTGGCGCAGAAGGCGCAAATATCCTTGGCGAATTCGCTCCCCCGCGCCATGTAGGCCGCGGCGAGCCGGCAGATATCGGCGCAGTCGATGTCGAGCGCGATGCAGCGTGCCATCGGCTTGGGGTCGGGCTCTTGCAGGCAGGCGGTGGCGCAGTGATCGCACGCGATGGCACAGTCATAACAGGCGGCGATGGTGCTGGCGAACTCGGCATGGGACATGAGTTTCTCCTTTGAAGAGGGATGGGAACGAATCGGACGCATCGCAAGTTCTGTTCCCGTTGGTCGTCGAGGGTGGCCGGGAGGCGGAGGGCGCGGCGGCGTCGGCTCGGAGTGCCTGCCTCGCGCCCCGGCGTGCTGCTGCAATGCAAATTTTTCAGTTCTGGGTGCAAACTTTTCAGGTTCGCTGCAGCGAACGTTCAGCCGCGATTGACCCCGCGTGGCGATCAGAGCGGCTTGGCCACCATCAAATAAAACACCGCGATAAAGGCGAACAGCGCGGGAAAACCGAGCGCTACCCAGGCACGGAAGTAGCGCCAGTACTCGGGCGGCAGGTCAGCCTCGTGCGCGGCGGCATGGCCGGAGACGTCGCGCATCCTGATTTGCAGCCAGATCACCGGCAGCCAGCACGCCAGCCCGACGGAGTACAGCACGATGGACCACTGGATCCAGCCGCTGTCGAGCGGGAGCCCGGCGAGATACGCAAGGTAGAAGCCGCTGACCGGCTGAAAGACGATCGTGGTCGCGGTGAACAGCCAGTCTGCGATGACGACGTGACGGGTGACGAAGGCGATGATGTGCGGCTGCCGGTTGAGGTTCGCGAACAGCATGTAAAAAGCCGACCCGATGCCGGTGCCGAACAACAGCGTGGCGGCGAGGATGTGCAGCCATTTCACGAGCATGTATTCCACGTTCATTCCTCGAGTTGATAAAGCAGCCAGATCGCGGCCAGCATCGGCAGATTCTTCAGAATAGGTCCGTAGGGGTGCGCCCAGAATTCGGGCAGAAAAAGGGTAATCAGCACGCTGTAGAAGAGGATGAGCGCCATCTGCATCAGCCATAGCAGCCGGCGCTTGCGCAGCGCCAGCGTTGCTACGCCGAACGCGAAGTCGAGTCCTGCCGCGCCGTAGAGCATCGTTGGCCCGAGTGCGGCCGGTACGCCGACGCGATGCAGCAGTTCGAGGCTGTCGGCAATCGGATAGACCCATAGCGAAACGATGCCGGTGACCAGCCACACCAGCGCGATCGAGAGGCGCAGCAAGGGCAAGAGGCTGCCCAGCAGCGCCTGGGTGCGCGCGGCGGGCGCAGCATCCCGCTCGATGAACTGGGCTGGACTGCGCGGCGGGCGGCCCAGCAGAGCGGCGAACGGGCCGGCGTCGGCCGTGTTGCCGCGTTCCAGCATCGACAGGCTGTCGGGGTCTGCGAGGCTGCCGGGGAGATGGGCCGCCAGGCGGACCGTGGCCTGCACGAGCGGCATCGGGAGGGTGAGAAAATGGGCCCTGCCCAACCCCATTTGCTGCCGCAGCAGGGAAAGATACGCGCGCAACGACACCGCCTGCGGACCGACCGCCGAGACGCGCTGGGGCGGTTCCGCGAGGGTGAGCAACGTGCACACGGCATCGGTCAGGTCGTCGATGAAGACCGGCTGGATCTGCTGCATGCCGGCGCCGGGCAGCGGAATCAGCGGCAACGCCGCCCATTGCTGCAGCATCGCCGCGCTCGCGCCGCCGGGCCCATAGACGAGCGACGGCTGGATCAGCGTCGCCGTCACCGGCAGGCTCAACAGCACGTCGTCGGCGTGCTTCTTGCTAAGGTGATAGCGGGTAGTGGCCTGGGTGTCCGCGCCGAGCGCGGATATCTGGATAAAGCGCGGGACGCCGGCGTGCGCCCCCGCTCGAAACAGCGCGATCGGCCCCCGCTCGTGCAGCGCATCGAACTTCTGCGTCGGGGTCTCGCGCAGGATGCCGGCCGCATTGATCACGGCGTCGACTCCGGCCAGATGAGGCAACCAGGCTTCGGGCGTGTGGTCGCGGTTGAAATCGGCTTGTACCCAGTGAGCCTCGCGCGTGGCTGGCGGCGGAGTCGAGCGCGTCACCGCGCGCACCGTATGTCCCGCCGAGACAAGGGCGGCAAGGATGTGGCGGCCGAGAAAACCGGTCGCCCCGGTCAACAGGATCAACATGACAGGCGGCGCAGTGGAAGCAGCGCCGGTCGATATCCAACTTCCGTGGAGGTTTCCATGCAGACTCATCCTGTGCAGAACAGAAAACCGAGTGCCCTTGGCCGCGGGCTGGTCTCGGGCTCGATCGCGGCGGTCCTATCCACCCTTGTGCTGGTGATGCAGAGCAAAAAGGAAGCAAAAAGTGCGCTTAGCGCGCAGAACGCTGTCAGCCACTGGGTCTGGGGCGAAGAAGCGAAGCACAGGCACGAACTGAGCGTGCGCCATACGCTGCTCGGCTACGCGATCCATCATGCGTCAGCCGTGTTTTGGGGCGTGATATACGAACGCATGGTGCGTTCGAAGCGCCCGTTATCGCCTCCCGCCGAATTGCTGCGGGCCTCGGCGTTCGCCACCGCTGCCAATATCGTCGACTACCGGCTCACCCCGCACCGGTTCAAACCCGGTTTCGAGCAGCATCTGTCGAAAAAGTCGCTGGTGTTCGTCTACGCTGCGTTTGCCGCAGGCCTTGCCGCAGGCCATCTGCTTCAGCAAAGACGCGACGGGGAATAGCGCGTCGGTGCAGCGGTGGCGGTGGGCGTACCGCACTACTGCCTACCTCTTCTCATCAATGTGATCCCACACCCGGCCGGCGGCTGCCGTGCCGAAACCGCAACGCCGTTTCTTCCGTACGCCGCGGGCATTCCGGGTGTCTCGCTTCGCAGACAAAAAATCTCTCGTCTTTACAACGGCTTGCTCCCGCGAGTTCGTTTTTTGTCGCCTCTAGGCGACGAATCGCAGCGGGCCCAGAGCCGTGCTTTTAATGTAAGTGATTGAATCTATGGAATAAACAAGACTGGCACGGGCGTTGCTGTAGGTAGCTCGGCTCGTTTGATTGAGTCACACTCACTTCACTATCTAAGGAGCATGGAAAATGATGCACAACACCAAGCGGGTACGTTCCACACTGTTGTCCTTGATCATGGCCGGTGCACTCGGCGCGGGCTTCGCCACGGGCGCTTCCGCTCAGGTAGGCGCCCGAGGCGGCATGGGTGCGGATGTAGGAACGAGCGGTGCAGAAGCCGGCGGCTCTGCCGACGCGCATATGAGCCCCTCCGGCAGCGAAAACAGTAACGCCCAGTGGGGGGCCGACCCGACGCGCGGCTCGGAGCGCGCGCAAGAACGGAGACAAGAGCGGAGGTCGGACCGCGGGATGGAGTCCGGCGTGGAAGGCGAAGCGGCCGGCGGCATGACCACCACTACGCCCTGATAGCGGAGCGCAATCGAACGTCCTGTGTTTTGTCGCGGGGCTGAGAGGGGGCCGATTTCGACAGGGTGCGCCCGGTCCGGAGTCGGCCCTTTCTGCGCGCGCGTTTTTTGCCCTGACCGCGGTCGACCCTGCGACCGCGACGGCGCCTTTGAGTGGAAACAAGCATCACGGAGCGTCATGAAAGATTCATGGAAAGACAGCATCTACGTGCAACGAGAAGAACTGGCCCGGATCCTGCGCGAGCCCTTGGCACAACTGGCCGCGCAGTGCGCCCCTGCATGGGGCCATGGAGCCGCGCTGGATACCGTGCTTGCAGCCAATTTTTCCAGTATTCCGCACTGCTCATTTCTGTACTGCATGGGAACCGACGGAGTACAGATCTGCAATAACGTCGGCACGCAGGGCGTGATGTCCGACCACCATCTCGGGATCGATCGGTCGCAACGCCCTTACATGAAGGAAGCGGTACCGATATGGGGATTTCTGCTCTCGGAAGCCTACATCGGCCTGACCGAACATCGTCCTTCCCTCACCGCGCTTCAGGTGGTGTCCCGCGATTCGGAGACGCTGGGCTATCTCGGCGCGACCTTCGATTTGCGAAACTTGCCGGTGACGTCGGAGCTCTACGAAGAGCCCGGCTACTGGCGGCAGGTCAAAGGCGACCCGGCCATCCGCCGCAACGTGTTCCAGCAATGCCGGGTGGAAAGCCGCATGGATCGCAACACGGAACAGGCACTGTGCATTCTGGAAGAACTCCTGACCCACCGCGGCGTTTTCCAGTGCCAGATCCATTTCTCCAGCAGCCAGGCCACGATCTGGACCGTCGACGATCCCTTTCGCTACCGCATCCTCGATCAGGAGGCTTTGAACGATCCCGACATCTGCCTGATTTATCCGTCTCGGGCCTATCCTTCCGACGCCGCGATCCCGCAGAGCGACATCAACCGCGTACTCGCGACCCTTCGCGATTTGCGCCTCACGGATCCGACGTTTTATTTGCGGGTGGCGTCGATCAACATTTTTAACGGCATCGTGAACGTGACGTTTTCATGCGACGGTTCGCATTACATGCCGCACATCGAGTTCCTGATGAAAGGGCCTTCTTTCTGGTTCTGACATTCCCCGCATCCCGGCGACGCAGCGTCCCTCGACACAAACCGTTACATCTTTCCTCGCGCCGGACATTCCACGGTTACATCGCTTCCCCACACTACTGCTCATGCCGTACCCGTCCGGGTCGGCGTGTTTATCTTTCAAGGAGATTGCAATGAAATCGATCCAACGTTCTTTTACCAAACGCGCGCTCGTTCTGGGCCTGCTAGCGGGCAGCGGCATCCTCGCCGCATCGTCTTTCGCGATGCCGGCCGGGGATGCCACGGACAGGGAAGGCTGCGGCCAGCATGAACAAAAATCCCATGGGAATTGGCAGGAAAACCGTGCCAAGCACCTGTCCGAACTAAAGGAAAAGCTCCAGCTCACCCCTGAGCAGACGGCCGCATGGGACGCGTTCGCCGGGGCGGGCGCGAAGGGGATGGCGCCGGGCATGGGCAAGCAGGCGATGCGCGGCGAGTTCGACAAGCTGACCACGCCGCAGCGGCTCGACAAGATGATGGCCCTGTCGGAAGCACGTCGCGACACGATGGCCAAGCGCGCCGCGGCGGTCAAAGCCTTCTACGCCCGGCTCACCCCCGAGCAGCAAAAGGTGTTTGACGCGGAAGCGAAGGCGGGTTTTCACCGGGGCCACGGTCCACATCGCCACGCGTCCTGAGTAGCGCGGGCTGACCAAAACGTGGGCGGATATCGCCCACGTTTTTTTTTGGCCCAAAGTCGGGGCGTTGCCGCTGCCCGCGCCAACCCGCGCCAACCCGCGCCAAGGAAAGTGCAGCGGGCGAAGTTCGCCATCGGGCGATCGCGAATTGTCTTTGCCCGCAGGGGGCCTACAAAGAGTACAAGGCGCGGGCGCGGTCCGGCTCGTTCGACCCACCTTCGTTCAGAGGGAAATGAGCATGAGTCAGGTTGTGAGTCTGCTGATGAGCCAATTCGTTACCCACGACGTAAAACAGTTCATCCTAAGCAAGCCCCAGGGGTTTTCCGTCGTCCCGGGCCAGGGGGTGGAGTTGTCGATCAATCACCCCGACCTGCGCGGAGAGGCCCGGCCCTTCACACCGACCGGGCTTGTCGCCGACCGGGTGCTGTCGTTCACCATCAAGGCTTACCGGGACCACGCGGGCATTACTCAAGCGCTCCACCAACTGGAGCCCGGGGCCGAACTGCTGATGTCCGAGCCGTTCGGCACCATCCACTACCAGGGACCGGGCGTATTCATCGCAGGCGGCGCTGGCATTACGCCTTTTCTGGCCATACTGCGCGAACTGGAACGCAGCGGCGAGGCGGGCGGCCAGACGCTGATCTTTTCCAACAAGACGCCACGCGATGTGATTTGCGAAAAGGAGCTGCGTCAGATGCTTGGCGCGCGTTGCATCCTGACGTGTACCCAGGAAGCGGCCCCGGGCTGTGAGCACCGGCGGGTCGACCGCGCTTTCCTTGAAGAGAAGATTACGGATTTCAAGCAGCGCTTCTACGTCTGTGGTCCACCGCCTTTCATGGAGGCGATCAACGGCGCGCTGACAGAGCTCGGCGCCAGTGCAGAAAGCCTGGTGTTCGAACGCTGAACGCTGGCAGCAAATGGGTTTGGAGGGACTGAACATGGCCAAATGGATATTCGAACCGGGACATTCCGCGGCCGCATTCGCGGTTCGGCACATGATGGTGTCGCACATGCGCGGCTTGTTCAAAAACGTGCGCGGCAGCATCACCTTCGACCCCGACAAACCGACGGAGCCTGCCGCGGTCGAGGCCACGATCGACGCGGCGGCCATCTGGACCGGCGACGACGAGCGCGACAAGCATTTGCGGGGCCCGGACTTCCTCGACGCAACCCAGTATCCGTTCATAACGTTCAGCAGCCGCGACGTGCGCTGCGCGGGTGAAGCGGATTTCAGGGTCGCGGGGGATCTCACACTGCATGGGGTAACGCGTCCGGTGGTGCTCGACGCCCGCTATCTCGGCCGTTGGTTATGCCCTTACTGGGAGGGCGGCAGGGATCTGGGTCCGGTCAGCCGGATCGGGTTTGTCGCCACCACCGCGATCAACCGCCACGACTTCGGCGTGAACTGGAACGCCCCGATGGATAAGGGCGGCGTTGTCGTTGGCGAGGAGGTCGCGATCACGCTGGATATCGAAGCCATACTCGAATCCGACCACCAGCGGGTCACCGCTTCGGGCTGAGCCAGGTCGGAGGCCGCATCGGCGATGGGCAGCAGGCGCCTCCGCAGTCCCCCTAGCCGACCCGCCGTATGGCGTTCGCTGCCCGCGGGAATATGGGCGCTGGGGTTTGGTTCGCTATTCATGGACACGTCCTCGGAGCTGATCCACAGCCTGTTGCCGGTGTTCATGGTGGTAACGCTGGGCGCGTCGATGGTCACGGTCGGCGTCATCGAAGGGGTGGCCGAGGCGACGGCGTCCATCGTCAAGGTTTTCTCCGGCGTGCTCAGCGATTACCTCGGCCGCCGCAAGTTCCTGATGATTCTGGGCTATACGCTCGCAGCGTTTACCAAGCCGATTTTTCCGTTGGCCAACTCGGTCGGCTGGGTCTTCACCGCTCGTTTCGTCGACCGTATCGGCAAGGGGATACGCGGCGCGCCGCGCGATGCGCTGGTGGCCGACATCACGCCGGCGAACCTGCGGGGCGCGGCGTATGGCCTGCGCCAGGCGCTCGACTCGGCCGGCGCGCTGCTCGGTCCGCTGTTGGCAGTGGCGTTCATGGCGGTGTTCGCCAACGACATCCGGGCGGTCATGTGGGTTGCTGTGATTCCGGCCTTCGTCGCGGTGGCGGTGCTGATGGTTTATGTGCGAGAGCCGGAGCGAGGCGGCGCCGATGCCTCGCCGAGGCCGCCCCTTGCGTGGGCAGACGTCAAACGCCTTTCGCGACGCTACTGGTTCGTCGTTCTGCTGGGGGCGGTGTTTACGCTGGCGCGCTTTAGCGACGCGTTTCTGGTGCTGCGCGCGCAGGACGTCGGGGTCGATCTCGGCCTCGTGCCCCTGGTGATGATCGTGATGAACGTCTTTTATGCGGGCGCGGCATATCCGGCGGGTGCGGCGGCCGACCATATGAGCGAGCGCGCGCTATTGCTGGTCGGACTCGCGCTGTTGATCGCCGCAGACGTCGTGCTGGCGTTGGCCGGGCCGCTGCTGGCCTTCGTCGGCGCCGCGCTGTGGGGCTTGCATATGGCGTTTACACAGGGTCTGCTGTCGAAGCTCGTCGCGGATACCGCGCCTGCCGCGCTACGCGGGACGGCGTTCGGAATCTTTAATCTGGTCAGCGGCGGTGCGCTGCTGCTGGCGAGCGTCATTGCGGGTGCGCTGTGGAGTGCGTTGGGGGCACCGGCGACTTTTCTGGCCGGTGCCGCCTTCGCTGCCGTGGCTACCCTCGGCCTGCTTGCGCGTGGCACGGAGGCGGCGAAATAGTCCCCGCACTGCGACCTTGGCCCGGGCCTTGCGCGTCGAGGGGAAGGGCGCGAACTAGCCCAGGCGGGCGTGCTGGGCCTCGAGTTTCTGCAGCATCGCGGCAAAGTCGGCCAGTCGTGCCTGCTCCTGCTCCACTACAGCAGCGGGCGCGCGGTCGACGAAGCTGGCGTTGGCGAGCTTGCCCTGTGCCTTGGTGATTTCGTTCTGGACGCGGGCGATTTCCTTGCCAAGCCGGGCGCGTTCCTCGTCCTTGTCGATCGCGACCACCAGCATCAGCCGCATGTCGCCGACCAGCGCGACCGGCGCGTCGGCATCAGGCAGTGCGGCAATCGCAGTGACCTCCGACAGCTTGCCGAGCGCACTGATGTAGGGGGCCAGCGCATCGATGACGGCTGCGTCGCCTTCGATCACCAGCGGCACCCGCTGTGCGGGCGACAGGTTCATCTCGCCGCGCAGCGTGCGGCAGGCGTTGACCACTTCCTTTAGCAGATGGATGCGCGCAACGCTGTCGGGATGGCGCTGCGCCTCGTCGACCTGCGGGTAGGCGGCGAGCATGATGGTGTCGCCGCCATCGCCGGGGGGCGATGCCATAGAAACAGCGCCGGCGAGCGGCGCCACCTTCTGCCACAGC
>OEPS010000745.1_pt1 | contig 11156 bp, 11 predicted proteins | sample 1539411 | NCBI WGS metagenome assembly OEPS01 (sample SAMN02671747, study PRJEB22543) | soil metagenome | biome: bacteria | place: China:Hunan Province, Lengshuijiang City | collected 2012-10-15 | depth 0.08m m | reverse complement strand
GCCCGACGAGCTACCAGGCTGCTCCACCCCGCGTCCGTGGATGCGCACTATACTCCGCTAACATTTTGATGCAACCCTTTTTGACATAAATCGTCAATTTTGTAAAAAATGGTGCATATAGAAGCACTTCCAGTCTGTTTTTTGCGCAAAACTACCTTTACGGTGCCTAAGCGCATTTCATTAGCCCTGGGGGTTTGTTATCTTCATCACGCACCCGGGCTTAGCAGCATAAAGAAGAGATACCATGAAAGGACGTTGGGCAAAATACGCAGTAACAGGCGCGATGCTGGCAATGCTGGCCGCCTGTTCCTCAAAACCGACCGATCGCGGTCAGCAGTATAATGAAGGTAAATTCACCCAGCCGCTTTCACTGGTTAACCAGCCTGATGCGGTCGGCTCACCGATTAACGCCGGCGATTTCTCCGAGCAGGTAAGACAGATCCGCAGCGCCTCTCCGCGCCTCTATACCAGCCAGAGCAACGTCTACAACGCGGTGCAGGAGTGGCTGCGTTCCGGCGGCGATACCCGCACGCTGAGCCAGTTCGGTATTGATGCCTGGCAGATGCAGGGTACGGATAACTACGGCAACGTCCAGTTTACCGGCTACTACACGCCGGTGGTGCAGGCGCGCCACACTCGTCAGGGCGAGTTCCAGTATCCGATTTACCGGATGCCGCCGAAGCGCGGCAAGCTGCCGTCCCGCGCCAGCATCTATGCCGGCGCTCTGAGCGACAACTATATTCTGGCCTACAGCAACTCGCTGATGGATAACTTTATTATGGACGTGCAGGGCAGCGGCTACATTGATTTTGGCGACGGCTCGCCGCTGAACTTCTTTAGCTATGCCGGGAAAAACGGCTGGTCGTATTACAGCATCGGTAAGGTACTGATCGACCGTGGCGAAGTGAAGCGCGAAGATATGTCGATGCAGGCGATCCGCGAATGGGGCGAAAAGCATAGCGAGGCGGAAGTGCGCGAGCTGCTGGAGCAGAATCCGTCGTTTGTTTTCTTCAAGCCGCAGTCGTTCGCGCCGGTGAAAGGCGCCAGCGCGGTACCGCTGATTGGCCGCGCTTCGGTGGCATCTGATCGTTCTATTATTCCTTCTGGCACTACGCTGCTGGCGGAGGTGCCGCTGCTGGATAATAATGGCAAGTTTAACGGTCAGTACGAGCTGCGCTTAATGGTGGCTCTTGACGTTGGCGGCGCGATTAAAGGCCAGCACTTTGATATTTATCAGGGCATTGGTCCGGAGGCCGGGCACCGCGCCGGTTGGTATAACCACTATGGCCGCGTGTGGGTGCTGAAAAATGCCCCGGGCGCGGGTAACGTCTTTAGCGGCTAGTGCTCACATTTTCCCCGGTCGCGCTGCGCTTACCGGGGCTACGGTCGCCTGGATAAGCCATTGACGACGTAATCCGGGAATATTTCCCGGAGCGACGGCTGATTTTGTTGCCCGGGTAAGGCTCTTGCCTCGCGACCCGGGAATGTCCACTAATTCTGAGGTTTTATGTCTGTTGTAATCAGCGATGCCTGGCGCCAGCGTTTTGGCGGTACGGCGCGTTTATACGGTGAAAAGGCGCTGCAGCGTTTTGCCGACGCGCACGTTTGCGTGGTCGGCATCGGCGGCGTAGGCTCATGGGCGGCGGAAGCGCTGGCGAGAACCGGGATTCGCGCGATTACCCTCATCGATATGGATGACGTCTGCGTGACCAACACCAATCGCCAGATCCACGCCCTTGGCGGTAACGTTGGGCTGGCGAAAGCCGAGGTGATGGCGGATCGCATTCGCCTGATCAACCCCGAGTGCCGGGTCACGGTGGTGGACGATTTTGTCACGCCGGACAACGTCGCGGAGTATCTTGGCGTCGGCTTTAGCTATGTGATCGATGCCATCGACAGCGTGCGCCCGAAAGCGGCGTTAATCGCTTACTGTCGTCGCCATAAGGTGCCGTTAGTCACCACCGGCGGCGCGGGCGGGCAAATCGACCCGACGCAAATTCAGGTCGCGGATCTGGCGAAAACCATCCAGGATCCGCTGGCGGCAAAGCTGCGCGAGCGTCTGAAGAGCCAGTTCGGCGTGGTGAAAAACAGCAAAGGTAAGCTCGGCGTGGATTGTGTATTTTCCACCGAGGCGCTGGTTTATCCGCAGGCGGACGGCAGCGTGTGTGCGATGAAAAGCACCGCCGAAGGTCCGAAGCGGATGGATTGCGCATCCGGTTTTGGCGCCGCGACGATGGTGACCGCAACCTTTGGTTTTGTCGCCGTGTCCCACGCGCTGAAGAAAATGCTGGCGAAGGCGGAGCGGCAGACGACGTAAATTCCCGGGTCGCGGCGCAGGCGCCTTACCCGGTCAATTCCCCGGAGGCGGTGCTGCGCACCTGTCCGGGCTACAAAACCGCACGAACCCGTAGCCCGGGCAAGGCGCGTCGAGCGCCGCCCCCGGGATGGGCTTAAACCTCAACCTCGCGGGCGGCGGCGAGCACCGCCGCACTCAGGGCGCTGAGTCCCTGGCTGCGCGAGGCGCTCAGCTGGCCGCGCAGTCCTAACTCATCAAACAGCTTCAGCGGATCCTGCGCCAGCAGTTCATCAGCGCTTTTGCCTTCAACGGCGGTCAACAGCACCGCCAGCATGCCGCGCACGATACGGCCTTCGCTATCGCCGAAGAAATGCAGCTTGCCATTATCATCAACGCAATACCCCAGCCAGACCCGGTTTTCACATCCGGTAATCTCTTTGGCCTGCGCTTTCAGGTCATCAGGCAGCGCAGGAAGCTGCTTACCCAATAAAATCAGCTGGCGGTATTTATCTTCCCACTGGCTGAGCGGAGTAAACGTCTGGCGTAGGTTCTCTTCGGTGATGCGAGTAGCAAAAGGATGAGAAGTCGTCATTAATCCACCAGTATTTGCAGAGCGCGGTCAACGGCGTGCACCAGCGCGTAAACATCGTCTTGCGTATTATAAGGCGCGAAGGAAGCCCGCAGGGTGCCGCTGACGCCCAGCGCCGCCAGCAGCGGCTGGGCGCAGTGCTGGCCGGCGCGTAGCGCGATCCCCGATTCCGCCAGCAGCGTCACCATATCGCTGTAGTGAACGCCGTCAAAGTCAAACGCCAACAGGCTGGAGTCCTGGCTGCGGAAGGAGCGGAAGCCAGGGCGTTTCGCCAGTTCCTCTTCCGCCAGCGTTGCCAGACTACGGCTCCAGTTTTCCGCCTGCGCGATATCCGTCTCTTCCAGCCATTCCAGCGCCGCGCTCAGGCCAATCACCCCAGCGATATTTGGTGTACCGGCCTCGAAGCGCCAGGGGGCAGGCTGGGTTTTGAAGCCGTCGAAAGTGACTTCAGTAATCATTTTTCCACCGCCGAGCCACGGCGACATTTCTGCCAGCAGTTCGCTTTTTCCGTACAGCGCGCCGATGCCGGTGGGCCCGTAGAGCTTATGGCCCGAAAAAGCATAAAAGTCGATATCCAGCGCCTGTACGTCCGCCGGGAAATGCACCGCCCCCTGCGCTCCGTCGACCACCACCACCATTCCGGCAGCGTGGGCCTGACGAATCGCCAGCGCCAGATCCGGACAGCCGCCGGTGACGTTGGACATCTGACCAAGCGCCAGTACCCGGCTACGCGGCGTGATGAACGCGCCCAGAGCGGCCACGTCCGGCAGACGATTGCTGGCAAGCGGTAGTTTTACCACCCGCGCGCCGGTTTGCTGCGCGAGCATGAGCCATGGAACCAGGTTGGCATGATGCTCCGCTTCGCTGACGATAATCTCGTCGCCCGGCTTCAGCCGCGGGCGAACGTAGCTCTGCGCCACCATGTTAATGGCTTCGGTGGTGCCGCGCGTCCAGACGATATCTTTGTCGGAAGGGGCATTGAGCAGGGCCGCCACGCGCGCTCGCGCGCTTTCATAGCGTTCCGTCAGCAGCCGGGCGGCGGCGAACTGGCTACGGTGGACGTTGCCGGCGCTGAGGCGATAAAACTGGTCGCAGGCCGCAATAACCGCCAGCGGCTTGAGCGTCGTCGCTGCGCTATCAAGATAGACGCCGGCGTCGGCCAGCGCCGGAAACTGGGCGCGAAATTGGACGGGATTGAATGCGTTCATGAGATTCCTCGTATCGATACCAGGATCGTGGCGCAAATCGGCTGGTGATACAAGGTTTCTGCTGACGAGTAGAATTTTCTGAATGTGGCTTTGGGGGTGTAAAAGATGGTTATGCTGAATAGTGTTGGGTTTGCGTTTTAACCTGGTGATGAATGAATCATAAACAGTATAAATAGTCGTAAGGAGAGAAAGATGAAAATGAATAAGACTGCCGCCATTATTTCCGCCTGTGTGCTGACCTTCGGCCTGAGCGCCTGCTCCTCTAACTACGTAATGCATACCAACGATGGCCGCACCATTGTGACCGATGGTAAACCGCAAACGGATAATGATACCGGAATGATTTCGTACAAAGATGCCTGGGGCAATAAGCAGCAGATTAACCGTTCTGACGTAAAACAGCTGGGCGAGCTGGATAAGTAATTAGCGTATATACCCTAAATAATTCGAGTTGCAGGAAGATGGCAAGTGAGCGAATTCCCAGGAGCTTACTCGAGTAAGTGACTGGGGTGAACGAACGTAGCCAACGCACATGCAACTTGAAGTATGACGGGTATAGCAGGCAAAAAAAAGCACCGCGCAGTGCGGTGCTACATTAAATCACTATGGACAGACAGGGTAAATGTACAGGAAGTGAAAAGGGGTAGCTGAGCTACCATGGTCCGCAAACCCGGACCAATTGCAAACACAACAACACAACATCACAACCGTAAGCCAAAAGCTTGTTGGAACACGCATTCCAAAAAAAGCTCTTCGTTCCGGCTCAGGAAGTGCCGCCACTATAGGTATTTGCTGGTAGAAGCTCAACGGACAAATTATAATAGCTCAGATTAAAAAAACTAATAGGTTAACTGTTGTTTCCTATTTGTTAAATTGACTTAACATCTAAGCCAGAATAACTATGTCCAAGCGTTTGCCACCTCTGAATGCATTACGTGTTTTTGATGCAGCCGCACGTCATCTCAGCTTCACTCGCGCCGCCGATGAGCTTTTTGTGACACAGGCCGCAGTCAGCCATCAAATCAAGTCCCTGGAGGATTTCCTCGGCCTCAAGCTGTTCCGTCGACGCAATCGTTCTCTTCTTTTAACCGAAGAGGGGCAAAGCTATTTTCAGGATATTAAAGAGATTTTTTCGCAGCTCACCGAGGCTACCCGTAAACTGCAGGCCCGAAGCGCAAAAGGGGCCTTAACCGTCAGCATGCTCCCCAGTTTTGCCATTCAGTGGCTGGTGCCGAGACTCACAAGCTTTAACTCAGCTTATCCGGGAATTGATGTCAGAATCCAGGCGGTAGACCGTCAGGAAGATAAGCTGGCCGACGATGTTGACGTGGCGATTTTTTACGGTCGCGGCAACTGGCCGGGGCTGCGGGTGGAAAAACTGTACGCCGAATATTTGCTGCCGGTTTGTTCGCCGCTGTTGCTCACCGGCGATAATGCGTTGAAAACGCCTGCCGATCTGGCGCAACATACCCTGCTGCACGATGCTTCCCGCCGCGACTGGCAAACTTATACCCGCCAGTTGGGTCTAAACCATATTAATGTTCAACAGGGACCTATTTTCAGCCACAGCGCGATGGTGCTGCAGGCAGCAATCCATGGACAGGGGGTCGCTCTGGCCAACAATGTCATGGCGCAGTCCGAGATTGAGGCAGGCCGTTTGGTCTGCCCGTTTAATGATGTTCTGGTCAGTAAGAATGCGTTTTATCTCGTTTGTCATGACAGTCAGGCAGAACTGGGTAAAATAGCCGCCTTCCGCCAGTGGATTCTGGCAAAAGCAGCTAATGAACAAGAAAAATTTCGCTTTCGTTATGAACAATAAATCACTGTAGGGTAATCACATGACCAGCCGTTTTATGCTGATATTCGCCGCGATAAGCGGTTTTATCTTTGTAGCTCTTGGCGCGTTCGGCGCGCACGTTTTAAGTAAAACGATGGGCGTTGCGGAAATGGGTTGGATCCACACCGGCCTGCAGTATCAGGCTTTCCATACGCTGGCGATTTTCGGCCTGGCGGTGGCGATGCAGCGCCGCATCAGCATCTGGTTTTACTGGAGCAGCGTCTTTATGGCGCTCGGTACCGTTCTTTTTAGCGGCAGCCTCTATTGTCTGGCGCTGTCGCATTTACGCCTGTGGGCGTTCGTTACGCCGGTCGGGGGCGTTTGTTTCCTCGCCGGTTGGATATTAATGCTAATTGGTGCAATTCGTCTGAAACGTAAGGGCGTTGTTCATGAATAAAGTTGTCCTCTATTGTCGCCCTGGTTTTGAGAAAGAGTGCGCAGCAGAAATTACCGATAAGGCCTCGCGCCTTGAGGTGTTTGGTTTTGCCCGAGTCAAAGACGACTCCGGCTATGTGATTTTTGAGTGCTATCAGGCTGAAGATGGCGAAAAGCTGGTGCGCGAACTGCCGTTCAGTTCGCTGGTGTTTGCCCGCCAGATGTTTGTGGTCGGCGAACTGCTGCGCGACCTGCCGCCGGAAGACCGGATTTCCCCGATTGTCGGTATGCTGCAGGGTGTGGTGGAGAAGGGCGGCGAACTGCGCGTGGAAGTAGCGGATACCAACGAAAGCAAAGAGCTGATGAAGTTCTGCCGTAAGTTTACGGTACCGCTGCGCGCGGCGCTGCGCGAAGCGGGCGTGCTGACCAGCTATGAAACGACAAAACGCCCGGTAGTTCATGTGTTCTTTATCGCTCCGGGCTGCTGCTACACCGGCTATTCATTGTCTAACAACAACTCGCCGTTCTATATGGGCATTCCGCGCCTCAAGTTCCCGGCCGATGCGCCGAGCCGTTCGACTTTGAAGCTGGAAGAGGCGTTTCACGTTTTTATTCCGGCGGATGAGTGGGACGAGCGTCTGGCAAACGGTATGTACGCGGTAGATCTCGGTGCCTGCCCCGGCGGCTGGACCTATCAGCTGGTGAAACGCAATATGTGGGTTTCCTCGGTGGATAACGGCCCAATGGCGCAAAGCCTGATGGATACCGGGCAGGTAACCTGGCTGCGCGAAGATGGCTTCAAGTACCGCCCAACCCGCAACAACATCTCGTGGATGGTGTGCGATATGGTGGAGAAACCGGCTAAAGTGGCGGCGCTGATGGCGCAGTGGCTGGTGAACGGCTGGTGCCGTGAAACCATCTTTAACCTGAAGCTACCGATGAAAAAGCGCTATGAAGAGCTGTCGCGCAATCTTGCCTATATTCAGGAACAGCTGGATGAGCACGGTATCAACGCACAAATCCAGGCGCGCCAGCTGTATCACGATCGTGAAGAGGTGACGGTTCACGTTCGTCGCCTGTGGGCTGCCGTCGGCGGTCGCCGCGACGAACGCTAGTTTGGTCACATTTGCAGGCCGGATAAAGTGTTAAGCCGCTATCCGGCGCTGCAATAGCCGTTACGACTGCGATACGTCTGATACAATATTCGTCACATCGTCCAGATGGCCGATCCGCGCCTCCCCTGAACGATTAAACTTGCTCTTATCGATCAGTAATAATGATTGCGAAGCCCGCTTTAGCAGCAGCGATTTAAACTCGGCGTTCATCGTATTTGAGTCCCAGAGCGCGCCGTCGCTGTCGATACCTTCGCAGGAAAAAATGAACAGATCGATCTCCAGCGTTTTGAGCTGCGAGATGAGCGACGCGCTGACGTAGCAGCCGTATTTACGCTGGAGCGTGCCGCCGGAGCAGGTGAGCTGAATATTCTCGCGCTTGCTTAGCTCCTGGCAAATCGGCTGGCTGTTAGTAAAGACGTGCAGGTCGATATCGGGCAGCTGGCGGGCCAGATACCAGCAGGTTGAGCTGGCATCAAGGGCGATAACCATTCCTTCTTCTATCCACGCAAGAGCTTCGCGGGCGATATCCGCTTTGTGCGCGTAGTGGCTTTTCAGACGGATATGAAAAGGATCGCCGCTGTCCCGGCTTTGCCGGTGAATGACTTTTGCCCGCCCGTGGTTACGCAGCACCTTTCCCTGAGACTGAAGCTCGCTAAGATCGCGGCGTATGGTTTCTCTGCTGACGTTAAGCTGTAGCGATAAGGTTTCGGTGGTCAGGCTGTTATGGTTAATGAGCAGATCTAGTATCGCTTGCTGTCGTGCCGCTTTCATTTTTCTCACCCCGGCGTTCGCTGAGCGCCCGCATCAGACGGGCGCTGCGGCATGAGATTACGGCGTTACTCCTTTTTTTAAAAGAATATTCCCGTACTTAGCGCGCTCACCTGTGATAACGATCGCAAAGGCTTTTTGCGCCCGCTCGTAGAAAGCAAAGCGGTCAATGCGCAGGATCTCCGGGCAGGGCGCGGGGCCGGAAAGCGCCTCGTGATAGCGCGCTTCGACCTGCGGGTCCAGGGTGTCGCCTTCCACGGCGGCCATCATTACCAGCGGCGGCGCGTAGCTGTCTAATTCGAAAAGGGGAATAATCGCCTGCAGCAGCTCGCTCACCAGTAATCCGTCGGCGCGAATGACCTGTGGCCCCATGCTGTGCGCCGGAAAGTGGGCGTCGGAAAAGACGATCTCATCTCCGTGCCCCATTTCCGCCAGCACCTTGAGAAGCGCCGGGGAGATTAGCGGGGAAATCGTTTTTAGCATCTCAAACTCCTTCAATCAGTTCGGGTTCCGTTTGCGGATAGAAATAACGATACTGATAGCTCACCTGCGCTCTGGCCTGCTCCGGAGAGCGAAATTCACCGACGCCGTACCAGCCGAACATGGCGGCGCCGGCTACGGTGGTTTCGGCGTCATCCAGCACTTTGACCGGAATATTGAGCGCATTGGCTTTGATCTGATTCCACAGCGCGTTGCGGCTGCCGCCGCCAACCAGCAGCAGTTCGCTGGCGTTGAAATGGCCGATTTTTTGTAGCGTTTGCAGGTTGCGCGCAAGCTGTTCGCTTAACCCCTCCAGCGCGGCGCGATAGAAGTGACCACGGGTGGTATTCAGCGTGATGCCCTGCCAGCCCGCGTTTTGACAGGAGAGCAGATCGCACTGCATTTTCACACCCTGAGCGCCGGCGGGAATAACGCGCGCTTCTTCAATCAGCGTTTGCCACGGGGTTTCCGACGTCCACAGCAGCTGGCGTACCCATTCCAGCACGCCGGAGGCCAGCCACTGCATGCCTGGGTTATACCGCCCCGCCTGGCTATCCAGCTCGCAGGTCGAGCCTGCATAGTGGCCGAGCAGCGGCGTATTTACCCGGGCGCTGCGTACCATCAGGATTTCCCAGGTGCCGGATGAGAGCACCGGTTCATCCTGCTCTGCGCCGGCGCCAAACAGCGCGAACTGGGTATCGTGACCGGCGGAGATCACCGGAATTCCGTCGGGTAATCCCAGCATTTTCGCGGCATCGCTTTGCAGGATGCCTATCTGCTGGCCCGCCTCAACGAGCCGGGGAAACAGGCGGCGCGGCAATCCGGTCGCCTGTAAAATCTGCTCGCTAAAATCCCGCTGATGAATATCCAGCAGCTGGCTGGTGCCCGCCATGGTGATATCGGTGGTGAACTCGCCGGTCAGACGCTGGTTGATCAGCGAGGAAATAAACAGCCAGGCATGAGCCTGCTCCAGCAGCTGCGGGTGATTCTCCTTCAGCCATATCAGCTTATACAACGTGTTGAAGGCAAATGCGCCGACGCCGGAGATCTGCTGAAGCTGCCGGGCGGACATAAAGCGGCCGATATTTTCCATCACCGCTGCGGTACGCGGACATTTCCAGCTGATGATCGGGTAGAGCAGCTGACCCTGTTCATCCACCAGCGCGCCGTCCACGCCAAAGGTGGTGACCGTGATGCCGCGAACCGTGCAGGATGAGAGTTCCTTGCGAATCTGCCGACAGCATTGCGCGAAGCGCTGCAGGATGGCTTCCAGCGACCACTGGTGCCAGGTGCGGTTCTCCACGGCGATATCGCTGGCGTTGGCCGTTGCGGCGCGGGCAATAATTTCCCCCTGGCGGTCAACGGCAATCGCCCTGACGTTGGTGGCGCCGCAGTCGAGAACGAGGATGACTTCATTCTTCATAAATAACTCCATAAACGTCGCCGGATGGCGCAGGCTTACAGGGTCTGCGCCACCGGGCAAAGCCGCATTAACGTTTATACAGCGGGCCGTAGTTCTGGCAGGCGCGGTAATCCTGGCCTTCGCTATCCATCCCGTGAGCAGCCCAGCTGGACGGGCGGTAAATTTTCCCCTCCTCCACGTTATGCATGCACACCGGAATACGCAGCATAGACGCCAGGGTGATAAAGTCGGCGCCCACGTGACCGATGGTCAGTACGCCGTGGTTAGCACCCCAGTTGGCCATCACCGAGTAGACGTCGGAGAACGGGCCCTTGCCGGTCAGGCGCGGCGCAAACCAGGTGGTGGGCCAGGTGGAGTTGGTGCGGGCATCCAGCTGGTCATGCATCTCTTTCGGCAGCTCCACGCTCCAGCCTTCGGCGATTTGCAGAACCGGGCCAAGGCCTTTAATGATATTCACCCGGGTCATGGTAAACGGCACGCCGCCTTCGGTCAGGAAGCGGGAAGAGAAGCCGCCGCCGCGGAAGTATTCATGAATCGCCGGGCACCATTCGGTGGCTGCCATGCAGGCGTCGGCCTCCTGCTGGCTGATTTCCCAGTGCGGTTTCATGGTTGGTTTTCCTTCGGCATCGCGCTGTTTACAGGAACCATCCAGCGCCGCCGAACCGGAGTTGATCAGGTGAATAATGCCGTGCTCCGCCAGCCCGGTCAGCGGTTGGCCGGTGACGCGTTCTACCGCTTCCGGCGACCAGTAGGTGCGCACGTCGGCAAACACCTGGGCGGTGCCGGTCAGCTGGTGGCCCATCAGCATCGCCACGCCGTTGAGGCTGTCGTTTTCGGTGGCGACGACATAAGGTTCGCGTACGCCGTTCCAGTCAAAAGAGCTGTTGAGCAGGGCTTCGGCGGTATCGCCGTTAGGGTATTGATCGGTCCAGTGGCGCTGTCCCTGGAAGCCTGCGGCAATGGCGTTGTAGCCCAGCGACTCTTCAACCAGACCTTTTTCCGCCAGCTTCTTGTTACCCTGCATCATGTCGCGAATGCACATCGCCATCAGCAGGCTTTCTTTCA
>OEPS010000743.1_pt1 | contig 11164 bp, 11 predicted proteins | sample 1539411 | NCBI WGS metagenome assembly OEPS01 (sample SAMN02671747, study PRJEB22543) | soil metagenome | biome: bacteria | place: China:Hunan Province, Lengshuijiang City | collected 2012-10-15 | depth 0.08m m | reverse complement strand
AACACCAATAGGGCGATATCATCCGGCATCTCCCCAAGCGTAGCTAATCCGAATCGTTGGCGCAGCCCATCCAGACTACCACCTGCGGCCTTGATAATCTCAGGCAAGGCCGTTTCTTTATCTTTGAGTGTCTTCCCAGGCAAAAGGTCCAGAATGCCATCAGAGAGCAGGGTCAGGCTGAACTGCGGTGGCAACTCCAGGACATGATCCTGGTAGGTGGCCTCTTCGAACAGGCCGACCGGCAAACCGCGCCCTTCCAGGTAACGGCTCTGGCCCGGGGTATAGAGCACCGGCAATGGCAAGTGGCCGCCGATGCTGTAGGTCATCAGCCCGGTGTCCTCATCAATTACGCCACCCACCATGGTCACATGCTTGCCTAGCTTGCAGTTGATCAGGCCGCGGTTGATGTGCCCAAGCACTTCCGAAGGCTTGAAGTCGCGCAGTCTGGAATTGCGCTTGAATTCGAACAACAGCCGGGTGGTCATGAACTTCAGGAGTACGGTGACGAACGCCGAGGAAGCGCCATGACCGGAAACGTCCGCCAGGTAAAAAGCGATGCGTCGCTCATCCACCCGGAAATAGTCGACGAAATCGCCTGACAGGTACAACGAGGGGATGATCTGGTGCTCAAACGCCAGTTCGTCAGCCACCCAGGGGCTTTCCGGCAGCATGTTCATCTGCACCTGGCGCCCGGCCGTCTGGTCCTCCTGCAACAGGTGCAGGCTGGCCTCCAGTTCGCGGTTGGCGGTTTCGAGCTTTTCCCGGTAACGCTGGTTTTCCAGCACCAGGCGCGCCCGATCCAGCGCACGGCGTACCGAGTGTTCGAGTACCGCGAGGTCTTCCAGGGGTTTGATCAGGTAGTCGGCAGCGCCCAGGCGCAACGCCTCCACCGCGTCGTTCATCACCCCGGCACCGGAGACCACGATCACCGGCAATTCAGGCGCGCGCTCGGTGACCTGGCGAATCAGCTCCAGGCCGCCCATTTGCGGCATGCGCAGATCGCAGATCACTAGATCAGGCTGTTCCTGTTCGAAGACCTGGAGGCCCTGCTGGCCATTACTCGCTTGCAGGACACTGAAACCACTGTCTTCAAGGTAGGCGGCAAGACTCGCACGTACGACATCGTCGTCATCGATTATCAGCAGCGTCGCACTGGTTTTCTGCATGTGGGCAAACGGCGCCAGAATTAGGTTGGCGTAGGCGGCTCGACAAGGCATGAGCACACGTACTGGATTCGCTTCTAGCCACTCTTATTAGAGTTGTAGGACAGGTCAGGCTGTCCGGCAACTAGCAGAGGTGCCCTGTAAGGCGCAGACGGTACTCCCATCTGCGGGGGGTTTCAAGGGTATGCCGATGCTCGCGGCTGCTCTTTGCCGGCTAAAGAGCCAGGAGTTATTTAGGAGGTCACTTTCAGTTACTACAGAGCATATTGCTTGCCGCCCAGTGCAGGCCCTCCAGCCCAAACGGCCGGAGGGCTACAACCACCTGTTTCAAAAGTCGACGGAGGCCGACAGCTGTAACGTACGCGGGTATCCGGGAGAAATCGCCCCATACGAGGCGACACCCGACCAGTACTCGCGGTCAAAGACGTTTTGCACCGTGGCGCGGAATGTCGTCGGCCGACCTTCGATCCTGGTGGCGTAGCGCGCCCCTGCGTCGATGCGCGTCCAGGCATCCAGCTCCTGAGTGTTGGCCTGATCGATATACTGACTACCGGTGTAGATCGCACCGCCAGTGAGGGTGAAACCCTCAACCCAGGGTGTATCCCACTCAGCCCAGAAGTTGGCCTGCACATCAGGTACGCCCACCGGCTCATTGCCTCTATTTGCGCGAGTGGCCGAATCGGTCAATTCACCGTCGAGCAGTGTCACACCACCCAGCAAACGGGTACCCGGCGCCACTTCGCCGAACATACTCAGCTCAACCCCGCGGTTACGCTGTTCGGCCTGGACCGAGAACAGGTTGCCTGCGCCCAGCTCGCCACTGGGCTTCTCGATCTGGAACAAGGCCAAGGTGGTCATGAACGTGCCCTTTTCGAGCTTCACCCCAAGCTCGTGCTGCTTGGACTCATAAGGCGCGAAGGCCTCGCCGGCGTTGTCTGCGGTAGCCGGGGCGATATCACCTTTACTCAAACCCTCGACGTAGTTGTAATAGAACGACACGTTTTCCCATGGTTTGACCACCACCCCCAACAACGGCGTTGTCGCGCTATCGTCGTAGCGGGAAGTGACCGCACCGGTGGCGCTGTAGTTGCGCGACTCGATATCCTGCCGGCGCACACCCAAGGTCAGTTGCAGCCGCTCCTCAAGCACCGACAAGGTGTCGGTGAGTGCGACGCCAGACAGTTCCGACTCTGAAATGCGCAACACGTCCGGGGCATTGATGTGCTGCTTGGGCACGTCTACCGGATGGTAGATGTTCGAGAGGATTGCAGTGCCGTTGGTGATACCCCTGGACAGTTCGTCCTGATACCGGGTCGCCATGAGCGTGGTCGTATGGTTGACCGGACCGGTATCGAACATGGCACGAATGCCGATATCAGCCGTTGAACGATCGACATTGAATTTGTAGTAGCCAGGAATGTTGCTGGTATCGCCTGCTTCGTTAAGGATTCGCGGCACCTGGTCCGACATTCGTTTGACATCGGCCTTGCCGCCACCGGCATGGGCAAACACGGTCAGCGCATCACTGAGGTCATACTCCCCACCCAGCAATGCCGACTGTTCCCGGGTTTCCGACCAGCCCCAGTCTTGCGGCAAATTGGTACGGCCATTGGGGGCTGACGGCACATCAATACCCGGAGCGACGGTAAAGGGTCGTGAAGCCGCATCCCACTGCTCTTTCTGGCTGATGAAGTCGAGGTTCAAACGCAGGCGCTCCCCTTGATAATCCAGAGCGATGGCACCGATATCCAAGGCTCTTTCCTGGTTATCAATGGCGGTATCCCCCTGCGCGACACTGCCGTTAAAACGCACACCCCATGCCTTCTCTTCTCCGAAACGACGGCTGACATCGATATGGCCGCCCGCCTGGGTGTCGGCGCTATAGCTGGCGGTGAATCGGGTCAGGTCATCGGCGAGAGCACGTTTGGGCACAATGTTGATCACACCGCCCACGCCACTGTTGGGCGAAATACCGTAGACCAAGGCACCCGGCCCTTTGAGCACTTCAACACGCTCGGCATACTCGGTGAACACGCGGTAGTTGGGTGCCACGCCGTAGACCCCATCGAAGGCCAATTCCCCCAAGTTGCCTTCGCCCACCGGAAAGCCGCGAATGAAAAAGGAGTCGACAATCCCGCCTGCCTGCCCCGTGGATCGCACTGACGGGTCACGCTCCAGGGCATCGGCAACGGTCACAGTCTGCAGATCGGCAAGGGTTTTGGCGGTGTAGCTGGTTACGCTGAAGGGCGTATCCATTACTTCTTTATTGCCAAGCATGCCCACTCGCCCACCGCGAGCGACCTGCCCACCGGCGTAAGCGTCAGGTAGTGCATCGGCGCGCGTGCTGTGGGCATCGATGTTGGTAACGGCAAGCGTCAGGCCATCGCCGCCCGGTCGCTTGATCAAGGTGTAGCTGCCATCGTCGCGTTCGACCAGATCCAGGCCACTGCCAGCGAGCAGCTGCGCAGCCCCGTCACGTACCGAGTAGGCGCCTGACAGGCCCGGACTGTGAAGCCCATCGGTCAACGCCGGCTCGAACGACAACGCGATTCCGGACGCCATGGCAAAGCTGGAGAGTGCGCGCCCCAGAGGACCTGCCGGAATGTCATAGGTTTTGCTGGCAACAGCATCCAGCTGCTGGGGTACGGCAGACCAGGCATTGGCGCTTGCTGCGGCCAGAGCGAAACTCAGCATAGCGGTGCGAACGGCTTTTGCTAATGTGCATTCACCGCGAGGACGACTTGCAACAGACATGACAGGTGGATCCTATGGGCTGGGTTAAAAGTGGTTTTCACTCCTATTGCCAGCCCAGGCGCAAAAAAGTATCACCCGCCAAGCACTTTATTTTCAGCCGCCTGGTTGCTCAGCGGGCGGAGAGCAAAACCCAGTAGCCATTCATGTGTGTTGTCAGGGCTACCGGATAGGTCTGCACAAGCATATTCAAGGTGCGCTGAGTATCGTTGAGCGGAAAGGCGCCCGAAATGAGCAGATTGGCAATGGCAGGATCACAGCGTACGAAGCCGCGCCGATAGCGCGCCAACTCGGCAACAAAATCATCCAGCCTCATCCTGTCAGCCAGCAGCATGCCTTGAGTCCAGCCAGTAATGCTGTTGTCGGCTGGGCCGACCCTGCTGGCTGCCTGCGCATCGAAGTCGGTTTTTTCACCTGCCCGTACCACCAGTGCCTCGCCCCCCACAGCATTGACCGGCTCAACCTTGATCGCCCCTTCGAAGACAGCGAGATAGGTACGCCCGGCGCGCTCGCGAACGGTAAAGCGCGTACCCAGTGCTTGCATGCGCCCCTCACCGGTTCCGACCCGCAGCGGTCGGGACGGGACAAGCGTGTCCGGGGCGGTCTGGACCAGGATTTCGCCCCGACGCAAGCGAATCAAACGTTGACTGGCATCGAAATGCACATCGATCGCCGAATCGGTGTTGAGCACGACACGGGTTCCATCAGCCAGTGTCAGCTCGCGGCGCTCGCCAATGGGCGCGCTGTAGTCTGCCATCCAGCCTTGCTGCTCGGTCACTGTCCAGGTTGCCCAGGCTGCGGGCCCCAACGCCAGCAATGCGGCCAGGCGCGTAACCAGCGCGCGACGGCTCGGGTCCGGCGGGCGATCCAGTGCCGACATGGATACCGTTGGTGGCAAGCCTTCCAGTTTGCTCATCAATAATTCGGCACGGCGCCAGGCGGCCTCACGTTCAGGGCTGCTGTTACGCCAAACGATCCAGGCGGCCTTTTGCGCATCGGTGACATCGCTGGCAGCCAAACACATCAGCCATTCGGCCGCCTCATCAAGCACGTCGGGGTCTATTGCGTCGGGACGATGTGTGTCGGTCATTTACCCCACCAACGCCAGGCACTGCAAAAATGCCTGCTTCATGCAGCGCTTGACGGTAATGAGCGACACACCGATTTTTTCGGCAATGTCTTCGTACTTCATCCCGCCTATCTGAGACAACAAGAAGGCACGCCGGACCAATGGCGGCAGGGTATCGAGCATGGCGTCAATTTCGTGCAAGGTCTCCAGCACCAGCAAACGTGTCTCCGGCGAGGGCACCTCCGGCGCTGGAAGCGCCGCCAACGCGGCAAGATAGGCGCGCTCCAGTGCCTTGCGCTGGCACCAGTTGGCAAGGATACCGCTGGCGACACAGTTGAGGTATGCGCGGGGTTCTTCGAAAACGCTGACATTCGAAGCCAGCACTCGCACAAAGGTATCCTGCACCAGATCAGCCGCATCCATGGCATTACCCAAGCGCTTGCGCAAACGGGCATACAGCCACCCGTGATGGCCGCTGTAAAGCGCTTCGATGTTGCGCAGGTGGTTGCGGTTAGCGGACAGTGATTCGCTCATGGCTGCGACAATATTTTGCAATTGATAATTATTTGCAATCTTAATTTAAAGCAGAACCTGGGCGCAATGCTGAACCGCAGACATGAAAAAGGCGGCCTCAGGGCCGCCTTTTTCATTGGCACAGCGATTAAAAGTCGTCTTTGACTTCGCCATCCTTGACCTTGAACTCGCGGTTCTGCAGGTAAGCGTTGCGGATAAACACGTACTTGTCGCCGCTGATCAGCTTTTCAGCCGACAGCAAGCTGGCGCGGGTATCGACGACATCCACAGCAATCGCGGTGTTGCGGGTCGGCACGTGGTCGATGTAGCGGTAGGGTTCGGTGTAAGTGTCCGGGTACTTGCCGATAGCATCACGCACCGTGCTTGGGCCAAGCAGTGGCAGCATCACGTAAGGGCCACTGCCTACACCCCAGTAACCCAGGGTCTGACCGAAGTCTTCGTCGTTACGTTGCAGGCCCATCTTGGTGCCGACATCGAAGAAACCGGCCAGACCGAAGGTGGTGTTGACGATCAGGCGGGCGGTATCGACGCCTGCAGCGTGAGGCTTGAGCTGCAATACGTTGTTGGCCAGGTTGGTGACATCGCCCAGGTTACGGAACATGTTATGGATGCCGTCTTCCAGGAACTGCGGGGTGACCGCCTGGTAACCTTTGGCCAGCGGCTTGAGTGCGTAGGTGTCGACAGTGTCGTTAAAGGTAAAGATCGGGCGGTTGATGCTCTCCCACGGATCTTCCTCGGTCGCCGCCTGGGCAGCGCCCAACGGGGCCAGCAGCAGGCCGGCGCAAACACAGGCCCGGGTCATCCGATCGATCACGCCTGTACCGATCCTACGCATAGAGTTACTCCTCGACGGTCACTGCACAGGACGTCACGCGTCCTGCGCTAAAAAAGGAAACAAGTATAAAGCGTCTTCCACTGATAAACAGCCTGACACAAATGAGGTCACGATTTTGTGAACAACTGTGTAGCAGTGCCGTCACCAAGACGTAACACGCGGAGTGTAGCCTGAGGGCTATTTCAGGGACGTTGCCATGTCAAACTTTCCCGCGATTACCGCTCTACTGTTTGGTTTGCGCAATTGTCTGATCGAAACGGGTACAAGCCCTGAACACCCCTTCCCGGCTCCAGGCGCCTTGCAGGCGCTCGCCTGGCTGCAGCAACAGCAAGTGCCGTGCGCCTGGATTGACGAGCTGCCGGGCACCGACACGGCGCAACTGGCCGGACAACTGCCGGCCTGGCTCAACGCCCATACCGGGCCGACTCCCTGGCCAGCACCCGATGCCTGCTGGCAAGCGTTGATGAACCTCAAGGCCGGCAAACTGGAAGGGTGCGTACTGGTCAGCGGTGAACCACGGCTGCTGCAATCAGGCCTCAACGCTGGCCTGTGGACCATCGGCCTTGCCCGCTGCGGCCCGACCTGCACCACCGACACCCCCCAGGAACTGGAACACAAGCGTGCCAAGGCAACCCTGCAGCTGTTCGCCATGGGCGTGCACTCGGTGATCGATCACCTCGAAGCACTGAGCGATTGCCTGGCGGACATCGCCCAACGCCGCCTCAAGGGTGAAAAACCCTGACACAGGGCCGTTGATCCCGGTCATGCAAAGCGTTGCGCAGTGGATTACTCTAGTAGGCAAGGTATGGACCTTTCACCCGCTACCGGGGTCCATGACTGTGCCTATTCATAGAGGGAGATCACCCATGCCTGCCCGCGAACTGCAACAGCAACTCAACGAGCTGCGCGAGCAACTGGAGCAAAACCCGCCGCTTTCAGAAGAAGAGCGCGAACACCTGCATGAGCTGATGCGCCAAATCGAGGCCAAGCTTGAACTGGAAGCCACCGTTCCAGACAACGACCTGGTCGACAGCGTCAACCTGGCGGTCGAAACTTTTGAAGCCAACCACCCCAGCCTGACCGGCATCTTGCGCCGCCTGGCCGTAAGCTTGCACAGTATGGGCATCTGACCCCATTCAACGAAAAAGCCCCGTCATCGAACGGGGCTTTTTTTGTTACTGACGAACCAGGCGCAAGTTCAGCAGTGTCACGGTTTCGGTGCTGCGGTACGGGTTGATATCCAGCCCGCCGCGACGCACGTAACGGGCATAGACCGTCAGGAACTCAGGATTGAGCAGGCGTTTGAGGTCCAGGTAGATGCGCTCCACGCACTGCTCATGGAAATCGGCATGCTGGCGGAAGCTGATCAGGTAGGTCAGCAGGCTGGCGTGATCGAGTGCCGCTCCCCGGTAATGCACAGTGACACTGCCCCAGTCCGGCTGGCCAGTGACCGGGCAGTTGGATTTGAGCAGGTGGCTGTGCAAGGTTTCTTCGACGATGCAGCTGCTGTCGCAACGCAGCAATTCCGGCTGCGGTTGCTCGTAATTGCTGATGCTCACGTCCAGGTCGTCAATGCACACGCCCGGCAAGGCCACTACACCCTGCCCTTCGACTTCAGCCAGGCTGCGGACCTGCACGGCAACCGGTTTGCCGGCCGCTGCCGAAAGGTCTTTTACCAGGCATGCCTGCAACGCAGCGGGTGTTTTGAACACGGTCTGGTTCAAGGAGTTCAGGTACAGCTTGAACGACTTGGACTCGATAATGTTGGGCGAGTCGGCGGGAATGGCGAACTCGCCGATGGCCACCACTGGCTTACCCGAAGGCAGCAGCCAGGACAGCTCGAAGCAGTTCCAGAAATCCACACCTTGCCAAGGCAGGGTCTGGGCGCTGACGCCCAGCTCGGCCCATTTGGCCGCGCGCGGGATCGGGAACAGCAGCGATGGTGTGTAAGTGGCGATGTATTCGCTGGACTTGCCCAGCGGGGAATGTTCGGCGGCGGGATGCATGGCTCAAACCTGAAGGACGAAATGCGCCTAGTTTATCGGGTTTGTGCCATGCGTTGGGTAATCGCCTGTTATTGGCCGATGGTCAGTGTGCCAACCATGCCGGCCTGGTAGTGCCCCGGCACATTGCAGGCGAACTCGATCGGGGTGGCCTGAGTGAAGGTCCAGGTCAACTCACCACGTTTACCCGGATCGACCATTACCGTGTTGGGGTCGTCATGCTGCATGCTGCCACCGTGCTGCATTCCACCGTGGCCCATGGCGGCGTGGTCCATCTGCCCCTGCATGGCGATCATTTCCTTTTGGTGCTTGGCATGCATGACCGCGTCGCCGAGGCTGAACTCATGCGCCACCGCGCCCTTGTTGATCAGCACGAAGCGAACCGTTTCCCCGGCCTTGACCTGCAGACTGCGCGGCTCGTAATACATATCGCCCATCACGATTTCGACAGTGCGATCTGCCTTGGTGGCCGGTGCAGGCGCACCAAAAGCGTAGGAATGCGCCGGTGACGCCAGTGCTGGCAAGCTGAACAGCGCCAGGGCGCCAGCGAAAATAAGGTGTTTCATGTCAGGCCCACTCCAGTGGTTGCAACGAATCAGCCTTCACTGTAGAAAACCGGCGCTGGCAGCTACCTGACAAAAAGATTACAACTTTGTCAGCTTGACCACCGACATCGCCCGGCGCGGTATAACCACCCGGCAACCCATCTCCAAGAGCCACCCGATGAAACTGTTGATCGTCGAAGACCAGACCAAGACCGGCCACTACCTGTGCCAGGGCCTCAGTGAAGCAGGTTTTGCCACAGAGCTGGCCACCGACGGCAATACGGGCCAGCACCTGGCCCTGACGGGCGACCATGACCTGCTGATCCTCGATGTAATGCTGCCCGGCCGCGATGGCTGGCAAATCCTCCAGGCCGTACGCGCATCAGGCAATGAGGTGCCGGTGCTGTTCCTCACCGCCCGCGATGCGGTGGAAGACCGCGTGCACGGCCTGGAACTGGGCGCCGATGATTACCTGGTCAAGCCCTTTGCCTTCTCCGAGCTGCTGGCACGGGTGCGCAGCCTGCTGCGCCGGGGCAGCAGCCCGACCCAGGAAACCAGCCTGGGCCTGGGCGACCTGCGTCTGGATCTGATCCGTCGCCGGGTCGAGCGCAGTGGCCAGCGTATCGACCTCACCGCCAAGGAATTTGCCCTGCTTGAGCTGCTGCTGCGACGCCAGGGCGAAGTACTGCCCAAGTCGCTGATTGCCTCGCAGGTCTGGGACATGAATTTCGACAGTGACACCAACGTCATCGAAGTGGCGATCCGCCGTCTACGGCTGAAAATCGATGACAACCATGAGCACAAGTTGATCCATACCGTGCGCGGCATGGGTTATGTCCTTGAAGAGCGGCCTGCCTGATGCGCCGACTGTCTCTGGGCAGCCGCCTGGCACTGCTGTTCGCCGCTTGCACGGCGGTGGTGTCGTTGACCGCGGGGGTGTTGTTCAGCCGCGCCAGCCAGCACCATTTCATCGAGCTCGACCAGCAACTGCTCGAAAGTCGCCTGTCAGTGCTGCGCCAGATGCTCGATGGCGTCCACGACCCCGCCAGCCTTGCCACGCGCCTGCCCGCCCTGCAAAGCGAATTGAGCCATCAGGCCGATCTCGCGGTACGGGTTCGCGGCCGCAATGGACAAGTATGGTTCGACAGCCAGGCCAATCTGCCCGACTCCCCCCAGGTACCCGGGCTGAGCACCTTGCATAACACCAATAGCGCCTACCGCAGCCTGTGCGTCAATCTTGATGATGGCGATCCGCAGTCGGCGCAACTGACGCTGTTTCTCGACATCACCCACCACCAGCACTTTCTCCAGCGCATGCAGCAACTGATCTGGCTGACGGTTGGTCTCTCGGCCCTGGCCACCGCATTGCTCGGTGCCTGGGCGGCGCGCAGCGGCCTGCGCCCGCTCCGGCAAATGGGCGAAGTGGCCTCCAAGGTATCGGCACGTTCCTTGACCACCCGCCTGCCCGAGGGCCAGATGCCGGTGGAACTGGCTGAACTGGCGCAAACCGTCAACGCCATGCTCGAGCGGCTGGACGATGCCTTCCAGCGCCTGTCGGCCTTCTCCGCCGATATCGCTCACGAACTGCGCACGCCACTGTCGAACCTGCTGACCCACACCCAGGTCACCCTCACCCGCCCACGCAGCCTGGAGGAGTACCGCGAAGCCCTGCACAGCAACCTCGAAGAACTGCAGTGGATGGCGCAACTGGTCAACGACATGCTCTACCTGGCCAAGGCCGACCACGGTCTGTTGATGCCCAGCCGCCAAAGGCTTGCCCTCGCGGAAGAAGCTGACGCCCTGCTGGAGTACTACGCGCCGCTGGCTGAAGAAGCGGGTGTGGCGTTACACCGGGAGGGTCAAGCGAGCCTGGAAGGTGACCGGCACATGCTGCGCCGGGCCTTGTCCAACCTGCTCGACAATGCGCTGCGCTTCACGCCGGCACAGGGCGAGATTCGGGTGAGTATCGACGTTCAGGATCACCAGGTGCGCTTGCAGGTCGCCAATACCGGCGAGCCCATCGACCCGGCGTTGCTACCGCGGCTGTTTGATCGTTTTTACCGGGCTGACCCGGCGCGCCGTGAAGGCAGTAGCGAGCATGCGGGGTTGGGTTTGGCCATTACCCGCTCGATTGTCCAGGCCCATGGCGGAAGCATTCGTGCCGAGTCGGCGGCGGGCTGGACCCGATTTGTGATTGACTTGCCAGCGGTTTGAAGCTTTATCGCGGGGCAAGCCCGCTCCCACCGGGATTTCTGTGGGAGCGG
>OEPS010000740.1_pt1 | contig 11183 bp, 9 predicted proteins | sample 1539411 | NCBI WGS metagenome assembly OEPS01 (sample SAMN02671747, study PRJEB22543) | soil metagenome | biome: bacteria | place: China:Hunan Province, Lengshuijiang City | collected 2012-10-15 | depth 0.08m m | reverse complement strand
GCCGGCGCAGGGCGGGGAGCGGGTCGACCGGCGCCGGCGCGCCCGCCGCCAGCACCGACCGGGCCAGCGCCGCGTTCGACGCGTCCACCTCCCGCCGGCGCCGGCACACCGGGCAGGCTGCAACGTGCGCCCGGTACCGTTCGGGCACTTGGGCAGGCTCGTCCTGCATTCTGCGCAGCACCGCACGGCTGGGGTGCTGCCTCAGGTGACGGCTCATAACGACTCCACCTCCCGCTTGAGTCGGGCCTCGGCACGCCGGAGCACTGTCCCGACCTGGCCCACGCCGATCCCCATTGCCTGGGCCACCTCTGCATACGAAAGACCGCTGTAGCGCAGGGCGAGCACCCCTGCCGCCCGCGGGGGCAGCTTGCCGATCGCCGCCCGCACCCGCCGGGCGTCGAAGGCCCGGTCGAAGGCGGCCTCGACCAGGGCCTGCGGGTCGTCGGCCCAGGCGTCGACCCGCACCGAGGCCTGGTCGGCGAGCTCCCGTCGTATCCGTCTCCGCCGGCCCCGCACCTTGTTGAGAGCGGTGTGCCAGGCGGCCCGGTGCAGCCACGCCGGAGCGTAATCAGCCATCGGCGAGTGGTTCCGGTGGAAGGCCAGGAACACCTCCTGGGCGACGTCCTCGGCCTCGGCCCGGTCACCGAGCACCCGGCTGGCGATGCCGACCAGGACCGGGTACTCGGCGACGAACAGGTCGTCGAAGGCTCGGCCCATCCCTCCCGGGAGGGCGGGGCCGGCGAGTTCCCTGGGCACCCGGGGCGTCAGGCTGCTCACCAGCGGCGCGCTCGCTTCCATCGCCTACCAGAGCACCGCCAGTCCGCGGTTTGTGACATGGCTACAAGCCGGCCAGCAGCCGGCGCAGGCCCTCCTCGTCGATGACCGGGACAGCCAGCGCCTCCGCCCGGGCCAGCTTGGACCCGGGCGACTCCCCAGCCACGACGTAGTCGGTCTTCCTGGACACCGACGAGACCACGGAGCCGCCGGCGCCGACGATGAGCGCGGTGGCCTCGTCCCGGGTGAGCGCGGGCAACGTGCCGGTCAGCACGAAGCTCCGGCCGGTCAGCGGACCGGTCGCCTCCACCCGCTCCTCGACCAGCCGGACCCCGGCTTCCTTGAGCTTGGCGACGATCCGCTGGTTGCGCGGGTTGTCGAACCAGGAACGGATGGAGGCCGCCAGCACTGGCCCGACCCCTTCGACCGCAGCCAGCTCGTCCTCGGAGGCGCCGGCAATGGCGTCGATCGAGCCGAAGGCAGCGACCAGGTCGCGGGCGGTCGGCGGGCCGACGTGGCGGATCCCCACGCCGACCAGCACCCGCACCAGGCCCCGCTCCTTCGAGGCCTCCCGGGAGTCCAGCAGCTGGTCGGCCTTCTTGTCGGCAAACAGCGGCAGTTCCAGCAGCTGCTCCCGGGTGACGAAGTACAGGTCGCCGGGATCCCGGGCGAAACCCAGCTCCCACAGCCCGGAGACAGTGCGCTCGCCGAGGCCCTCGATGTCCATCGCCTGCCGGCCGGCGAAGTGGATCAGCGACTCCATGCCCCGGGACGGGCACTCCTCGTTGGGGCAGCGCCACACCTTCTCCCCCTCCGGCCGCACCAGGGCGGTGCCGCAGACCGGGCAGTGGGTGGGCATGACGAACAGCTGCTCCTCCCCGGTCCTGCGCGAGGTCACCGGGGCGATCACTTCGGGGATGACATCGCCGGCCCGGCGCACCAGCACCCAGTCGCCCACCCGGATGTCTTTGCGAGCGATCTCGTCGGGGTTGTGCAGGGTCGCCTGGGTGACCGTCGCCCCGGACAGGATCACCGGCTCCAGGAAGGCGAACGGGGTGACCGCCCCGGTGCGCCCGACGTGGGTGCGCACCTCCTTGAGGCGGGTGGTCTTCTCCTCCGGCGGGAACTTGTAGGCGATCGCCCACCGCGGGCTCTTCGACGTGTAGCCCAGCTCCTGGCGCTGGGCCAGCTGGTCGACCTTGGCGACAACGCCGTCGGCCTCGAAGCCGACGTCGTGGCGGTGGGCTTCCCAGTGCCGGCAGAACGCGTAGACCGCGTCGAGGTCCCGGGCGAGCACGGTTTCGGCCATGACCTTGAAGCCGCGCTCCGCCAGCTCGGCCATCTGCTCGGAGTGGCGGAGATGCCGGCCCCCCTCCCATATCCCGACGCCGTGAACCAGCAGGCCGAGGGTCCGGGCGGCGGTGACCTTGGAGTCCTTCATCCTGAGCGACCCGGCGGCAGCGTTGCGCGGGTTGGCGAAGAGCCGCTGACCCTCCTCGGCCAGCTGCGCGTTCAGCTCCGCGAAGGCGGCGCCCGCCATGTAGATCTCACCGCGCACCTCCAGCAGGCTGGGAGGGTTGGGGCCGCCCAGGCGGTGCGGCACCGACGGGATCGTCTTGACGTTGACGGTGATCTCCTCGCCGACCCGGCCGTCGCCCCGGGTGGCGGCGACGGTGAGCACCCCGTCCACGTAGGTCAGGTCGACCGCCGCCCCGTCGACCTTGAGCTCGCACCAGTAGTCGGCCGAGGCCCCGAGCACCTTGTCGACCCGCTTCCCCCACGCCACCAGCTCCTCGAAGCTGAACGCGTTGTCGAGCGACCACATCGGGCTGGGGTGCGGCGCCGGGGCGAACAGGCCCGACGCCGTGGCGCCGACCCGCTGCGTCGGCGAGTCCGGCTCGACCAGCTCCGGGTTCGCCGCCTCCAAGCCGGCCAGCTCCCGCATCAGGGTGTCGTACTCGGCGTCGGAGATCTCCGGGTCGTCCAGGTCGTAGTAGCGGCGGGAGTGGCGGTCGAGCTCCTCCCGCAACTCCCGCACCCGGTCCGCCGCTTCAGTGTCGGTCACGTGGCAGTTCCTCCCTGGGCTCGATCGTACCGGCGACGCCTGCCCTTGGCGCTGGGGCAAGATCGTTCTTTGTAACCTGGCGGCTCTATTTGATCCCTCACGTTACAAAGAAGGCGTTGCACGGCGCTGGAGCGGGAGTTGCATTGCCCTGAGGCGGGCCCCTGCTAGCAGTTAGCGGGCCTGGGAGCCGGCACGATCTCGATCGAACCCCACACGCCGATCGTCGACCCAGCCACGATCAGGACCCCCTTCAGGCCCTGGCCCTCCAGCCGCCGGGTGGCGAGCAACGCCCGCTCGACGTGGGTGGGGTGCATCATGGCGAGACCGATCGCACTCGCGGCGGCATCGGCGACCGCCCCGTGCTCGGCGAGCACCGCGACGACCCGGGCGTGGCCGATTGACGGGTGGAGCCTGCTCCGCCCGGCCGAGGTGTAGAAGGCATAGGGCTGCCCGCCGGGCACCCGGACCCCCATCCCGGGGCGCTCAGGGCCGGCACCGGGATCGACCACGAAGGTCTGCGCCCGGCCGTTCACCGCGTAGGTGTCGCCCTCGGTCGTCACGATCACCTCGCGGGCATGGGTGCTGAGATCGCGGGCCACCGCCTCGGCTATCGCTCCGGGCAAGGTCACCATCGGCCCGACGCCTGCGGCGTCGGCGGCCTCCCCCATCGCCCGGACGACGGGCGGGGCGCCGTTGCCGACCGGGAGCGGGACGAAGGACGTCTGGAACGCCGAGTTGGAGGCGACGTAGGCCTCGAGCTGTTCCCAGTGGTGCATCGCCACGATTCGGGCTTCGTCGCGCAGCCCGCCGGCGGCACCCGCCTTGGTGCCGACGCGCAGCTCCAGGGAGCCGACCTGGAGTTCAAACCAGCCCAGCCCGTCGTGGCGCAGCCGGTCGAGGAATCCCATGCGATGTCAGGCGACCTTGTCGATCGTCCCGCCGCCCAGGATTTCCTCCCCCCGGTAGAGGACGGCCGCCTGCCCGGCTGCGGCCGGCGGCTGGGGCTCGTCGAAGGCGAAGGTCCAGCGGTCGCCGGTGCGGTCCAGGACCCCGGGCGCCTCCGGGCCGCGGTAGCGGGTCATCGCCGAGGCCCGGAGCGGCGTGGCGTCGTCGCCCACAAGGTTGACCCCGGAAAGCTCCAGCACCGTGGTTGCCGCCTGGCCGGCCGGGCCGACAATCACGGCGTTGTCGGCGGGCCGCACCTCGCGCACGTACAGCGGGAGCCCCAGGCCGACGCCCAGGCCGCGCCGCTGCCCGACGGTGTAGTGGGCGAAGCCCCGGTGGGTGCCCAGCCGGCGCCCACCGGCGTCGAGGATCGGGCCGGGGCGAGACCCGGCGGGCACGGCCTTCTCCAGGTAGGCATGCACGTCGCCGCCCGGGACGAAGCAGATCTCCTGGCTCTCCGGCTTGTTCGCGGTCCTGAGGCCCAGCCCGGCAGCGATCCCGCGCACCTCGGCCTTGGTGTACTCGCCGACGGGGAACCGCGCCCGGCCAAGCTCGGCCTGGTCGAGCATGTAGAGCACGTAGCTCTGATCTTTGGCCCGGTCCCTGGCCCGGAGCAGCCGCCGGTGGCCCGGATCGCCGCCGACCCGGGCGTAGTGCCCGGTCGCCAGCACCTCGGCCCCCACTGCCTTCGCCCGCTGCGAGAGCGCCGAGAACTTGATCGCCCGGTTGCAGGTCACGCACGGGTTGGGGGTGCGGCCGGCCTCGTAGCCGGCGACGAAGTCGCCGACGACGCTGCGGGCGAACGCCTCGGCGAAGTTGAAGACGTAGAACGGGATGTCGAGCACCTGGGCGACCCGGCGGGCGTCCTCGGCGGCGTCCAGCGAGCAGCACCCGCTCTCGTTGTTGGCGCCGGGGCCGTCCCACAGCTTGAGCATGATGCCGATGACGTCGTAGCCGTCCTCCTTCATGAGCGCCGCCGCCACCGATGAGTCCACCCCGCCGGACATGGCCACGACGGCCAGCGGGGAACTCAACGAACTCTCGGTGCGATCGAGCGCAGCCGCTCGACGATCGGCGGCAGCGCCTCCAGGACGGCGTCGACATCCTCGGCGGTCGACCCCCGGCCGAGCGACAGCCGGAGCGAACCGTGGGCCAGCTCGGGGGGGATCCCCATCGCCATGAGCACGTGGGAGGGCTCGAGCGACCCGGAGGTGCACGCCGACCCGCTGGAAGCGGCGATGCCCCTGGCATCGAGCATCAGCAGCAGCGATTCGCCCTCGACCCCCTCGATGCACAGGTTGACCGTGCCCGGCACCCGCGCCGCGCCGGCCCCGTTGAGCTTGATCGCCTGGATGGACGCCTCGATCCCGGCCTGCAGCCGGTCTCGGAGGGCTGCCAGCCGCACCGACTCCTCGGCGACTTCCCGGCTGGCGATCGCCGCGGCCGCCGCCATGCCGACGATCCCGGCGACGTTCGGGGTGCCAGAGCGCAGGTCCCGCTCCTGCCCTCCGCCGTGGAGGATCGCCTCGACCGGCGTCTTGCGGCGGACGTAGAGGGCACCGGTCCCCTTCGGGCCGCCGATCTTGTGGGCGGCGAAGGAGGCGAGGTCGACTCCGAGCGTCTCGACGTCGACCGGCAGCTTGCCCAGCGCCTGGACGGCGTCGGTGTGGACGAGCGCCCGGGAGCGGCCGTGGGTGAGGGCGGCGGCTTCGGCGACCGGCTCGATGGTCCCGACCTCGTTATTGGCCAGCATGATCGACACCAGGACGGTCTCCGGGCCGAGTGCGGCGCCCAGCGCGTCCAGGTCGACCACACCCTCGGCGTTCACCGGCAGGAAGGTCACCCGGAAGCCGTGCCGCTCCAGCCATTCCGCCGAGTGGAGTACCGCGTGGTGCTCGACCGCGGTGGTGATCACATGGTTGCCGTTGGCCCGCATCGCCCGCGCCCGGAAGGCGGCCCCCTTGAGCGCCAGGTTGTCGGCCTCGGTGCCACCGGCGGTGAAGACGATCTCGCCCGGGACAGCCCCGATCGCCGCCGCCACCTGCTCCCGGGATTCCTCCAGGCCCTTTTTCGCCTCCCGCCCGACGGCGTAGACGCTGGACGGGTTGCCGAAGCCCCCGCGCAGGTAGGGCAGCATGGCGTCGACGACTTCGTCGAGGACAGGGGTGGTGGCGGCGTAGTCGAGGTAACGCACGCACCCATCATACGGGCGCAACCGGCACGGCGAATCCGCCAAATGAGTCGGCCGATCTAGCGTGAGCGAGCCGCTTCGCCTTCTGGACCTTTTGTGTGTAAAAACGCGTGTATATGATCGGTTTTTACGCACAAAAGCGTAGCGAGTGGTGCGACGGGAACTGGTTCAGGCCGGGTGGAGCGCCCCGAGCTAGCCCTGAGCGCCGGCCAGCGGACGCACCTGCAGGATCGGATCGCCGGCGTGCAGGATCACCGTGAAGGTCGTGCCGACGCCGAGGCGGGAGGCGACATTGATCCGGCCGCCCATCGCCTCGACCAGCGACTTGGCGATCGCCAGGCCGAGGCCGGCGCCCTGCCCGGCGCCCTGCGGGGCCTCGGAGCGGGACTTGGCCCCCCGGTAGAGCCGCTCGAAGACATGCGGCAGGTCGGCCGGGTCGATCCCGGGCCCCCGGTCGGAGACGTCGATGCGGACCGAGTCGGCCAGCCGGTTGGCACTGACCAGGATGGGCGACCCAGTTGCGTGCTTAACCGCGTTTGTCACCAGATTGGTCAACACCTGCAACAACCGGTCGGGATCGGCCTCGACGGTCAGGCCGGGCGGGATCTCGACGTCGACCTCGGCACCGGTCAGCATCCCCCTGAGCAGCGCCTCGCCGACAACCAGCTCGACCTCGACGGTCTGCCGGGCGAGCGGCATGCCCTCGTCGAGACGGGCGAGCAGCAGCAGGTCCTCCACGATGCGGCCCATCCGGTCCAGCTCCTCGATGGCGATCGACATCGACCGCCGGCCGGGCAGGGTCTCGATGTCCATGGCCAGCAGCTCCAGCTGGCCGCGCACAACCGTCATCGGGGTGCGCAGCTCATGCGAGGCGTCGGAAAGGAAGCGCCGCTGGCCCAGGAACGAGTCCTGGAGCCGGCCGAGCATCCGGTCGAACGCCTCGGCCAGCCGGCCCACCTCGTCGAGCGGCCCGTAGCCGCTCAGCCGCTTCGACAGGTCGTTGGACTCCTGGATCGACTCGACCTCCTCCGACATCGTCTCCAGGGGACGCAGCGTGCGCCGGACGGCCACCAGGCCGACCGCGGTGGCGAAGATCAGGCCGATGATGCTCGCCAGGGCGATGTCCTTGAGCAGGCTCAGGTTCGACGAGCGCAGCGCCGCGGTCTGCGACACGCCGATGAGCAGGATCCCGACCGGCCGCGGCGAGTCCCCGATCTTGACCGGGACCCGCAGCATGCGGATCTGGGTCCCGCCCGCGGTGTAGTTCAGGGTCTGCCCGGTGGCGGATTGGAGCCCCTCCGCCAGGGCCCCCTTGGGGAGCTTCAGGGCGCCGCCGTTGGCGTAGTCCACCTGAAGGTCCTGCCCCTCTTCCACAACAAGGTAGGCGGTCTGCTCGCTGGAGAACGGCTGCTGGCTGATCCAGGCCTTGCCCTCCGCCAGCAGCGCGCCGTCCAGCGACGCGCCGGCGGCCACGTCGGCGGCGACCTCGGGCGGAACGTTGTGGCCGAACGAGTTGGCGTAGCTCGACAGCGAGTCGTCGACCTGGTTGCTGACCTGGTTGCGAGTGAACTGGAGGGCGAGGCCGGCCACCACCAGCAGGGTGGCGGCGACGAGCATGGCGTAGATGGAGGCGACACGTAACGAGAGGGGCAGCGCCCGCCTGCCTCTCCTCCTGCGGCGACCTTTGCGCACAGGACCCACCGATCCGATCCTACCGCTTGCCGGGCCGGCCGGGAGGATAAGGGCGGGGCGCTAGGGGACCGGGGTCGGCCGTCCCACCGGGCGGCCGGGAGCCCCCCCGCCAGAGGCGGCGCCACCTCCGGAGCCGGCCTGGGCGCGGCCCTCGCCCGAGGGCTCCTCGGGCACGACGAACCGGTAGCCCAGGCCCCGCACCGTCTCGATGAACTCCGGACCGATCTTGCGCCGCAGCGCGGCGATGTAGACCTCGACGACGTTGGAACCGGGGTCGAAGTCGACCTTCCACACCAGCTGCAGGAGCTTGCGACGGGAGAGCACCTCACCCTGGTGGCGCACCAGGTTGGCCAGCAGGGTCAGCTCCCGGGCCGACAGCAGCACCTCCCGGCCGTAGAGCAATGCCCGGTGGGCAGCGAGGTCGACCTGCAGCGCGCCGGCCCGGAGCGTGGTCGACTCCTCGGCCAGGATGCGCAGCCGGGCGCGGATCCGGGCGGCCAGCTCCTCAACCGAGAACGGCTTGGTGATGTAGTCGTCGGCGCCGGCGTCGAGCCCATCGACCTTGGAGCTGGTGTCGTCGAGCGCGGTGACCAGGATCACCGGCAGGCGGGGGTTGATCGTGCGGATCTGAGCGAGCACCTCGAGGCCCCCTATCCCGGGCAGGATCAGGTCGAGCAGCACCACTTCGACGTCCAAGCTGCGGACCAGCGCCAGCCCGGCCTCCCCGTCGGGCGCCGCCGAGACCAGGAACCCGCGGGCCTGCAGCCCTTGCTCGACGATCGAACGGATCCGCGAGTCGTCCTCGATGAGCAGCACGTGCGTCACGGTTCTCCCCCTTACATGCGCGCATCGCCAACAGTCAGGGACGCCCCCGGTCCGTCATCCAGCCCCGGCGACAGGGCCGGCAACGGCCCTCCACCCAGGGACGGTCAGCAGCGTACCCATCGGGACTTCCTAAAGGGTTTCTCGGCGCGGCGGACCCCATTCTTGAACAAAACACTGAAGAAATCCTCATCGAGATGAGGGTTCCCGGGCCCCGGGGCCGCCGGCGGCGCCCCGCATCGCGCGGTACGGGAGATACGGCAGGTTACCCGCGCGGGCTGCCCTGCGGACCGGTCAAGTCGCCTTCCGGCGGTGGATCTCCTCGGCGAGGGCGGGCACGATGGTGAACAGGTCGCCCACGATGCCGAAGTCCGCCAGGGTGAAGATCGGGGCGTCGGCGTCCTTGTTGATGGCGACGATCGTCTTGGCCGTCTGCATGCCGGCCCGGTGCTGGATCGCACCCGAGATCCCGACTGCTACGTAGAGCTGGGGGGACACCGTCTTGCCGGTCTGGCCCACCTGGGCCGAGTGCGGGTACCAGCCGGCGTCGACGGCGGCCCGGGAGGCCCCGACCGCGGCGCCCAGCTCGTCGGCGAGGGCCTCGACGAGGGTGAAGTTGGCCGGATCTTTGAGGCCGCGGCCGCCGGAGACGATGATCGCCGCCTGGTCGACCGACGGGCGCCCGGCGGACGCCGTCGAGACCCGCTCGACGATGGCGACCCTTTTGGCAGCGCCGGAGATCTGGCTGTCGACCTGCTCGACCGCCGGCTCTGCCGGGGCTTCCACCGCGATGACCGCGTTGGGTTTGACGCAGACCAGGTACGGGCCGGAACGCAGGGTCTTGCGGACGATCTGCGCCCCGCCGAAGGCGGCGTGCTCCACGAGCGGGCGGTTGCCGCCGGCGGCGTCAACGGCCACCGCCGATGCGTCGGCGAGCACGCCGAGCCCGAGCCGGGCGCCGACCCGGGCGGCGACCTCCTTGCCGCCCGCCGTGCTGGCGAACAGCACGCCCCAGGGCCGGCGCTCGGTGATCAGCCGGGACAGGATTTCGACGGTGGGCCCGGTCTGGTAGCCGGCCAGGTCGTCCGAGCTTGCCGCCAGCACCCGGTCCGGTCCGAACCGGCCGGCCGTCGCCTCGGCGTCGGCCCAGCCCGGGCCGACGAACACCGCCGTGACCGCGCCACCGGTGCCGGCTGCCAGGGTGCGCGCAAGCGTCAGCAGCTGCTGGCTGACCTTGCTGACCCCCCCGTGGTCGTGGTCGAGGAGGACCCAGACGTCGCTCATGGTCAGATCAACCCCTGGGCCTGCAGGAAGTCGGCGAGCTTGACGTGGGCCTGGCCGTCGGAGTCGTCGACGACGATCCGCCGGCGCTCGGCGGACCGGGCGGACGCGCCCAGGACCACGCTGTTGGAGCCCTGGAGCCCGACCTTTGCCGGGTCGATGCCGGCGGCCGCCGCGTCGAGCGCGTCGAGGGGTTTGGACTTGGCGGTCTGGATCCCCTTGAACGAGATGTTGCGCGGCTCGTTGGCGCCCCAGTTGACGCCCACCAGCGCTGGCAGCAGCGCCTCTTCGACGTCGTAGCCGTCGTCCCGCTCCCGGTGGATCCGCACCCGGGGGCCGTCGACCGCCAGCTGCTTGGCATAGACCAGGCCGGGCAGGCCGAGAAGCTCGGCCAGGGCTGGGGGCACCAGCGACGTGCGGGCGTCGGTCGACTCCGAGCCGCACAGGATCAGGTCGAAACCCCGCCCGGCGAGGAGCTGGGCCAGGGCGTAGGCGATCGCCAGCGCGTCCGAGCCGTGCAGCGACGGGTCCGCCAGGTGCAGGCCGCGGTCGCAGCCCATCGCCAGCGCCCGCCGGATCGCCTTGGCGACGGCTCCCTCCGGACCGACCGAGACCGCGGTCACCTCGCCGCCGTGGGCCTCCCTGAGCCGCAGCGCCTCCTCGACCGCGCACTCGTCGACCGGGTTGAGGATTGCCTCGACACTCTCCCGGTCCAGGGTGAAGTCGGAGGGGTCGAGGACCTTGTCAGCCGCGGTGTCCGGGACCCGCTTGACGCAGACCGCGATCGAGAGTGGCATAGGCGGCGCAGTGTACCGGGCCGGGAGCGGCTCAGCGCCCGACGAAGGTCGCCTTGCCCGGGCCCTGCTCCAGGAAGCTGGTGGCGCCCCGGCGCCAGTCCTCGGTGCCGAACAGCGCCGAGAACAGCCCCCGCTCCAGGTCGAGGCCCTCGTCCAGGCCCCCGACCGCCCGGTCGATGGCCCGCTTGGCCACCCGCAGGGCGACGGTCGGACCCTGGGCGTAGCGGCTCGCCGCCTGCAGCGCCTGGTCCAGCAGGTTGCCCGGCGGGAAGACGGCGTCGGCCAGGCCGATCGACAGCGCCTCGCCGGATTTGACCTGGCGACCGGTGAAGATCAGCTCCTTGGCGCGGGACAGGCCGACGAGCCGGGGCAGCCGCTGGGTGCCGCCGGCGCCCGGGATCAGGCCGAGCTGGATCTCCGGCAGACCGAGAGTCGCCCGCTCGCCGATGAACCGGAAATCGGCGGCGAGGGCCAGCTCGCACCCGCCGCCGAGGGCGTAGCCGTTGACAGCCGCAATCGTGACCTTGGGCAGGTCGGCGAGCCCCCGGTAGGCGGCGTCGAGGTCCTTGCCGTACTCGTAGATGTCGGTGACCCTCATGGCGGCGAACTCCTCCAG
>OEPS010000739.1_pt1 | contig 11189 bp, 11 predicted proteins | sample 1539411 | NCBI WGS metagenome assembly OEPS01 (sample SAMN02671747, study PRJEB22543) | soil metagenome | biome: bacteria | place: China:Hunan Province, Lengshuijiang City | collected 2012-10-15 | depth 0.08m m | reverse complement strand
TTCGGCACGACCGCTTCGCCGCGCCGACACCAACCGAGCCGGGGTTCAAGCCGCCCCCAGCAGCTCCGACCCATGTCGAGCCGGCCTGGAGCGACCTGCCCAGCCTTTCCGGCACGGCGCCAGCGCCGCCCACGGGCCACCCGGAAGACACCCGGAGCGCTCCCAGTGACCGCACCGGCGCTCCCAGCCGCACCGGTACGCCACGACGCCTCGGGGGCGGTGGCGCCCGCTCTCGCCCCGACGAGCGGCCCGAAGCGGGACGCAACAGCGCCCCCCCGCCGGCCGCTCCGCCGAAGATCCCTGCCGACTGGGCCGGGGGTGGGCCACCGCGGTCCCGCCCGCCAGGTCGACCTCGTGTGCTCCGGGGCAAATCGCCGGTGATGGTCATCGTCGGCTGCGCGGTCGCCGTGCTGGCGGCGGCGCTGTACTTCCACAAGCCGTCGAAGCCGACCAAGCCCCTCGCTCAGCACACGGCCCATCCCGTCCCATCGGCCTCCGCCCCCTCGGCGGGCGACGTTTCCGGCTTCACGCTGATCAAAGTCGGCTCCCCGGGGCAGGTGGGCTCGAGCGGCCCGGTCACCCTCGACACCCTGGGCGTCAGCACCAAGGCGCTGCCCAACGTCCAGGCGGAGGCGTTCCCGGAGCAGCCGGTCGCTGTCCGCGGCGGGGCGGCGGTGATTGAAGGCGGGACGGCATACCTGATCTCGGGCGTCAACACCCCCCCGGTCAACCTCGGTCCCGCCGACCACCTCTTTCCCGCTGCCACCAACGCGTTCGTTGGTGTCTACCGGGCGGGCAGTGGGGGGCAGTCACCCACGGTGCAGATGGTGGCGGTCACCGGGTCGGTCACTAGTTCGCCGAGCTCCACCTTCCCAGCGGGCTGGCAGCCGGTCGCCCAGGCGAGCACCGGGATCGTCATCTCCAAGTCTCAGAACGGCAACCTCGCCCTCGCGCTCTGGCAGCCCAGCACCACCCCGGGCGGCACGGTGCTGAAGCAATGGGGCCCGGCGCGGTCGGTCATCGACGTGTCGGGGAACGAGGTGGCCTGGCTGGACGCCAGCGGGTGTGACCCCCAAGGCGAATGCCCGCTGCACATCACCAGCCTGTCGACCTTCGCCGATGCCATCGCCCACCCCCCTCCCGGCTACACCGGCTTCCTGGCGGCGGGGGCGTTCTCGCCGGAGAACGCCGGCAGCCTGGCGATGCTCGTCTACGACGCCAGCAGCGGGTTCGCCCAGGCGAGGCTCGCCCTGGTCCAGACGACCACGGCGACCGCGGCGGCGGACTGGGTTGCCACCCTGCTCCCGCAGTCCGAGGTGACTCCAGGCAACGACATCCCGGGTCATGTCGCCTGGACGCCCGACGGCGCTCGCATCCTGTTCGCCGGCGGCTCAGGGCCGATCGAGGAGTTCGCCCTCGGCGATACCCAGTCCTTTCAGACGACGGCGCAGGCGTCGTACGCGTTCACGCTTTACTGACGGAGGGCGCTCCAGACGGAGGGATGGATTAGCGTCAGGTCAGGATGTCCACCGGCGTCCCCAGCGGGACGGCGTGCAGCAGCTGGGCGAAGTCGGTTGGCCTCATCCGCACGCACCCGTGCGAGGCGCGGGTCCCGATGATGCTCGTGTCGGTCCACCCGTGGATCCCCGCCCGGCCCCCTCCGGGCCAGTTGCTCAGCACCGGCGAGAACCCGGAGAGGGCGAAGATCCCCGGAGTGTACGGGGCGCCGAACGGCTCGCTCGCCCAGACGTAGAAGCGTCCATACGGCGTCGGTGTCGATGGGGCACCGACGGCCACCCGGAACGCCTTCACTAAGGTGCCGCCCACGTAGTACTCGAGCCGGAATTGCGATTGGTAGACCCGGATGTAGTCGGGGTCCTGGCGGACCGATACCCCCGCCGCCTGGATCCAGCCCTCGGAGCCGTTGGGCTTGACCGGGAGCTCTACCTCGTACCAGCCGGGAACCGAGGAGTCGACGACCAGGAGCGGCTCGGTCTGACCCATCCCATTGACGCTCGGGACGTCGGCCAGGACCGTGCCGACCGCCGGCGCCCCGTACACCGGGATCGTCGAGGCCTGGACGTCGGCGACCAGCGACATCGTTGGGACCGGGATCGACTCCGTCGGCGGCGGTGGTACGGGTGGGACGCCGGTCGGCGCCGGCGAGGAGGCTGCCTCGGTTGGCCGTGTGGTGACCGAGACCGTGTGCCGTGAGGCGTTCTGGTGCCAGAGGTAGACGTCGGTGGCCAGTCCCCCCAGGACGACGACCGCCGTCCCGATGACCAGGATCCGTCCGAGAAGTCGCTTCCGAGTCGCGGGCACTGGCGTCATGTGTTCCTCACCATTGAATAGCCCGCACCGCTCCAAGGCAATCGGCAATTCGGCGTGAGCGGGAAGACCAGCGGTACATCGGACCAATCGGTAACGCCCTTTGCGCCATCCTTGACGCCGCCCCGGTCCCGCGGCACAGTAGTGGTGGGGCCGCGAGAAGCAAGGTTTCACAGGCGATTCCCAGCAATTTCTCGGGAGGCCTTCACCTACGCGCGGCAACATGAAGTCCATGGGCGACCAGCCGCCGTCGCACCAGAACCCCACGGGCGGGCCGTGGCCACGAGCCGTACCGCCCTATTCGCCGCCGCCCGGAGGACAGCCGCCCGGAGGGCAGCCGCCTGCGCCCGGGGACTACCCACCGGCACCGCCGGGCGAAAGCCGCCTGCTCCTGTCCCGGTGGACCAAGCGCGTCGCCTGGATGGGGGTGGCCGCCACCGGAGTCTTCTCGCTCGTCGCCGCCCGCGCCGTCCCGGGCCGCTCGGCGACCCCCAGCTCCGAGAACACCCCCGGGCCCCAGGTCAGCGCGCCGAGCGGTGAGACGTCGTCCACCGGCGGGTCGGTGCTGCAGCCGGCGACCGAGTTGCCCCAGCCGAGCACCCGGCAGCCCTACGTCCGCTCCGGCGGTTCGTAGACCAGGCGGAAGCGGGACCGAACCGTGGCCCGGCCCAACCTCCATACCGGAGCGAGCCCCGCTGTTCAAAGTTTCCAGGCGCTCGGGACGACCGCAGTGATCGTCGTCGCCGATCCGGCGGCGCTGCGCACCGTGCACTCGATCGTAACCGGGCTGACCGCCGACCTCGACCGTGCCTGCAGCCGGTTCCGGGACGACTCCGAGCTCTCCGCCCTGAACGCCACGCCGGCGACACCGGTCGAGGTGTCCCCCCTGCTCCTCGACGCGGTCGAGGTCGCCCTGCGGGCCGCCCGGATTACCGGGGGCCGGGTCAGCCCCACGGTCGGCACGGCGATGCGCCTGATCGGCTATGACCGGGACTTCTCGCAGATCGCCCGCGGGGCTCGCACGGTTGACCCCGACGCCAGCGGGCCGATGGCGCCGGTGATCCGGATCCGGCCGGTGCCCGGGTGGCGGATGGTCGTTGTCGACCGGGCGGCATCGACGGTGCGGATCCCGCCCGGGGTCGAGCTCGACCTGGGGGCCACAGCCAAGGCGCTCTGCGCCGACCGGGCGGCCGCCGCCGCCTCGGCCGCCACCGGCGTCGGCGTCCTGGTGAGCCTAGGGGGGGACATCGCCGTCGCCGGGAGCACCCCCGAGGGCGGTTGGGTTATCCGGGTGACCGACGACCACGCCGCCCGGGCCGGACGTGCCGACGACCACGCCGGTCAGGCCAATGCTGCCAATGGCGGTCAGGCGGACGCCAGCGACGCCGCCGGTCAGACGATCAGCCTCAGCTCGGGCGGGCTGGCGACCTCATCGACCACCGTCCGGCGCTGGGCCGGCCCGCCCCGGCCCGGCGACACCAGGCCGACGACCGTTCACCACATCATCGACCCGTCGACCGGCGCGCCGGCTGCCGGAGGGTGGCGGACGGCCAGCGTGGTTGCCGCCAGCTGCGTCGACGCCAACATCGCCAGCACAGCGGCGATCATCCTCGGCCCGCAGGCGCCATCCTGGCTGGAGGAGCGCGGTATGGCGGCCCGGCTGGTCGCCGATGACGGGAGCGTTACCCGGGTTGCCGGATGGCCCGCCGGTCCGGAGGACGACCCGGAGCCGAACCCAGGTGGGGGCGCCCGGCCGGTGGCGGTGGGCGGCCGGACCCGGCTCGGCTTCGAGCCCAGGGGCCCCGGCGATCCCGGGAGGGGGAGGGCCTCCTGAGCGGGAAGGCCTTGTGGTACCTCACCCGAGGGACCGGGGTCGTCGCCCTGCTCCTGCTCACGCTCAGCCTCGTCCTCGGCATCCTTGAGGTCCGCCGCTGGGCGCGGCCGGGCTGGCCCCGGTTCCTGACCGCCGGCCTGCACCGCAACGTCTCGCTGCTGTCGGTCGCCTTCGTCGCCGCCCATGTCGCCACCTCGGTGCTCGACCGCTACGCCCCCATCGGCTGGCGCGCCGGCTTCCTGCCCTTCACCTCGTCCTACCGCCCGGTGTGGCTCGGTCTCGGCACGGTCGCCTTCGACCTGATGGTGGCCCTGGTCATCACGAGCCTGGCGCGGACGAAGATCGGGTATCAGGCCTGGAAGGTCATTCACTGGACCTCCTACGCCTGCTGGCCGGCGGCCCTGATCCACTCGATCGGTACCGGCAGCGATACCCGCCAGCCGTGGCTGCTGGCCGTGCTGCTGGCCTGCCTCGCCGCCGTGCTGGCCTCGATCGGGTGGCGCCTGGTCTCGGGGGCCCCGGAGACCGCCGGGGCGCGCGCCGTCACCGCGGTGGCCGCCGTCGTGGCCCTCGGGGTGCTGTTCGGCTGGACGGTGGCCGGCCCGCTCCAAGCCGGCTGGGCGGCCCGGGCGGGCACACCGCCCGACCTGCTCGGCTCGCCGGCGACGTCTGGGGCGGCGACGTCTGGGGCGGCGACGTCTGGGGCGGCGACGCCGACTGCCGGAGGGGCCTACGCCCCGGGCCTCACGCCGCCGTTCACGGCACAGCTCTCCGGGACCACCGCGCAGACGCCCGGGGCGGTGGGCGGCGGCTCCGTCGAGGTGTTCATCGACGGGTCGCTCACCGGGGGCGCTACCGGCCGCCTCGACGTCACGATCTCCGGCACCCCGCTCGCCGGGGGCGGCGTCGATATGGACTCGAGCGCGGTCAGCGTCGGGACCGCCGGCCACCAGGACCTCTACCAGGGCCAGCTTTCCTCGCTGAACGGGTCGAGCTTCGTCGCGCAGGTCAGCGACGGCTCGGGCAACGCCATGACACTGACCGGCACGCTGGCAATCGACCGGCGCGATGGCACCGTTGCCGGGACGGTAACGGCGGCGCCGGGCCGTTCATAGGGTGCACATGGAGTGAATCACGCCCCGACCAAGGGCGTTTCCGGGGTGGCAAAAACCGATAGGTGGCGAGCCCGCCGCATGGTCGCGGCGGCGAACGACAAGGAGCCAATTTTGTTGGCTCGCCGGCCTCGGCCGAAAACCGCCCGGATTTGTCGGTACCCCTTCGTAGACTCCTAGCCGATGAGCGCTGCCAAGGTCCTGATCTCGTGTACCACCTGTGGCTACCACGCCTCCCAGTGGTTGGGCCGGTGCCCGCAGTGCGGCGCCTGGGACTCGTTCGCCCGCCAGGCGCCGGCGCCACACCCGGCCTCGACCGTGGCGCCGGTCGGGGCGCCGCCCGTCGCTCTGGCCGAGGTCGCCGCCGCCGATCATCCGCGGCTGGAGACCGGTATCGCCGAGCTCGACCGGGTGCTCGGAGGGGGACTGGTCCGGGGTTCGGTCGCCCTGCTGGCGGGCGAGCCGGGAGCCGGCAAGTCGACCCTGGCGCTGCAGGCGGCGGCCGGCCTGGAGCGGGCCGGGGCCAGGACGCTGCTGGTGTGCGGCGAGGAGTCGGTCGGCCAGGTGGCGGCCCGAGCACGCCGGCTTGGCGGCATCGCCACCACCCAGGCGCTTGCGGCCACCGACCTCGCCACCATCCAGTCGCACGCGGCGGGCTACGACGTGCTGATCATCGACTCGATCCAGACCCTCTCGGACGCCGGCCTCGGGGGGGAGCCGGGGTCGGTCACGCAGGTCCGGGGCTGCGCCTCGGCGGTGGCCCGCCAGGCGCGGGAGTCGGGCATCGCGCTGCTGCTGGTCGGGCACGTCACCAAGGATGGGGCGATCGCCGGCCCCCGGGTCTTGGAACACCTGGTCGACGTGGTGTGCACCTTCGAGGGCGATCGGGGGCACAGCCTGCGCATGCTCCGTGCCACCAAGAACCGGTTCGGGGGCACCGCCGAGCTGGGTGTGTTCGAGATGAAGGCCCAGGGTTTGGTCGGGGTTGCCGACGCCTCCCGGCTGTTCCTCGCCGAGCGCCACGCCGGGGTGCCGGGCTCGACCGTCGGCTGCGTCCTCGAGGGCCGGCGCCCGATGGCGATCGAGGTCCAGGCGCTGGTGGCCTCGCCGAACGGCCACTCCAAGGACGCCCCGCGCGGGCTGCGCCGCCGCATCGCCGACGGCCTGGCTCGGGACCGCCTGGAGGTCTGCGCTGCAGTACTGGAGCGTCATGCGGGTATCCTTTTCGGCGCCCGTGACCTGTTCGCCCGGATCGCCGGGGGATTCAACACATCGGAACCCGCTATCGACCTGCCGCTGGCGCTGGCACTGGCCAGCTCGGCGCTGGGGGTGCCGGTGCCCCCCGATGTTGTCGCCATCGGGGAGGTCGGGCTCTCCGGCGACGTGCGCTCGGTCCCCGGCCTGGCGGTCCGGCTCCAGGAGTGCGCCCGGCTGGGCTTCCAGATTGCGGTCGCCGGACGTTCCGCGGCCGGCATTCTGGGTAAACAACAACTACGAGTAGTGGCGATTTCCCATCTGTCGGAGGCGGTGTCGTTACTCTCGCAGGATCGCCCCGGTCCCTAGGCCCGAGGGCTTCGAGAATTGTGCCGCATATGCGGGCCAGCTGCCGTCGGCCAGATTGCGGGAGGGCGGGGTGGCTTGGTACCATCAAACCTCGTGCCAATGTGTGAAACGCGCGTTGTCACTCTCGACCAGCGCACCTGCCGCGACTGGTGTGATTCGGATCGCGGCCAATATCGAGACAAACGAAGGAGGAAGTGATTGTTTTGCGTAGGTGACAAGGTCGTATACCCGCACCATGGCGCAGCGATCATCAAAGGCGTTGAAGAGCGAGAAGTGCACGGAGAGAAGCGAGAGTATTTCGTTCTCCGTCTTTCCTACGGTGATCTGACTCTGCTCGTCCCCCTCGACAATACCGAGGAGGTTGGGATCCGGGATGTCATCGGCCGCGACGAGCTCGAAAAGGTCTTCAAGGTGCTCCGGTCCAAGGAATGTCGGATGCCTACCAACTGGAGCCGGCGGTTCAAGACCCACGTCGAGAAGCTGCGTTCCGGGGACATCTACCAGGTGGCGGAAGTCGTCCGGAACCTGGCCCGCAGGGACAAGGAGAAAGGCCTGTCCGCAGGCGAGAAACGCATGCTCGCCAAGGCCCGCCAGATCCTGCTTTCGGAGATCACCTTCGCTGCTGACGTCGACGAACTCGAAGCCGGAAAGCTGCTCGACGGCGTGCTCGCCTGATCAGCTGAGCCAAGGGCACAACCTACAGCACCAACACCAGAGCCGGTCCGGCGCGGCCCGGACTCCGCTACGTTTCGGCGTGCCTGTGACCCGCTCGTGAGCGACGAGCCGGCGCTCCGGGTCGTAGCAGTCGTCCTCGCCGCCGGGCGTAGCTCGCGGCTGCCCGGTGAGATCCCGAAGCCGTTCCTGACCGTCGGCGGTCGGCCGATGCTCGACTACAGCCTGGCTGCCTTCGCCGAGGCACCGTCCGTCGCGGCGATCGTCGTCGCCGTGCCGCCAGAGCGGCGGGAGGCGCTGGAGCCGGAACTGCTCGTCAAGCCGAAGGTCCGAGCGGTTACTGCGGGCGGGGCTGCCCGGCAGGACTCGCTGTCGCTCGCACTTGCCGCCGTGCCACCGGAGGCGGAGGTCGTAGCCGTCCACGACGCCGCCCGCCCGTTGGTGACGCCGGCGATGGTCGGGGCGGTGGTCGCCGGGGTGGGTGACGGCTACGACGGGGCGCTGATCGCCATCCCGCTGGACGACGCGGTCAAGCAGGTCGCCGGCTCCGGGGAGGTGCTGGGCCCGCGCAGCCGGACCGGTCTGTGGCGGGCGCAGACCCCGCAGGCGTTCCGGCGCTCCTGCCTGGAGGATGGCCTGGGCCGGGCGCTGGCCGATGGGGTGGTCTGCGACGACTGTTCGGAGCTGGCCACCCGGGCCGGTTACCGGGTGCGGGTGGTGCTCGGCGACCCGCGCAACCTCAAGGTCACCCGGCCCTCCGACCTCGAGCTGTGCGAGCGGTTGCTGGGTTGCGGCAGCCGCGAGGCGTAACGTCGCGGTGCGGATCGGTATCGGCGTCGACGCCCACGCTTTCGCCCCTGCCGGGGCCGAGCGGCCGCTGGTGCTTGCCGGGGTGCGGATCGAGGGAGCGCCCGGCTTGGCGGGGTGGTCCGACGCCGACGTCGTCGCCCACGCCATTGGCGACGCCCTGCTTGGTGCCGCCAACCTGGGCGACCTGGGCGCTCACTTCCCGAAGGAATCCGTCGCCGAGGGGGTGTCGAGCCTCTCGCTGCTCTCCGCGGTCGCCCGGATGCTGGCAGAGGCGGGCTATGCCGTCGCCAACATCGACTGTGTCGTTGTCGCCCAGACCGTGCGCGTCGGCCCGTACCGGCGGTCGATGGCGTCGGCGCTGGCTGCCGCGCTGGGCCTGGACGCCAGCCAGGTCAGCGTCAAGGCGACAACGACCGACCGCATGGGTTTCACCGGCCGGGGGGAGGGCATCGCGGCGACGGCGGTCGCCCTGCTGGTGCGGCCGGGGGACGCCGGTGGCGCGTGAGCCGGCCGACCTGATCGTCGGGCGGCACCCGGTCGCCGAGGCGCTCCGGGCCGGGGTGGCGGTACGCCACGTCTACCTTGCCGAAGGGATGCGCCCGTCCCCGCTGCTCGACGAGATCGTCGAGGCCGCTCGCCACGCCCGGGTCCCGGTCGACTTTGAGACCCGCTCCAGCCTCGACCGGCGGGTGCGGGCCTCGGCGGTGTCTCCCGGGACGCACCAGGGTGTCGTGGCGGAGGCAACGCCGTTCCGCTACCAGACGCTTGCCGGGCTGCTGCAGCGGGGCGTGACCCGCTTGGTGATGGCCGAGGGGATCACCGACCCGGCCAACCTGGGGTCGATCCTGCGCTCCGCTGACGCCTTCGGCTGGCACGGGGTCCTCGTCCCTGAGCATCGGGCGGTCGGGGTGACGCCTGCGGTGCGCAAGGTGGCGGCCGGGGCGGCCGAGCGGGTGGCCGTTGTCCGCACCGGCTCGCCGGCGGCGACCATCCGCCTGCTCCAGGAGCGCCACGAGTTCGGGGTCCTCGGCTTGGAGCCGACCGGGTCGGTCGACTACCGTCACGCCTCGTATCCCCGCCGGATCTGCCTGGTGGTCGGCGCCGAGGGGCACGGCCTCTCCCGGCTGGTGCGGGAACGGTGCGACGAGCTGGTGCGCATCCCCATGCACGGCGCGCTGGCGAGCATCAACGCCGCGGTTGCGGCGGCGATCGTGATGGCCGAAGCCGCCCCGGCCGCTGCCGGCCCCGGTGACCCTACAATTGGCAGGTAAGCACCACCCGCTGGTGTGGCGCAATCTGGCAGCGCAAGCGATTTGTAATCGCTAGGTTCCCGGTTCGAATCCGGGCACCAGCTCGGCACCCATCCCGCTCCACTGCTCACGGCAACCCGAGCGAGCCGTTCTCGGCAACGAGAGATGCCGCGCGGTGGTACCCAGTGGACGTGTGGCGTCCGTTTGTCCCCACCCCGGTCGTTGCCGCTGCGCTCGTTGCCGCTCCGCCTACCGGCAGACTCCCGACCGGGCGCTACACCGGGTCGAACCAGAGCTTCTTGCGGCTGGTCGGGCTACCGTTGTAGTTGATGGTGATCTCCGCCCCGGGCTCGATCGCCTTCACCGCGGTGATGCGCAGGGTCTTGTGCCCCCGGCCGGGGTCGTAGCGGGCGTTGGGCCGGTAGGAGTGGTTGTACAGGCTCCCGAACCCCAGGGCGAGCCCGCCTGCCCCGGCCTTCCACTCGAAGTAGTAGCCGCTGAACGAGGTCTGGTCGACGTAGGGCCGGTGGCCGGCTGGGATGATCAGCACCGGGCACTCCTCGATCAACTCGCCGACGGCGATCGCCCGGGTCGTGAACACGCCCCGCCCGTGCCGCGGCGACGAGGCCACGAACAGCCCCTCGCCCGGGGTCAGCCGGGGGCCGTTGGCGGGCGGGGAGGGGGACATGGCGCCATCGTGGCAGACCGCCAATCAAACCGCCGGATTCTGCTTGACTCTCCAGCCGCTGGAGGGTGCACGCTGTCTTCATGAAGCCGAGCCGGGTCACCTACAGCATCGGCCAGCTCTCCCGGCTGACCGGCCTCCCGGTCCGCACCATCCGCTTCTACGGCGACGCCGGCCTGGTACCGGAAGCCGGGCGCACCCCGGCCGGCTACCGCTGGTACGGCCTCGACGCGGCCGAGCGGCTCGGACTGGTGCGGTCGCTCCGGGAGCTCGGCCTGGGCCTGCCGGTGATCCGCCGGATCCTCGCCCGGGAGGTGACGATCGCCCAGGTCGCCGCCACCCATGCCGAGGCCATCGACGTCCAGCTCCGGACCCTCCGGCTCCGCCGGACGCTGCTCACCGTCATCGCCAAGCGGGGGGCGACCCCCGAGGAGGTGGAACTGATGCACAAGCTGGCACAGCTGTCCGAGGCCGAGCGGCAACGGATGGTGGAAGACTTCGTCGACGAGGTCTTCGCTGGGGTGAAGGCCAACCCGGACTTCGTGGCCCAGATGCGATCGGCGTTGCCGAACCTGCCCGACGACCCGGCGCCGGAGCAGGTGGACGCATGGATCGAGCTGGGCGAGCTGATCTCCGACCCCGACTTCCGGCGGCGGATCCGGCGGATGGCCGAGTCCTACGCCGACGACCCATCCTCGGGGAACACCGGTGACCAGAGGGCGGCTTCCACCGCCGGGCTCACCTTCGCCGCCAAGGCCGGGGAAGCCCGGGCCAAGGGCTTCGACCCGGGCTCTCCTGAGGCGGCCGCCGCGGTAGGCGCGCTGGTCGCCGAGTACGCCGCCGGCCTCGGCAAGGAGGACGGGCCCGAGTTCCGGGAATGGTTCCTCGGGATGGTCGAGGTCTTCTGCGACCGTGACGCCGAGCGCTACTGGCAG